>Ga0209021_1002354_pt1 | contig 16679 bp, 10 predicted proteins | sample PinacodermFT_FD_187299 | JGI IMG/M metagenome (GOLD analysis project Ga0209021, IMG submission 187299) | Host-associated microbial community of the marine sponge Aplysina aerophoba from Gulf of Piran - sponge pinacoderm, lysed by freeze-thaw... | ecosystem: Host-associated > Porifera > Sponge >... | reverse complement strand
TTCGGCCGGGTCGACATTCTTGTCAACTGTGCCGGCATCAATCTCGATGCCCCGTTCATGGAGATCACCGACGAGACCTGGGACGCGGTCATTGGCGCCCACTTGAAAGGACACTTCGTCTGCGGTCAGGAATTTGTCAGGCACAATCCCGACCGGGAGGGCCTGATCATCAACCTGGGTGCGAACGCCGGGTCCATCGGCCGGAAGAACGGTGCCAACTTCTGTGCCGCCAAGGCCGGCATCATCGTCCTGACCAAGTGCATGGCGCTTGAGCTTGCCCCGAGAATACGGGTCAATTGCCTTGTGCCCGGTTCTGTTCAAACCCGAGAGGTGATCGACCGCTACGACCTGGAAACCGAGGAAGGGCTTGAGAAGGAGTTGGCTACCCTGCCCATGGGGAGGCTCGGTGAATTCGAGGATGTGACCCACATGGTGCATTGCATCGTCGACGCAAAGTTCACCACGGGCGCGAAGTTCTACGTCAGCGGCGGCCAGTACATGCACTGACGCGGCAACCCGGAACCCGCTCGCCGGGCTGCTGGACGTTACTGGACAACCTGCTTCATCCACGGCGCCGTGTTGTGGAAATTGGCCACGACGCTACCGGGCGGTACCAGTGCATCGCAGGCCGCGCGGGTTTCATCATCGAGTCCCGTTTCCATTACGGGGAGAAACTCCGACAGTTGGTCCATTGTCTTCGGCCCGATCAGCGGCGCCGTTATGTCCGGTTGCTCCTTGACCCAAACGACCGCCAGTTGTGCGGCACTGAGGCCCACGCGCCTGGCTATCTTTGCGAATTCGATCCCGGTATCGATACCGCGCCGGGTGATCCTGTCGGCGTAGAATCCGCCTCGCAGCACTGCCCTTGAGTCTTCAGGGAGATTCGATTCGTCCGTGTAGCGGCCAGCCAGAACACCCATGCCCATGGGTGCCCAGGTGATGACCCCCAGACCGTGTTTCCTGCACATGGGCAGCAATTCGTTTTCGATCCGTCGGTCGAGCAGGTTGTACGGCGGCTGTTCACAGACAATTCGCGCATAGCCCTTCATTTCGCTGACCATGATGGAGTTCATTACGGCCCAGGCGGGATGGGTTGACGTGCCGATGTACCGCACCTTGCCCTGGCGCACCAGCGTGTCGAGAGAATAAAGCAGTTCGTCCCACGGGATATGAGGGGACGGACGATGAATCTGGTACAGGTCGATGTAGTCGGTCTGGAGACGTTTCAGGGAGCCCTCACAAGCGGCGATGATGTTCACTCGGCTGTGACCATGTTCGTTGGGCCCGACATAGCCCGGGTCGTCCAGCGTGAAACCGGGTCGTCGCTTGCCGTGGTCCACCTTTGTCGCAATCAGCACGTGGTGGCGCAATCCGCTCTCCTTCAATGTCTTGCCGATGATTTTCTCGCCGGCGCCATCCGCGTAGATATCACCGGTATCGAGGAGGTTGATGCCGGCGTCCAGGGCCGTGCGCAGTATTCGCGCCGATTCATCGGCCGGTGTCGGGTCCAGGAAATTGTCGGTACCCAATGCGAAGGGCGATACCTTGATACCGGTTCGGCCAAGCAGTCGATAGTCCATTGCGTTGTTGTTCCTTGGTTGTTTCGGGTTGAGAATCTGAGAGTATCAACAAGTTGGGTGGCGGAAGAGAGTGGTCCGGGTCCAGCCGGTTCCGGTGAGCCGGACGCATCCGGAAAACGCTGTATACTTTATACGTTAGTGTATATAATTCGTAGGTAGCCCACAACGCGCCCGGGGCACTGGCAGACACTCCTCCAAATCGACGTGTGCCGGTGAACATCGGCAACAGGGAGCACAGTATGGCAGGTCAGGATTGGGGAGGTGTATTCCCCGCGCTGATGACAGAAATGCACGAGGATGGCAGCCTCGACCTGGAGGGAACAGCCAGGCACATCGAATATTGCCTGCGGGGCGGTGTTGGCGGCATCATTGTCCTGGGCACCCTGGGCGAAGGCAACTCCCTGCATTCCCTGGAGAAGGGTCGCGTGATGCGCGCGGCGGTGGAAGCGGTCGATCATCGCGTTCCAGTGATCAGTGGAATCGCCGAGTACACATGCGACATGGCCATTGCCTCCGTCAGGATGGCTGAGGAGGCGGGTTGCGACGGGCTCATGCTCTTGCCCAGCATGGTCTATCAGCAGGACTCCAGGGAAGCTATCGCACACTTCACGACGATCGCGGCAGCGACCGACCTGCCGATCATGATCTACAACAACCCTGTCGCCTACAAGGCCGATCTCTCGCCGGACGACTTCGTGAAATTGGCGACAGTCGACAACATCGTCGCGGTCAAGGAGTCGTCTCACGACAGCTGCCGGTTGACTGACATGGTCAACGCCTGCGGCGACCGCTATCGGCTGTTCTGCGGCGTCGACGACGTTGTGCTCGAGAACGCGGTTTGCGGCGCCGTGGGATGGGTTTCCGGCCTCGTAAACCCTTTCCCGCAGGAAGCCGTGCAACTGTTCGATTTGGCCAGGGCAGGAAGGCTCGACGAAGCGGTGGCCATGTACCGATGGGTCATGCCCGTGCTGCATCTCGATACCGAAATCAAGCTGGTTCAATACCTGAAGCTCGCCAATCAAATGACCGGAATGGGCGCGGAGTGGGTGCGTCCCCCTCGACTTCCACTTGTTGGTGAGGAGCGGTCCAGGGTCGCGGGCATCGTGCAACGCGCGCTGGACAGTCGACCAAGACTGGCAGCCTGAGCGTAGCGCGATTCGGGCATTGCGCGCCGATCGTCCGGAGTCGATTCAAGCCCCGGAACCTGGCGCGGTCCCGAAACCACAGAATTGGATGGTAGGCTGTTGCCGCTCAACAATCCGCTCACCAGGAATCAATCCAAAAAACACCAGGGTGCACTGAATTGCTAATTGACTGGCTCGTAATCGCCGTCTATCTGGTTGGCGTCACGGCCGTTGGCGTGTATGCCACGCGCAGGGTCAAGTCGTCCTCGAATTTTTTCATCAGCGACCGAAGTTTCGGCAAGCTGACGATGACGTTCTTCTCGTTCGGCACCGGCACCAATACCGACCAGGCCGTCAGCGTCGCGTCCAAGACCTATACCTCCGGCGCATCGGGTATCTGGTACCAGTGGCTGTGGTTGTTCTCGACCCCTTTCTATTGGTTGCTGGCGCCGCTGTTCCGGCGCATGCGCGCGGTGACAACGGCCGACTACCTGCTGGTTCGCTACGGTCAGAGCGTGGCCGTGCTGTTCGCCCTCGTAGGCATGATTCAACTCGCCGTCAACATCGGCGTCGTCCTCAAGGCGTCCAGCGCCATGATCACGGCAGTCTCCGGCGGTTCGATCAGCCCCGAGATCGCCATCTTCGCGATGACCGTGCTGTTCGTGGTCTACGGCGTTTCCGGAGGGCTCAACGCGGCGATCATCACCGACCTGATTCAGGGCGTCATGACGGTGATCCTCTCCTTCCTCATCCTGCCTTTCGCCCTGAGCGCAGTGGGCGGCATGAGCGGGCTGCGGGCATCCATCGACAATCCAGAAGTGTTCTCCATCGTTGCGCCCAGCGAGATCACCACGCTCTACGTCGTGGTCATCGCGGTGAACGGGCTGGTTGGATGGGTGACTTCGCCGTACTCCATGGCCATGTGCGCGGCCGGCAGGTCCGAGTACGACGCGCGCGTCGGCGTGGTCGCAGGGCACTTTCTCAAGAGGCTATGCACCATCGCCTGGGTACTCACCGGCATGGTCGGAATCGCCTTGTACGTCGATGCCAATACGAACCCCGATCAGGTGTACGGGCTGCTGGCCAGGGACCTCCTGCCGACCATTGCACCGGGCCTCGTCGGACTCTTCGTCGCCTCGATGCTGGCAGCCGTGATGAGTTCCTGCGATACGTTCATGCTATCTGCTGCGGCCCTCTTTACGGAGAATGTCTACAAGCCGTTGATAAGTCCGGGTCGCGACGAGCGCCACTACCTGTTCGTTGGCCGGATTGCATCCGTCCTGGTGGTGGGAAGCGGCATTGCGATCGCATTCGGGCTTACCAGCGTCGTCGCCGGACTGGAGCTGTTCTGGATCGTGCAGGCCATGATGGGTGTGGCGATCTGGGCCAGTTTCTTCTGGCGCCGCGCAACCTCGGCGGCGGCCTGGGCGTCAACGCTCTGCGGTTTTGCCGCCTGGTTCTTCACCAGCGACGTCGCCGTGGTCGGATGGAGCTTCAACGACCAGTTCGCGCACCTGCTGCCGTCGTTCATGCTCTATGAAGGGAGTCTTTCGCTACCTTGGCAGATGATCATTTATCTTGCCGTCGGATTCGTCGTCATGATCGGTGTCAGCCTGGTGACCAGGCCACCGCCCAGGGAAAGGCTCGACGGAATTTATGAGACGCTGAGAACCCCGGTCAATCCTGGAGAACCGGAAGTGACGCCGCTCACGTTGCCGCCAGGAGTCACGCCTGCAAAACGATCGGTCCTGATCGATCACCCGGACTTCGAGCTGATGAAGCCGACCACGACGACCGTGGTGGGATTCCTGGCAAGTTGTGCGGTGGTTGGCTTGTTGATCGGGCTTTTCGTCTGGATACTACAGCTCTAGCAATCAGAGCGGCGTGCGTACAGCACAAGGCGCGTCCATCCTCATCTGCGAACCCAATAGCAACTTTCCAATCCATAGGCTTGTGTCCAATACAGAGGCGTGAAAATGAGTGATACACCGAAGAATCCCACGGACGGGCGGACTCACCCCGGCAAGATGTCCCTGGCACGATCGATCGCCCTGGCGGCGGTGATCGGATTCGGCGTCGTCTCCTTCTGGCGCGGCGTCTGGTACCTGTGGGACGTATTTACCTTCGTCAATCCGGAAGACAGGCTGTTCAGCGCATTGGCGTCGCTGCTCACGGGCATCGTGATCCTGGCGGTGCTGCGCACCTTCTATTCGGTGCTTGCACCCCCGATCAACCGGCTCAATATCCGGTAGCCCCTCCGGCCGGCAGCCAGTGGCGTATGCGGCGGGCCTTCTTGCCGTGAACCGCCGCGCTCAGAACCTGCTACGGAACTGCAAGCCGATCGTTCGCGGCTGCAGCATGATCGTCGTGCGAAACACGTCGTTCAAGCCATCGGAAAATACCAGGGCGCGATTGTCGGCCAGGTTGTCGGCAAAGAACGACCATTCGTACCTTTCCGATTGCATCCCGACCCGCAGATTGGCGAGCCCGTAGTTCCCGGATACGGTTCTTTCGTCATCGAGGGTGAAGGAGCCGATGATCTCGCCGATGTACTGGGCATCGACGCGAACGAATGCCTGGTTTCCGTTGGGCAGCGGCCAGACATAATCGCCGGACAGGGACAGCTGCATATCCGGCGACCCGGGCAGGCGGTCGCCCTTTCTGGCTTCCAGATCCGGCTCGTCCTTGTCAATGCTGGCATCGACAATGGATCCCGCGCCGGACAAGGTTAACCGGTCCGTAAACGCGTAGGAAAACTCGGCTTCCCAACCGACGCTGGTCGCCGCCGCCGCGTTTGCGCCGAAGCCGAATTCACATTCTCCGTTGATCGGGGGAATCTCCACGTAGACTTGAATGTCCTTCCAGTCGCCATGGAAGAACCCGGCCATGAAGGTACCCCTGCCGTTGGCGAAGACACCCTTTGCTCCGACCTCGCGAGTCAGGAGCTCGTCGCTCTTCGTTCCCGGCAACCGTCCGTCCTGGAGCAGGTAGCCGAGTCCCCTGTTGTCGAGATAATTCTCGATGAGTTGCTCGCACCGGGGGCTGAGCGCAGGCGCTATCCCGCTGCTCCCGAGCTGGAATCCCTCGGCTGACTGGAAGTACACCATGACGTCGTCATTCAAGTCGTAGGAAAAATTGAATTTGTACGTGTGGTGCGTCTCCTTGGGCGGCGGGTCCGGGGCGTATATGTCCATGAACACATTGCCGTCGTCATCCGCTTCATCTCCGAAGAACTCGTCCGCGATAAAGGAGCTCTCGAACTCCGACATCCGGTAGCCCACGGTGGCCTGGAGCCGGTCCGTGGCGAACCAGGTGACTTCCCCGAAAAACGCCAACTGCTCCAGTTCCGTCACGAATTGCTCCATGAAGAAGAAATCCGCCGGAGAGCCGTTGTAGTTGGCGTTATCGAACAGTGCGCCACCACCCGGAGCAAGCGCTTCGGTCAACCCTACGGACTCGTCGCCTATTTCGTAGTAACTGCCTGCAAGCCAGGCGAACCGATCGTCCGAGTCGATGTTCGAGGCCAGACGCACCTCCTGGGTGAATGTGTAGTTGTCATTGTCGTCGTTGACGAACAGACGCAGGGCCGAAGGTGCCATTGCGAGTGCGTCCGCGGTGCTCAGGTCGTCATAGCCGAGAACGTCCCTGATAAAGCCCAGGGATTCGTCGTTGCGGCGGAGGAAGTCGAACTGCAGATAACCGGTGGCCGAGGTCAGCGTCGCGAAGTCCAGATCGTAGTTCCATGTCAGGTCGGATATCCGCAACTTTGATGTGAGCCGTTCTTCGGTCAGCGTGACGCCCCCCTGCTCCAGGTCGTCCGGATTGGCTCCCCGTGCCTCGGGGAAGCCGTTCTGCTGCAGATCCTGGAACAGGTACTTGTAGTCGATCGTCAATCGGTCGTTGGGCATCCAGCGCAGGCCGATCCTGGCGCCGTTGTTCTCGATGCCCGCCACGTCGTCGAATCCCAGCAGGGAATTGCTCAGGTACCCGGAGTCCGTTGCACTGTAGCCCACCAGGCGTACCGCGAACCTGTCTTCGACCACGGGTATGTTGACCATGCCGTCCAACGAATAATTTGGGCCTGCCGCATCCGCGGTGGAAGAAAGGCTGGCAGCGACATTGGTTTCAAATTCGGAGACATTGGCGCGGTTCGTTATGTAACGCATCGTGCCGGAAAAGGAGCCGCCACCGAACAGGGTCCCCTGGGGTCCGCGCAACACCTCGACTCTTTCCATGTCGAAGGTCCGCGGGTCGGCCGTGGCAATGACGGAGGTGATGCGCTGTTCATCCAGGTAGACATCGTTCACCGAGGATTCGGTGGAAGTATCCGTCTGGATGCCCCGGATAATGACGTTTTTCCTGGCCGCGCCCTGGTCGATGACGGCAAGGCTCGGTACCCTTCGGAAGATGTCGGCCATCGAATTGACCCCGGCCGCCTCGATCTCGTCCTGTCCGACGGCCGAAATGGCGAACGGCACTTCAAGCACCGACTGCTCGCGTTTCTGTGCCGTCACCACGATGACTTCCATTTCCTGATTGCCCTCCTCCTGAGCGAGAAGGGTGGAAGAACCGCACAGGAACGCGATTCCGAGAAATGCAACCAATGCCCTGTTCAGGTTGGCGCACGGCTGAAGCACTTGTCTTGCAAGAATAGTCATGGGATCCCCCTCCCAACAATTTGTTGCTGCTACGGGCACGCATTGCACTTCTTTGCGGTGCATACACGCTTGAGCAGCCGGATCTGCATCCGGCCGCTCGGCCCGCCAGGCTCAGATCAGGATCAGAACCTGGATCGAAACTGCAAGCCAAGCGTTCTCGGCTGCAGGATAATTGTTCTACGAAACTCGTTTGCCGGGCCGTTGGCGAAGACCAGGGCGCGGTTGTCCGTGATGTTGTCGGCGAAGACAGACCATTCAAATCGTTCCGTCTGCAGCCCCAGGCGGACGTTGGCGAGTCCGTAGTTTCCGGATACGGTTCTTTCGTCGCCAAACTCGAAGGCGCCGATGATCTCGCCGATGTACTGCGCATCGACTCTAACGAATCCCAGGTTGCCATTGGCCATCGGCCAGACGTAGTCGCCGGATATCGAAAGCTGCCGGTCCGGTGACGCCGGGAGCCGTTCCCCTGCATCGGCGCCAATGAACGGCTCGTCGTTGGTTATGGTGGCGTCGACAATGGACGCTGAACCGGACAGGGTTAACTGGTCGGAAACGGCGTAGCTGAAGTCGACTTCGAAACCGGTGCTTGTCGCAGCGGCGGCATTGGCGCCGAAACCGGTGTTGCAGGCGCCGGTGATGTCTTCGATGTCCACATCCACCAGGATGTCTTTCCAGTCGCCGTAGAAATAACCCACACTGAACCGGCCTCTGCCGTCGGGCAAGACGCCCTTGAGGCCGACTTCGTTAACCCTGAGGGTGTCGCTCTTGGTTCCCGGCAACTGTCCACCCGGCCCCAGGAAACCGCTGAGACCGTTCAATTCGAGGAAATCCCGAACGAACACTTCGCATCCCGGGTTGAGCGGAGGCGGGATCTCCGAGCCGAACCCGAGCCGGAATCCCTCGGCCGACTGGAAATAGGCCGCCATGTTGTCGGTCACGTCATAGGACATGTTGAACTTGACGGTGTTGTGTGTCTCGCGGAACGGGTCGGTGGCAAAGGGGTCTTCGAGCACGTTGCCGTCGTCGTCCGGTTCATCGCCGATCAGGGCGAACGCCTCGAAAAAACTCTCGAATATCGAGTGCCGATAGCCGATCGTGGCGTTGAACCGGTCCGTCAGGTAGTGAGTGTATTCCCCGAAAACGGCGAATTGCTTCAACTGGGTGATGAAGTCTTCCTTGAAGAAGAAGTCAGCGGGCGTTCCCATGTAGTTCGCATTCCCGACCAGCACGCCGCCGCCCGGCAGCAGAAAGTCACCGACCTTTACGTCCTCCTCGCCGTCTTCGTAGTACATGCCCACAAGCCAGGCAAAACGGTCGTCTTCATCCAGGTCGGATGTGAATCGCAGTTCCTGGGAAAACGTGTAGTTGTCGTTGTCGTCGTTGATGTACAGTCGAACGGCCGGCGGCGCCATCGCCACCGCCTGCGGACCGGTCAGGCTGAAGTCATCGAAGAAATTCCTGATCAGCGGCAGCGAGCGGTCGTTGCGCCGAAGGAAGTCCATCTGCAGGTAACCGGTCGATGAGGTCATCGTCACGCCGGGCAGATCGTAGTTCCAGGTGATATCGAGCATCTGGAACTTTGAAGTCAGACGTTCTTCGGTCAGGGTCACGCCGCCCTGCTCCAGGTCCTGGTAGTCGACGCCACGGGCCTCCGGAAACCCGGTCTGTCTCAGGTCCTGAAACACGTACTTGACATCGAGTGTCGATCGTTCGTTCGGGGTATAGCGCAGCCCGATTCTGGCGCCGTAGTTCTCGATTCCCGCGACGCCTTCCAGGCCCAGCGATGAATTGTTCAGGTACCCGGAGTCTTCGTTGGTGTAGCCCACCAGGCGCACGGCCAACTTGTCTTCCGCCAGGGGAATGTTGACCATGCCGTCCAGCGAGTAATTCTGTTGCGCCTCTGCCGTGGAGGAGAGGGTGGCGGCGAAGTTGGTTTCATATTCGGAGGTGTTGGCGCGGTTCGTGATGTAACGGAGCGTGCCCGCGAATGAACCGCCGCCGAACAGGGTCCCCTGGGGTCCGCGCAGGATTTCGACTCGCTCCATGTCGAAGGTTCGCGGATCGGCCGTGGCGATCACCGTGGTGATGCGCTGCTCATCCAGGTAGACATCGTTCACGGACGACTCGGTCGACGTTTCGGTCTGAATGCCGCGGATAATCACGTTCTTGCGCGCCGCGCCCTGGTCGATGACCGAAAGGCTCGGAACCCGCCGGAATATATCGGCCATCGAGTTGACGCCCGCTGCCTCCATTTCCTGCTGAGTCACGGCCGAAATCGCAAAGGGCACGTCGAGAATCGACTGCTCGCGCTTTTGCGCGGTCACCACGATAGTTTCGATCTGCTGGTCGTCATCTTCCTGGCCAAGAAGGGAGGGGGAACTGAACAGGAGCGAAATCCCGAGCAGTGCCACCGATGCACGTCTCAGATTGGTGCACGGCGGAAAAATGTTTCGTTCGAAAATCGTCATGGTACTCCCCTGAATGGAACTGTTACGCTGAACGCGCCTCGCAGCGAGTTTAATTGTATACGATATACAGTAGTATTCTCAACGGCCACAGCGGCCGGGTTGGCAAATTTACAACTGTCCGCTCTCGTATGGATTGCCCTCGCGAACGAAACCCGAAGCGTCTTCAGAGCGCTCCAGGAAGGACTGCGGCGGACCCAGCGAATCGTAATAGTCGTAGAACCGCAGGGTGCCGGGATCCGGTGTCATGGGTACGGAGATTCCGTCCTTGAAGACCATGGTGATGGTTCGAATGTTCGAGATGTTCTCCAGCGGATTGGCAGCCATTACCACCAGGTCCGCCAGTTTGCCTGCTTCAACCGTACCGAGGCTGTCCAGCACGCCCAGCAGTTCCGCCGGGTTGCGCGTCGCGGCAATCAGCGTGTCCATCTCGCTGACCCCGGAGAGCACGAATTGCTCCATTTCCAGCCAGCCGATTTCGCCCACCGGCATCGAGTCCGAGCCGATCAGCAGCTTCACACCCGCCTCGGCGGCCTTGGCCAGCGCCTGGCGCTGGTGCAGGGCGTGCTCGGGCGAGCGTTCGTCTGCATAGGCGATGGCCGTGCGCCACTTGACCGCCTGCTCGTCATCGGACCAGCCCAGCGACGCAAGCCGGGCCTCGCGTTCCTTGATGTATTCGTCGCTGAGATTGCAGATGATCGTGGGATCGTAGTAAGTCCCCATCTCGGCCATCAATTCAATCGTTTCGTCGGTTATGGCGTAGCCGTGTTCAATGCTGTCGATGCCGGCTTCGACGGCCTCGCGAAGCTGCGGTTCCCGGGAATGCGCGGTAATGGTCACGCCGAGGCTGTGCGCCGTTTCGATGGCGGCGACAAGCTCGTCATGCAGCATTTCCACGTTGACGATCTTGATGACGCTTGCGCCCTGCTGGATGCGCGAACGCACCGCCTTGCGTACCTCGGCGGCGCCGTCGGCCCCGAATGCGACATCGCCCCGATGCCCGGCCGTGGGGGAGACCGACGCGCCGCTTGCGAAGATGCGGGGCCCCAGCGCGAAACCCTCGTCGAACGCCTGTTGCCAGACTACGTCGATATTGTGTTCTTCCCCAACCGAGCGCAGCGCGGTAAAGCCGTGGCGCAAGCCTTCCATGGCATTGACGCCGGCTCGAATGACCTTGGCGCCGGCGTTTGCATTGTCGAGCGCGTGGTTGTGGGGCAGCAGCGCGCTCAGATGCACGTGCATGTTCCAGAAGCCCGGTGTGACGTAGGCGCCCGCCAGATCGATGATCTCCTCCTCCTGGCCCGTGGGTTCGTAGGGGCCGGGAGTAAGGGCACTGATGACGTTGCCGTCAATGACCAGCGTCATGCCTTCCTGCACCGGCGCACCGGTGGCATCGATCACGTTGGCGTTGGTCAATACCGTGACCTGGGCGGCGGCAGAGAAAGTCAGGCTCGAGAAGATGAGCGCAGTCAGCGCGCAACAGGTATGGCGAATATTTCTTGTCATGGTTCAGGCCTGCCCTTGTTCATGGAAAAGAGTCTCGGGAGCGTCAGCTTGGGCGCGCCGATACGAAGACAGTTTTTGTCTGGTCTTCTCCGTCTCGAAGCTGATGCTGAAGGAGATGGAGACGGATCCGGTGTTCTTCACCCAGTGCGGCGCCAGGAACGGAATGTAGACACCTTCCCCGGCGCTGAAATCGAACCATTCCCCGCGCTTGGCAAAGGTCTCCTCGAACGGGAGGTTTCGATGCGCACCGGCGGCGAAATCCTGCAACTGCCGATCGCTCACGATGGCATGATCGAATGGTTCGAAGATCTGGATTTTCTTGCGCCCCTCGATCTGCAACAGGAAATTGTGTTCCGGGTCGAAGTGAAACGGTGTCACGCCCCCCGACGATGTAAGGAACAGAAAACTCCGCGGTGCAAGCATCTCCTCGACGCGCAGGCCGAGTTCCTCGCCGATCTCTTCCAGGCACCGCTCGAGCAGTTCGGCGTAGTCTCCGTGTTGTTCGACGCTTTTGAGCAACACCCAGGACCCGCAGGTCTCGATGTTTTCGATGGTTTCCCGTAAAGACAGGTTGTTGTCGGGTAGCGAGGTCACCGGCTGGCTCACCGGGATGTCCGCCAGGTTGTACTCGACGCTTGCCTGGGGCAGGGCGTCGGCAAGATCGAGAATCCGGTCCCGCGAGAACCAGGCATTGTCCGTGAATTCGTGGGTGACCTTGAAGGGCATACGCTCAAAGAGGTTGCGCGCCGTGCCCTTGCCGGAACGTTCGGACAGACCGTTCAGATCGAAATATCGGTGCGATCCGGCGGTCGGCACGGCGGCCATCAATCCATGCTCGGTAGAAGTATCCACAGATCCCTCCTCGGATTGCACGTTCAGTGAATCAGGTAGATCCCGTAGTTCGGATCCTGAATCCATTCCACACCGTTGGTGGTCAACACCTGCGGATTGGAGAAGTTGATGGTCAGCGGGTAACCGGGTCGCTCGGGGATGTTCAGGTGCACTGCGTACTCGAACGCGAAGATATGGTTCGGATGCATGATGAAGACGTCGCGGTCGCGGCGGAAAGGTGCGATTGAGGGTCCCAGCGTGACCAGGTCGCCGCCATTGTTGCCCATGGCGTGCAGGTCCAGGTAGAACCCCGGGCTGTCGCTGTCGCCCAGGTACTCCTGGATCATCCGGTAGTCCGTTGCGGGATCGTCCGGGAACGGCGTGTAGATGTAGCCTTCCTGCTCCAGGGCGGCAATGATCTGCTCAAGGGCCTCGCCCGCCGTCATCCCCACGCGGACGTTCTGCCGGATGATGCCCTGCGCCTGCTTGCCGTAGTCCCAGACCCTTTGCAGGCTCTCGGGTATCCCGGTTTCACCTTCGCGGAGAATGTAGGCATGCACTTTCGTGTCCACGCCGAAGGAGGAGAATCCGAAATCCAGGAAAGGGTCGGCTCTGCTGTTCCAGGCGAACAGGTCGCCGCGCTGGAACACGTATTCCGGATGGCTGATCCAGCCCGTGGCATAGGGCTCGCGAATACGTTCCGATACGGCCGAGTAGTAGATGCGGGAGGCGCCTCCCAGTTCCCCGATCGTCGTTCGGCCCGGTTCGATATTGGCGAGCTGGGTCATGGCGTTCTGGCGCGCCATCTCCAGCAACATGGCCTGAACGGCCACCTCCAGGGACAGACGGCGCGATCGGAAGTCGGTGATGAGGTATTCGGCCGAGACGATCCTGGACGAAAGCTCAGGCCCCAGAATCCGCTCGAGCTTCTCGAACTGGGTGTGGGATATGCCGTCGGCAACCGCCAGCCATTCGGAAAAATTGACGCCGATCGTCCCGGGGTCGTGCCCGGCGACATAGTCCCGAATCTCGTCGTAGACCGAGAAATCAACGTTGCCGTACTCGTATCCGGTGATGGCCTGGGCCAGCTCGGGAGATGCCATGACATCGATGTTCTCGATGGCGCCGGTGCCGCCGAACACGCCCGCAAAGGCGGCCCTTTCCACCCTGTCGCCAACGTCGGTGAAGATCAGGTAACCGTCGGTGATGCCCAACTCATACGCCAGCGGATCCGGATCGCCGGCCCGGGCCACGTGAATCCACATGTCGATCCCGTGCTCCCGCATGGCGCCGGGAAGAATGAGGTCGAGCTTGTCGTTGCGGATCAGGCGCAACCAGACGTCAACATCCGGCCGCGGAACCACGTCGTTGCCGGCGTAGGGCACAGGTATGAGTCCCTGTGGTGAGGCCGGCCCCGCCGCAAAGAAAACGGCGGCCAACGCGATCACCCACCGCCCGAGGTTAACTCGGACAGGGTGGATTTTCGCATCGACCGCCGAACAGGCGGTTTCGCCTACCCTTCGCCTAGTGACGTCCCAGCAAGGGCTAAAATCGCGTGCGGACATTGACGCCGAGCGTAAACGGCCGGATCACGAGGGATTCGACTCGATTTCTCCTGTCCCTGAACTGGAATGTCAATCCATCCGAGTTGAACAGGTTGTTGGCGTACAGTGTCCACTCCCACTGGCCATCGGTTGCGCCCACCCGGAGATTGGCAACGGTATATTTTCCGAAGTCAATGCGGTCGGCGCCGGGACCGACAAAATCCCCGACCATTTCGCCGATGTAGTTCATTTCGCCTCTGGCAAATCCCTCCCAGCCCGCGACGAACGGGAAGCTGTAGTCGAAGTTGCCGCTCAGCGTAAGGTCCGGATGACTCGGCAAACGGTCGCCGACGTTCGCGCCCAGGAACTCGGCGCCGGCATCGACCGTAAAGTCGACAAAGCTTCCGGAAAGTCCGACCTGCAATCGATCGGAAACCAGGTAATCCAGCGTGAATTCGCCGCCATTCCCGGTCGCCGCCGCGAGGTTCTGCGGGAAGCTGATGCTGCAGGTTGCGTCACCCTGCAGTCTGACCCGGACCTGAAGGTCCGTCCACTCGTTCCGGTAGAGTCCCGCATTGACCAGCATGCGGCCGTCGGCCAGCGTCATCTTGGTGCCCACTTCATAGGCCCACATGGAGTCCGAGGCGACCGGGCCCGGCGTGAACCCCAGCACTTGCCTGGCCAGTTCCTGACAACTGGGCTGGACGACCGGGTTGGCGCCACCCGTTCCGACCCGGAACCCCTCCGCGGCACGACCGAATATCATGACGTCATCGTTGACGTTGTACACCAGGTTCAACATGTAGTTGGTATGCGGTTCCGTGTACTCCGGAAAGACAACCGTCTCGGTAAAGACAGGATCGGGCCAGCCATCGGCAACCTGGTTTACGAAGGAGCCGCTCGTGGTAGTGCTTGTATCGCGCACCCCGACCGTCGCCGAAAAATCGTCGGTGAAGTTGTAGGTCAACTCTCCGAAGAACGCCACCTGTTTTTGGGGGTGTTCCGATATTTCCCGATAGATCATGTCGGGATAGGTGCCAGGGACTTCGGGCAGTCCGAACGGGGAGACGTAACCCTCGGGAAACGGAGTCACATATTCTTGATGAGGGGCCGCTGCCACGAAACGGTCGCCGGCATTGTTCTGGTCGTAGCGGTCGCCGATTCCGATGTAGTCTCCGACTTCAACGTAAGGGTCGAAGTCCGAGTAGAAGATCCCGGCGATCCAGTCGAAGTTCCCGAACTGGTCGGGAGCGGACACGATACGCAACTCTTCGGAAAGGGTTTCGTCCCAGGTATCGTCGAGCACCGTCAGCCGCGCGTCGTCCCAAAACTGGTCGATCCCGAGAAACGTCCTGTCAACCTTGCGATAGCTGTAGAAGTCAAGATTCGCGGTTGCGGACGTGATGGTCGCCCAGCCGACATCCCATTCCAGGTTGAGAGCCAGTATATCGGCCTCGGCCGTAAGAACCTCCTGCAAGCGGTTGGCCTGTTCCCGCGCCGCCCAATCCTCGCCGGTGGCCCGGTACCAGCCGTCCTGGAAGGTGTTGTCCTGGAAATAGGAGGCGGTCGCCGTGAATGTGTCGGAGGGCGTCCACTGCAGCATCAGCCGGCCGCCGGACTGGTCGAACTGACCCTGGCTGGTCAGGCCCAGGTACGGATTGTCGTAGTACCCGGCGTTGTCAGCAGTGAATGCAACGGCCCGGAACGCCAATACGTTCTCTACCAGGGGTATATTGACCATTGCGTCGAACGAGTAACCCTGCTTCGAACCCTGAGTCCTGGAGGTGTCAAATGCGACATTGGCCTGGAACTCGTCGGCATTCGGCTTGTTCGTGATATAGCGCACCGAACCGGAAATGGATCCGCCGCCGTACAGCGTGCCCTGGGGACCCTTGAGTACCTCGACTCGCTGCATGTCGAACATGCGCGGATCCAGAGCGAAGCTGCCGCCCGTGACCAGGGTTTCGTCCACGTAGGAGGAACTCAGGCCCCCGGCCCGTACGCCTGCGTCGATGGCGATGCCGCGGATAATCACCTGTTTGCGCTGCGCTCCGCCGTCAAGCAGCGAAACTGACGGCACCTGCCTGAAAAAGCTCTCCAGGTTGGTGTAGCCCCGATTCTCGATCGTTTCCTGCCCGAAGGCCGCGATGGCCATGGGGACATCGCTCAGGGCCTGTTCCCGCCTTTCCGCCGTGACTATGATCTCTTCGAGCACAGCCTGGCCTGCTTCCTCCTCCTGGCCGAACGCGATTCCGGAGGCAAGCGTAACGGCGCTTGTCAACAGCAACAGCCGGGAAAAGTCCTTGGTTGCATATCGTTTCATTGTTTTCTCCCCTCGCAGCGGATTGTCAAAATCTGGCTTGCATCTGTGCCGGCTCCAGCGAAAAGGAGCCTGAACACCACGCCATCAGATTGTATACGATATTCAGCCGATAATATACGAAATTTTTGTGGCAATGTCGCCACAAACGGGGCTGGAGACAAGGTCGGCGCGAGACGTTTTCGCATACTGTGCCAACCTCGGATGATCTATGCTGTTTGCCGGGACCCTGGTGAGCCTGCGCGAAATTCAGCCGGCTTCATTTCGGGCCACGGTCGGGCCACGGGAGTTGGACTACAAGTCCCCGAAAGGTAAGATTTCCCGCCTTGACCAAACGGTTACGCCGATGTCACTGCAGGAAAAGTTCGTCAGTCTGGAAGGGCACCTGTCCGGTCTCGTGGTCGGGCAGAAGCAACTTCTCAACCGGATGCTGGTCGCACTGCTGTGCGACGGGCACCTGTTGGTGGAGGGCGCGCCAGGGCTTGCGAAGACGCGCGCCATCAAGGTGCTGAGCCACAGTGTGGAAGGCGATTTCCACCGCTTGCAGTTCACGCCCGACCTGTTGCCCGCAGACCTTACCGGAACGGAAATCTACCGCCCGCAGGACGGCTCGTTCGTATTTCGGGAGGGCCCCCTGTTCCACAATCTCAT
>Ga0209021_1002349_pt1 | contig 16702 bp, 17 predicted proteins | sample PinacodermFT_FD_187299 | JGI IMG/M metagenome (GOLD analysis project Ga0209021, IMG submission 187299) | Host-associated microbial community of the marine sponge Aplysina aerophoba from Gulf of Piran - sponge pinacoderm, lysed by freeze-thaw... | ecosystem: Host-associated > Porifera > Sponge >... | reverse complement strand
TAAAGTGCTGGCCCGTTGTGGGTTTGGTTCCCGGCGGGAAATTGAAGGCTGGATTGAGCAAGGGCGTGTGCAGGTCAACGGCAAGGTGGCAGCGCAGGGAATGTGCCTCCAGGCCAGGGATCAGGTGCGACTCGATGGCCGCCCCCTTGCCTGGCAGGAGCCCGACAGCATAAGGGTGCTGGCCTACAACAAGCCGGAAGGAGAAATCTGCAGTCATCGTGATCCGCAGGGCCGTGCCAGTGTGTTCGATGCCTTGCCGCCGCCAGATGCGGGCCGGTGGGTCGCGGTAGGGCGTCTGGACATCAATAGTGCCGGGCTCTTGCTGTTTACCAATTCGGGCGAGCTGGCGAATCGTCTGATGCACCCCTCAGGCCAGATTGAGCGTGAGTATGCCGTTCGGGTATTTGGTGAAGTGACAGAGGAAAAAGTCCGTGCCCTGTTTGATGGCGTTGAACTGGAAGACGGCCCGGCGCGTTTCCACGACATAGTGGACACCGGCAATGCTGGCATAAACCGCTGGTTTCACGTCTGTCTGCTGGAAGGACGACACCGCGAGGTGCGTCGTTTGTGGGAATCTCAGGGTTTGCGCGTCAGCCGCCTCAAGCGCGTGCGCTATGGCAGTGTGATTATTCCGGACCGCTTGCGCCAGGGGGACTGGAGCGAGCTGGACACAGCCCAGGTGACAGCTCTTGCGCAGCTGGTGGGTCTGGAGGTTCCGGCGGCCAGGCCTCAGTCCGCCGCTACGCCGGCTGGCGTGCGGCGGGGGCGCCGCCCGGCGTCGTCAGACCGTGCAGTCCGTGCAGGCCGCACCGACCGTGCAGGCCGCACCGACCGTGCAGGCCGCACCGACCGTGCAGGCCGCACCGACCGTACAGGTCGCACAGACCGCACCGACCGTACAGGCCGCACAGACCGTACAGACCGTACAGGCCGCACAGACCGCACAGCCCGCACAGACCGCACAGACCGCACAGCCCGCACAGCCCGCACAGACCGCACAGCCCGCACAGCCCGCACAGACCGTGCAGTCCGCACAGACCGTGCAGCCCGCAAGCCCGTGAGTCGACGTCGCTGAGCCGAAGGGTGTGGAGAGCCGTCCGGGACGAACGTGAGCCTATCGCGTGCCCGCAACGGCTCTGTCTTTGCGGCGGGGAAAGTAGCAGTCGGTGAACTGGGCTTGCGCCTCGTCACAGGCTTGTGCGCGGGTAGCGAGCCTCTTCATTGCCGTATCGAGGACCGGTGCACAGGCTTTTTCTGGATAATGTTCGGCGTTGGTCGTCAGGGTGCGCATCCGCTGTGCGCTGTCACAGTCCCTTCTCGCTGCTTCAAACTTTTCCGCAACAACCAGACCGCGAGGTTCTCCGCACAGCCGGGATCAAGCGGGGCTGCTGTCATCTCGCCTCCTTCATCGGCTTCTTCTGCTGTTTTTTCTGCCACTTCTGCCACTTCTGCCACTTTTGTCAGGACACAGTAACCGATGGCACTGGTTGACATCCCGCCGTCCAGAAAGTTGGGAACTTGTGCACACTCGGGGGAGTCTTACATACGGGAGCGAAAGAAGTCCTGAACAGTTGCTGCTATCCGGTGGAACTTTTCAGACAAATCCGCCTCTAAAAACAAGCATTCAAGGTCACTGTTTGGAATTGGAACTTTCCGGCAACGCCAGACGCTATTCACTAATCGTCCGGGACCTGACAACTAATGACGGCAACCTGGGAGGACTATGTCATGAATACCCAAAACACCCATCCCCTATCTGCATCCAGAGGCCCATCTGTCGCCACAGGCGTAGCGGCTGCTGGCGCACAAAACCCGGTTGCACCACCGGTGCAGGGAGGCTGGCGGCCAGTGGACAACAGTGAAGCTGTAGTCAGCCCGGGGCAACAGCAGGCTTCTTCTGTGAGAGAGGCTGGCTCTCAAACCAGCCAGCCGCTTCAGGCTCGCGCGTGCAGGCGCACAGAGGATGAGTCGGGTTTCCAGCGTCTGTTCCTCGTCACTTTCCCGGCGTGCGGGCGCACAGAGGATGAGTCGGAGCAGGAATCTGGCGGAGCGTCTCGTACGAAACAGGACGGTGGTTTGTTGGAGGGGCCTTTTCCCACCGATTGTCTTGACGCCGAGGAGCGAAGGGTTCTGGCAGCGCTGCTGGACGCGTGGAAGAGAACGACGACCGACAACGAAAAAGCTGAAATTTCCTTTCTGATACTGGCCTTGTACCTGAACAAGGGAGAGGCCGCGATGGTCGAGGCCTGGGTGGCAGAAGTCGAGCGTCTCAACTTTGAAACGGGCACAGTGTTGCGGCAAATGCTGGATGAGTTTATGGCACGGACGGACAGGTCTCAGCCGCGCCCACTGTTGGATATACTGCCGGGTCTGCGCAAGTGGGTGCCAGTCCCTGTCGATGTCAGTGTCACCACGCCTTGTGTTGCTGATACCAGCACAGTCCCTGCCGATACGGGCGCAACGGCTGGCGCGCCACAGGTGCCGGTTGCAGTGCCGCAGCAGGGGGTGGGGCAGCCTGTGGGTGAGACCCTGGTCACTCAGGGCCAGCAGCACAATCCTGCCGGGAGAGAGGAGAATCCGTCAGCCGCTCGGCCGCTTCAGGTGGATGTGGCGGCTCAGACAGACGGATTCCTTTTTGCCGACCGTGTTTTTCCTTTCGAAGAGATGAGTGCGCAGGAGCGCAGGTTTCTGGAGCTTTTCCGTGATGATTTCGAAAACACCCGAAATGACATCGTTGCGAGAGTGGAAGCCTACGTGAAGACATTGGAGGCTTTCATAGATAGCGGGCAGCTTGATGTGGTTGAGTCAGTGGAGGCGCGATTTGAGCGGACGGCGCCCGAGTTCGCCACAACACTGAGAGCCATGCTGATACCCCTGCTGAGTGAAGGTGGGGGCCCGGGCGGAGGCAGGCATCGTTGATGTTTTCCCCGGTCTGCGTGCCAGCGCTATGCCCATGCAAAATGCTTTGCGTTTTTTTGGCTGTCTCCCGGTGTCGTCCTTGTTGATCAACTTGTGCCCCTGCATCTGGAGTCTGGGGGCTCGACTGCATAAGGTCGCAGGAGACGAGGACAAGGCTGTGAAACCTTCAGTTGCCCTGGCTCTGTTGCTGGTGATTCTTGCCTGCAAGGCGGTGCAGAGGGTGCGAAAAATGCCCGGTGGCGTCTTTCAGTCCACTGGCTCGCTGGCTCGCTGGCTCGGCGGCTACTGAACTTGCCGGTTGCGTATCATTCCCTGCCAGATGGACGGGGGGAGCAAGTCTGGTGGCTGCGCAACAATGCACAAAGAAATTTGTGACTTCAGGAACTTTTCGCGGATGGGGCGTTCGAAGATAGTAAAACCAGATGAGAGGAATCTTCTCCATGAATACCAAAAGTAGTGGTTCCCCCTTTGTTTCCAGTAGTTTTCCCACTCCCGTAGACGGCGCGGCTTGTACGCCGAAGCCGGTTGCGCAGTCATCGGATAGTCCTGTCTCCCTGCGTCTACCGCAGGATGCTGCCTTGACGCAGGGGCGCCAGCCAGTCTGTAACGCTATTCAAACGCGAGACTGTCAGCGTGCCCCAGTGCCGCAAAGGACAACAGCCGGCCTGTGTTCCCCTGGGGAGGTTGCTCCGGATAGTGAGAATATGTCCAGCCTGAGCCCGGAGTCGCAAGATGTGTCCTTGCCAGATGACGCCCGGCAAGCCGGTTGCGCATGTGCTGTGCGAGATCCCCGTCGCACAGCACAGCAGGGGACAAGGGCGGCAGGCGTTGCTTTGCATGGTCATGCAGTTGCCGGGGCGACTGCTCCCAGTTTTCTTGATGAACTCGTCAGCGAGCATGGCCCTTGGGTGCGTACTCTGTACAACATATTCAAAGCCAAAGAAAACGAGGTGAGTTCTCAAGAGCGCAGAGGTGCCGTCGCTGCCTTGCTGCTGCTTCTCGCGGCCAGAGGAAGAGGAGAAGCCGATGCGCTTCTGGCGGATCTTGCCCGCGCCTGCCCAGGGGATGCGAGGGGATTGCAGATGTTGCGGGACGCCCTGAGAAACGGCACTTCTGGATTGCCGTCGCGGCAGTCGGGTGGCGGTGGTTGACGTCTTTTGGGTCAGAACAACAGGGGAGTTGCGACTCCAGTGGTGCAATGAAGCCGGAACCGATGCTGGCACCGATGCTGGCATAGGGGGAAAAGCACCAGCGCGTAGCGGCTGTTGTGTTGTCGCGCGTGCAAGGGAAGGTGGAAACGCGTCCATGTGGTGCTGGAGTCACGCGCCAGGGTCTCCGGGGTTCCCATTACATCTGAGAGGGAGCAGGGAGCTCGGGAATTGGCACAGGAGTGGGTGAGGAGAGCCATCACACGGCCTGCGCAGTCAATCGACTCTGTCGGTCGGCATTATTCCCAGGCAGATGGACGCGAGATTTATGCAAGTCTGGTGGCTGGGGGAACTTCTCACAAATGGGCCGGTCACAGACAGGCACCCTGGTTCTTTTACAGGGCGTTCCCTGGCAAGGTCCCAAGTCATTCGTAGATAGTAAAACCAGAGTAAGGGGAGTTTTCTCCATGAATACCAAAAGCACTGGCTCTCCGCCTGTTGCCAGCAGTTGTCCCATCCCGATAGCTGAGGCTACGGCTTGCGCGCAGCAGCCGGTTGTGCAGCCATCGGATAGTCCCGCCTCCTTGTATCTGTCGCAGGATGCTGACCTGAAAGAAGAAAGTCAGCCAGTTTGTACCCCTGTTGAAGAACGAGACTGTCAGCGTGCCGCCGATCCGGAACAGACAACAGAGGACGTTGGTTCCCCTGAGGCCATTGACAGCCCCTCGCTCGTCTCCCGAGGAGCAACAGCGCGTGCACAGAGCCCTGTTATCCCGTCATCAGAGGCCGCCAGAGTGCCTGTGCCTGATAGTGAGGACATGTCCGGCCTGAGCTCGCTGCTGTCCAGCTTGCGCTTGAGCGATGAGATACAGCAAGCCAGTCAAGTTCTTGTCGAGCAATACTCCGATCGTACAGCCCAGCAGGAGGCACGGGCACAAGACGATTCTTCGCGTGGAGAGGCCGTTGGTGTAGCGGGCGCTACCACCCGTGTGGATGAACTTGCCAGCCAGTTGCGTGTCTGGGTGCTTGGCCTGTTTGATGCAGCAAACGCAACAGAGGACGAGGCGCGCTCTCGAGAAGGCAGGTGCATGCTGATTGCGGTGCTGCTGTGGATTCTCGCTCTGAACGGGAAAGAAGATCTGATACTGGACGAGCTTGCCCGCGCCTTCCCGGACGCAGACCGGGACGGGAGGCTGTTGAGGTTGCGGCAACAAATAGCGAACGCGAGGAGGACTTCGGAGGTGCTGTTGCCGCCGCCGTAACAGGATTCGCCTGTGGCCATGCTGCCCGTCAGGAAGACAAGGGGGTGTTCGTCAATCCGGGGCGATGCAGGACGCATGAAAAACGGCGAAGAGCCGATGGTCGCGGTAGAAAAGGGGATAAGGAAAACTTTCTTCAGGCTGCCAGACTGCAATGTAAGGCTGCCTGAAGAAAGTGTCAGGTTGCTGGCGAGAACAGCAGCGTTGATGCTGGCTCTGTGATCGCCACAGTCCCCTTGATCTGAACAGCCTTGAGGAAGGCATCAGGCTCTACGGGCTACATCGTCTGCAAGCGCTTTTTGCGGCGGTTCCTCACGCGTTTCGAAGGGGCACTGGTGTTGTGCTGCGCTCCCGCCAGGGGGCTGTGTCCATACCTTTGCACCCAGAGTGCTGGCAGATGCCAGCCCCTGCCAGAGCGTTACAAACTGCATCAGAACGCCTGCCTGGCCGGGCGGCTCTTTCCTGCGGGTTATGAATCCTGCTGGCTGCTCTGTGCTGTGTTCTCCCTTTGGTCCCCGTGTCTGGATAACCGGCCGCCGTCTGATACGGCGGCCGGTGGCAACAGCGGAACACAGTCCAGCTTGCACAGCCCCTGGCTGGCGCCAATGGTCCAGTGGTCGCTGGAAACTATCACCAGCTGACTGGCGTCCGGTGTGAACATCAGCGGCCCTGCCGACGCGTTTCTGACCAGATGCAACTTGCGGCTGTATCGGCCTCCTGGGCCGGGTCCCCAGACGCTGACCTGACTGTGGCTTCCCATGGCCAGTGCGCAGTGGTAGCCATCCGGCGAGAAAACCGTCTGAACCGCTTCCAGCTGGTGACAGCCGTCATTGGCAACCCAGGCCGCCGATACCCAGCCTTGCGTCAGATCCTGGCGCCAGATATGTACGCCGGAGCGGGCTGTGGCTGCAAGACAATAGCCTGTAGCGCTGAACTGCAAGGATTCGACAAGGTGACAGAGCCTTCCCGTAAATCGGGGCCCTGATCCAAATTCCAGCTCCGTTGCGACTGTCCAGCCTTCAGAGCCGGTGGTGGACAGAATGAACAGGCGGCTGTCTCCTGTGCTCAGCCCGTCGGCGCAGGCCAGTTGCTGTCCATCGGGACTGAATGTCATGGCAAACCCATGGATACTGTAGCGGCAAGGCCTGCCGGTCTTGTACTGCCAACCTTGCGGTTCCCTGAATTTCCACAGACCGACAGTGCCTGTTCCTTCCGTGTAACAGGGTTGACTGGCTGCAGTCGAGCACAACGCCAGACAGTCGCCAGCGGGGGCCAGGGCCGCCCCCTGGCGTATGCATGCCCTGACATCGGCGAATTCATGTGCCTCCCAGCCGGTTCCCCTGCGCCGACAGACATGGGCTCTCCAGCCGCTTACAAACAAAAAAAACTGGCTGTTGCGGCTGAAAACCATGATGTCAGGAGTCAGTTCAATCAAGCCCTGTGGAGGCTCTCCATCAGGTGCAAGCCAGTTCCATTGCTGTTGCCAGCAGCTCAGGTGCTCGTTGCCGAAAACAGACAGGCCACCCTCGTCGTCTGCAATCGCCATATAGTGATAATCAAGGCTGGTTACCACCTTGGTGACGACACTGGAGGACAGCAGGCTGCTTCCCAGGCTATGCCACTGGCCATGGGGATCAGGCTGCCAGCCGTGCAGGTGACCTTGTGGGTCTACCGCCTCCAGGCGGCGACTGTCGGCGCTGAATCGCAGGCTGTGGAAACTGTGCGAGTAGGAAAAATATCCCCGCTGCCGCAGTGCGCCCAGATCATAATGACAGACGCTGATGCATATGGGGCTGTCTTGCCGGCTGATCCGGGAGCAGTGTGCAAGGTATTGGCCATCCGGGCTGCACACCAGATCCAGAATGAGCATTCCTCTGTAGTCTATGGTTCTCAGCTCGCAGGCAGAGAAGCGCTGTGTGACAAGTCGTTGTTTCAACAGGGCACAAAAAAGGCCGCGCGCAGACAGCTCCCGCAGGGCCAGTCGCTCCAGTGCGGCCCGCTGCAGGGTGCCGACGGCAAGGCGTTCCCGCCAGTCGAGAAGAGACTGGCGACCATGGGAGGGAGCTAAAGCCTGTTTCAGTTGCCGCCAGCACAGGGACGGCAGGTCACGCATGAAGCTGCGCGCTTGCAGCTCGGGATCGCTTGTCAGCCGGTACCACCGGTGGCACACCCGGCCAGAGCGTGCCAGATCGGCCGGTCCCAGACGATACAGCACCAGCTCCAGAAGATGATCAGGCCAGTGGGCAATGCTGTGTCCAGCCAGACAGTGAGTCACCGCAGGCCTGGGCTCGACCTGCGACCTGATAACGGGTATCCGGGCACCAGGGGGGCTGTCAGTCACCCGCAGCCTGAAAGTCGCTGCGGTCTCTGGTTGAGCCGGTCCGGCCTCTGGCTGAGCCGATCCGGGCGCTAAGCGCGTGACAGGCACAGGCATCTGCATAGGAACAGCCTCCAGTCCTTGTTATTCCCTTTCGACAATTGCGGTAACGAAACAGCCGCAAACAGGTAGAGCGCAACGATTGCAGTTTCCTGCATAAAAGCCGGTCTGATCGTCCCGTACCCCGGACACCAGCGAGCCGGGGTGGCGCGGTGCGTTTTCTGTCTCCCCCAGCGCAGCTGAGGTCGCAGGGGGCACGGCGATGGATGCCGGTGTGTTCACGAGAGAGCGCCGTGGAGACTCTTCCCCTGTTGCCGGTTTGCAACGCAGCGCTTTAGATGCCAGTCGGAACAGGAAGTTCGGACGCCCAGGGTGATGCGGGTGGACGGGGCAGTGGTGGGTCTATGCCTATTGCCTCCGCGTCCAGTGCCTCGTCTGCTGGCATAAGATGCAGGCAGCGCATCCAGATTTCGGGAACGTCATAGAAACTCCTTGCGCTATTGAAGGAGAGTATCAGCCGACAACCATCAGGTGAAAACAGCACTTGTATCACAGGGTGTTTCTCATACCAGGCGGCTTTCTCGGTGTAGCGGCCATCGGGAGTGGGTCCCCAGAGGCTGATTCTGTTGCCCATTGTGTTCAGCGCACAATGGTAGCCGTCTGGAGAAAAAGTCAGGCAGCAGGGTTCGCCCGGGTTGTCAATCCGTGCCACAGGCACCCAGTTGGACGTCAGACGTTGCCAGAGTTGAACGCCGCTCCAGGCAGAGATGGCTGCCAGGCAATGGCCGGTAACATTGAACTGCAGGGACTCCAGAGCGCATTCCCGGTCCTTCGGCTTGTCGTGAGCTCTCCGCTCGCCGGCATGAGTGTCAAGTTGCAACCTGTCTGAAATCCAGCAGTCATCCGATGAATGGATAGACAGGATGCTCAACACGCGTGCAGGGCGCTGTCTTTCCGGGAAGGCGAGTTGTTGACCGTCCGGGTGGAATGCCATGGGAAACAGACCTCTGTTGAAGTCCAGATCCCGCAGAATGTTGGCCAGGTGGCACCATCCGTAGTCAGCCTCAAAGCGCCATAGTCCCAGTTTTGTCAGCATGCACGGATACGGCCGACGCCCGCGCCGTTCAAAACGAAAAGAACAGTGCGCCTGGGCCAGCAGGCATTCGTGTGGGTCCAGGGTCAGATTGATGCGGGTCGTCATCCTGCAGCCGGGCCGGTCTGCACTCGGGGAGTCTGGCTCAATCCACTGCTCCTGCCAGGCGTTTCTCACGCGCTGCAGGGCGCGCAGGCCCCGGGAGTCAACAAACAGCAGGTGCCGGGCCCGGGCCCCGAACAGCAGGGGCGCGTCTCTCGTGCGGTCGCGGCTTGTCCCCAGGGCACTGCCCTTTTGCCAGGCCCCTGAATACTGCCGCTGCCAGCTACCCTTTTTGTCCTCATGAAAAATCAGAAGATGGGTCCGCGTTGCTACGGCCAGATAACAGCTATCGGGACTGAGCCTTGTTTTCTCTACAATTTCCCTGGAGGTCGGAACAGAATCCATGCTGGACCAGATGATTCGATCCGCGACAGGGCATTTCCTCCAGACCTGTATGGTTCCTGTTTTGTCAACAGCCCGCAGTTGCCGGCCGTTTTTACTGAATCGCAGACAATGCGGAAAAAAGGGCAGGGAAAAGCGGCTGACGCTCTGCAATTGGCAGCCCTGTTCCCGCCAGAGTCTGACGGTATGACTGCTCCGGCCGGATACACAGCCGCTGAGGTGTGAGCCATCCGGGCTGTAGGCCAGGTGGTTGAGCCAGGGGCCGCCACAGGGAACGGCTGCACCACTGCTGAGAGATAAGCGACCGCTGTTCACCTGTAGTCGCGTCAGGCTGTATAACAGGATTCGGGACGCCGCTTTCTCTTTCAGAAGGCGTTCGAGCTCCTCCTTTCGCTCTGAGCCGGGCGAAAGCTGTGCACACCAGCGCGTCAGTGCCTCGCGGACATGCTGTGGCTCTGGCACCTGTTGGCGCCACAGTGGATTTGAGTGTGTAAAGCAATGAGCTTGCAATACGAGGTCTGTTGCTGCCAGGCGCCATTGGCGACAGACGCGACTGCAACGCGCAAGGTCGGCCGGTTCCAGATAGTTCAGCACCAGTGCCAGCAGTGAAGCAGGCCAGCGGCCTATGTGCCGCCCGGGCAGGCAGGCGCTGGATGGGCTCTGCGGCCTTACTGACCGTCCGAAAGGCTTGTCTGCGTCGGTGACCCGGGATCCGGGTGAGGAGCGCAGAAGTGGGGGCGGGTACAAAACGGACATGCTCACGGACCTGTCTTCGTGTTGGTCTACTGGGCTTGAGGGACGCCAGACTTCTGCGTTGGTTCAGACAATCTGGACACCGTTTGTGGCAGAATCGCAGCGCAATCAGGGCAGGTCTCGCCCGCGTCTGTCCCGCTTGTTTTTATTGCTGTCGGTTTCTGCTGGTTGTGTGGCAAAAAATTCAGCCAGTGCAGCTGATAATAGCGAGGGTTTTCCTCAGGTCGTCGCAAGTGGCCATGATCAGCCGGGAGCCATCAGGTGTGGACAGAAACCGGCACACGCCAAGGTAGCGAAGTGACTTCACTTTTTTGACGCACTGCCCATAGTGTCCGGTGCCGTGGATGCTGAATTCGTCCTGATCATCAATGGCATAGTGTTGCCCATCAGGAGAAAACGCAAACGGGTTTCTCGTCACGGAAAGAGAGCCGAGGGTGGTGACTGAATGTTGCGGTGTCCAGCGCTGTGTGGCAGTAGCTCGCCAGACCTGCACCATGACGTGCGTGCTGACAGTAAAACAGGCACCGCACGGGCTGAAGGGAAAGGAGATGACATCCTTCACCCGTTCTCTTTGCCACAGACACAACAGCCTCAGTTCCGGACGCCCGGCTTGGGTGCTGGGGCCGGTGTCGACACCCGGCATGCATAGGCTGTCTTCACTGACGCTGGCATCGGGGCGTGCCAGCTGTTGTCCATCAGGTCTCAATGCCAGCGGAAAGGCGCACACGACATTGTTCCTGCATGCTCCCGTAGTCACGCATTTCCAGTGACACCCTTCTTGAAGGTGGTAGATCTGGACGTGGAGCTCGCCCGAAGAGTCGCTGCCAGCTATGCCCGGTGAGTCGGTCTTCACCAGCTCTGTCGTCAGCCAGCGGCTGTTGGCATCAGTTGGCGCCAGTGCCTGTTCCAGCCGCTGTCTGTGGGAGGCCGGGTAGCTGCGCATAAAACATTTTGCCTGCAGTTCGATCTGGTTGGCCACCCGGTACCATTGGTGACACACCTGACTGTAACGCGCCAGCTTGGCGGGTTTGAGCGGGCACAGCAGCAGCTCCAGCAACGAATCTGGCCAGTGTGTGATATCCCGTCCGGGCCTGGCTGTTGCAGCCTGTGTTTGTTTGCACGGCTTATGGGTCGGGGAGGGCTTGAATCTGTGACCGGGCACTGCCCCCACTGCCGAACGTTTGGCTGGCGGCAATTGAAGGGGCGGCGATGGCGGTGAAGGTGTAGAGGAATGAGGCATGCTCACGGGAACGTCCTCAGGTTCAAGGAGAGTCGTGCAGCCTGTCTGGGAGGGGGCGCAGCGCAGTGAGGTTCTCAAAAAATGTCAGTGGTGGGTATATCAATACTGTTCCTTGCGACGACAAGGTTCGCCTGCAAGCAGAAGAAAACGGCAGCGTGCCATCTTTTGGTTGCTTGAAGCAGGATGGAAGCTGTGCGGTAAATCCGTGTGCCGCACTTGCCTTTGGGAGCAGAATAGTGAGTGTCAGGTGAGAGCTGGACTTCAGTGGGGGACCGGTGACGTGGCTATGCGGGGGAGGCCTGTGTTCCAGGGCGGGAGTCAAGAGCTCCAGTGTGCTGGTCAGTTCCGGTTTTCAATCTTGCCTTTTCTGCCGGGACAGGAGCATAATCCACGGCGCCGGAGGCAGGTGTATCTGGTTCTTTTGATGCGTTAAGTGGTGTGTTCTGCTGCCGGTAGTTGGTAGCCGCAACCCATCGGAAGGCGCAACCCATTGGAAGGAACGTATCAGGGGATCCTGGGCTCATGTCTGTGACTGCCGGAGGAATTCCTGGCTGTGCTGCTGGTGTCTGCGCTCATCGTCAAGCGTGCTATATTGTCAGGCACCCGACTGGGTTCAGAAAGCTGCCGCTTGCGGTGTCAGGCCTCCAGGTGCCTGAGTCTGGCGTTTTTAACTTGAATTCGAGCTGATACAAATGAAGAAATTGGTGTCGCTGACCTTTTTGGTCGCCATCCTGTCCGGTTGTGCAAGTCAGAGTCTTACGTTAAGGCCGCGAGCGTCCGGTGATTTTCCAGACCAGGAAGTGTCTCAGGACTTTTTTATTTCGGGTCTGCTGCAGAAGAAGCACCTGGATGCCGCTGCTGTGTGTGGAACTGCTGACAAAGTGGCGCGCGTAGAAACCGTAGAGACACCCACGAATGTGGTGCTGTCCATGTTGACGTTCGGTCTCTATACGCCGCGTACAGTCAGAGTTTACTGCGCCCGGTAATCCCTGCTGAATCCTTGGGGGCCGGATGCGTTGTGCCGCTTGGGGGCTGACAGTGCCAGGCCGGTACAGTCGGCCGGTAGATTGTTGGGCAGCACGGGGCAGGGAGGCTTTGCAGGGCATCTATTGAGTTGCTGGCGAGAAGCGGTGCTTCCCGCCCCCGTCTTGTTCGGCTGTAGTCTCCAGGGCGGTGAGAAACTGTACGAGGACCTCCTGTCCTGTTTCGCGCGCCAAATCCAGAGGGGTCTTGTTTTCCAGCAGTTCCCGGGCGTCGGGGTCTGCTCCTTTTTCGACCAGCTGTTTGACTGTATCTATGGCATCTATGGCATCTATGGCACCAGCGAGGACGGCCTCGTGCAGCGGGGTTTTCCCGTCATGGGTGCGGGCGTTTACGTCTGCCCCCCATGCCAGAAGATGTTTGACAGTGGTTTGGCAACCCTGGTGCGCTGCCTCGTGCAGGGGCGTTTGGCCCAGCGAATCTGTTTCGTTTATGGCGCTGCTGTCTTTCTTCAGGAGGTGGTGGACGATGGCCGCATGCCCCGCACTGGCAGCCTGTTGCAAGGGGGAAGTCTGCGCGTAAGCAGTGCTTCTTGTGTTGACATCAATATTGCTGGCAGCCAGAAGACATTGCACTGTTTCCAGGGAGCCTGATGTGACAGCGCAGTGTAGCGGCGTCAAGCCTACCTCGTTTTCTGCGTTGACATTCGCTCCCCTGTCCAGCAGGTCTGAAACGACATCAGCCGCACCCTGACTGGCGGCTATGTGCAGCGGGCGCGACCAGTTCGCGTCTTGCACTTCGGGCTTGGCGCCTGCCTTCAATAGTTTTCGAGCTGTCGTTCTGTGGTCTTGGCTTGAGCTGTACAGCGCCAGAATAAGGGGAGTGTTTCCGGACTCGTCTTCGAGCTCCAGGGATGCCTGTCGGCTCACCAGTGCTGTGACGCTGCGGTGGTATCCCATGCCAGCAGCCAGATGAAGCGGCGTCATATTATTGGGCCCCGGGATATCCGGATCGGTGCCCAGGCAGTCAATCAGGTACAGCACAACCGCACTGTTGCCTTGTTCTGCGGCCAGGTGTAACGGGGTTCGATTTTCATTGTCACGCATATTGCTGTCAGGCTGATGTTGCCGCGCAAACTGGCGCAGGTATTCCATAGTGCCTGATGCAACGGCATGATGCAGGAGGCTGGCACCTTGTTTATTTGCTGTAGGGAAACCCTGTTCACGACAGAGGTTGTTGCAGAGTAACAGGGTTGCGCAGTCGGGCTCCTGTGTGGACGGCGTCCCGTCTGCCAGGGCGTGACAAAAACTGTCACTGAGTGTGGGGCTGACGACTTTGGCTGCCAGGCTGACCAGTGTTGCTGGTGCCGGCCCGTTGGTTACCCGTGTAACTTCCCGCGCGAGTCCAGATAGATGGTTGGGTCTCCTGTCCCTTTCGCCATGGGCTGGAACCTGGTCGCTGAGCGGGGCATAAGGATGCAGTTGAATGTTTGATCGCATAAAAAAACAGATTTCGGTAGTCATCGCATAAAAAAAATAGATTGCCGGAGTGCTGAATGTGTGTGGGCCAGTGCTTCGTTTCGCGTTGTTGGCGAGAACAGTTGACTCCGCTGCAAAGTGCCCGGCTGTGATGAGGTTGTGTTCCTGTGTTCCTGTGTTCCTGTGTTCCTGTGTTCCTGTGTTCCTGTGAAGCAGGCTTTGGCTCGCTTTTTGTGTGAGGATGACGTCTTCTCGTTTTTCTTCCCTGTTCCCTTCCCGCTGACCTGGTGTGCGGCAAGCCCCATCCTTCAGGGCGGGGAAGGATAGCGCGTCTAATCTCACTGGCATTAATCGCAGACCTAAAGTACGCTCCAGGGCCCAGGGGCGGGACACTCCCAGCCCGCCTGTGAAGTGAGCGGTGAGGTGATGCCGCCAGCAGCAGGAACCCGCCGGAGCGTCTCGCAGGCGGCAGCGTGAAGCTGTCATCTGTGAGCGCAGCAGAAATTCCCGTCCTTCAGGGTGGGGAGGATGTCGAGTCTTGTCCGGACGCCAGTCAACGCAGCATGCAATCCGGCAATAGCGAGGGGGCCGTCGTGATCATGGCCTACTCAACGGTTGTTTCGGGAACGGGCTCGCAAGCGGGTGCGGACTCTACCAGATGAAAGGGTGTGAGTCCATCGAGTCGTACTGGCCGGCACATCAGGTCCAGCATAAATGGATATGCGCCCATGGCAGCATTTCTGATGTCGTCTACTACGAACAGGATGGGACAGGTCACAACTGTCGAGTGGCTCATGCTGGCCTCTCTTGGTATATGGCGGAAATGCCCGGGTGTCAGCTCTGTTTGAATGTGAACAGAAATTGCGGGATTGAACTCCCGCACGCATGACAGTCCAGGAGGCAGTCGGCTGTCACTATCTGGTGCGCAATCTATAGCGCAATACTCAGGATGTGCCTGTGCCGGTCGAGGTGAATCCGTGCGATAGACCGGGATGTGAGATCTTTTTTTTCGTGCCAGGCGCTCTCTGTTGTCTGGAGAGTTCAGGAAAACCCGGCTCGTTCATCGATCACTATGCAGCGCATGCGTAAAAGTCGTGCAAGGTTTGTTGAGAAAGCTGATCTGCTTGCGGTTTGGCACCTGTTTCTGGCGCAAGTCAAGCACAAGTTGTCGCCTTGCGAAGACTACGAAATAACTGTTGTCGGGCGTGCTTTCTGCCACAGTGATTGACCAACAGCCCTCCTGTTGTATTCAGCACCCGTAGCATCGCCTGCACAAGTCCGGTTGCTGGGGCCGTGTGGATCGTGACACTGACGATAAGCGCGAATCCCCCCCTTTTTGTATCCGGGATTCCGGGTGGCTTGCCTTTGCCTTTTTCAATCGACATGCCGTCGCTTTGATCTTGGTGCCGCTGAAGTCTTGCAAGTACTTTTCCAGAAGGGGGCTGAGGTTGCCAGACCAGACTGTCGACTTTCGGATCCGGTGCCTGGTGACGATGCCGACTGGTTGTTTTACAATCCGCACACTTTTTCCGACTTATATGTGTCAGGTGCTCATGAAATCCAGCTCCCGGGATGCCCCTGATGTGCTTCCTGCCATTTCTCCTGCTCATGAAAATATTACCGGACGCAGAATTACTCAACGGCGGACAGGTGCTGGCAGTATGCGGCAAGGTCCTCGCATCAGTTGGCGGCTGCCGTTGAGTGCCCCCCTTTTGTTGGTTTTGGTGGTGAGCCTGGGTCTGGGCGGAGCAGTCTGGCTTCTCCAGGGCAAGCTGGAGAAGCTCCAGACGCAACTCGTGGCGACTGAGCGTCAGCTTGTCGAAATGTCCGGAGCTGTGTCTGCAACGGGCCAATCGGTAGACCGCAATGAAGCGCAGCTTGGTGCGCGCCTCAAGGCGTTGGATTTTGAAATTCGTAAGCTCTGGGACCTGACTAACAAGCGTAATCGCCCCTTGATCGCGCAGCAGGGGCAGCAGCTTGACACGCTGAAAAAGGATGTTCAGTTCTTGTCAAAACTGAATAAGCAGCAGGTTACTGCATTGGCAAACAACAAGGCCATGAGCGAGAAGTTGGCCGGTTCTGTTGCTGTGCTTAAAAAAGAGGTTGCCGCTGTGAAAACGGAGCAGCTTGCCGGTGCTGCACTGGATAATGAGCATATTCTGGCCCTGGAAAAGTCGGTGGATGATCTGTCGGAAAAAGTCGGGAGCAGCACCAATGTTGAGGACCGGCTGGGCAATCTCAGTGAACGGATGGATGCTGTGGACGGATACCGGCAGCAGGTCAGTCGCAGGCTGCTCCAGTTGGAGCAAAGTCTACGCAGTCTGCAAGCCGGGGGTTCAGCTCCGGTCCGCTCGCCAGGGTCTTGAGTGGCACTTTTCCTTCCGGGTATGTCGCGTGCCGCAGCCGGGGGGAAGCCAGCTGCGTGTTGCCGGGGCTTGGTAGTTTTCTTTTCAGAAAAACAGGGCTGGGTGGGTAGGTCTGTTGCCCCCAGGGCACCAGGTCTGTCTTTTTTCAACTGATACAGGGAGGCGCTGGTGATGGAAAAAGTGCAGGACGGGCAAAGAGTCAGACTTCTCTGGATACTGTCGGTCACACTGTATTGTCTGTTGATCATGACGATGTCAGTTGAGCACTGGATGCTGGTCGCACCAGCCCTGGACTCGCCCTGGTTGATATGGAGTATTCGTCTGGCACCCTTGCTTGTGTTGGCGCCGAGCATTTTCAGGCGATATGCCCGCTCTTTCGTCTGGTTGTGTTTTGTTCTTCTTTTCTACTTTTCCAGCAGTGTCGTTTACGGTTGCACCCGCCAGACCGGCGCTTGGCTGAGCTGGGTGCTGGTGGCCTTGTGTGCCGGACTATTCACCAGTGCACTACTGTATGTGCGTTGTGTATACCGGAGCAGAAGTTGAGCTGGAGCAGAGGTCAGGCGGAGCAGAGGTCAGGCGGAGCAGAGGTCAGGCGGAGCAGAGGTCAGGCGGAGCAGAGGTCAGGCGGAGCAGAGGTCAGGCGG
>Ga0209021_1002342_pt1 | contig 16757 bp, 16 predicted proteins | sample PinacodermFT_FD_187299 | JGI IMG/M metagenome (GOLD analysis project Ga0209021, IMG submission 187299) | Host-associated microbial community of the marine sponge Aplysina aerophoba from Gulf of Piran - sponge pinacoderm, lysed by freeze-thaw... | ecosystem: Host-associated > Porifera > Sponge >... | reverse complement strand
CCAAGCCATCGTCTGCGGACGGAAAATGCGCAGCCCTACCCGCACTACCCCCGTTGTACACAGAACCGAAGGCCTGTGTCAAGTGTGACCGGTCGCTAGGCATCCGGGTGTTCGTCCTTGAGGCGGAGTTCTTCGATCACTTGATCGAATCTCGCATCGGCATAGACGGCGCGTCCATCGGGGCGCTGAGCAAGAGACACCTTGGGCTGACGGCCCTCCCGCTTGGCATCAAGAAGCTCGCGGAAGGCAGATTGCAGAATCCCCGTGGCGCGCTCCGGCACGGGGCCCGCGGCGAGCGCATAGTCATTGATCCAGCGCCAGAGCACGGGGGTTCGCTCGGCTAGGTTCGACCCGTCGGTCGGGTGCTGCGCCGAGTCGGCCTTGAGCGCTTCGACTCTTGTGCGAGCCTGAGCTGTCATGTAATCGTCGCGTGCCGGGGTTTGGGCGTGGGCGCCGGGGTGAGGACTCAGGCAGAGATGGATCGCCAAGGCCAGCAAGGGCATGAAGCAACGGCCTGCTCCGTCGGTAACTCGCATGGCTCTTGGGGCCTTCAGCATCAATGCAAGGATATCGTGCCAAATTGCAGGCGTCGACGGGCAAGCCTACGGCTCCATCTTGGAGGTCACGCCTCGGAAGCAACTCCAAAGACACTTCGCGAATACAGGATTCGGCCAATGTCAGCCGTGCATGGAATCCCTATGGAGGACACTCCCGCTTGGCACCCACTGCCCGGCGCTGGCGACGACATACACCGGATGCCCAACTCCGCTTTTCGCAGCGTATGGGCTCGACTCGGAAGCGGACCGCTTCGATACTCTACGCTCGCGGCTGAGTGCTGCCCACACGGGCATCAATATGCTCGTGCTCCGAGAGCGATCGAAGGATTGGTATTGGAAAGCTACTGTTCAAGAGCTGGATGCCGACGAAATGGCCCACCACATCTTCCCGCGCCCTTGGTGCGAACATCAGAAAATCTGGAAGAGTCGGTACGACAGCATACTGAACAAGACTCCCATCTCCTATAAGGTGAACCGCAAGATAGGCGGCGAAGCGCCATCGCGTTACCTGCCGAGGCTCCAGGCGGAGAAGCACGTCGCATTGAATGGCAGCGAGATGAACAAACTCTTGGCCAGCCACGCGCTTGCGCCAGATCTGATGAGGCTGAACGCATTCGACGATTTTATGGAAGACCGTCGTAAGAGGTTAAGCCAGCTTGTAGAGGAGGCCATGGGGAAGCCGGTCGTTCACGTGTCCGACAGGGGAGACTATGACTAGCGTGCAAGGTAGGTTGTGCCGCTCAGTCTGCAACTGGACCAGTCTGAATGGCATCGATGATCAATCCACGCAACTCGCGAATATCAGCCTGCACGTCATCGATCCGAGCATTTACGTCATCGATCCGAGCATTCACGTCATCGATGCGCGAGTCCAGTTGCGTATTCATATTGTCGATGCGCGAGTCCAGTTGCGTATTCATATTGTCGATGCGCGAGTCCAAGTGTGCGTTCATGTCGGCAATATGCCCATTAGTTGAGCACGATCCGATCCCTAGCGTCGTACTAATTACACCTGCGGCTACGAGGATCGTGACTCGATCGCTCACGTCCATGACTCAATCCTAGCACAGACCTAAGAAGTTCCTCTCGGTCCGCTAAGGCGAAGCAGTATGGGCCATTGCGCCTGCACGAACGCTGCACGCGAGCGCCGGGCCCCGGCCAGAGGCGTATGCCATCGATCTCCACACCTGTCGACAACACCCTCTGATCGCCCAGATCCGCAGCGATCGACAGTCTCGATTTCGGTGCGCACCAGTCACGGCGCTCGACTTGCAAACTAGCCGCCGTGGCCGGTGTCGAGGTCGGCCCGCGAACGCCTGCTCTGAATAGTCCCCCCGAGTATTGGATGCCGTACAGCAGAGCAACCCCGGACCGAACGCTCTGCTTCTGCGGAGGGGTGTCTTGAGCAATCGGATCCTCCCGGCCGGCCCCAAGTTCCGCACTCGACGTACGAGATTGCCGCCGCACTTTAAGATGCGTGCGCCGAGCATGCGCCCAAGGCCCCATGCTGTTGAGAGCAACTATGCGGCGATCCATGTGGCGGTAAGCGCCACGGTCTTCAATCGATCGGACGCGCTACCCGCTCGGCGCGGCCGGCCACTGTCCTCACAAGCGCTTCGCGTAGATAAAGAATGCCCCCCGCTCGGTCCCGTCCGCGGTCGTGAAACGGCTGTTCATGGTCGTCTTGCCTGCGGCCAACTCCATCTTGATGGTTGCGCTGGACGCGCCCGTCGTGACTGGCACGGTCTCTTCTATATCTCCGATGCGGAGCGTGGCCGTGTTTGCCTCGATGGGGAAGTTGGCGGGCTTGTCGCGCTGGTAAAGCTCGAATTCATAGCTGCCCGCTTGCGTCACTTGGATATTCCACGTGCCGTTCACGGCAGGGGCTCGGGCGACGTGGCCCTGATTCCACGGCACTTGAACCGAATCGTCGGGAGGCAGCCAGTCGTGGGCCGTGATCCGAGCCGGATTCTCAGCATCCGAGCCGATATCGAGATAGACATGCTGCTCGAAACGGTCGCCGATGTGATCCCACCATGCGTCGTAGGTTTCGCGCAGGGCGGCGACTGCCTCGGGATGCTCGGCCGCGATGTCCGTCAACTGGCCGGGATCGGCTTGGATGTCGTAGAGTTCCTCTCCGTTGACGAGGCGGTGCTGGTCAGTCATCACAGAACTCTTGCGCCAGCGTTCCGGGAACCGGATGCGCTGGGAATGCACGATCAGTGTCCGGTCGTTCCAGTCCTCGCCTCGCAGCAACGGCAGCAGGCTCGTGCCGTCCCAATCCAGGTCTTCCCGTCGTGGCGTGCCCGCCACGTCCGCAAAGGTCGGCAGGACGTCGATATGTGCCGCAAGATTGGCGACATCGCGGGGGGCTCCCAAGTCTCCGTTAGGCCAACGGACGAAGAACGGCACGCGGTGGCCGCCGTCATACTCCGATCCCTTCCTTCCGCGCATGCCGGCATTGAAGCCCTGCCACGCACCTTCTGCTTCTTCCTGGGCTGCCTGGGCCAGCAACTGCGCGTTGGCCGACCCCACCCGCTGGGTCGGGTGCGTGTTGGTGACGCCGGCCGCCGAGCCGTTGTCGGTCATGAAGATCAGCAGGGTGTTGTCGGCGATGCCGAGTTCGTCCAGCTTCGCGGCCAAGCGCCCCATGTTGTCATCGATGTTCTCGATCATGCCGTAGAACTTGTCCATCGGACTGGGAACGCCCTTTTCCGCGTACGGAGCCGAGTAGGACTCGTCGACCAAGAACGGCCCATGCGGGGCGTTCGTCGACAGATACACGAAGAATGGACTCTCGCCCGCTGTCGCCTCTTCCTCGATGAACCGCAGCGCGTTATCGAAGAACACGTCGGTGCAATACCCCTCGTAGGCTGTAGGCTCGCCATTGTGCCAGTACGTGTCGTCGAAGTAGTCGTTGCCCCAATAGTCGGGCGTCTGGCCCACGCCGCCGCCGCCGTGATAGACGGCTTCTTGGAACCCTCGGTCGATCGGGCGGTAGGGCGAGTTGTCGCCCAAGTGCCACTTGCCGAAGAAACCGGTCGCATAGCCCGCCCCCGAGAGCACGTCGGCAAACGAGGTCTCCTCGCGGTGGACAATCGAGCGCCCCATGATCGTGTGCCAGACGCCCGTCCGCGAGGAGTATCTGCCGGTGATCAACGCGGATCGGGTCGGCGAGCAGGTGGGATCGACGTGGAAATTAGTCAGTCGTACGCTCTCGGCGTGCAGGGCATCCAGGTTTGGTGTCTGGATCATCGAGTTGCCATGTGCGCCGACCTCGCCGTAGCCTTGGTCGTCGGTCATCACAAGAACGATGTTGGGCCGGCTGTCGACCGGTGCCGTCGCGCAGCCCGCCGCCAGCAGCAAGGCTGCCGGCACGAGTGCGAGCGGGACGTGACGACTGAGAGAACGAGACTGGCGGTTGAAAGGGTCGGCCATGGCGCTTCGATTGAAAGTAACATAGAAGCGCGGTTGTAGATCGGCAATGCGAGGTTCTTCCCGCCGTGTATGAGGGTTGGCGGAAGGTATCCGCCGCTACCAAGAGTTCGTTGTGCCCCACCCCCGATTCCTTGGCTTGCCCCTAGTCTGGCTGGTCACTGCATGGGCCGCCGGACAAGGCGCGCAGTGTCTGGCACAGGGCATGGAGGGCCGGGTAGAGGTTGCGGTGCTTGACGCGACGGGCCGGGGCGTCGAGGCGAGCGTGGAGATCGCTTCGCGCAGCCCCCAGTTTTTCGCCACGGTCCGCGCCGACGCACAAGGCCGGGCCGTATTGCCGCGGATTCCGCCGGGGGTCTACAGACTTACTGCGGAACATCCCGATTTCGAGACAGCGGAGCGGCGGATCGAAGTGCGCTCCTCGGTGCCGCAATCGATCCAGCTGGTCTTGCAGGTCGCGGCGGTGCAGCAAGCCCTCAAGGTCGTCGCGGCGGCGCCCCTGTTCGACCCGCTCAGTCCGTCCCCATCGGTCACTGTCGGACGCCAGGGCTTGGATCGCATGCTGGGGACGACCTTGGGGCGCAGCACGGTCGATGTTGTGACCACCATGCCGGGTTGGTTGCTCGAGGCCAACGCGGTTTTGCACCCACGAGGATCCGAATACGACACGCAGTACGTGATCGACGGCATGCCTGTGTACGACAACCGGTCGATCGCGTTCGCACCGGCTTTTGAAAACAGCGAGTTTGAGGCGATCAGCGTGCGGACAGCCGGGATACCAGCCGAGTACGGGCGCAGGCTGGGCGGTGTGATCGCGCTGGACACACGCCGGGCGGGACCGCTGGGGCACCACTCGGACGCGAGCCTCGCGCTAGGTAGCTACGGCAACACGATTGGCGCGCTAACCCACCAGTACAACCGGCGTGGTGGGGAACTCTCGATCGGGCTGCACGGCGGTGCGACCGATCGATACCTCGATCCGCCTTCGCTGGAGAACTTCACCAACAAGGCCAGCTCCGGCGGCGGCAATGTACGTGCTGCCGCTGACCTGAGCCAGCGCGACAGGTTAACGTTCTATGGCAGGACCAACCGCACCGGTTTCTTGGTTCCGAATGACCTGGTCCAACAGGAGGCCGGGCAGCGACAGGACAGGCGCTCGCGCGAGTCAGCGGCCCAAGTCCACTATCAGGGCGCGCTGTCGGCCAGCACCCTTGTCTCAGTGCGCGGCATGGTCCGCGACCTGTCCAGCGAGCTGTGGAGCAACGCCCATGCCACGCCGGTGTTCGCTCAGCAGGATCGGGGCTTGCGCGAGGGCGTCGTGATGGCCGACCTGACAGTGGAAGGCGAGCGGCACACGTTCAAGGCCGGCGGAGATGTTCGCTCGCTGGCGCTGCGGGAGCGGTTCCAGATGGCCGAACCCGATGAATTGCCGCGCCTAGACCTAGATTTCCGCGACCAGCGGCGCGGTCTAGAGGCCAGCGCGTTTGCGCAGGATTCCTTGCGCATCGGCAATTTCGCTGCCAGCGTCGGGCTTCGGCTCGATCGCTACCGGCTGTTGGTCGAGGACACCGCTCTGAGTCCGCGCCTGGCGGCGAGCTACTTCATCCCTAGCGCCGGACTGCAGCTCTACGCGTCCTACGACAGGATCTTCCAGCCCCCTCCGACGGAGAATCTGCTCCTCAGCAGTGCCGGGGCGCACTTGGGACTTGATGCCGTGGAAGGCGTCTTGGCCGTGCCGCCGAGCCGCGCCAATTTCTTCGAGGCAGGGCTGCGGAAGCCGCTTGGGGATGTATTGCGAATCGACGTGAAGCACTACTGGCGCTCGTTCCGCAATTCCATTGACGACGACGTCTTCCTCAACACCGGCTTGTCATTTCCGATCACCTTCGACTCGGCGCAGATCGAAGGCACCGAGGTGCATCTCGAGCTGCCGCCCTGGCGCGGTATCACGGCCGTTGCCAGCTATGCCAATATGCTCGGCCTGACGTCGTCGCCGGTCACAGGGGGTCTTTTCATCGAGGGCGGTGAAGCCCTGGAGCTGCGCGAGGCCACCGAAGTCTTTCCGATCTCTCAAGACCAGCGCAACACGGTTGCGGCCATGGTCCGCTTCGAGATCCATCCGCGGGCTTGGATTTCCGCGGGAGTTCGCTATGGCAGCGGCCTGCCAGTCGAGCTTGAGGACGATGACGACGATGATGAGGAGGGAGTAGGGGAGGGTGACGATGAGGACCGGGACGAGTCGCCAGTGCCCAGTGCAATCCAGGATCAAATCGATCTCGAGCGCGGGCGGGTGCGGCCGAACCTCAGTCTCGATTTCTCAGTCGGCGCGGAGCTCTGGAAGCGGGGCTCTCGCTCTGCCACGCTGCAGTTCGACATGCGCAACCTGACGGACCGGCTCAACGTGATCAATTTCACCGGGCTGTTTTCGGGCACCGCGCTCGCGCCCGGCCGCCAGGCGACGGTGCAGTTGCGGCTGAGGTTGTAGATCGTGGCGCCGACCTAGCGGCCTGTCGGGCGATAGGATCCACTGTAGACACTTCGAAAGCAGCCGGAACTATGGAGGTGAGGCCGACAGGCGCTGCGCAGCCTGCGGCCACGGAACTGGCAGCCTCCCGGCACGTCTTGTCGCGACGGTAGTCGGCTGCCAGTGGCCGGGCTGCAAAGTGGACTCGCTGGGGCGGCGACCGCAACTGAGAGTTGCACAACAACTTGCGCTAGATGTCAAGGGCGACCAGTTTCTCTCTGTGGTAGTAGAGGCTCGGTAGCAACCTCAACTACCCGGCTGACCCTATGGAGATTCCCCATGGTAGTGTGGGTCAAGGGGCACTACCGCAAGGACGGAACCTAAGTCCCGGGCCTTGGCGCTGCCGGCTTAGGCGCTGACCGATTGAATCGTCGACGAAAACGGACGCAAGGCGTATGTCTAAGACCACAACCATCTTTAAGATTACCGCCCTAGCCGAGATCGCCGGTAAGGTCATAAAGTGGGGAGGTACAGTTCTTGTCGCCTATTTCTCGAAGGAAGCTGTGCTGGGTCTGTCCGGCAAAACAACTATAACGGACATATCAATTGAATTTCTGCGGCTGGGGCGATCTAACCTTATCGTCTACCTCATTTTGCTCCTGCTCCTTATGTACGCAAGGTCTCAATACATGGCCCGAAGGGCTATAGTAAGACGCATGGGGGCGCGGATCAAGAAACTAGAAACGCTTCTGGATCCGAACCGATCCTCCAGTGAGTTGACAGAAACAGGGGACACACGGCCGGAGGACACATGACGGTTGCAGAGGTGGCGGCAAGCATCGTGCTTACGATGATGAATGCCGCTTTGCTGGTGTTAGCTGTGAATCTGATCCAGCGAAAGCGCGTTGATTCCTTGCGAGAGCGTCTGTTCCGCCTTCGCGCAGAGCTGTTCGATATGGCGCAGAGCGGGCGCATCAACTTCCGAGATGACGCGTATCTCTTGATCCGTCAGGACATTAACAGGCTTCTTCGATACGCCCATCGAGTCAACAACACCGGATTTCTAATCGTAGCTTGTGCCATGCGATTTAAGGGCTTGGGCGGAAACGAGGACCGAGCCGTTACCGACGCTCTCAGCAATGTAAGCGATGCGGAGGTCCGAAAACGCTTGGAGTCCATCAGAGAGAAGTACGCCCTGGCGTTATGCTGGCATGTTCCGGTTTTCTTCGTTCTGCTGCTCGTTGTGGCTGCCTTTCGCCGACTAGCCGAAGGCACTCCAGGGACCGCGTTGGTTGACCGTGCGCGAATCCGAACATACACCATCGGTTCCTTTGCCGCCACGACGAGTGATGCAGCCCCGCACGCGCCACGCTGAGCCCCACTTCAAGCGCAACTGACTCACGCGCCTTTGCGGGAGTACCCCGCATCCCGAAGGGATCCGGGGGCACTGCTAGGATCCCGCCACTGGTGTATTACATAGGAGTGCCGCTAACGTCAAGCCAGTCTGACCGCGGCCCGGACCCGTCATGCTCAAGCAGATCACGGGAGATGACAGCCTGACGGAGATTCAGCATGTCCGGCGCGGGCGGCTCTCCGCAGCACCTGTCACCGGGAACGATCATGGCTAGAGCGCTCCGCAGCGCAGATTCCGGGCTTGGGTCACCCGTCGGACGATGGGATCCCCGCGGGATTGTCAGTGGACTACGAAACGTTGCCCGCCGTAGAGCTGGCCGATCTTTTCGCGCGTCAAGCGCACTTCCACGTGGTGCGCCGTGAGCTCTTCATCAACCGCCTTGGGATAGTAGCCGACCACGTACTCTGTCTCGGCCAGTGTCGAGAGCGAGCCAAGGATTTGGCGAATGACTTTGTTATTGATGATCGGCAGGTCGTAGCTGCGGCCGCCAGTTTTGGCGCCAAGGTCGGCAAAGACTTGCTGGAGCGATTCCTGCGTACGCACGTTCGATTGCCGATTCAGGTTTCCCTGCGGCTGGGCTCTTGGGCCGAATTGCGGTTCTCCGGGCCGGGCACCTTCCTGCCTGCCGCCTCCCAATCCCGCCGGGTTCGGCTCGGGGTGCGCTTTGATCCCCCCGCCGAGACCTAGGCCGCCGTACACCGCACCGCCGCGTACCTGCCCTTGGGCGCGTTTTGCGATCCGTTCGTGGCCCAGGACCACGGGATATAGCGGAATCCCGAAAGCGTTTGCCGAGCGGGCCACTAATTCCGGATCGAGGTTCGTCGTGCTGAGCCCGTCGGAGAACACCACCATCATGCGCGAAACATTCCCGCCTCGGTTCGTGGCATGGCGGGCAGTCTGCATGATCGCTTCGTAGACCCGGCTTCCCCCGGCCTCCGAGGCGATAGATTGGGCCAATGCCTTCTGGAGCTTCGCCAGATCGCGCGTTGGGCCGGTGAAGATTTTCAAGTTGTTAGCGAAGCCGTAGATCGATATCTGAACATCTTTCCTGAGGCCCTCAAGCATCGCGCTACGGATGGTATTGAAGTCCAGCAGCCCGGGCGACATGACGCTGTAGCTGAAATCGATCAGGAAGATGATCTCCGTGGGCACGGACCTCTCTTCCACCGTTTCGCCCTCCGCCGGCGGACCCTCGACGAATGCTATGTCTTGCGGAACGCCATCCTCGAAGAGTTGGAACGCTTCCCGTCCGAGTCCGTTTATCGAGGACTTCTTCTCGTATACGTGCAGCGGCACGACCACGAGGTTCGACTCCGTCCTGATGACCAGTCCGGGCCCTTCGTCCTCTCCTTCGGGTGCTTGCGCGAGAGCGAGCGGCACGATCGCCACCAGGGCCAAGAGGAGTCGTGCGTGCTTGAGCATTTCTGTGACCTCGCCGCCTTAGGCCCAATCCAAGCTTTGCTGCCCTACGGGCTGTTGGCGCATGAAGTATAGCAGAGCCTGCGTTGCACTGGACCCGCAACACACTCCGCTCGATGATTGCGCTGTAAATTCTCGGCATGCACGGAAAATCTCGGTCGCCGCCGACGTTCCGAGGGTGCCGACAGAATCCGCTGGAGGAATTGCAAGCAGCCGATTTTTCTTGGAGTTACGAAATAACCACGTCCGCTGCACGGGACGCTAGCGGGCACTATCTCTTATAATCCCCTCTTTTCGGCAGGCTGCTTCGCCCGGAGACAGGGCCTAAGATTGAGGAAGCCATCGGTGCGCTGGAAATGAGGGTTCGACTCGTTCGAGGCATATTCGCGCTGATCGTCTTCGCGGCTATGGCGCAGGCGCAGACGCAGGCACTGTTCCTCGTGGACGGCACGCGCATGACCGTTCGCGAGTACGAGGTGGTCGACGACCGAGTGCGCTATTTCAGTTCCGAGCGCGGCCAGTGGGAGGAGGTGCCCGCCGCGATCGTGGACTTCGAGCGCACCAAGACCCACAACAGGGCTCGCAGGGCAGATTTCGAGGCTAGGCAGGAGGAGGAGCGGCGAGAGCGCGTGGCCGAGCGGAGGGCGCGGACAGAGCTGCACTCGGTGCCCCTCGATGACGGCGTCTACTATCTGCGCGGGGCAGAACCCGTGCCCGTGGAACAGGTCTTTTACGAGATCGACCGCAGCACTGGGCGGTCTTTCTTAAACATCATCGCGCCGGTGCCCGTGATCGCTGGCAAACGCACGGTATCCATCGAGGGGCTAACTGCGAGTACGGTCACCACCGGTGAAAAGCCGGCCTTCTATATCCGCTTGGATCACTTTTCGCGCTTCGGTATCGCGCGGATCCAGCCCGAGCGGAAGAAGGACAGGCGCATTGTGCAGCAGGTGTACACGGTTCCGAAGTCGGACGAACAGATCGAAGCGCAGGACGAGGTCGAGATCTTTCGGCAGCAGCTGGCCCCGCTGGTCTACAAGGTGTGGCCGGTCGAGCCGCTCGCCGCCGGCGAGTACGCCATCGTAGACTTCACTCCAGGGGAATCGGATCTCCGCGTGTGGGCTTTCAGCCACCGGCCGGACGGGAAGTCTGAGCCGCGATAGCTGGGTGGAATGTCGAACGCTGCCTATGTCCTTTGCGCCTGTTGCGTGGGCGCGGCCTTGTCTTGTGCTGGCCCCACCTTGGAGGTTGAGGGGGTCCGGCCAGCCCGGCGGAACATCGAAAGTGCCCTGACCACGAACGGCCGGATCGAGGCGAAACAGAGTGTCGGAGTCCGCGCCGGCACCTCCGGAAGGGTCGGCGAGCTCTATGTGCGGCGCGGCGCCAGGGTCAAGCGGGGCGATCCACTGCTGCGGTTGGTCGACGCCGGACAGGTGGCCGGCCGCGCTCGCGCCGCTGCTCGCCTGGCGGCGGCCGAGGCTCGTTTGGTGCAGCTAGATGCTGGTCTGGATCCAATTCGCAGGGAAGAGCTGGGTGCGGAACTTGCCAAGTTGGAAGCGCATCGCTCGCGTGCTTCGGAGGATCTAGACAGGCTCCGGCGCCTATTTGCTCGGGGCGCAGTTGCACGGTCCGAAGTCGACGGCCATGTGCGCACCGTGCAAGACCTCACGGAGAACATTGCAGCGCTCACCCGTCAGTTGCAGGCTCCGCCGCTTGACGGGCGGCGCTTAGAGCTCGACGCCGTGATTCAGGAAGCGCAAGCCGAACTGCAGGACGCCCAGCGGGCCGCAGAGGCCCTCCTGCTGCGGGCCCCGGCCGATGGCGCGCTATTCTCGCTGGCGGTCCAAGAGGGCGATTTCTTAGAACGCGGAGGCCTTGCCGCCCGCATAGGGACTACCGACCGAGTGACCGCGCGGGTCTTTGTCGATGAGCCCGAGCTGGGCAGGATCACGCAGGGATGTGTCGCTCACATCAGCGCTGACGCCTATCCCGGGCGAGAGTGGGAATGCCGCGTGGAAACGCTGGCTACGGAGGTGATCGAAGTCGGCCCGCGGCGCGTGGGCGAGGTCTTGTGTCAGGCGGACAATCCCGATCGCCTGCTCTTGCCCGGGCTGGCCGTGCGAGTACGTGTTGTGACCCAGCGTGCCGAGCGGGTGCTGAGCGTACCGCGCGCGGCGGTGATGCGTGGCGGTGATCAGCCCTTTGTATGGGTGGTAGAGGACGGCAGAGCTGCGAAGCGCGAGGTGGCTCTGGGAGTGGTCGGCCCGGTGTATGTGGAAGTTGAGAGCGGTCTAGCGGAGCCTGATTCTGTTGCCTTGACGGGCGAGCGCAGTCTGGCGGAGGGCCAGCGGTTGCGTTTGCTGCAGGTGGCCGGGGACACGCAATGACTAGGCGGATCCTTGCCTCCCTGCTGCTGTTTGTCGGTGCTGCCCTGGCGCAGGACTGGCAGGAGGGGCTGCGATACTACTCTGCCGAGGACTATGAGCAGGCGCAGCGGTCGTTCGAACGGGCCTTGAGTCAAGACCCGGAAAGCTCTGAGTTCAACCTGTGGGTCGGACTGGCCGTTGGTCGGCGCGTGCAAACCATGTCCGCGCTCCGACGCCTCGGAGCGATGCATCTGGTGAGGCGCGTCAAGCGCCAGTTCGAGAGGGCGGTGGAGTTGGACGGCTCGAACATTGACGCGTTGGATGCCTTGATGGGATTTCTCCTGCAGGCCCCCGCAATCATGGGCGGCAGCAAGAGCGACGCCCGTGCCGTTGCTGAGCGCATCCAGAAGATCGATCGAGCGCACGGTGCCCATGCTCTGGGAGTGTGGCACGAGGCTGTCGGCGAGGTCGAAAAAGCTGGCACTCAGTATGAACTGGCCCGGCAGCTAGCCCCTGACGAATCGAGTTACCTCGTGGCGCACGCAGCCTACTTGGCGAGGCACGGACGGCATTCCGAGAGCGACGAACTGTTTGAGATAGCCTTCGCCCGCGACCCGGACAATCCGGATGTCTGGGTGGTGGCCTTCAAGGCGTGGGTCGAGGCCAAGCGCAGGTCGCTGTATCCACGCGCCAGGCAGCTTGGCGAGCGCTATATTGCTAGTGCCAGCCGCGCGCCGGACGCGGATCCGCCGTCGGAGGTGCGAGCCCTCTTGAAGAGAATTTCAAAGTAGGCTGTGACGGACGCCGAAGGCACGACCGGGCCGCTGCCGGAGCGAGGATTCGCCCACCGGCCCGCATGGCCGCTGGGCGCTGCCAAGGCCCGCGGGTTCGACGCTGCGCTGCCATTGACGGAAGCTTCGAGCGCCCGGTGGCCTTCGCACACTGCTTAGGCTAGAGGAGATGGAGCCAAAGGCATCTTTGGCGTACCGCGAGATCGTCCGCGCCGCTGTGGGGGCGCTGCGGGCGCAGCGGCTGCGCTCGGCGCTAACGGCCTGTAGCATGGCCGCTGCTGTGGCCGCCGTGGTGCTCGTCGCCACCGTCGCCGTGACCGGCAGCGAGTTCGTTCTGGCTCAGATCCAAGGGGTTGGCTCGAACCTGGTGTACGCCTACTACGAGGCTGGAGGCAATGTTTCGGCTTCGGAAGCGGACTACATCGACCTCTCCGACGTGGAAGCCGTGCGCGTTCGCTTAGGTGACCTGGCCGTTGCCGTTGCCGGTGTGAGCAGCACCTGGGATTCCATCGTGGTCCAAGGGCGTCCGACTCAGATCCGCATCTTGGGCTCGAGCGAAGCGTACCGACGCGTGCGAAACCCGGTAGTCCACGAGGGTCGCTTCTTGGAGCGGGCCGATCTGGAAAGCCGGGCCAAGGTCTGCTTGGTCACGCGCCGGCTAGGGCAGGACCTTTTTGGTTCCGCAGCGGCAGCCATCGGCCAGAGCGTCGCGGCACACGGTATTGAATTCAGGATCGTGGGCGTGTTTTCCGAGCGTGTCGAGACCTACGGGCAGTCAGAGGTAGCCGAGCGCTCCATGCTGGTGCCGCACACCGTGTTGCGCTACTTTCAGGAGACCGAGCGGGTCGATCCGCTCTACGTTTCGGTCAGGTCGCAGCAGCGCATCGAGGAGGTCGCCGGCATGGTGCGGGAGACCCTTGAATCGCGCCACCGACCTGGATCGCTGTATCGGGTCGAAACGCTGGCGGGGGTCTTGGCCGCGGCTCGGCGCATCCTGCTCGCGCTGAGCATTGCGATGATCCTGGTCGCTTCCATTACCCTTGCGGTTAGCGGAGTGTTCATCATGAACATGATGTTGATTGCGGTCTCCGAGCGCACGGTCGAGATTGGCATTCGCCGGGCAGTGGGAGCTTCTCGGCGCGAGATCCGTGTGCAGTTTGCGCTTGAAGCCATGCTGCTTGCTGTGCTCGGCGGGCTGGGAGGCACGTTGGCCGGAGTCGGAATTCCGTGGGCGGTAGGATTGGCTTGGCCGGAACTGCCGGTGCAGGTGCCACTGCAGTGGGTCGCCTTCGCTCTGCTTGTCGCGGCCGCCTGCGGCGGCGTGTTTGGCCTACTTCCGGCGGCTCGCGCCGCTGAACTCGATCCTGTGGAGGCGCTAAGACATGACTAGACTTGCGGTGGTTCTGGTGCTGGCGGCACCTGCAGCCATGCCGGCGGACCAGCCTGAGGCGCGTTCTATCGACCTGCGAGAGGTCATTCGACTTGCGCTGGTGGCGGATCCCGACGTGCGCTTGGCGCACGTCGCGGTTGAGAGATCCGCCAACGCGCTTGCGCTCGTCCGCGCCGAGCGTGCCACGCAGTTGTACGGTGGGTCCGGTTTGGGTGCCACGGCGGGGATCCCGCAGAGCATCCAGGGCGCGAATCCCTCGATTGCGCAGGTCACGCTGCGGCAACCGCTCTTGGACACCGCGCGTCCGCAGCGTGCCAGGAGCGCTCGCGAAGAGGTGCTGTCTGGAGAGCACGAGGCTGCTGCCATTGCCGAGCGCGCGGCCTACGCGGCGGGAATCGCCTATTTGGATTTCGAGCTTGCGCTTGCCGAGAATCAGCGCGGTGAGAGCGAGCTTGAGCACTTTCAGCAGATCGAAATCGCCACCGAGGCACGGGTCGAGGAAGGCCTCGAGATTTCTCTGGCGCTAGCTCGAGCCCGCCTCGATACGACGCGAGCCCGCGATCGCTTGGCCGCCTCACAGTCCCGCGCTGGCTTGCTGGAAGCGGAGCTGAGGCGGGTGCTAGGCCTCGGGGCCGATGTGAGACTGGTGCCGGACCGCACGGCTGCCCAAAGCGCAGCAGTCTTGGCTGCTGCGCCGGCGGTGGCTGGACGCCCGCTCGGCGAGCATCCCGAGATTGCCGCTCTGGACGCGAGAGTGCGCGCGGCCCGACATCGCGCAAGCAGCGCCAGAGCTGCGCGAAACCCCCGCCTGGACATCGTCGGGCAGTACGCGCTGCTGGCAAGGTTCAACAACTACGACGACTACTTCCGGCGTTTCGAGAGGCACAACTGGCAAGCTGGCGTCGCCGTGGAGATTCCGATATTCACCGGTCGCAGCGTCGCCGAGAGGGTGGCTAGGGCGCGACTGGACGAACGCGAACTCTCGCTGCGCAAGAGCGCCAAGCGCGACGCCTTGGCTCTGGCGGCGCAGCGGGCAGAAGCGGCGCTGGAAGCAGCCGAGCGCGGCCGCGCCTTGGCCGGGCAGGAGCTTGCGTACGCTCGCCAGAGCCTGGACGTGCTACTGGCGCAGTTCGATGAGGGGCGGATTGCGCTGGAAGAGCTGGAGCGCGGGCGGCTAGAGGAGTCTGTCGCGTGGGGCGGCTTGGTCGCGGCGGAGTACGAACTTGCCAAGGCCCGTTTGGGATCTGTCTATGCCGCGGGCAGGATTCGGGATGGGTTTGCGGACTGAGCTTGGACGGGTGCCGGGACTGGCCGCCGTCGCATGCGTCTGCGCCGGGGCAATCCTGCAGTGTGCCTGTTCCGACTCCTCGCTGCCCCCCGTGCCAGATCCGATCTTGGATGGGTTTGCGCTGACGGTGCGCGACCAGATTCGCTCCGCCACCGAACGGGCCCAAGCGGAACCTGACAACGCCGCAGCGGTGGGCGCACTTGGAAGGGTGCTGTACGCGTACGGCCAGAATCAGGCCGCCGCGGCTTGCTTCGAGAGATGCCAACGCTTGGAGCCGCAGGCATTCGAGTGGTCATACCTGCTGGCTGTGGCCCGGTCGGACTCTGGGCAGACCGAGGCGGCGTTGGCCGCGTTTGAGGCCGCCGCCGCCATGCGCCCCAACGACCTGCCAACGGCCATTCGCCGCGCAGATGTGCTAGAGCGGTCGGGAGACCGCTCCGCTGCTGCTGCTGCGCTGCTGCAGGCACTGCAGCTAGCACCGGAGAGCGCCGCGGTGCATTACCGTCTGGGTCGGCTGGCTTCAGCGCAGGCCGATGGCAGCGCGATCCGGCACTTCGAGGCTGCCCTTGCCGTTGAGGCGGACTATCGCGAGGCGATCTATGCCCTCGCTCAGGAGCTACGCCTCGGTGGTCGCGAAAGCGAGGCGGCGACGCAACTCGAACGGTACGAGTCTGCGGGCACTACGCGACGGCGCCACTACGAGGATCCCTTGGTCGATGCCATGGACTCGATCCGGTCCGCGAGCGCCCAGCAGGTTTTCAATGACGCGCGTGCATTGCAGGACAGCGGTGACTTGCAAGGCGCCTTGGCGGGCTACAGCAGCGCGTTGGAGATTGATCCGAACTATGCCCAGGCTCATGTCAACCTGATGGTGGTTTACGGGCAGCTTGAGCGTCACGACGACGTGGCGAAGCACTACGAGCTTGCCGTCAAGCTCAACCCTTCCATCGCCGAGGCGCACTACAACTACGGCGTCGCACGGCACCTAGCCGCTGACTACGGCAGCGCAGCCGCGGCGTTCCGCAAGGCCCTGACCATCAATCCCCAAGACGCGAACGCGCACAACAATCTCGCCAACGCCCTAGAGCAGAGCGGCCAGGACGTTGACGCCGCAAGGCACTACCGGCTAGCCATCCAGCATGATCCGTCGCACCCTCAGGCAAACTACCATCTCGGGCGGAGGCTTGCCGAGAGGGGGCGCTTCCGCGACGCGGTGCCGCTGCTGCACAAGGCGCTGGAGAGAGAGAACCAGGGAGCGCCGATGCAGGCCTACCTGCTGGCCGTGGTCTATCGCGAGTTGGCCGATTCGGCCCGGGCCCAGCAATACGCCCGGCTGGCGTTAACGAAGGCGCGGGCCGGAGGCCACGGCGAGGTCGCCGCCCGGGTCGCCAGTGAGTTCGGCCTGTGACGTGCCGCAGGCTGGCTGCGTTCAGCCATCGGTCTCTGGCGCGGGTGCTTCGACCAAGAGTGTCATCCCAGAACAGCCCACGACTCGCACGGCTTCCCCAACCGCGGCCGGTGACGAGGATTTTGCCTTCCAGAGTTCGGGGCCGACCTTGATCAGTCCGATCGGATCGAGCGCGTCGCGCACCGTCCCGACTGAGCCGATCAGGGCTTCCGGGCCGGTCGGGCC
>Ga0209021_1002333_pt1 | contig 16803 bp, 16 predicted proteins | sample PinacodermFT_FD_187299 | JGI IMG/M metagenome (GOLD analysis project Ga0209021, IMG submission 187299) | Host-associated microbial community of the marine sponge Aplysina aerophoba from Gulf of Piran - sponge pinacoderm, lysed by freeze-thaw... | ecosystem: Host-associated > Porifera > Sponge >... | reverse complement strand
GGCGGCTCGCGAACCCGCCGAGCCCGAGCGCGACGGTGCCGGTGTCGCCGCAGACGACGTCGATCTCTTCCGGCGCCACGCCGAGGGCCTCGCCGGCGATCTGGGCCAGAATGGTCTTGATCCCCTGGCCGATGGCGAGCGCGCCGGTGAACACCCGCACCCGGCCCGAACGGTCGATCCGCACGATGCCCGACTCGAACGGGCCGCGCCCGGTCCCCTTGAGCCCGTTGGCGATGCCGAGGCCGAGATAGCGCCCGTCTTCGCGGGCGGCGCGCTGGCGTTCCGCGAAGCCCGCCCGGTCGACCGCTTCCAGCGCGATCGCCTGGCACTTTGGAAAATCGCCGCTATCGGCCTTGACCGGCGTCCCGGCGCGGGTCTTGAGCGGCATCTCGTAGGGCATCGCCTCGGGCGGAATCAGGTTGCGCCGGCGGATCTCGCCGCGGTCCATGCCGAGCCCGTTGGCGGCGCGGTCGAGCATGCGCTCGATGATGTAGTTGCCCTCCGGGTAGCCCGCGCCGCGCACCGGCATGGAGGCAACGGCGTTGGTCTCGACCACCCGGACCGTCAAGTCGTAGCTCGGGACGATATAGGCGCCGGGAACCGAGGTGGAGGCGTTGTAGGCGAGGTTGATGCCCTGCGGGGTGTAAGCGCCCTGGTCCTGCAGCATGGTGCCGCGGATGCCGAGCACCGCGCCGTCCGCCGCCACGGCGATCTCCATCTCCCAGTACTGCTCGCGCTCCTGGATCGAGCCGGTGAAGTGCTCGCGCCGGTCCTCGATCCACTTGACCGGGCGGCCGAGCAGAAGCGCGGCCAGCGCGACCACGAGCTCCTCGTTGTAGAGCAGGTACTTGCAGCCGAACCCGCCGCCGACATCGGGGGCGACGACGCGGATGCGGCTCTCGTCGGCGCCCAGCATCCGGACCAGCCCGGCGCGCGCCTCGTGCGACATCTGGGTCGACATCCAGATCGTGGTCCGGCCCTCGACCGCGTCGTGGCGGGCGACCGCCCCCCTGCCCTCGATCGAATGCGCCGAGCCGCGGTGCTGGACAAAGCTCTCCTTCGCCACATGGGCGGCGCGCGCGAAGGCGGCGTCGCAGTCGCCGTAGGACTGGCCGAATTCGAGCAGAACATTGCTCTCCCGCCCGTTGCGGACGAGCGGCGCATCCTCGCGCGCCGCCGCGCGGCAGCCCGCCACCGACGGCAGGGGCTGGTAGTCGACCTCGACCAGCGCGGCGGCGTCTTCCGCGAGATAGCGGCTGTCGGCGAAGACGACGGCCACCGCCTCGCCGACATGGCTCACCTCGTCGGAGGCGAGAACGAAGGGGGTGACGTCGTCGGGAATCAGGTCGGTCTTGAAGCCGAGCGGCATCCGCCGCCGGGTCAGATGCGGGCGGATGTCGTCCCAGCCAAAGACCGCATGCACCCCGTCCGCGCGCCTTGCGGCGGCCCCGTCGATGCCTTCGATGCGGGCATGCGGGTGCGGGCTGCGGACGAAGGCCGCGTGCAGCATGCCGGGCATGCGGATGTCGTCGACGAACTGCCCGCGCCCGCGCAGCAGCGCCGGATCCTCGATCCGGCGGACCCGCTCTCCGATCTGGCGCAAGGGTTCAGGCGCTCTTCAGATGGGCGTCGCGGCGCTGGAACAGCTCCTCGTCGGCATAGCCCATGGTCTCCGGCCTGCCGCGCCCCAGCATGACCTGGAAATAGACCGGCTCCAGGCTGTCGTTGACGTAGCCGTGCACCACGCCGGGCGGGCAGGCGGCGCATTCCCACGGACCGAGACGCTTCTCGATCCGCTCGCCGGTCGCCTCGTCGTCGAAGAACACGGTGAGGTGGCCCTGGAGCACGAAGAAGATCTCTTCGACCTCATGGGTGTGGGCCGCGTTTCCCTGGCCGGGCTCGACATACATGATCGACAGGGTGAAGCCGCGCGCCGGGATCGCTTCCGCGTCGTCGTGCTTGCCCGACCCGCCGGGGCCGATGAAGCGGTGCTGGGCGCGCTTGTAGCCCTCGACCCTGGCGTCCTCGAAGGCGGCCCAGTCCGGCGTGATGTCCCGGAAGGCGCGGGTGTAGCGTTCGGCGATCTGGTTCAACGGAACGCCCACCAGCTCGGGCGGGCGGTCGTGCCGGGCAATCGTCATCGGAAGCTCCTCGCGGTCTCGGGCGATGATGGCACCGGCGGCGGCGGCGGACAATGGCCGCGGGGCGCGAGCTTGTACCGGAAGCGGCCGATTGATACCGTCTTGGCGGGACGGAAACGGAGGAGACGATATCGTGAAGGACGAGAAGATTCGGAAGGCCCCGACACGGCGGTCGTTCCTTGCTAGCACCACCGGTCTCGGGCTGATCCTGGCGACCGGCACGGCGCCCGCGTTCATCCGCGAGGCCGGCGCGTCCAAGATGCGCAAGGTCACGTTCATGCTGCCCTGGCTGTTCGTCGGCGGGCATGCGTTCGAGTTCGTGGCGCAGAAGCAGGGCTGGAAGAAGCGTGGCCTCGACGTCGCGATCACCCGCGGGTACGGGTCGGGCGCGGCGTGCAAGACGATCTCGGCCGGCAAGGCGATGTTCGGCGAGGCGAGCTACGGCGTGATGGTCAACACCGTCTCGAAGGGGCTCGATGTCGTCGCGATCGGCGCCAAGCTGCAACGCAGCCCGATCGCGATCTCGTGCCGGAGCGATTCCGGCATCAAGACCGTGAAGGATCTCGAAGGCAAGCGCCTCGTCCAGGCGGCGGCATCGGGCGATACGGTGATGCTGCCGGGCTTCGTGCGGGCCGCGGGGATCGACGGTTCGAAGGTCAATCAGATCATCGTGCATCCGAGCAAGCTGATCTCGACGGTGGTCAACAAGCAGGCCGAGTGCACCGGCAGCTACTACGTGTCCAACGCGGCGACGCTGGAGCAGAAGACCCCGTCGGTGCATTTCATGTATGCCGATTTCGGCCTCCAGACCCTGGATCTGGGACTGATCACCCGCTCCGACATGATCAAGAAGGATCCGGACCTGGTGCAGGCGATGGTCGACGGCGCGATGGAGGGGCTCAAGCTGCAGATCCTCGACTCGGGCGCGGCGCTCGACATCATGATCGCGGCCAAGCCCGAGCTGAAGACCCGCGAACGCAGCCTGCTGCTGACCCAGGCCGGCAACACCAACGCGCTCTGCCTCGGCCCGGCGGTGAAGGATCACGGGCTCGGCCACATGCTCCCCGACGACCAGACGCGCACGCGCGACGTGGTCATCAAGTACATGGAAGCCAAGAACGTCCCGCCGGTCGACAAGCTGTTCGACAACCGATTCGCGGGCAACATCAAGATGTCGGCGGCCGAATGGGACAAGGCGGTCGCGACCAACGCCAAATACAATCCGGGCAAGGCCTGATCGACGCCCGGCCGGCGACCTGGCGGCTGGGCAGCAACAACCAGACCGGCCCCGGCCCGCCCTTCGGGGCGGGCCGGGATAGGGGGTTCATGGCCGAGAATTCAGTCCACGTCCAGATCGCCGCGCTGCGCAAGATCTACCAGACCCGACGCGAAGAGATCGAAGCCATCCACAATGTCGACATGGCCGTCAGCGAGGGCGAGTTCGTGTCGATCCTGGGCCCCAGCGGCTGCGGCAAGTCGACGCTTCTGATGGCGGTCGGCGGGCTTCTGCCGATCAGCGGGGGCTCGATCGAGATCGACCGGGACGCGGTGACCGGGCCGAGGCGCGACACCGGCGTGGTGTTCCAGTCGCCGGTGCTGATGCCGTGGCGGACCATCGAGAAGAACGTGCTGTTCCCGATCGAGAGCCTCGGGCTCCGCGTCGCCGACTACCGGGACGGGGCCGCCGCGCTGCTGGAGATGACCGGGCTCGGCGGCTTCGCGCACAACTTCCCGAGCGAGCTGTCGGGCGGGATGCAGCAGCGGGTGGCGATCTGCCGCGCGCTGATCCACAACCCGACGCTGTTGCTGATGGACGAGCCGTTCAGCGCGCTGGACGCCATCACCCGCGACGCCATGAACCAGGAGCTGCTGAGGATCTGGCAGGAGTTCCAGAAGACGGTGCTGTTCGTCACCCACTCGATCCGCGAGGCCGTGTTCCTGTCCGACCGCGTCTTCGTGATGTCGCCGCGACCCGCGGTCATCAGCAAGATCGTCGAGATCGACCTGCCGCGGCCGCGCACGCTGGAGATCGAGGAGACGCCGGAATTCAACGTCTATGTCGCCGAGCTGCGCAAGGCGATCGAGGGCTAGGCCATGGCACGAGCCGACGAGAACAGCATCCCCGCACAGATCGCGACCCAGGCGGTCAACCTGGCCCCGGCGACGGTGATCTCGATCGCGATCCTGGTGCTGTGGCAGGTGATCGTGGTGGTGTTGAAGATCCCCGAGGCGATCCTGCCGACGCCGACCCGCATCTTCGGCGTGATGGTCGAACGCCGCGAGCTCCTCTTGCAGCACACCTGGCCGACGGCGCTGCAATGCATATACGGCTTCCTGCTCGCCGTCGCGGTGGGCGTCGGGCTGGGCATAGCGATCGCCTTCTCGCGGCTGTTCCGCACCGGGGTCTACCCGCTGGTGATCGCCTTCCAGGTGGTGCCCAAGGTGGCGCTCGCGCCGCTGTTCATCGTCTGGTTCGGGCTCGGCACCACGTCGCGGATCCTGCTGGCCTTCGTGATCGCCTTCTTCCCGATGGTGGTCAACACCTTCGCCGGCATCCAGAGCACCGACCCGGTGATGATCCGCATGGCGCGCTCGTTCAGCGCCAGCCGCTGGACCATCTTCTCCAAGATCGAGTTCCCCACCGCGCTGCCCTATATCTTCTCCGGGCTCAAGATCGGCATCACCTTTGCGGTGATCGGCATCATCGTCGCCGAGTTCGTCACCGCGCAGGAAGGGCTCGGCTATCTCATCGTCTTCTCGGAAGGCAATGTGGACACGCCGATGCTGATGGCGGCGATCTTCGTCTTGAGCGTCGTCGGCGTGATCCTCTATGCGCTGATCGTGCTGCTGGAGAAGCTGGTGATCCGCTGGGACGTGGGCCAGAAGCTGTAACGGGAAGAGCCGCTTGAAACCGCCGCGCTTCGACTACCACGCGCCCGAGAGCCTCGAAGAAGCCCTCGACCTGCTGGCCGATAGCGGGCCCGACGCCAGGATTCTCGCCGGCGGTCAGAGCCTGGTGCCGGTGCTCAACTTCCGCCTCGCCCGGCCGGGCGTGCTGATCGACATCAACCGGGTGACGGGGATTGCCGGGATCGGGGATGCGGGCGACCGGCTGACCATCGGCGCGATGACCCGCCAGCGCGAGATCGAGGTCTCGGAGACCGTCGCGCGCGCGGCGCCGCTGCTGCACGAGGCGACCGGCCATGTCGCGCATCTGCCGATCCGCAGCCGCGGCACGATCGGCGGCAGCATGGCCAACGCCGACCCGGCGGCGGAGGACCCCGCGGTCGCCGCCGCGCTGGAGGCGACGATGGTCTGCCGGTCGCGCCGCGGAGAGCGCCGCATCGCCGCCGCCGGGTTCTTCGTCGACGTGCTGACCACCGCGCTGGAGCCGGACGAGATGCTGGTCGCCGTCGAGATCCCCAAGATCCCCGCGGGCGCCGGCGCGGCGTTCGCCGAGATCAGCCGCCGCGACGGCGATTTCGCGCTCGCCGGCGTCGCCGCGCAGATCGCGCTGGCGAACGGCCGGGTGAGCGATGCCAGGATCTCCGCCTGCGGCCTCGGCCCGGCGCCGGTCCGGTTCCGCGAGGCCGAGGAGATTTTGCTCGACGGCGCCTGCGAGCCGGCGGCGATCGCGGCGGCCGCCGCTTCCGTCGCCGCCGCCTGCGACCCGCATGGCGACGTGCATGCGAGCGCGGCCTATCGCCGCCAGCTCGCCGAAGCGATGACCCGGCGCGCGCTGGCGAGCGCGCGGGAACGGGCGGGAGGCAGCGCATGAGCGACACCCGGTCCGTGACCGTCACGGTCAACGGCGAGCGCCGGACGGGCGAGGCCGAGCCGCGCCTGCTGCTGAGCGACTTCCTGCGCGAGACCCTCGGGCTCACGGGCACCCATGTCGGCTGCGAGCACGGCATCTGCGGCGCCTGCACGGTCCATGTGGACGGCGAGGCGGTGCGGTCCTGCCTGATGTTCGCGGTCCAGGCCGAGGGCGCCGAGATCGCCACCGTCGAGGGGCTGGCCGACGGCGAGACCCTGCACCGGTTGCAGCAGCTGTTCTCCAAGCACCGGGCGCTGCAATGCGGGTTCTGCACGCCGGGCATGCTGATGACCGCGCTCGACCTGGTCCGCCACCGGCCGGACATGACCGAGGCGGAGATCCGCTCGGGCATGGCGGCGGTGCTCTGCCGCTGCACCGGCTACGAGGGCATCGTCCATGCCGTCGCCGAATACGCCAGCGGAGGCGAAGCATGACCGCGACCTCCCCGGACGGTTATATCGGACGCTCGGTCCCGCGCCGCGAGGACCGGCGGCTGCTGCTCGGCCAGGGCGCCTATGTCGCCGATCTGGTGCTGCCGGGGATGGTGCATGCGGCGTTCGCGCGGAGCCAGCTGGCGCATGCCCGCATCGCCGCCATCGACCTCGCCCGGGCCGCCGCCGAGCCCGGGGTCGCCTTCGCGCTCGATGGCGCCGCGCTGGCGCGCGAGATGCCGCCGATCGGCGGCATGCAGGTGACCGCGCCCAAAGGCTGGGCGGAGCGGGTCGAGCACCGGATAGGCCTGCCGCCGCAGAACCTGATGGCGAGCGACCGGGTGCGCTATGTCGGCGAGGCGTTCGCCGTGGTCTGCGCCGACAGCCGGTACACGGCGGAGGACGCGATCGAGGCGATCGACGTCGAGTTCGAGCCCCTGCCGGCGGTGGTCGACCCGGAGACGGCGAAGGAGGGCGAGATCCTCCACCCCGATATCGGCAGCAACGCGGTCGCCGAGCTCCATGTCGAGAAGGGCGACGTGGCGCGCGCGATGGCGGCGGCGCCGCACCGCATCCGGCGGCGCTTCCGCCACCACCGCTACGCCGCGATGCCGCTCGAATGCCGCGGCGTCGCCGCCGAATACGACCGGCGGACCGACTCGCTCACCGTCTGGTCGTCGACCCAGGTGGTCCACTGGGTGCGCAAGGAGCTCGCCGCGGCTCTCGGCATGGCGGAGGAGAAGGTCCGCGTGCTGGCCCCCGATGTCGGCGGCGGGTTCGGCGGCAAGGGGCATGTCTACCCGGAAGACCTGATCATCCCCTATCTCGCCCGGCGGATCGGCCGGCCGGTGCGCTGGGTCGAGGACCGGCACGAGCACATCCTCAACGCCGCCCATTCGCGCGACAACATCCACGAGGCCGAGATCGGCTTCGACGACGAGGGCCGCATCCTCGCCTTCCGCGACCGCTTCGTCGTCGATTCGGGCGCCTATTCCCCGGTCGGCGCCGGGGTCGCCTACAACACCACGGCGCATCTGCTGGGCCCCTACCATATCGAGAATTTCTCCGGCACCACCGAGATGGTGGTCACCAACAAGACGCCCAACGCGCCCTATCGCGGCGCCGGCAGGCCGGAGGCGACCCAGGTCACCGAACGGCTGATGGACATCGCCGCCGACGCGCTCGGCATGGAGCCCGCCGAAATCCGGCTGCGCAACATGATCGGCCCGGAACGGATGCCCTACGCGGTCGGGCTGCCCTACCGCGACGGCGTCCCGATGACATATGACAGCGGCGACTACCCGGAATCGCTGCGCCGCGCGGTGGACGAGATCGGCGGGGTCGAGGCGTTCCGCGCCCGCCAGGAGGCGGCGCGCGCCGAAGGCCGCTGGCTCGGGCTCGGGCTCGGCTGCTACACCGAGGGCACCGGCGTCGGTCCGTTCGAGGGGGCGACGGTGAAGGTCGACGCCTCGGGCAAGATCGTGGTCTCGACCGGCGCCTGCCCGATCGGCCAGGGGCACGAGACGGTGTTCGCCCAGGTGACGGCGGATGCCTGGAAGGTGCCGATCGAGGACGTGGTGGTGCTGCTCGCCGACACGTCCACGCTCACCATGGGCTACGGCTCGATCGCCAGCCGGTCCACGGTCACCTCGTCGATGGCGATCGGCGATGCGAGCGACAAGGTGAAGGCGAAGGTGCTCGCCGTCGCCGCCCATCTGCTGGAGGCGAGCGAGGCCGATCTCGAGCTCGCCGACGGCCGGGTCGCGGTCAAGGGCGTGGCCGAGATGTCGGTCACGCTGCGCGAGATCGCCGCGGCGGCGGCGCCGGGCTGGCTGTCGCGCCGCCCCGAGGGCAGCGAGGCGGGGCTCGAGGCGACCTCCTATTACGAGCCGCCCACCGTCACCTGGGCCTATGCGTCGAACGCCGCCATCGTCGAGCTCGAGCCGGACACCGGCAGGGTGCGGATCGAGCGCTATGTCGAGGTGCACGACGCTGGCAGGCTGGTCAATCCCGGGCTCGCCGACGGCCAGGTCAAGGGCGGGCTGGTGCAGGGTCTGGGCGGCGCGCTCTACGAATCGATCGAATACGACGAGCAGGGCCAGCTGCTGACCGGGAGCTTCGCCGATTATCTGCTGCCGACCGCCGCCGAGACGCCGCCGATCGAGGTGGTCCACATGGAGACGCCGACCCCGCTGAATGCGCTCGGCGTCAAGGGGCTCGGCGAAGGCGGCGCGATCGCGCCCCCGGTGGTGATCGCCAACGCGGTGACCGACGCGCTGAAACCCTTCGGCGTCGAGTTCAACACCCTGCCGATCCGCTGGCAGGACGTCCGTGCCGCCTTCGACGCGGCGGGGTAGGGCCGGAAAAAAGGGCCGGTACGAAGCCGCACCGGCCCTTCCCGATCACGCAGCGCCGGGCGCTACATCTCGTAGATCAGCTTGCGCGCGCGCGCGACGACCTCGGGCGAGGCGTCGGTCACCGCCTGCGCGACGGCCTTCTGGATGTCGGCGCCGGTCGACGCCATCAGCCGCAGCTTGCGCCGCTGGAGGTCGGAGGCGAAGCCCTGGTCGGCGTTCATCTTGTCATAGGCCATCTGCAGGGTCTTGACGGCGTCGTCGGAGGCGTCGGGGTGCAGCGCGAGCCCGCGCCCGAGGATGCCGGCCACCGCGATGAAGTTGACCACCGCCTTGTCCATCTTGTCCTTGACCAAATCGCCCAGCATGGGCACGTCGGCGGGCAGGTCGGGGTCGCGGAAGATGCCGACCTGCAGCACCGCCTTGGCGAACACCTTGCCGTCCTTGTCGGGCTTGAACCACTGCGGCACCTTGGAGCTCCAGGCGAGCCAGTTGAACGAGGCGCAGTTGGTCTCGCCCTGCTCGACGGCGAGGATGCTGCGCGACGAGCCCTTGTAGCCGGTGACCATCTTGATCTTGAAGCCGAGCAGCGAGGAGGCGAGCTTGGGCACGATATAGCCCGTCGAGCCCTGGCCGCTGGTCGAGCAGATCATCTTGGCCTTCTTCATGTCCTCCCAGCTGTTCACCCCGATATCGGTGCGCGACACCATGACCATGTTGGTCTGGTTGCTGGAGCCGATCCAGCGGAACTGGCGCGCGTCGTAGCGCATCTTCTTGGGCCGCATGAGCTGGTTCACGACCGAGTTGTCGAGCGGGACGATCAGATGGGCGTTGTCCTTCGGCGCCGCGTTGGCGAACCAGTTCATCGCCTTGGAGCCGCCCGCACCCGGCATGTGCTGGACGATGACCGTCGGGTTGCCGGGGATGTGCTTGGCCAGGTGGTCAGAGAAGGTCTGGCCGTACTTGTCGTAGGTGCCGCCGGGCCCGTAGGGGATGATGATCCTGATCGTCTTCCCGTCATAATTCTGCGCAGAGGCGCTGCCCGCCGCGATGGCGAGCGCGGCCGCCGCGAGGATGACCCCGCGCCCGAGCCGCATCCCGGTTCTCGTCATGTCGTGCGTCTCCCGATTGCCATTCCCGACGCCCGCGGGCGGGCGCCGCTGGGACAAACTCGCATCGCGGCGCCGATTCCGCAACCCGCGATTGCCCCGGGGGCGGGGCGAAGCGCGGTTCAATCGAGGGTGTAGGGAACCTGAAGGGGGCCGAAGCGCTCGAGCCGCTCGCCGGTCTCCAGATCGTACCAGGTCTGCGGATTGGTGCCGACATTGGCGCTGCGCAGGATGATGCCGACGGTGCGCTCGGGGCCGTTGCGCTCGGCGTGGATCTCGCCCGGCGGCACGAAGTCGATATAGCCCGGCGAGACCTCGTGGTCGCCGACCGTCTCCAGGTCGTCGGCGCCCGCGACCCGGCGGTAGCGCTGCACGGTCTCGCCGCCCTGGAGCACGCCGTAGACCGTCCACACCGCGCCGTGGTCGTGCACCGGCGTCGCCTCGCCCGGCTCCTTGATCAGCGCGTTGAGGACGAAGCCGTAATCGGGGTCCTCGTAGAACAGCAGGTTCTCGTAATGCCCCTTCGCCGGGTCGTTGCGCGACGGCCAGGTCGCCGACCGAAGCCGGAGCTCCGGATCCTCCAGCAGGTCGCCCAGCAAGGGCCGCGCCTTCTCGAAACGCTCCGCCTCGTCCCCGGTGGCGGCGCAGAGCGCGCGCATGCGCCCGATGAAATCCCGCATCGCCGGCAGCATCGCGCTCTCCTCCCTCGCCCGGATCGATACTCTCATAACCGATGGACGTGGGAAAGCCCGTGCCATCCGCACCGAACCGCCCCGGGGCTCGCCAAGCGGGCGCGGGTTTGCTGTTATGGCGCGGAGCCAAGCGGGGAGCGGCGCGGCATGACGATCATCTCGGTCGAGGGGTTCATCGACACCCATGTCCATACCGGCCCGGCGCCGTTCCGCCGCATCGGCGACTCGATCGACGTGGCGCGCTGGTGCCGCGAGGCCGGCATGCTGGGGATCGTGGTAAAGAGCCATTTCGAGGCGACCATCGCCAAGGTCTACCACGCCCGCAAGGCGGTGCCGGATCTCGGCCTCTGGGCCGGGATCGCGCTCAACCGCGGCGTCGGCGGCATCAACCCGGGCGCGGTCGAGCAGGCCCTCAAGCAGGACGCGAAGGTGGTGTGGATGCCCACCATCGACGCCGAGAACCACGTCCGGGTGTTCGGCGCGGCGGGCGCCTTCGGGGCGATCGGCGCGGGGAGCTACGCCAATACCTCCAAATACGGCATCGGCGGGACCTACACCGTGCTCGACGGCGGGAAGCTGACGGCGGACGCGAAGACAGTGATCGACATCGTCGCCGATTTCGACGCGGTGCTGGCGACCGGACATCTGAGCGAGGCCGAGATCCGAGCGGTGGTCGACTACGCGCTGGGCCGCGGGCACCGGCGGCTGATCGTCACCCACCCCGAGATGCAGTGCCCCGACCTCTCGATCGACGCCCAGATCGAGCTCGCCCGCGCGGGCTGCCTGATGGAGTACTGCGCGGTCAACTGCATGCCGATGTTCCAGGCGGTCACCGCCGAGGAGATGAAGGACGCCATCGAGGCGGTCGGGCCGGAGAACGCGGTGATCGCCACCGATTCCGGCCAGCCCTTCAGCCCGAAGCTCCCCGACATGTTCCGGAGCTTCGCCCAGGTGCTCTACGAGAAGGGGGTGCCGCTCGACGCCATCGCGGCGATGGCGATCCGCAACCCGGCGCGGCTGCTCGGGATCGAGCCGCCCAACACCGGGGTGGTGGCGATGGACGAGCTGTTCGGCGTCGCGGCAGGGTGAGAGCGGGCGGGACCCGCCCTCACCCTGACAGGAAAGCGCCTAGAAGCTGTACTGGACGCCGATCTGGAGGCGCGTGGCCTCGCCGCTGCTCCCGTCGCTGACCTCGCGCCGGCCGTGCATGACCTCGAAGCCGACGCTGGCCGCGGGCACCGGCTTCCAGAAGACATTGGCATGCACCGTTTGCACCGCATCGTTGACTGGGTCAGCAGCGTCGGCGGAGTCGTTCTCCACCCAGCCGAAATAGATCCCGGTGCTGATGGTGTCGCTCCAGCTATGGGAGGCCCCGGCGATTCCGCCCATCGTCTCCCGGGTCGTCAGGTCGCCGGAGGCATCCGCGCTGGCGCCGTTGGCTGAACCCCAGATCAGGTCCCAGCCCCTGGTCGCGTTCAACGTCGCCACCAGCTGGGTGCCGTCGGCCACGTTGAAATTGGCCCCGAAATGGAGCGCGTAGGCGTTCTCGTTCTGCCAGTCGGCGGGAGCGCCTTTCGCCGCCATATTGCGATCGATCCGCCCCATGGCGCCGGCCGCGTTGATGGCGCCCCAGCCGGCGCGGTAGCGAACCGCCGCCAGGAACTTCGGCAATTCATTGCCTTCGATGCCTGGCTCCACGGCCATCTGGCCGATCAAGCCTCCTCCTATGGGGAGACTCAGGCGGAGCTGCGGCTGGCGGGTGAAGTTGGTCCCGGCCGGTCCGTTGAAATCCACCGTCGAGGCAAACGTGTCCTCGTCCACGATGATCGACCAGGCTTGCCCCACCAGCACCGGGCCGAGCACGCCATGGGCGTGGCGCAGCGTGAAGGCGCTGCCGCCGAAGAAGTGGCCTTCGACGACGGTCTTCAGCGCCCCGTGCGCGGTGTCCGTGCTGGTGCCTATCCGGACGCGCGACTGCCCGGCGTGCGCCCCGAAACTGCCGTCCTCCGCGTCGTCTCCCGCCGCGCCGTCGAGCCTGACGGAGGTGGGGTCGAAGGCACGACCGAGATCGTCGTGCGTGTCGAGGTACAAATCACCCTTGACATAACCACTGACCGTGACCGAGGTGCCGCTCTCGAGCTCGGCCACCCGCTTCTTGAGGGCCTCGACCTCCGCCTTCATGTCTTGGGCATTCGCCGGCCCGAGGGCCAATACGAATGCAGCGCCGACGCCGAGCAGCGCGGCCCTAAAGTAGGGTCTTCCAATCATTCTTCATCCCCCGTTTCAACTCTCATTTCCTGCGGAGCAAGGCCCGCCGACCGAATCGTCTAGCTACTCTGTCACGAAATTTGCGAAATGTACAGGTTCGGGAACAGGTTTGTCGCTAGTCATCTGACACTGAAGTAAGTATCATTAATATTGGCCATCGGAGTGTGATGGAGGGAATCGCGATGTCGCGTGGCATGGGCCGGCCGCTGGCGGCTCTGGTTCTGAGCGATGGGGAACGGTCGTTTCTGGAGGCGCAGGTTCGCCCGCACCGAGTGGCGCGCTCGATGTCGGATCGCTGCCGCATGGTCCTGCGCTGCGCCGACGGGCTGAGCAACAAGGCTGTGGCTGCCGAGCTCGGGGTGAGCGCGCATACCGTGGGCAAGTGGCGCCGGCGCTTCCTCACGGACCGCATCGAGGGGCTGTCGGACGAACCCCGTCCGGGGCGCCCGCGGACCATCGCGGACGAGACGGTGGCCGAGGTGATCAAACGGACGCTCACCGCGACGCCGGCGGACGCGACCCACTGGTCGCTGCGCTCGATGGCGAAGGAGGCCGGACTTTCCCACACCACGATCTGGCGCATCTGGAGCGCATTCGGCCTGCAGCCTCATCGGGTGGAGATCTTCAAGCTGTCCTGCGATCCGCACTTCATCGACGAGGTGCGCGACATCGCAGGCCTCTAACTGTCGCCACCGTACCGCGCGCTGGTGCTTTGTGCCAACGAGAAGAACCAGATCCAGGCGCTCGACCGCAGGCAGCTGGTGCTCCCCATGCTGCCGGGCATGGCCGAGCGGTGCAGCCACGATTACAAGCGCAACGTCACCACCTCGCTGTTCGCCGCCCTCGACGTTGCCACCGGCGCCGTCATCGGCAAGTGCTATCGCCGCCACCGGGTCAGGGAGTTCCTCGACTTCCTCAAGGTGATCGAGCGAAACGTCCCGGACGGGCTCGACATCCACATTGTCATGGACAACTACGCCACCCACAAAACGGCCGCGGTCAAGGCGTGGCTGACCCTGCGGCCGCACTGGCATGTCCACTTCACACTGACCTCCGCGTCGTGGATCAATCAGGTCGAACGCTGGTTCGCCGAACTGATGCGCAAGCAGTTGCAGCATGGCGTGCACCGATCGACGCGCCAACTCGAAGCCGACATCCGCGCCTTTATCGACAGCCACAACCATGACCCAAGGCCCTTCAAGTGGACAAAGTCCGCCGACGACATACTCGCCGCCGTCAAGCGCTTTTGCCTCAGAGTCGAGCATAACTTCGGTACCAACTCTAGGTTCAGAAACAGAGCTACCTTCCGATCGGCGCCGTGCCGCCGTGCGATATCGGTTGATTATTGAGCTATCTTCCACGATCGCTGATCGACCCGGTCGGCCACCGTCGGAAGAACTCCACGGCCGCCCACGCGATCCTCTTCCTGTACTGGTCCCATGTTGGTCGATATTGTGGTTGGCACCTCGTGGCAGGTGGGAAGCCTGAGCATGTATGAGAACATGATCGTGATCGACCGCGAGGCTCAGGAAAGCCTCCAGAACCAGATTCGGCGCCAGATCGTGATCGGTATCGTCAACCGGCGATACCCGCTTTCCCAGCCGCTACCGTCCATCCGTCAGCTGTCGGCCGAGCTCGATGTAAGCCGGACACCGGTCTTGCTCGCTTATAAGCAACTGAAACAGGAAGGCGTCGTGGTGGCCCGTGAGCGCTCCGGGTACTTCGTGAACCAGGACGCTGTGGCCGACCCGGGTCACACGCTGACGTTGTGGGCACCAGCCGATATCGCGCCGCCCGATAGGATCGACTACCGGGCATTCTTCGAGGAGCACAGCTTCAATTTCGACTGGGTTGTGAATCCCGCCGATTGCCTCGTGCGCTATCGGTATCCGTTCGTCTGCGGCCTAAGCGATCCGTCGCTCTTTCCTCTGGCGAAGTGGCGCGAGTGCATGCGCGATTCGGCCAACGTCGTCGAAATAAAAAGCTGGGCGACCGACTACTCGGCCGTCGACGACGAGATGCTGATCGAGCAGTTGACGCAGCGTGTGCTTGCCAAACGCGGCATCGTTGCCCATCCGGACGAGGTTCTGGTGACGATGGGTGAGCAGCAGTCAGTCTATCTTGCGACAAGGCTGCTGTTGTCGGCGGGGGCGACCCTGGGGGTCGAGGACCCCGGCTATTCGGATGTCATCAACATGGCGCGTATCGAAGGCATCGACGCGCAACGGCTCCCGGTCGATGGCGATGGGCTGGTCCTCTCCTGCGACTTGAGCCGTTGCAAGTGTCTGCTTGTGACTCCGAGCAATCAGTTCCCGACCACCGTGACGATGCCGCTTGATCGCAAGCGCGCGCTGCTGCAGCTCACGAGGAAAAACGGCCAGTTCGTCATTGAGTACGACTACGAGACCCACATCAGCTTCAAAAGGACCCCGGCACCGGCGCTGAAGAGTCTTGATCGCTGGGGCAACGTCATCTACGCGGGCGGCCTGTCCACGTCGTTGCTGCCCGGATCGCGCATGGGCTATCTCGTCGCTGATCGCGAGTTCATTCGCGAAGCGAGGGCCCTTCGCCACCACATGCTCGGCCACCCTCCGATCAACAACCAGAGAGGCTTGGCGCTGTTTCTGCAGAGGGGATATTTTGACCGATACGTAGCGAAGCTGACCGGCATTTGCAAGCGCCGATGCGATGTGATGCACGAGGCCCTTGAGCGCCATTTTCCGGGCGCAGCGGTCAAGCCGAAATTTGGCGGGACCGTGATGTGGCTGAGACTGCCGGAAGGCACCGATGCAGGGATTCTGCGCGAGCTGGTCGAATCCGATGGCGTATTCTTCGAGTTGGGCGGGTTCACATTCTTCGACGAGCGTAACAACCGCAATCACATCCGGCTCGGCTACTCTGTGATCGACCAGTCTCTCATCTCCGAAGGTATCGACAAGATTGCAAAAGCAGTAACGGCCGCTGGCCCGGCCGCGCTCCGCTAGTCCCCCAGCTTGGCAGAGAAAACATCAACGCACGAACGTTGGAACCGAGCCAGCAACGGTGGCAAGTAGACGGGCGCCTGTATGTGCGACGTAGTGCTGCCTAGGGCGTAATACGCGTATGCATCCGCCGAAGACCGCGGGGGTGTTCAATCTGACTTTGAGCAGCGGCTGGCTCGGAGCGGAGCGGTCCGCGTGCGATCTGGCCGACGTGGCCTGATCGAACTTCTGTTCCGGAACCCAGATCCAGGGAAGGGGTTCTTCAAGCCGGGTCTGCGGCGTCTCCACGATCCGGCCGAGCACGTCGGCGAGCCAGGCCTGCGGATCGACGTCGTTGAGCCTGGCGGTGCCGATCAGCGTGTACATCGCCGCGGCCCGCACGCCGCCGCGGTCCGAGCCGGCGAACAGCCATGATTTTCTGCCCAGGGCGATCGCGCATTCATTCTGCCCATATCGGGCAGGATTGCGTCATCCACTACCGCTGGCACGCACTGTTTGGTCGGCGAGTACGCCCTGCAGCTATCGAACAGCGAGCCCACGGCTCCCTCGCCTCGGTTGAGGTAGAGCCCGGGCTGATCATCAAGATACCCGCCTGGATGCTCGATCCTGCGTCATGCGCCGGCATGGAGATCGGCGCGCCGCGTGCATCGCTGGCCGCTCTTGCCGCGATTCACGAGGTTCTCGTCGGCCAGGGTTTTAGACGAAGCTCCTCCGATGACGGGACCGTCAACGAGGAGGAGCTCAATGAAGTCGTTGCCTGTGCCGGCGGGGGCGCCGAGCGAGGCCCGGCAGCTCAGCATGCTGCTGGACACACCGGCGCTGCGCGGCCTGAACCGGGAGGAACGGGACGCGGTCGTGGGCGCGCTGGCCGGGTTGCTTCTGGAAGCGGCGGATTTCGCGGTGAAGGAGGATGACGATGAGCGCCTCTGATGCGTTGCCGCGGTCGGTGTTGACGCGCAAGGCGGTGGTCTATGTCCGTCAGTCCACGCCCCAGCAGATGCGGAACAATC
>Ga0209021_1002324_pt1 | contig 16857 bp, 17 predicted proteins | sample PinacodermFT_FD_187299 | JGI IMG/M metagenome (GOLD analysis project Ga0209021, IMG submission 187299) | Host-associated microbial community of the marine sponge Aplysina aerophoba from Gulf of Piran - sponge pinacoderm, lysed by freeze-thaw... | ecosystem: Host-associated > Porifera > Sponge >... | reverse complement strand
CCGGCCCCTCTCCCGGGGGGAGAGGGGGGATTGTTGGCGGCGGTGGTGGGGGGGATGGCCTCACCCTCTGCCCTTACGCCCTCACCCCCGGCCCCTCTCCCTGGGGGAGAGGGGGGATTGTTGGCGGCGGGGGGAGAGGGGGGATAAATGCGAGTAGTCATGCGTTACCCTCCCATCGCTTCGGCGGCGGCGAGGGTTGCCTTGACGATGTTGTGGTAGCCGGTACAGCGGCAGATGTTGCCCTCCAGCCCGGCCCTTACCTCTGCGGCGGTGGGGTTGGGGTTGCGTTCCAGCAACTCGGTGACGGTCATAATCATACCGGCGGTGCAGTAGCCGCACTGGAGGCCGTGGTTGTCCCAGAAGGCCTCCTGCACAGGGTGCAGGATGCCGTCCTGGGATAGGCCCTCGATGGTGGTTACCTCTGCGCCGTCGGCCTGGAGGGCCAGGCAGGTGCAGGACTTGACGGTTGCGCCGTTGAGGCGGACGACGCAGGCGCCGCACTGGCTGGTGTCGCAGCCGATCTTGGTACCGGTAAGGCCCAGGGTGTCCCTGAGGTAATGCACCAGGAGCGTCCGCGCTTCCACTTCCGAGTCGTGGCTTCTGCCGTTCACGGTTAACTTTATCGGAACTTTCACTTCACGCCTCCCGTCCGTGTGAAATTTTGTTTTCCTGGGGGTAGCCTGAAAACCAGACCAAAAGTAGCCCGGGCAGCTATGCCGGGCAGTATATACGGGGGTATGGGGGGAGTCAACGGATGGGTGTCAGTGGATTGGGGGATTGGACTTTCACCCCATCCTAACCTTCCCCCTTCGAGGGGGAAGGGACTGTACCATTGCGGGGGGGCCTTTGACGGGGGCGGGGTGAACGGGGGTGGGGGCTCTACCACAATCACCCCCATCCTAACCTTCCCCCTTCGAGGGGGAAGGGACATTGCACTTTCACCCCCATTCCTTCGGCAGGCTCAGGACAGTTGAGTAAGCCCTACAGGTTTCGCAACGGGGTGAAGTTTATCACCCGGTCTTCGCCAGCCCTGCCGAGCAACTCCAAATACAAGCTAAAGTCGACCGTCAGGACGGGCATCTCAGGAGAGACAGCCTCGCACAAAACCGCATCGGTTAACCCTAACTTCAAGAAGGTCTCGCTATTCGCCGCGCTCGTACTGGTAACCGTGATTTCACTACTCATTTCAATGATGTTCCGCAGCCGTTGAAACAGGCGAGTCCTTTCAGGATCCGCGTGCTGACCAAGCAAGTTACAAGTCTCTGTGAGGGTGTTGGGAGTAACAAACAATTGACCCACTTTGGCAATCAGGGCATTCAAAAGGATGTAATCGTCAATCGAATAATCCTCTAACCTGCCGTGTTTGGCAATGATTTCAGGGTCTTCCTGACCCACCACATATAAGACAAGGAGGTTAGTATCGACGAAATATCCACTGGGAGGCATAAGTTACGTGGCTTCTACCAGAATACGGTCTCTTACGGATTCTATTTCCCGAGTTTGGTCATCGACTATGAGGACCTTAAAGGAACGGCGCAGATGAGTTTGTCCGACGACTATGCCGGCGAGGCCAGTTGCTTCCCAGGGCCGGGAGAAGCCAACAGTGATTTTCCATGCGAAACCGCCCTCGCGGCCGGAGATACGCTCTATTTCCTCGAGTCCGACGTTGGCAATTTGTTCATCGCCGAAAATTTCGGCTACGTGGTCTTTTGCCACCCGCACTGCTTCTTTCACTTCCATTGTGACACTTCCTCTGGTCGTAACGACCATCCGATTATAGCACCGCGTCCGGAAATGATGGCATTCAATAATCACCCCCATTCCTTCGGTGGGCGCATGGCCATGTGCCCCTACGAGGGGGAAGGGACTGTACCAGGTTGCGCGCAATCCCCTGCCGCCCTATCATACCTCCAGCCGAGGGATTCCGAATTGGGGGCCTTTACAAAAAATGTTTCCGGAGAATGTTTTTCCTGATACAGCGGAGATAGACGGGGAGGGGCGGCTGGTGATAGGGGGGTGCGGCGCGGTGGACCTGGCGGAGGAGTACGGGACGCCGGTGTACGTGCTGGACGAGGCGACATTGCGGAACCGGTGCCGGAGCTACCGCCGGGAGTTTGAATCGCGGTGTCCCGGGGCGCAGGTACTGTACGCATCGAAGGCATACATCAACCCGGCACTGGCGCGGATAATCAATGAGGAAGGATTGGGACTGGACGTAGTGTCGGGCGGCGAACTGGCGGTAGCGGATGCCGTCGAGTTTCCTTTGGAGAAAGTATATTTCCACGGCAACAACAAAAGTCGGGAGGAACTGGCGTACGCCGTGGAACGGGGGATCGGTCGGGTAGTGGTGGACAGCTTCCACGAAATGGCGATGCTGGAGGAGATAGCGGGAGAAGCGGGGAGAGAGCAGGAGATCCTGATACGGGTATCGCCGGGGATTGACCCGCACACCCACGCGTACACCACCACGGGAATAATCGACTCGAAGTTCGGGTTTTCGATCCAGACAGGAGACGCGGGACGGGCCATCCGGCAAGGACTGGGGGCGTCGCACCTGAAAGTGAAGGGACTGCACTTCCACCTGGGGTCGCCGATATTTGAGCTGGAACCGTACGCGGCGGCCACGGACCTGGTATTGCGGTTTGCGGCGGGGTTCAGAGAAGAGGGGCTGGCGCTGGAGGAATTCAGTCCTGGCGGCGGGTTTGCCATCGCGTACACGCGGGAGCAGGAACCGCCGGGGATATGGGAGTACGCCGAGACCATCGTTGGGACGCTGCGGGCCACCTGCGAGGAACTGGGGCTGGCGATACCAACGCTGCTGATAGAGCCGGGGCGGTCGATAGTGGGACCGGCGGGAGTGGCGCTGTACCGCATCGGGGCGATCAAGGACATACCGGGAGTGCGGAAGTACGTCAGCGTGGACGGGGGGATGGGAGACAACATACGTCCGGCGCTGTACCAGGCGGAGTACGAAGTGGTGTCGGCAGGGAAGGTTAATGTCGATGGCAGGTGGGACGAAGAGAAGGTGACCATAGCGGGGAAATACTGCGAATCGGGGGACGTGCTGGCCAGCGATGTGATGCTGCCGATAGTTGAGGCGGGGGATATTATTGCCATACCGGCAGCGGGGGCGTACTGTCCGTCGATGGCGAGCAACTACAACCTGAACCCGAGGCCGGCGATGGCGCTGGTGGGGGATGGAGAGAGCCGGTTGATCCGGAGGCGGGAGAGCTACGGGGATATGATGATTTGCGATTTGTAGGGCCCTCACCCCGGGGACGGCCCTCACCCCCGGCCCCTCTCCCTGGGGGAGAGGGGGGATTGGGTTGGTGAGCATGGGGGCTGATGGGGGCTGTTGCGCGTGGGGTAGGGGCCGTTCGCGAACGGCCCCTACGGGGGGATGGGGGGACGGCCCTCACCCCCGGGGACGGCCCTCACCCCCGGGGCCTCTCCCGGGGGGAGAGGGGGGATGGCCTCACCCTCCTTCGACAGGCTCAGGATGAACGGGGGAGAGGGGGGACGGCCCTCACCCCCGGCCCCTCTCCCGGGGGGAGAGGGGGGATTGGGGGGACGGCCCTCACCCTCCTTCGACAGGCTCAGGATGAACGGGGGAGAGGGGGCGCCCTCACCCTCCTTCGACAGGCTCAGGATGAACGGGGGAGAGGGGGGATTAAGGGGAGCAGGCTTTGACCATGTGGCAGATATACGGGCAGGAGCACATAACGAGGCAACTGGACGCGGCAATCCGGGCGGACCGGATGTCGCACGCTTACTTGCTGGTGGGTCCGCCGCACATCGGGAAGATGGCGCTGGCGGTGGGGATGGCGCAGGCGGCCAACTGCCTTTCGCGGGGGCGGCGGAGTGCGACTGCGGGCCGACCCCGGGGCAGCGGAGTTGCTGCTTCCGAGCGCGCGGCCTCGTCCGGTTTGTTTGGCCCGGGTGGAGGCCCGGGGGAGGACTCCCCGGAAAGCCTCTTTGGCGCCGTCGAGGGGGCTGAGCTTGCGCCGGTGACCGACGGTGGGGATGATGCCGGTGCCGGATCTGGACCAGCCCCCTGCGGCCAGTGCAGCCAGTGCCTGCGGGTGGCCGATGGGATGCACCCGGACATCCGGATTGTTGGGGTGGGCACGGGGGACGCCGAAGACGTGAACCGCCGGGACATACGCATCGAGCAGGTGCGGGAGATAGAGTCGTTCCTCAACCTTACCGCCTTTGAAGGCTCCTGCAAGGTACTCATTCTGGACGGGGCGGAGTTGATGAATACGGCCGCAGCCAATGCTCTGCTCAAGACGCTGGAAGAACCGCCGGCTGACTCCATGCTGCTGCTGTTGACCGCCAGCGAGGATGCCCTGCTGCCGACAATCCGCTCCCGTTGCAGCGCGCTGTACCTGAAGCCCGTGGCCAAAGCCGACCTGCAGGAACGGCTGACCAGGGACTATGCCGCGGACTCGGAAACCGCCGAGAAGGTAGCCCGCCTTTCGCGCGGGTGCTTTGGCCAGGCAGTCACCGCGCTTCGGGACTCGCAGGCGCTGGAGCAACTGGAGGCTGACCTGGAACGGTTGCAGGAGGTTTGCGAGAGCGGGCTGGACGTGCGGTTTGAATACGCCGCAGAGGTTGCCAACCGGTTCAGCCGCGACCGGGAAGCCGCCAGGCAACTGCTCTTCCTCTGGCTGCGCTGGTGGCGGGACCTGCTCCTGGTCAAGGAGGGCGCCGAGGAATACCTGCATAATGCAGACCGGTCTATGCCCCTGCGTCTCCAGGCTTCCCGGTTGTCCACCGGCCAGGTGGTTGAATTCATCAAGCGAATCAACCGTTCCCTGCAAGCTCTGGACGCCAACGCCAACCCCCGCCTGACCCTTGAGGCCTTGATGCTGGGTCTGCCCTGATCCCGGGTGTAAAATAGAAAGAGAATCTCCAAACTGGCGAGGCGAGGTATTTGCTCCTGTCCTTGGGCCGTTTAGAATGTCCGCTGGATGGAGAATGAGCGAACAACATGGTGGTTCTGGATACCAGCCCTCCCCAAACCGCTGATCGTGGCCGCCTGGGCAGTCTTCTGGTCACTGGCCACGGGCGCGCCCTATATGCGGGACTTTGCAGTTCCCCACCAGCCCTGGTGGCTGGATATCTGGCACGGGGTTGGCGGCAATGCCATCGGAGTCTTCACCTGGACGGTGATTGCAGTCCAGCTTACTTCGGAGGTTGCATATATGATCTTCACCTTCAGGGCCAACAAGCGTCAGGTAGAAGAAGCCGCTATTAAGAGCCGCGAAGAGGGACGCGCAGAGAGAGACGCCCTTTGGCAAGCGTGGGTGGATCAGATTAAGGACAAGCCCCCGGAAGAATGGCCCCCTCCGCCAGGCTCTGGTAACGGCGCCAACAATGACCACAAAGGGAAGGACCACAAAGGGAAGTAAGAGGCGTGCTTTGCTTCCAACGTACCTAGGTGGGCTTTTTTCTGGCCCACCCCCAGGTTCCCGCACGAAAGAGAGGGCAGGTTAAATCCTGCCCTCATCAATTTACAAGTCTTTTCTGGTCCCACACGTTGCGTCTTCAGTCGTCACCCTCAAAACTCCAGGGCAAGTACGGGCGCCACTCGTCCAGAATGGCGCGGTTTTGCAGAATCCGGTAAGGGTTGGGCTGCGGTACCCTTGGCTCAGTCTTCAGGCGCATGTTGGCCTCTTCGGGAGTGCGTCCGGCCTTGCGCAGGTTGCACCGGCTGCACGCGGCCACCACATTCTCCCAGGTATGAGCCCCTTTCTGCCGTCGGGGTACCACGTGGTCCAGGGTAAGTTCATGGTTCTTCTTGCCACAATACTGACAGGTGTACTGGTCCCTCAGGAAGATTTCCTTTTTGGATAGCTTGCGCGGCGCGAAGGGTCGCTTGACCAGGTAAACCAGCCGGATGATGGACGGAGCGTCGATAGTGGCAGTTACGGTATGTACTTCTCCCCGGTGATTCTCCAGCAACTCGGCTTTGCCTTTACTAAGTAGAATTATGGCGCGGCGGACTGTGGAAACGTTTATGGGAACGTAGTTGAGGTTCAGCACCAGCACCGGAGAACTCAAGACACGGTCTATTACCAGTCCCGGAGCATGGCCGTTGCTGCCTGGGCCACCTATGTCCGTTGCCGTTTGGCCGTTCTGGTCCTGTCCAGCCACCGTCACCTCGCCAAAATTGGCTTCTGCCAAAGATGTTGCGTCGGGGAACCGGTTTGGAGGTCAAGGGGTTGTTAATGACTTGTCGGTATTATATACCAACTTTTGAAAATGTGGTGTCCCCACCGGACGCCCGCCTTTCCCGCCGCGCCACGTAAGTCCTTGCCAGGGTCAGAAGCGCCAGAACCACCGCTCCGAACAGATAGCCGCCCAGAACATCGCTGGGCCAGTGGACACCCAGATAGACCCTGGACAGACCAACACCCAAAATCAACAGTACCAGCGCAGCGGTCAAGGCCCAGCGAAGCCGCCGGTTCTCCACGTGCTGCCAGACCAGCCAAATCAGCATTCCGCCAAGCAGTATCGCAAAAGCCGCATGGCCACTGGGAAAACCCATGTCATGCGGCACGGGCTCCACTATCGCCGCATCCGGTCGTGGTCGCCCGACTGCAGCCTTCAGGGGATGGGTCATCAGGGCGGAGGCCACGGCAACGGTGAACAGCAGGGCATCCAATCTCAGCCCTCGCCACAAGAGAACCACCACCCCGACTAGAGACACCGCTGCCGACACCGGATACCACCCCAGGCGGGTCAACGTACCCAGCACGGCCGTCAATGCCGGACTTTGCCAGCTTTGAACCATAGTCAACAGGGCCTCATCACCGGGCCAGCGGGGGAAGGCCCAGGCCAATACAAAGGCGGCCACCGCAACGGGAATCGTGCAGACCACAGCGGCGCCATAGAAGCGGGCACGGCGGAAGGCATATTCAATGAGTAGTCCGGTCAGGGCAATCACGGCAAGAACCTTGAAGATATCAAACAAGTGTAGCAGGTTGACCAGCGTCCGCAGGACCGGTAGCCAGGGCCGTTCCAGACCTGTGCTATACTCGAAAGGATCGCAGGTTTGTATCTGTGGCGCCGCTGCTTGCGGTACCATCACCCAGGAGGATATCTCTTGTCCGGAAAGGCCGGAGCCATCGCCATTGACGGTCAGGCCGCCGCCGGAAAAACGGCGGTGGGAAGAGAGTTGGCCCTCCGCCTTGGCTGCCCCTTCCTGGATACCGGTATTATGTACCGCGCAGTCACCTGGCTTGCCATCAAAGAAGGGGTGGCAATGGAAGACGAAAGGCGCTTGTCTCAGCTGGCCAGCAGTTCCACTATGCAACCCAGCGACCAGGAAGCCAACGGACTGGTCTTGAACGGTATAACGCTCGGGACAGAGTTAAGAACCGCTGAGGTTGACCAGCACGTTTCGCTGGTGGCCCGGGTATCCGGCGTGCGGCAGGAGATGGTTCGCCAGCAGAGGGACATCTCAGCCAGGGCCCGACAGGAATCGGGAGGCATCGTCATGGTGGGTCGGGACATTGGCACTGTGGTACTGCCCGACGCCGACCTGAAGGTGTTTATGGTAGCTTCCCCCCAGGTGCGCGCCCAGCGACGCTACGACGAGCTTGTTTCCCAAGGCCACCCTGCGGACTACCGGCAAATTCTGGACAATGCCATGTCCAGAGACCGGATCGACTCCCAACGGGCCGATTCTCCCCTGGCCCAGGCGGCGGATGCCCTGCTCGTGGATACCAGCGACCTGACCATTGATCAGGTGGTGGAGAAAATCCTGGAGCGGCTGGGGTCCCCCGTGGGGCGGACAGTCCGGTGACGGCGCTATACCGCCCGGGCCGCAACCTGGCCCGCTTTTGCTTCAACGTCTTCGGCCGAATGGAAGTAACCGGACGGGAGAACGTGCCTCCCTACGGCCCGCTGATCGTGGTGGCCAACCACCTTTCCTACAACGATCCACCCTCTCTGGCTGCAGCCTTGCCCCGGCCTCTTTCTTTCCTGGGCAAGCAGGAGCTATTCGTCCCCAAGGCCAAGGGATGGCTCTTCAACTCGATGCGGGTTTATCCCGTGGACCGGTCCTTTGGCGTCAGCGCACTGCGGACGGCCCTGAATCTGCTGGCCAGGGACGGGGCCGTGGTCATTTTCCCTGAAGGCCAGCGCAGCCCGGAGCAGAAGCTGATCAAGGGCATGGCAGGCGCGGCATACCTGGCGATGAAGTCCCAGGCTCCCATCCTGCCCATCGGCATCACCGGCACGGAAAACTTCCCTCACCAGCGCATGCCCTTCCCCCTGTGCCGCTTCCAGGTCAACATCGGCCCACCCTTCACACCACCGGTAATAGAAGGGGGCCAGACCCGGGTGGCCGCCGAAGCGGTGCTGGAAATGATAATGCGGCGGATAGCCATGCAACTGCCGGAGGAGTACCGGGGGGAGTACGGGTTTGGGGAGATTAGAGGGGGTGGCCACAACGATCTGAATACCAACCCTTTGCGTTGACCCAATACGAAGCGAGTCAGGGTCAAACAAAGACCTTTCCCCTATCTTTGGTTTCACACGAAGACGAGCCCTGCATCCCGCCAAAGTCCTGCCGGTTCACCGGTATTGTCACGCTTACCGAAACCGCACAAACAAGCAAAGGGGCGGGTCTCATCAACCCGCCCCTCTTCGTTACCGTATACGGCTCTTCTTAGTCTATAAACCTAAGCCGGCGCCTGTATATCCATATCGTACCGCGCCAAAACCTCTTCTATCTGCGCTGCCGACTTCTCGTCCGCCGGTATCAACGGCAGGCGGGGGTTGCCCACGTTGAAGCCCACGTGGTTCAGCGAATGCTTCACCGGTATGGGGTTGGAGACGATGAACAGCACCTTGAAGATCTCCAGCAGGCGGCGGTGCTCGGCGGCGGCCTGTTCAACCTCGCCTTCCAGCAGCAGACCCATCATCTGCTTGATCTGGTTGCCCACCAGGTGGGACGCCACGCTGACCACGCCGTAGCCGCCGGTGGCCATGATGTAAAAGGTCTCGTTATCGTTACCGCTCCAGACACGGAACCCGTCCCGCGAGCCGTCTATGATGCGGGTTATCTGGTCCATATCGCTGCCAGCTTCCTTGACCCCGACGATGTTGTCCACATGGCTCAGCCGGATAGTGGTGTCGTGGCTCATGTTCAGGCTGGTGCGGCTGGTGACGTTGTAGAGCATGCAGGGCAGGTTGACATGGGCGGCGATGGTCTTGAAATGCTGGTACAGGCCCTCCTGCGGGGGCTTGTTGTAGTAGGGGACCACCAGCAGCAGCCCATCCACGCCAGCCTTCTCCGCCTCCATGCTCAGCTCGATGCTCTCGGCGGTGCTGTAGTTGCCGCTTCCGGCCACCACGGCGCCACGGTCGCCCACAGCGTCCTTGATTTCGCCCCACAGCCGGATTTTCTCTTCAGTGGTGAGGGTAGGGGACTCGCCGGTGGTGCCGGACACAATGACGCCGTCACTGCCCGAATCCAGCAGCGCGTTGGCAAGACGCTTGGCCTGGTCGTAGTCCACTCGTCCCTCGTCATCAAAGGGGGTTACCATAGCCGTAATCAGTCTGCCTATCTCCGTCATGCTGACCCTCCTCTTAAGATTTTGCGGCCATTATACACGGTGGGGGGCGTCTTTGCTCGGGGTGGGTTTCCCTTCAAACCCTGCGCCTTCTCACTGGCGACGCTGCGGGCAGGGGCGCTGGGCCGTGCCTCCCCTACGTCCCTACTGCTCTCTAACCCGACGCCCCCAAACTATTGCCACGGCTACCAACCCGGCTGCCAGCAAGGCCAACAGACCACCGATGGCTCCGGCTCCAACGAGGGCAGCCCAGGACTGCCCCGCGTCGGTTGAGCCAGCTTCTTCTCTTTGAATGTCTCTTCGTGCATCAACAGAAGGCATGTCAGCGGCAGGGACCTCAACCGATGCCGCTTCCATCCGGCGGGCCGCCGCCGCCCGTTCACAGTCGAAGAGGCCTGTCATCTTGGTCAGATCGCGGATATTGGACACGTCCTTCCGCTGGGGGTCGTAATCAAACACCGGGTCAACCGTCATTTCTTCCGGCGATATGACGGTGTTGAGACGGGTGACGTAGGGGTGCCTTTCCCTCAAGTCCCTGAGCAGGGGGTGGACGACGGCCAAATTCCGGGAAGGGGCGGCATATTCGGTGACGAAGGCCTGCCCTCGAAATTTGTCGGCCCCATCTCTCATTAGTTGCCGGTAGTTGTTGCCGCCAAAGGTGAAGAAGGTAAGGTCGGTATCGGCGATCTCCAGGTTGGCGTAGTTCGCCGGGACCGCCGGTGTATCGGCGTAAATCCAGACCATCACCGCCATATTCGGGTTGGCGGCCACCGCGGTCAACCGCAGGGGAATCATCGGGTTCTCCGCGGGGTAGGTTACCTTCACCGGCTGCACGTCCCGCGCGCCCTGGTCGGGCAGTAGCCGCATGGCAAGGAACACAAACTGTTCCTCCACGTACACATTAATCAGGGGTACCATCGGTTCGGTAACCTGGTACTCATGCTCTCTCAGCCAGTCAATCAGCGCCATAGGATCCTCGGACCCTACTACGTCGAAGCCGTAGGGGCCCACTTCACCGCTGGCGAAAACTTCCACGCTTTCTGCCGATACCTCAGCTACAGGTTCCTCGACTTGCCTCTCTGCCCTGGCTCGCCTTGCATCTATGGCGCACTGGGGCAATTCTGGACGCATAATAACCGGGTCAGTCGCTACCTCCAACTCGATAAAGGCCGACATGGCGTCTTCCGGCACCTCCACGTCCTCCGGCCCGATGGGCTCAGGCAGGGGGAGTATCCAGGAAAAGTCCGGGGCAAAACCGGTGTACTCGATCTGGATGTAGGTGGAAAGGGTACCGTCCCGATTCTGCGCAAATATGATGCGCTCGGCGTTCTGGTCCACGGGCGTGGTCTGGCAGAAAAACCCACCACAGGCCTCCACCGTTTGCAATGCTCCCAATCCCGCAATAACACCGGCGCCTAACGCCAACAGCATCCAAACCCTGATCCTCGATAGCATCCTCAATCTCCTCCAATATTGACAGTCGGATGCAGGTGAAGACGTAACGGGGCCGTGAAAAGTTCCCAGCCACCGGGTCGGAATCCCGATCCATTGCTTATATCGCCCTGAGCCTGCCGAATGGCCCGACCTCGAACTGACTGACCTCACATTGGGTCTCCGACCATGCCTCAGCGGAAGAACTGATGGGATTCTTCGGCTTCGCTCAGAACGACACCGACTTGAGCTGCAGAAACCACGCCCCCGCCAGGGCGACACCCCTAATCGTTCGGCAACCGCCCCGTTTCCCTTGCCCAGGCCTGCACGCCCCGCCTGAACGCCAGCGCGCCCATGGGGGCTATGACCGCCTGCAGGGCCTCCAGAACCTCCCTTTCCGTTGCCCCATTCTCCAGGGCCACATGTACGTGGGCCTGAATCTGCTCAACGTCGGCCTTCAGGGCCGCTTCCACCACTATCTGCAACAATTCCTTGGTCTTGCGGTCCAGGGTGCGCTGACCGGTATAGGTAGCCTCGATAAAATCTCCATAGGTTTTCGCCCATTCCAGGTCGGCCTCGGCCATGATGCGGTGCATCTCCAGGGAGTAGCCCCGGTGCTGGGCCTGGGAATCAAGAAATGCCTGGGTTTCGTCGGTGGACATGGTTCGCTCCTTATTTGTGACTTGAACATGGATGTAAAGGATGGACAGGATGAAGCCCTGCTACAAACCGTAATGAGCCCGGGCCGCCGCCTGCTTCGGGTTGTCCTGCTGGAACAGGTCGGGGTGCTTGCCCCGGTGGAGGGCCAGGTGGTAGGTGAACAACTGCAGCGGGACCACGCAGGCCAAGGGACTCCACAGCTCCGGCAGGGGCTTCATCGCAAAACTGGCCGACGCCAGCGACGACAGTTCCTCGTCGCCCTCCTGCACCAGGGCCCACACCGGCGCTCCCGCAGCCTCCGAGGCGCGGGCAATGTCCAGGGACCGCTGGTACCCTGGTCCCGGTGGGGCAATCAGCGTTACCAAACACTGGTCATCTAACGAGCAGAAGGGGCCGTGCAGCAGTTGCTCCACCTGCAGACCCTCGCAGTCCGAAGCGCTGGTCTCCTTGATCTTCAGGGCCACCTCGTAGGCGTTGCCGGTGTTGGGCCCCCAGCCCACCGAGATGAACCGCTGCCGGTCTCCGTACGCCTCAACCAAATCGGCAATGGCCTGCTCCCGGTCAATTATGTCGGCCACCGCGCCCGGAACGTCCAGCAGTTGGTCCCTTAGCCGGGCGGTTTCTCCATCGTCTCCCAGGGCAGCCCCAAGTTCCGACGCCAGCATTCCCAGCACCGTCAGGGCGGTGGTGTAGCTGATGGTGAAGGCCGAAGACCGCTCCGGGGGAACGGTGTGCAGCGATACGTCCGCCACCTGGAGGCGCGGACCTGGGTCGGTGGAGGTCACCGCCACCGTGTATGCCCCGCGCTCTTTTGCCAGTTCCAGGGCCAGGAAAGAGTAGGTCTTGGTGCCCCGGTGGCTGAGGATGATTACCGCGTCCTCGGGACCCAGGGATGGCGGGTAGCCGCAGAACTCGAAGGAATGCCACCCCTGCACCTGGATATTCGGTCCGGCAAAGCGGCGGAACCAGTGCTCCGCCACCAGAACGGCATGCCACGATGTGCCGATACCCACGATGTAGATGTGTCGCTTGGAGGCCAGTTGCGCAGCCACTTCCTTCGCGGCATCGGCGTGCCGCTCCAGCATCTGGGACATAGCCTCGGGCTGGCCGGTAATGGCGTCGTACATGAAGTAGGGGTGTCCCTGCCGGATTTCCTGTTGAAGAGTCATGCCAGTCCTTTCAATTCCATATGGGGCCTTTCGTGTCAACGAATATACACGAAGGGAGAAGAATGGGGAAACACCCTCGCGTGGTACAATCGCGCCACGCTAATGCAACAGGGAGGCCCGCCACGAGTTCACCTTATCCCACCTTCCCGCCCTTTCTGCCCGAGTACTTTGGGCGGGAGGACGAGAGTGACGACAGCAACTTCTACGTTCAACCCCGGATGGTGGTACACATTGACGACGTGGCCATTGCCGCAGTGGGCAATGTCTTCCGCAGCCTGATACCCCCGGACTCGGTGGTGCTGGACCTGATGAGCAGCTGGCGCTCCCACTGGCCGGCCGACCACCCCCGGCAACGGCTGGCGGGGCTGGGCATGAACGCCGCGGAGATGGCGGAAAACCCGGACCTGGACGACTATCTGGTCAAGGACATCAACAAGGACCCCGTACTGCCCTACGAGGACGATACCTTCGACGCGGTGGTGATCACGGTGTCGGTCCAGTACCTTACCCGGCCCATTGAAGTCTTCCAGGAAGTCAACCGCATCCTCAAACCGGGCGGCATCTTCATCGTCACCTTTTCCAACCGCATGTTCCCCACCAAGGCGGTGCTTATCTGGCGTTACTCCAGCGACCGGCGGCACATTGACCTGGTTGCCGCCTACATGGAGGAGGCCGGGGACTTCGACGACATTCGCGGCGGCTTCACCAACCCTGAAACCAGTCCCCCGGGCGACCCCCTCTTTGCCGTGGTGGGCAACAAGGCTGCGGCGTAGTTTCTCCCGCGAAGGACGCGAAGGACGCGAAGAAGCGCGAAGGGTTGTTTATCCACGACCAGGCGCGAATGTTCACGAATGCTTCAAATGACGTAGGGGCAGACCTGTGTGTCTGCCCCGATTGCCGGCCCCGGAAAACCTCGTGCCCAACCTGACGGACCAGCTCAGTATCGACGCCAAATCTATTCGTGGTTATTCGCGCTCGTTGGTGGATTAACTCCTGTCCCGGGGCGGTGTGGCGGTGAGGACGAGGATTCCGGCGATGAAGACGGCGGTGGAGAAGATGCGGAAGGGCCACAGGTAGCTGCCGGTGAAGTCGTAGAGGAATCCGGCGATGATGGGTCCAAGGGCCTGGCCGCCCACCTGCACTGGCAGGGTTATGCCGGTGATGCTCCCCAGGTGCTCCCGCCCGTAGTATTCGGCCCAAGCCAGCCGCAGCAGCAGGTGCAGGCCGCCCACGCCCGCGCCCAGGACGGAAGCGGCAGGCAGGCCCCACGTCAGGGTGGAGCTGGCTTGTACCCCCAGGGCGCCTCCGGATACGAAGAATGCCGAGGCCGCCAGCAGTATTCGGATGGGCACCCGCCGCGAAGCCAGGGCCGACCACACCAGCCCCCCCAGCATCTGGCAGAAGGCAAAGGAGGCGGCCGTAAGCGCCGCCATCGACGGTTCCAGTCCCTGGTTGATGAAGTGGGATACCTGGTGAAGGCTTACCCCCGCCTGCACCATGAATCCGGCCCCCGAGAAAATGGCCATCACGTAAAAAGCCCGGGTATGCAGGGCTCGCGAGACCGTGTAGTTACGCTCCGGCAGTGGGGTTGTCGAGGTCGCAATTGAGGGCTTCCCGGAACTACCCGGGCTACCCTCGCCCACATCTCCAGGCTGCGCGTCCTCCGGGGCGGACGGTGTACTTTCCTGCTGACTTTGCTGGAGCCTGGCTTCTCCGCGACGAGGGTCGGCGGTCAGCCCCATGTCCTCGGGGCGACGTGACACCAGCAGCAGGGCCGGAAGGATGCCCACCACCAGGGTGAAAATGCCCAGCCATGCCCAGGCGTTGCGCCAGCCCCAGCCCCCTATAAGGAAATCGGCCACCAGCGGCATGGCCGCCAGGCCGGTGCTTTGCGATACGGTCAGAAGGAACAGGGCCAGGGGGCGCCGACGAATAAACCAGTTGTTTATCGCGGTGGTGGTGCCCAGCTCCAGGGGACTGGCAAAGGCCATCCGCCCCGGTACGTACAGGGCGTAGAAGGCCCAGGCCTGGCTGACCAGCGACAGACCAATGGCGCAACAACCCACGACAACCGAGGTGAGGGCGAGTATGGCCCCGGAACCGTAACGGTCGATCAGCCGGCCCACGAAGGGCGAGACTCCAATGGCGCATAATCCGCCCAGGCTGACAACGCCCGAAAACAGGCCGTAGGACCAGCCGAACTCACGGGTCATGGGAACGGCAAAGACGGAAAGGGTGGCCACGGCCATCAGGGGACGCGACGAGTAGCTGGCCAGGGCGCCAATGGAGAAGATGACCCATCCGTAGTAGAAAGGCAGGGTATGGGCCAGCCGGTGGCGCAGGGAGTTGGCTGCCTGAAAAATGTTGACTCCGAGGACTGCCGGTTGACCCGGCGTAATGGGGGAGCAGTTCAGGAGGTAACGGATCCCCTACCGGGTGGGTAAAGCTTGAACGGACCCCGGCCCGCCCTGTTTCCGATACGTCATCCCCGCGAATAACCGGCCACCCTGGGGATTCAATGACATCCTGCGCGACTACGAAGGATCCGGAGCCGTGCACGGCGGGCTCACTTCCGGTATTCTTGCCGGTTCACTGCCGGGGTTTCAGGCCATTCAAGGGCTCGGGGAAACCGGCTTTACCGGCGGGCGCTTGCTTTCGTCCGGAGCAAGCGCGGAAGAACCCCCTACTCCGGGTGAATGACCAGCACGGGCAGGTTGGTGGAGCGGATAACCTTGTCGGTCACGCTGCCCACCAGAAAGCGGCGGACCCCCCCGCGACCGTGGGTGCTCATGATTACCAGGTCAACCCCGGCGGCTTCGGCGTAGTCCACAATCTTGTCTGCGGCCTGGCCGTCCTCAACCGCCTTGACCACCGTCAGGCCATCTGATTCCAGATCAGCACCCACTTCGTCCAGGTACCGCTCAATCCGGTCGCGCTGGGCAGTCAGCACCTCGTCCAGCACCTGCTGGGAGTAATCTGCCCCCATGGTGCCGAACTCGGCGCCCCGCATTACGGCGAACTCCTCCGTCTGGGAGGATACCTGAAGCAAATGTACGCGCGCACCCGGGGATTTCGCCAACTGGCGGGCGATGGGCAGCGAACTTGCCGATACTTCCGAACCATCCAGAGGTACCAGAATTTCCTTGTACATTAGGTCTCCTTGTTGCCGCCTTCCAGAGCGAAAAACCTTCCGGAATGGCGGTGCCGCCGGCCTGAAATTTACCCGAATTTCTACATTGCAAGTATGATTGAGGGTACCGGGGGTGTCAATGCGGCGGCGTGTGGAGCAGGGCCGTCCCACTCCAAATTCAGGCCATAGGTGACGGACAACCGCCAGCCATAAGTCATGCCGCCCCGAGCGCCAACTATGTCGCCCAGAGCGCAGCCGAAGGGCCTCAAATCCTTCCCCACTGTCCGGTTGCAGGTCCGAAAGCAGGTTTGCAGGACGGTGATTGGATTCTTTAACTCTTGCGCAACGACAATTTCCCTGAAGCGCATTTGCCCTGCAGACCAGGTCCTTTCCCTTTTGCCGGCGCGTTTCCGGGAAAATGAAAATTTCCTGTTAAATCCTGTCATTTCCCCCAATGTTGTATCTGGAGAATTCTCTCGCTGACAGAAAATGAGGGCCAAATGAAAGGGTGCGCCCGCCACTGTTCATATGAAGTTATGCACCCGGGCATCCAGGACAAGGTGGCGCTTGCAGAACCTGCCCCGGGTTCTGCTGCTCCATCTTCATGGTAGGGAATGGTCAGGCAGCCTGGCCAGTGGGAAGTGTCAGTAACCGGGGATACGGAACCACCGGGTTGAGTTGTAGATTTGCCGGCGGGTGGCCCTTCGACAGGCTCAGGGCGAACGGGGGGGGGCGGGTGGCCCTTCGACGGGCTCAGGGCGAACGGGAGTGGCGGGTGGCCCTTCGACAGGCTCAGGGCGAACGGGGGTGGCGGCGGCCCTTCGACGGGCTCAGGGAGAACGGGGGTGGCGGGTGGCCCTTCGACAGGCTCGGGGCGAAC
>Ga0209021_1002321_pt1 | contig 16861 bp, 15 predicted proteins | sample PinacodermFT_FD_187299 | JGI IMG/M metagenome (GOLD analysis project Ga0209021, IMG submission 187299) | Host-associated microbial community of the marine sponge Aplysina aerophoba from Gulf of Piran - sponge pinacoderm, lysed by freeze-thaw... | ecosystem: Host-associated > Porifera > Sponge >... | reverse complement strand
CATCCTGTACATCGATGTCAGTTCTCCCCGACGACCTCGACTGCTACTACGAACCCCTAACCCCCGAAGACCAGGCAATCTTCAACTACAACTCGCTCATAGAATCCGGCGAATTCGAAGAAGGCGAAATCACCTTCGTGCCCCCATCAGAAGCAGCCCACCGCGACTACGCCATCGCCCTAAAGCAAATCAAGGAAGCCGCCAAAGCCGAAGGCATCCCCCTTCTACCCAACCCCATAGCCGGCACCCTGCGCCGTCCGGCAATCCGCAGCCCATAAGAAATCCTTCCCCCTCACAACAATCCGTCATTCCTGCGGAGGCAGGAATCCAGCAGCGTGGTGCAGCCAGAGCGTAATGCGAATAGCAGAAACTCTGTCTCTACCAAAAGGCGAAAGGCCCAAACCTTCCCAGAGAATGTCCTATGGGTGGGGATGACATATCCCTTTGCTCATCCCCATCCTGCAAATCGAAGCCAGCACGCATCCGCCGACCGGTCAGCGGCTCCGCACCGCAGCCACCACCGTCAGCGCCATAAGCGCTGTCATTAGCGACGCCGAAGTCAGGCAGTACACGCAGTACGACCCGATCAGGAACGCCTGCGTAGCGGTCAGGTACGCGGAGAATGTGAATCCGAGGCAGGCAACGCCCGCGACGCCCCACCGCAGCATGGCCGGCGGCTCCGGCACTCCCAGCGCGGCAAGATTGCCCAGCAGCAGCACCGCATACCCCCCGACCCCCATCAGCGCAACCGGAATCCCCAGGAACCGCGAGTACTCGCTAGTCGTAACCGCCCCGCATCCCCCGCTCACCCCGCAAGCCAGGTCAGCCCCGCTCAGGAAAGTCACGCTCAGGTAGGTCGCCAGCCCCAGCCCCACCAGGCTCAGCAGGGCAGCCGCCCCCCAGCAGATTGTTCGGGCGTTCGGCGTCATTGCGCCTCGGCAAGCGCCGCCTCGATCGCGTCCCGGAATATCCCGTACTCCCCGCCCCGCACATGCTCACCGTTGATGAACACCGTCGGCGTGGATGTAACCCCGTTGTCGTCGGCGAACTCGCTCTCGGTCCGCACCCGGCTGACATACTTGCGGTCGCTCAGGCATGCCGAGAACTGCACCAGGTCCAGCTCCACAATGTCCGCAAGACCCACCAGGTTGTTATATGAGTAGGCGCCCACATTCGTGCCCGCCCAGTTCTCGTACAGCGCGTCGTGGTACTCCCAGAACTTGCCCTGATCGCTCGCGCACTCCGCCGCCTCCGCCGCCCATACCGACTCCTCGCCCAGAAACGCGTAGTGCCTGTAAACGAACATCACCTGCCCGGAGTCCACATAGTCCTTCTTTATCTGTCGCCCTACCCCGAGGGCGAAATCACGGCAAAACACTCATTGGAAGTCCCCGAACTCCACCACCGTCACCGGCGCGTCCCTGTCCCCGATGATGTGGGTATATGGCGGGAACTCCTGAGCCACGGCAGGGGTGCCGGTCTCATCGCCGCCCGTCAGATTCAGCGCAACCACAACGATCACGGCGACCGCAATCACCACCGCAACCGCGCCCGCGCCCAGCATAATCCAAAGTCTGTTTCTGTTTTCCAATCTCGTAATGCTCCTACAAGTCGAAATCGCTCAGCCCGCCGGTGCGCTCAAGCCCGGCCGCCGAACCCGTCACCCATCAATTATTGCACACTCAGCCGCGCCCCGCCGAGTCCGTCTATGTGGATAGTCGCCTCGTCGCCGGGACTGACTGGAACCGGCGGCGCGAAGGTGCCCGTCAGAACCAGCGCGCCCTTCTTTATTGAATCGCCCTCCGCGGCAAGCGTGTTGGCAAGCCAGACCAGCGGCTCCAGCGGATGCCCCATCACACTCGCCCCAAGTCCCTTGCCGACATTCTCGCCATTGATGCTCATCGTGCCGCGCGATGCCGCAAGATCGATTCCCCGCCAGTCCGTGACCGGCTCTCCGAGCAGCGCGCCTCCGTTGCTGATGTTGACCACGATACCGCATATCTCCGGCATCTGACCGTCGAGCGTGGGCGCCTCCCGCATGTCCAGAAGCTCGAACGACGCCGCAAGCCACTCGATGTACTCCGCGATGCTCTCCCGCGTGTACGGCGCACCTGATGCCGGCACATCCGCGCCCAACTTCACGGCAACCTCACACTCGATTCCGACGGCGGCATAGTCTTCGCTGTCCACGACCGCAGGCGAGTCGTAAACCATGCTGGCTGGGATGCGTCCATAGCATGGCTGCGTCGTTCCGGTGAGCTTCCGCGCCACCTCGTTGGTGTACGCGATCTTGTATCCCGCCGCTGGTCCACGCCTTTCCGCGAGCCTGCTCACCATGCCCGCCTGCACCGCATACGCGTCGGCAATCGTCTGCGGCGCGAATGGCTGCAACATGAGGTCGAGCGGCTTGCGCGCCCTGTGCTGCGCCGCCTGGTAATCTGCCGCTTGCTCGATCCTGTTATCGCCTGCCATGGCTTCCCTCGCTTTCGCTCTCTGAGTGCATTGGGATGGCGTGAGGAATATTCTACTCGCCGCTCACAATCTCGGCAAAGCGCCCGGTGCGTCCAGCGCCGAACATGTAAGTAGTTACCCAGCTTCGCCACGGAGACCAGCGCTCCGAATATGCGAGCGCGTCATCGGGCGGCATCGGCGAGCCGTCGCCGACCAGGACGCCCATCATTCGCTGCAATGCAAGGTCACCCTGCGGGAAGCCGTCCGGTCGCCCGAAAGCCCGCATCAGCATCCAGTGCGCCGTCCACGCGCCCACGCCGCGCAAAGCCAGCAATCCGCTGACAATCTCGTCGTCGGGCAGGTCGCGCATCGCCTCCAGCGACAGCTCGCCGGACACTATCTGCTGAGAGATGCCGGTGATGTATTCCGCCTTGCGCATGCTGAACTTGATGGCGCGCAGTCCGTCGGGTCCCGCGTTGGCGAGGGTCTGCGGCAACGGAAATGCGTGCAGCGTCTCGCCGCCGATGGTGATGCGGTCGCCGTAAGTCTCGATGATGAGGTTGCGCAGCATGCGTGCCACATGGGTGCTGATCTGCTGCCCCAGTATCGCCAGCACCAGCGCTTCGTATGCAGTTGGCGAGCAGGTCGGTCGCAACCCGTACATGTTCCTGATCATAGGAGCGAGGTGGGGGTCTCCGAGCGCCATGTCGTAGAACGGGGCGATGTCGACGTCCGTGGAGAGCATGCGGCGCACAAGACGCTGGGCTTCGTCGGTGTAGTCCGATGTCAGTTTGTCGCCGCTTACTTCGACCGCCAGCTTCGGAGCGTCAACGCTGCCAACCGACCGCACCGACACCAGCGCAGGCTTGCCGCTGAGTGACAGCACGCGCCGTAGTATGCCGTCCTCGAACATGTCGGCGGCGTGGCGTTCCTGAAAGAAGGTCATGCTGCCGACGGTCAGGTCGAAGTCGTAGGGTGCAGTGGGCGTTATCTCGAATGACATGGGTGTATAAGGATAGCCCCGCCGCTACATGCTGTCCATCCCATTCGTTCCGCAATCCACTGCTTCTAGCCGGTTCGCGTATCGAACTCGTAAGGCGGATAGTCGTCGTAAAGGAACGATATGTAGCCTGTCACCCGCCACTTCCACCGGTTCAGAGCCATCTGCGCGCCGAACATGTCGCTGCGGTATCTCCCTGTGAACAGCAGCGCGATGCCGGCGAATATCGACAGAGCGAATCCCAGACCACCAAAGAAGTACGTGACGATGTACTGCGGTATCGCGAGCAGCCAGAACTTGAACACAACCTTCAAGCGCGAAAGCCGCTCCGGATATACCACCGTAATGTCCGCCGGATAGTCGTCATTCGATGCTAGGCTAAAGGGTGGGTAGCGGTCGGTGCCAAGCACGCCGGCATAGAAGCTCACGCGCCAGGTCCAGCGCATCACGCCGACGATGTAGTTGAACATCCAGCGTGGGTAGCGCGCCGTGAACAGGATTGCCCACCATGCAATGAACCAGACTACGAAGGAGGCTATCGTGAGAAAAAACAGCACTAAGAAGTGTGGTATCGCCAGAATCCACTTGATTAGCCACAGTCCCCTGTTTGGAGGGGATGACAAGTCTCCGCGAATGTATAACGGGTATGCTTGAATGCCGTTTTCTTCGGTCATGGCAGCCTCCTCGATTGCCCACTACGGCAATATGCTGGACAGAGAGAGGATGCCCTCGTTCGCGCATCCCCTAACCCTAAGTCCTGCACAATCATTGTAACGGCGATCAGAAGATGGCGATGGGATTGACCGGGGAGCCTGTGCCTCCGATGACATTCAGCGGGTTGATGCTGATCATGAACTCGTAGCGGTCCTCTTCGGCGCAGGCGTTGGCTAGCGGCTCAAGCAGCGCGTTGTCCAGCAGCGCGACGCCGTAGGCGAAGATGACGCCGTGAACGCTCCAGCCGATGTCGTACTCATTGGGCGATGCGTCCATCATGTCCCAGCCTAGCAGGGACATGTCGCAGTCTCGCACGAAGGGCAGGCAGGACGCATGCAGTCCCGGTCGCGGCTCGCCGGACACAGAGTTTGCCCAGATTCCGCCGTTATCCGCGGCGAATGCCTCGCGCCCGCTGTACACCATCACCGCGTCGCCGGGTTGGAGTTCTACGCCCTGCTCCTTGGCGATGTCCTCAAGCTCCCAGCCATGCACAGGTTCTTCGACAGTCACGTACGGCTTGCCGCGATGCTTGGGCACATCCAGCAGCACACCGCGCGTCAGGATGCCGTCGCTCCACGCATCCACCGTGCCGTAGTTCGCGCCGTCGAATGTGAGCGTGTCCTCCGGCTTGCGTCCGTCCCACATGCCATTCTCGTCCCATACGTGGCAGAGTGCGTCGATGTGGGTAGTCGAGGTGCCGTGATAGATCAGTCCGTAATAGTCCACCGCCGCGCCGGAGTTGCCGGGCCTCTCCCAGACCTGCACATACTGCTGCGCCGGTCGCGGGTTCTCCGCATTAGGCGTGACCGGGAACGGCCTGCTGAGCGACACGGTGCGCCCCTTCTGGACCAGCCCGATCGCTTGCAGTCGCTTCTGCTCGTCAATCAGGTTCATCGCGCCCGCCGAACCTTTGTCGCCCCAGCGCCCCCAGTTGCGCCGCTCGCTCAGGTAGCCTAGCACTTCTTCTTTAGTCGGGACGCTTCTAGCGGTGGTGGTCATTGTAGTCGAACCTCCTGAGTATCATTTCTAGTTGGGATTATACGCAGGTTGCGGGCGAAAGCAAGGAAGGGGACGACTGTGAAGAGGCGAGTGTCAGCTTAACTCAACGAGCACTTGCTGAGGGCTAACAGCAAGGATCGGCGAGCGAACATAGTCTCTGATATTCCTCGTAACGATGTACCGAGCACCACAGGCGCGCGCGGCTGCTACCTGCATCGCATCCTCAAAGTCCGACATAGGAAGTTCGGCAGCATATCGAACTGCTTCGGTATCAGTGGTTGCCACTTCTACAAAGCGAGTCAGCTCAATGATGAATTCACGAGTGCCTAATCCACCGCGCTCAGGAGATACAAGGTAATAGAGATTCGATATGGAATGCCAGGCGATGCACGCGCTCTCGGCTCCGCGCTCGATGCTGTCCAGCAAGTCAGATGCAGGCTCTGAATAAGGATTTCTGTCAAGCGCAATGTCGATGAGTATGTCAGTGTCCAGAAGTATCACTGCAAATACTTCTTAGACAGCGCATCGTAGCGTGGGTCGCTGCGCTCCGACGGACGGAATTGTCCCCGCCAGCGCGATGTGAATGGAGGTTCCTCAGTCTCTACCACGTCTTTCAGCGACCGTTCAATTAGCGCCGAGAGGGAAACGCCTTTAGCGTGTGCGTCTCGTCTGGCTGCCGACAATATGTCGGAGTCCATGCTAATGGTGACTTTTTGCTTCATCGCGATGTCCCGTCCGTCCTCTGATACTCTTCTGCCTCTAATGTTAGTATATGTGTGCATCAGCCGCCGTTCAAGGATGCATATTTTCTATCCCAATTATCCCATTCAGCCATGTAGAATAACGCTATGCAGTTCTTCGACCAGCATATACTGCTTGCCCTCATCGCGCTGCCGATGGTTGGCGCAGCAGTCATCATGGCGATTCCGGGCGTGCGAGACGACGCGGTGCGGCGTGTGGCTACCGCGTTCGGCTTGGTCGTGATGCTGCTGTCTTTCTATGTGTTCGGGCGGTACTACTTCGATGGTGACGGCGCGCGCTTCGAAAGCACCTGGCGCTGGCTGAGCTTTCCGGGGCCGTGGAAGTTCGGGGACATCGGCATATCGCTGACGCTTGGAGTCGATGGTATCGCCGCGCCGATGCTTTTGCTTACTGGCATCGTGATGTTCACGGGCGTGCTTGTTTCGTGGTCGATCAGGTCGTGGAACAAGGACTTCTTCATCCTCTACTTCCTGCTGCTGGCGGGTGTGTTCGGCGTCTTCGCGTCCTACGATCTGTTCTTTTTCTTCTTCTTCTACGAGCTTTCGGTGCTGCCGATGTACCTGCTCATCGGCGTGTGGGGCAGCAGCAGCCGGTTCCCTAAGTTCAGCCGCACGAAGGAGTACAGCGCGATGAAGCTGACGCTGTACCTTGTGGCGGGCAGCGTGCTGATATGGGTCGCGCTGATGGCAATATTCGTAGAGGCAGGACTGGGCACATTCGACATCAAGCGCCTCGCCGTGGTGGAATACTCGCCCACGTTCCAGAAGGTATTCTTCCCGTTCCTGGCGATAGGGTTCGGAATACTGGCGGGTTTGTGGCCCTTCCACACATGGTCGCCGGACGGCCATGTGGCGGCGCCCACTGCAGTGAGCATGGTGCATGCGGGAGTGCTGATGAAACTGGGAGCATTCGGCATCATCCGCGTGGGCATGGTCATTCTGCCGGAGGGCGCGGAGTTCTGGATGCCCGCGCTCGTGGGCCTCGGCACGGTGAATGTCATCTACGGCGCAATCTCCGCGATGGGGCAATCGGACCTGAAGTATGTCATCGGCTACTCCAGCGTCAGTCACATGGGGTATGTGGTGATGGGCATTGCCACGCTGCACCCGCTCGGGTTGGGCGGTGCGGTGCTGCAGATGTTCTCGCACGGCATAATGACCGCGCTCTTCTTCGCGGTTGTGGGCGTGGTGTATGACCGGACGCACACGCGCGACATGCTGGTGCTGGACGGGCTGGCGAAGCGCATGCCCGTGACGGCGGTGTTCTTCACCATCGCCGGACTGACATCGCTTGGGCTGCCCGGATTGAGCGGCTTCGTTGCGGAACTGCTCGTGTTCCTCGGCCTGTTCAAGACATATCCCATCCTCGGCGCGCTCGGCGTCATAGGCGCGGCGATAACGGCGGTGTACATCCTGCGCTTGCTCGCCAAGGTATTCTTCGGGCCGGTGAGTCCGTTGCCGGACGAGGTTGAGGCGCACGGGAGCGCTCAAGACACGGCAGGAGTCCTTATGCCGGGCGGCGGCGTAGCCGTCGCGGTGGCACAGGCAACCCCCATCGTCCATGAGCAACATGTAGAGCGAATGGACGCCACCACGCAGGAGAAAGTCTCAGCCTCCATCCTCACGGCGTTCATCCTGCTGGTCGGGCTGTTCCCGTTCCCGTTCATGCGCGTGATAAATGGAGGCGTTGCGGATGTGCTGGCACGGTTTGGGTGAGAAGAAGAAACAATGCCTTTATGAGCGTGTACAATATCCTCAAGATTGCAAAGACTGGATTGCTGATTGATGCCTGAAGTCAATCCTGAAATATTAACTTGGGCGCGCGAAACAGCGGGCCTCTCACGTGAAGACGCTGTTAAGAAGCTCAATATACGTGCTGCTTATGGCATAGAACCTGAGGAACGGCTGTCGGCGCTTGAAACTGGTTCAGTCGAGCCGACGCACCCTATGCTCGTCAAAATGGCGAAGCAATATCGTCGTCCATTGATTGCCTTCTACCTTTCGAAACCGCCGCAAAAGGGAGACCGAGGTGCTGACTTCCGGACACTGTCTGCCGACCGATCTGCTACGGACGATGCAATTCTTGATGCCCTTATGCGGGATGTAACGGCACGCCAAAGCATGGTACGCGCTGTCCTGGAAGATGAAGATGAGGTAGAGCCTGTTGTCTTTGTCAACTCTCATGAAATGTCAGATGGTTGGCAAGCAGTTATTGAATCGCTGCGGGCATTGCTCAATGTGAAGCGTACGGAGTATCGTGCGCAGTCTAGCCCAGAAGATGCATTCGCCGTACTGCGTTCAGCCGTAGAAAGTGCGGGCGTGTTTGTGCTCCTTAAGGGGAATTTGGGGACTCACCACACCGAGATTGGCACAGAAGTGTTTCGGGGATTCTCTATTGCCGATGAAATAGCTCCGTTTGTGGTTATTAATGAGTATGACGCAAAGACAGCTTGGTCTTTCACCCTTATGCACGAATTGGTTCATATTCTCCTAGGGCAAACGGGTATTGGCGGTGCTCAAACGGAGAACGATATTGAACAATTCTGTGACGATATAGCAGGAAGGTTCTTCCTGCACGATGGGGAAATACGAGAACTCAGCCTAGACAGTATCAGCAGCACTAACGCTATTGCGAATCAGATAAGCGATTTTGCAGGAGACTACAATCTGAGTCGCACTATGGTTGCTTACAGAGCATATCGCATTGGAGAAATAGACCAGCCGACTTATGGGCAGCTTTCAAGTCTCTTCCGCCAACAGTGGCTCGCCAACCGAGCTAATCGCCAGGAACGCCAAAAAAGTGCAGGTGCAGGAGGAGATTACTATGTAACCCGTCGGCACCGCACGGGAAATGGCTTAATAGCGTTGGTCGGACGAATGATGGCCGTGGGAGCCTTGTCAACGACGAGGGCCGCTACCGTTTTGGGTGTCAAGCCTCATCAAGTGCAGAGCCTTGTCGAACTCGGATAGGATAATAGAGTTTGCTGTATATTCTTGATGCGAATGTGCTCATAGACGCGAACCGCGATTATTATCCTATCAGCAGAATTCCGCAATTCTGGGATTGGCTGGTGCATATGGGTAGGCTGAATCGAGTGAAAGTACCTCGAGAGGTATATAGCAAAGTCAGTGATGCCAATGATCGACTCGCAGTTTGGCTGAAGGATAACAGGAACTCTATGCTGCTCTCCGAGGATGTTGATATAGAACTGTTTAATTTTGTAATCGATGAGGGCTATGCGAGCAACTTGACTGATGATGAAATTGAGCAACTCAACGAGGACCCTCTTTTGATAGCGTATGCACTTGCCGACCCCACACTGCGCTGCATAGTAACAACCGAGAGATCAAGACCAAAGAGACAAAGGGGAAATCGTCACATTCCTGATGTATGTAACGACCTTGACGTCTGCTGTCGCCATACCTTCGAGCTTATTGATGAGCTGGACTTTCGCACGGACTGGAATGCATCGTAGAACCCTTGTAAGACTAGATGAACAACAACTTCCTGCTACTTATACCGGAGTTCATCGTGACGGGCCTTGCGTTCGTTGTGCTGACGCTGGACCTGTTCCTGCCTGAGCGCAGGAAGTGGGTGCTGCCGTTCGTCGCGGTTGCGGGGTTGGCGGTTGCGCTGGTGATTTCGCTGGCGTACCTGTGGGGCGTCAACGACTCGCTGTATGACGGCGTGATTCGTGTGGACGGCTATGCGCTGTTCTTCAAGGCGTTCTTCATTGCGCTCGGCGGCGTGGTCATCTTGGTGTCCGTCGATTTCGTGCGGCGTAACCTGGACCATCCCGGCGAATATTACGGCATCCTGCTGTTCACCGTGGTGGCGATGATGCTTCTGGCGGCGTCGGGCGAGCTGCTGACGGCGTACATTTCGCTGGAGCTGCTGAGCTTCGGGCTTTATGTGCTGGTGGCTTACGACCGTTACAACGCCAAGTCGAACGAGGGCGCGACGAAGTATATTCTGCTGGGCGCGTTCTCCTCGGCGCTGCTGCTCTTCGGCATCAGCCAGATCTATGGGCTGCTGGGCACGACACGCTTCGACGAGATAAGCAGGGCGCTCGCTGGTGCGGGCGCGCTCAGCCCGGGTCTGATACTTGGGATCGCGCTGATTGTGGCGGGGCTGGGGTTCAAGGTTGCTGCCGTGCCGTTCCACATGTGGGCGCCGGACGCCTACGAGGGCGCGCCCATACCGATCACGGCGCACTTGGCGGTGGGCTCGAAGGCGGCGGCGTTCGCGCTGGTGCTGCGGCTGTTCGCGGAGGCGTTCATGCCTATCGTGGAGCAGTGGCAGGTGCTGCTGGTCGGACTCGCGGTGATAACGATGCTGCTGGGCAATCTGGTTGCACTGGCGCAGCGCAACCTGAAGCGACTGCTGGCGTATTCCAGTGTGGGGCAGGTGGGCTATCTGCTTATGGGAGTTGCCGCGCTTGCGAAGACAGGAGAGAGTGGTACTTCGATCGAACTGTCGCACCTTGCGTCCAACGGCATCATGCTGCATCTTGTCGCGTATGCCGTGACGAACATGGCGGCTTTCCTGTGCCTTGCAGCCGTCTTCAACATCACTGGGCGCGACGACATCGCGGGCATGGCGGGCGTGGCCAGGCGCGCGCCGCTTGTTGGGCTGGTGTTCGCCGTGTCGCTATTCTCGCTCGCGGGGCTGCCGATTTTCGTGGGCTTCACGAGTAAGTTCTACTTGTTTAATGCGGCTGCCGCGCAGGGTCTGCTGTGGGTGGCGGGAGTTGCTATCTTCGCAAGTCTGATTTCACTGTACTACTACCTGATGGTCGTGAGGCAACTGTACATTGAGCCTGCGGGTGACGCGGCACGCATACCCGTGCCGCCCCTGACGATGGGTGTGCTTGGCGCGCTGTTTGCCGGAATGATTATGCTGGGGGTGTATCCAGCGCCTCTGATGCGGGCGGTGCAATACGCGAGCGATGCGCTGTTCTAGGCTCTGGTTGTTATTCATTCAGCCAACGCCATGACTGCGCGGCTGAAATTCGTGGTGTTTCCCCGGCAACTACAGGCGTGTTCGTAGGTCACACACCGAGTGGCCAGAACTGCACAATCAGCGGGGTGGCTACGGCGACGATGATTATGTCCAGTGGGAGACCCATTCGCCAGTAGTCGCCGAAGTGGTAGCCACCGGGACCCATGACAATGGTGTTGGACTGGTGTCCTATCGGAGATAGGAATGCGGATGATCCCCCGATTGCGACTGCCATCAGGAACGGGTCCACTGACGCTCCGATGGAGGCTGCTACTCCGAGGCCGACGGGCGCCATCAGGATGACTGCCGTGGCGTTGTTGATCCAATCCGACAGGAGCATGGTGATGACGAGGACTAACATAACCAGCGTCCAGGGCGGAAGCGATTCGCCCAATTCGGTTACGGCAGAGGCTATGCGTAGCGCGCCGCCCGTAGTCTCCAAAGCCTCGCCCACGGGAATCATCGCGCCCAGCAGTATGATGATCGGCCAGTTAACTGCCTGGTATGCGGCTTGGAGTGATAGATAGCGACTTACCAGCAGCACGACGACCGCGCCGGGCAGCGAAACATGGATTGGAACGATGCCGAAAATGGTTAGCAACAGGGCGGCGGCGAATGTCGTTACAGGGACGAGCAGGCGGCGGCGCTGTCCGACTCCCAGTTCGCGTTGAGCCAGGGGCAGCAAACCCAACTGCGGCAGGGCTGCCTGTACAACCTCGGTCCTGCCCTGAATCAGGAGTACATCGCCAACCTGCAGAACTACCTGACTCAGACGCGTCATCAGCCTGGTGCCTCTCCGAGATACGCCCAGGAGATTCACGCCGAACGAGGCATGCATGTGCAGGTTCTGCACCGTGTTTCCATCCGCGAGGCCGTTGCGCATAACGACTGTCTCTAGCAGGGTCACATCCTCTGATTCCACAGTCTGCACCACGTCGGAGCGCAGGTCTCTGAAGATTTCCAGCGCGAATCCCGTCTGGGTCATGAACGATCTGAGGTCTTCCGGAGCTACCTCGACGATGAACACATCGCCTACGTCGATAATCTGGTAGCTGGATGGCGCGCCATACGCGGCGTCCCCACGGATTAGCCCGACTATCGCCACGTCTTCACCGGCCAGTTCCTCGAGGTCATTCACAAGCTTGCCAGCGAATTGGGAGTTCTCGGTTACTCGCACTTCTACCATGTAGCCTGCGATGTCGATGGCGTCGGACAGGCTGGGTTGCGGTCGTCTGGATGGGATGAGGCGCCATCCAACGAGTGAAATGAAGGCGATCCCTGCAATGGCTACGGCGGCACCTACGGGGGTGAAGTCGAACATCCGGAATGCATCGCCGACCGCTTCCTGACGGAAGGTGGCGATTATGATGTTGGGCGGAGTGCCGACCAGAGTGGTGAGGCCGCCCAGCAGTGAAGCGAAGGACAGAGGCATCAGGTAAGGCGAGTATGGACGCTTGGCGATGTTCGCAGCTCTGACAGCCAGCGGCATCAGAAGGCTGAGGGCTCCGACGTTGTTCATGAATGCGGACAGGACAGCCACCAGCCCCGATAGTGACACGACCTGAACGGTAAGACGCTGGCCGACGCGAGAGTACCAGCGTTCCATGACGTCGATGACGCCGGAATTTTCGAGAACCTTGCTGAGCACCAGGACAGCGCCCACTGTGACGACGGCCGGATGGCCGAATCCGTGGTAAGCAACTGAGGCAGGGATTATGCGCAAGACGGTGAGTATCAGAAGCGCGCCAAGTGCGACAATGTCGTAGCGAATCTTGCCCGACACGAACATGACGAGCGCGATAAGCAGAACGCCGAAAACAATTGCTTCGTTCATGGTAGGGCTAGACGTAGCCGTTCCGACGATCCCAGGTGTCCTCTTCTGACGACCTGAGTTCCGGCTTGCCGTATCCGCCTCCGCCGGAGGAAAGGGCGACTATGCGGTCGCCGGGCTTGACGACCACGCTTGTCTGCTTCGTACGCAACACAGTCTCTACGCCGCCCGAGACGATGGAGTACCTGTGTGGGAGGCCAGGCTCGCCGCCCAGAACTCCGAAAGGAGGCACTATCGCACCATCTCCGGCTGTATTGAGCAGCGCCTCGCCTTCGCCTTCATAGATGATTTCACACACGGCACCGAGTCCGCCCCTCCATTGACCATCGCCTGCCGACCCCGGTCTAAGTTCGTGGTTCACGACAAATAGAGGGAATCGCTCCTCAGTTACCTCTACGCTGTTTGCGCGGATTCCGCCCGCGACATTTACCTCGCCGACGCAGCTCCAGCCATCGTGACCGAGAGACGCGCCGCCGCCGCCGCGCGCCATGAAGAAGTGCCACAGGAATGATTCGCCAGTTCTTGGATCGGTGCCTGTGATGGCGTACCGCAACCGACGGGAGAAGCCAGCGTTTACCGACTCCGGCACTGCCTGTGAGAGCGCCTTGAAGATTGCTTCGACAATCTCCTCTGCACAGTGGTTCGTGCTCATGCAGACGGGCGCGGGCGAGTTCGCGTTGACTATCAAGCCTTTGGGCGCGATGACCTTCAACGGTCCCATTGAGCCGTCGTTCTTCGGAACATCATAGGGGGCGAGGTACATTATCGCGGCGTGCGCCAGTGACCTGGTATTGGCGTAGGCGCTGTTTATGAAACCTGTAACCTGTTTGGCGGACTCGCTCAAGTCTATGGTCAGCGTGTCCCCGGCGACAGTGATCTTTGCCCTTATGGGGATCAGCTTGGAGTCGAAGCCGTCGTCGTCCACGAGTGACTCGCCGTAGTACTCGCCGTCGGGCCAGTCCGAGATGAAGCTCCTGACCTGCGACTCCGTCGCATCGAGAATGCCGTCCACAATGCGGGTAAGCCGCTCTGTGCCGTAGTGCTCTACGAGCTCGCGTATTCGGCGCTCCGCCGTCAGTATGGACCCTATCTGCGCGTTGAGATCGCCGAGGAAGTTCTTCGGATATCTGACGTTCGCCGCCATCATCTGGAGCAGGTCGTCGCGCGGGACATCGCCGTCATAGATTCTCAATGGCGGAATCCGCAGACCTTCATGGAAGATCTCGCTCGCGGACGGATTGTAGCCGCCATGCGTTCCTCCGCCGACATCCGTATGGTGTGCCCTGTTCACCGTCATGAACATCAGTTGTCCATCTACGAAGACCGGGCGTATGGCGGTTATGTCCGGCAGGTGCGAGCCACCGAAGTAGGGATCGTTGAGCAGAAATACGTCGCCCGGAGCAATGTTGTCCCCGAAGTAGTCCAGCACGGCGCGACCTGCGACCGGCAACGCGCTGACATGCACCGGTATGCCCTCGCCCTGCGCGACGAGCCTGCACTGGCTGTCGAGGATCGCGGTTGAAAAGTCTCTGCTGGCGTTCAGAATCTGGGAGAGCGCCGTGCGGAGCATGACATCCATCATCTCAATCGCAATGGATTCCAGCCTGTTGCCGACTACGGATAGCGTGACAGAGTCGGCCTGAGCGTCTTCTGCTTGCGTGGAAGTCTCCACATCGATGTGGAGTATGCCGTGCCCGTCGTATCTCGCTGAGCATCCCTCACCGACCACGACGGTGTTGTAGTCCGAATTGAGCACCGTAGGGCCGCTCACTTCATCGTGGTGGTCGTCGTGCGTGGATGCCGACGCAATATCATCGTGGCTGTAAGCCGGGCTGGAGTCCACGCCATTGACCGAAAGCCGACCTACTGCGCTTGCTCTCAGCGTAACAATCCTGATGTCCTGCTCCTGCTGGCGATAGGCATAAAGCCGCTCGAATCGCTCGTGCATGTTTTCTGCCCAGCGTATTCGCAGTTCGTCGTCCGACGAGTTGAGGTCGGGCACATCAACAGTCACTTCGTAAATCTGGTCGAGGTATCGCATGTCGGCAGACAAGTGAACGGTGATGTCTGAGTCTGCAGCGCCCGCCGCGCGGATGCGTTCCCGCCCGCTCTCAGTCAGAGATTCGAAGGCAGAGCGTAGCCCGTCGAGGTCCACGGTGCTGAGGCTGGACGGGTGCGACAGCGCGAGGTCGTGCTTCAGGTCGGATGCCATCATGCCGAAAGCGGACAGAACGGGACCTGCCGGCGGTATCAGGACACGGCTGATGCCAATTTCTCGTGCCACCCTTGTCGCGACCAGACCAGCGGCACCGCCGAAGCCCATAAGCGCGAATTCGCGGGGGTCGAGTCCACGGCTCACGGAAGCCAGCCTTATGCCCTCGGCGATTGAGCTGGATACCACGCGGAGAATGCCTTCCGCCGCGGCACGGACATCAACGCCGAGTGGGTCCGCTACATCGCTTTGGATCGTCTGGGTCGCGCGGTCAATGTCCAGTTCGACCGTGCCTCCCAGGAACTTGTCGGTGTCCAGCAAGCCCAGGACCAGTGCGGCATCGGTGACTGTGGGCTGTGTTCCGCCCCGACCATAGCAGGCGGGACCGGGGTCTGCGCCGGCGCTGGTGGGGCCGACACGCAGCACGCCACCCTCATCCACGCGCGCGATGCTGCCGCCGCCGGCTCCGAGGGTGTGTATGTCCACAGTGGGAACGGCAATCTTCCAGCCCGCCTCGAACTTCTCGCCGGTGATGTGCGGGCTGCCGTGTTCAATCAGGGTGATGTCGGTGCTTGTGCCGCCCATGTCGAGGGCGATCACACGCTCCTCTCCCAGTTGACGGGCAACATGCGCAGCACCTGCCGCGCCTCCCGCGGGGCCGGAGAGAATCGATCTGACAGCCTGCTCGGAGCTGTCCTTCACGGGAGCGATGCCGCCGTTGGACTGAATCACGAACAGGGGCGCGGAACCGCCCGCCTCTGAGATGCGGGTTTCAAGTCGTTCCAGGTAGCTTGACAGCGATGGCCCCACGTAGGCGTTGAGCGAGGTGGTCGAAAGCCGGTCGAACTCTTTGATCTGCGGCAATATGACATGGGAGGCGGAGACATAGGCGTCGGGCAGCATTTCCCGCACGATTTTCTCTGCCTCCATTTCGTGGTCGGGATTCAGGAATGAGAACAGGAAGCAGATTGCTATCGAGTCCACGCCCTCGGACTTCAGGTACTCGACCTGCTGCCGCAGCCCTTCGACATCCAGCTCACGCCTGACTTTTCCAGCTGCATCCACGCGCTCCTCGACGCCGACGCGCAGGTATCGAGGCGCCAGCGGCTCCACCTGGTCCATCCGCAGGTTGTACCTGTCCTCCTTTAGACCTTCGCGTATCTCCAACAGGTCTCGGAAGCCCTCGGTGGTGATTAGCCCGATCTTCGCGCCCTTCCTCTCGACGAGCGTGTTGGTGGCGACGGTGGTGCCGTGGATGATGACCTGCGCCTTATCCAGCAGCGCGGGAGTGTCCATGCCCATGGAGGATGCCAGACCCGCAATGCCTGTGAGTACGCCGTCCGAGGGATCGGCCGGTGTGGTTGGAGTTTTGAAGGCTACCGGCGCGGAATCTCCTTCATCCACCGCCACCAGGTCAGTAAAGGTGCCGCCAACGTCAATGCCGATTCTCAATCCGTGCATCCTTTCCGAGTTCCTCATTGAGGAAATTGCTCGTTACCGAATTCCGAGACGAGAAGTATCTTACTACAAGCGGGATGCGATTGAGCAGACGGGAGTTGGGATGCCGGAATGGTCTGAGCGGCGCTTCGTCGCTATTGCCGAACTGTCAGGGACTGCAGCAGCGTGCGGGATGTCAGCGCGATTTCGTCCACGGCGAGATTGAACGCCTGCTCGTTGACGCGCGAAGGCTTGCGGTAGCCGCTGATTTTGCGCACGAACTGAAGGGCGGCAGCGTGCAGCTCTTCATCCGTGGCGGGGGTGTCAGGGCGTCTGAGGGTCTTGATGCTTCTGCACATTGGGGGCTTCTCCTTATGCAGGGTGGCGAGTCGGGAAGGGCGGTCTGACTCGCTTGAAGAATGTTGAACGGGTGGTTGGGGGCGATTGGGCGAAT
>Ga0209021_1002319_pt1 | contig 16865 bp, 11 predicted proteins | sample PinacodermFT_FD_187299 | JGI IMG/M metagenome (GOLD analysis project Ga0209021, IMG submission 187299) | Host-associated microbial community of the marine sponge Aplysina aerophoba from Gulf of Piran - sponge pinacoderm, lysed by freeze-thaw... | ecosystem: Host-associated > Porifera > Sponge >... | reverse complement strand
ACCAGCGTGCTGACCACCGCCGAAAGGGAATAGGCGAGCGCCACCGCCCAGAACACTCCGTCCACCCCGAGGGCGGTGCGGGACAGCAGCCAGGCGGCCGGGATCTCGAAGAGCCAGAAACAGAACAGATCGATCCAGGTCGGAGTACGGGTATCCCCGGCGCCGTTGAAGGCCTGCCGGGTCACCATGCCCAACGCGTAGAAGATGTAGCCATAGCTGACGACCCGGAGCGCGGTAGCGGCGATCTGGAGCACCTCCGGGTCGTCCGTGAAGATCAGGGCGATTTCCGGGGCGAACACCACGAACACCCCCGTGACCAGACCCATGAACGCCATGTTCCAGCCGCTCGTGATCCATACCGCGCGTTCGGCGCGGTCGGGCTTCCCGGCCCCGAGGTTCTGGCCGACGAGCGTCGAGGCGGCATTCGAGAGGCCCCAACACGGGAGGATGACGAAGAGCGCCACCCGGATGGCGATGACCCAGCCGGCAACCGCGATGGTGCCGAAGCTCGCAATGATGCGGATGAGCAGGATCCACGGCAGCATGTCCGCGAGCATCTGGGCGATCCCGCCGACGGATACCCGGCAGAGGTTCCTGAGCACTCCCCACTGGGTCCGGATATCCTCGCGCCGGATCCGAATCCGCAGCCCACGGGTGAGGATCCAGAACTGATACAGGACGCCGGTCCCCCGGCCGATCGTCGTGGCCACGGCGGCCCCCGGAAGCCCGAGTTCCGGAAACGGCCCCAGTCCGAAGATCAGACAGGGATCCAGCACGATGTTGATCCCGTTCGAGAGCCAGAGCGCCCGCATGGCCGCCTGGGCGTCCCCCGCCCCCCGCAGGATTGCGTTGTTCAGGAACAGCAGGATGATCGTGGCCATCCCGGCGTACATGATCCGGGCATGGGTGGCGCCGACGGCGACCGTCTCGGCATCCGCCCCCATGAGGCCCAGCACCCGGGGCGCGAAGATCACTCCGAGCGCCCCGAGGGCGACCGACACCGCGAGTCCGAGCCCGATGGCCTGGACTCCCGCGCGCGCCGCTCCCCGCCGGTCTCCTTCTCCGCAGCGGCGTGACACCACCGCGGTGACCGCAAACGAAAAACCGATGGCGATCGCGTAGACCAGACCGATTGCGGTCTCCGTGATCCCCGCGGAGGCGAGCGCCGGAGCCCCGAGGCGGGCGATGAAGAACGCATCGACCACGGCAAAGATCGACTCCCCGACCATCTCGAGCGCCATCGGCACGGCGAGCACGAACACCGCGGGGGTGAGCGGGCCCGAGGTCAGGTCGCGGTCGGAACCCCGTAGCGATTCGACAATCAGGGCGAGCAGGCGCCGCGTCCTCGAACCCAGGGACATGGTGACGTGGGAAGTCGGCCGGTCAGCTACCGCTGCCCGTACAGCCGGCCGGATCGCGGGCGGGGCGCACTCTCGGGTACCGGGTCAGGCTGGCGGAATCAGCGCGACGATCCTCACCGGGGCTCCGGTGCCGGCCTCGATCTTCATCGGCAGCGCGATCAGCAGGAAACCGGTCGGTGGAAGCTCGGACAGGTCCCCGACGTTCTCGAGATTGGGGATGCCGGCCGCCCCTCCGACCTGGTGCACGATGAAATCGGTGGAGGGTCCGTAGTCCACGCTCGCGGTGTCAATGCCCACGAGGCCCGCCTCCCGCTCCACCAGGAGCCGCATCGCGTCCTCGGTCAGTCCCGGGAAGTGCAGGTTGTCGGCGCTCCCGGGCTCGTCATCGCCGAGATAGGACAGTGCGTCCGGCCAACGCGCCGCCCAGCCGGTCCGGAATAGAACCGCCGTGCCCGGCGGAATCTCGCCGTGTTCCGTTTCCCAGTTCCGGATGTCCCCGGCGCTCGCCCGGTAGTCGGGGTTCGCCTCGGCCTGTGCACTCACGTCCACGACCACCCCGGGGGCAATTAGCCGGGTGAGCGGAATCTCTCCGACCAGATCGGCGCCCTCGTAGAAGTGGTACGGCGCATCGAGGTGTGTCCCGCCGTGTTCGGCGGTGGCGAACTCCTTCATGGCGTAGAAGAAACCGGCCGGGGTCATTCCCTCGGCCAGGGTGTCGAGCTGAAACCCCTTCGTATCGGTCGGCCAGTAGAGCGTGTTCTCGCCGTACTCGTGGCTCAGATCCACCATCTTCCAACCGGCCACCTCATCGGGACCGGGTGGTGGCGGAGGCTCCGGGGGAGCCTCGCAGGCTGTGGCGAAAAGCGCGGCGAGGGCGCCGGCGGCGAGGAGGAATCGGGCTACCATGAAAAACCTGCCAGGGAAGGAAATGCTAGCCAAAGGGATCGGAGGCACGTCCCGAGTCCTCGCGGGGCCGTTGGTAGTGGTCGCTGCGGCGGCGCTCCTGATACCCGGCGGATCCTCGGGGGTGCTCGCCGCCGCCGCGGTGAGCGCCGCCGTCATCGCGACGTGGGGCATGGGGTCCGCGGGCCGCCGCGCATCCGGCTCGCCGAAGCGCTGGAACCGTCTCCACCAGGCCGCGAGCGCCAGTTTCGCGCTGTCGCTGGCAGCCGGTGCGCTGCTGGCGGCGGGGCTCTTCGAAGGTCCTGGTTTCTTTGGCTTGCCGCGGTCCCTCTGGGGACTGTTGCTCGGGGTCTGGCTCATACCCCTGGTCGTGACGAGCCTCGGTTTCGCAGCGTCGTTCGCACCCCCCGACCCGGCGGACCTGGAACGACTCCGCTCCCGCTCGCAGGAAGGCCCTTGATCCCGGCGCTCCTGCTTCTGCTGACCCTGGCGATCGGACTCGCCGCGGTCCGGAAGACCCGGGATGCATCCGACTTTTTCGTCGCCGGGCGGCGACTCGGCGCCGTTCGCGCGGGGCTCGCGGTCGCCGCATCGGCGTTCAGCGGTTTCGTGTTCCTCGGGGGGCCGGGGCTGACCGCCCAGGTGGGGCTCGGTTCGCTGTTCATCGTGGTTCCGGCCGGGTTCACCGCGGCGCTCCTCTGCCGGACCACGGGACGGCGGCTCGCCTTGATCGCCGAGGCCAGCGGCGCCCAGACCCTGCCGGAGTCCATCGCCTTCCGCTTCGGGGCCCGGGCGCCGGCGGCGGTGGCCGCGGTCGCCATACTGATCGGGAGCGTCATCTACCTGGGAGTCCAGCTCTCGGCGCTCGCCCGGGCCGCCCGCTTTGCCTTTCCGGAGGTCGGACTCGCCACCTGCCTGGTACTCGGCCTGGGAGTGGTGCTCGCCTATTCGCTCGCCGGGGGAATGGTGGCCTCGGTGAACACCGACGTGCTCCAGGGGAGCTTCATGGTGGCCGCCGCGGTAGCGGCGTTCTTCTGGGTCATGACCCGGATCGGGGGTCCGGCCGGCGCCCTGGAGAACCTTGCCGCGACGGATCCTGGCGGCACCCGATTCCTCGAACCTCTCGGAGTCCTGGAGCCGGCGGCGGGGTTCGGGTTCCTGCTGCTCTTCTCGATCGGCACCCTCGGACAACCCCATATGCTCCACAAGTTCCTGATGCTCAAGAGCCCGGAGGCGCTCCGCTATCTGCCAGCGGTGATCGGCGCCGCCCAGGGAATGAGCATTCTCGTCTGGATCGGCCTCGGGACCGGCGCCATGTTCCTCCTCGGCGGCCCGGGGAACGTGTCCGGCCACCCCGACGAGGCCGCCCTCGCGGTCCTGAGCCTGCCCGGGACCCCCGAGGTCCTGGCCGGGCTCGTCGCCGCAGCGGTACTCGCCGCCATCATGTCCACGAGCGACGCCTTCCTGAACCTGGGAGCGGCCGCCCTCTGCCGCGATCTCCCGCGGGCGTTGGGGCGGGAACGGTTCTCGAGCCTGGCCGCCGCCCGCATCGCGGCGCTGGCCGTGGGGCTCGCGGCGCTCGGAGTCGCCGCGTGGCACCTCGCGGAGGGGAGCCTCATCGCCCTGCTCGGAACGCTCGGGTTCGGTGCGTTCGCCGCGGCCCTCGCCCCAACGCTCCTGCTGGGGCTCTGCTGGCAGCGGGTCACGGCTCGCGCCGCGACCCTTTCCATGGTGGCGGGACTCGGTTCCCTGGCCGCGGTTGAGGGCCTGCTGCCCGGACTGGCAGTCCCTTCGGCAGTGCCGGCGATGGCGGCGGGCTTCGGAGTCCTGCTGATCGCCAGTCTCTTCTCCCGGCGGGAGCCGGCCCCCGAGTCGGTCCGGCTCGCGATGACCCTGTGAGCGACCGGACAGCCAGGCGCCTGCGTATCGCGCTGATCACGGGCGGCTCCACCCCAGAGCGCGATGTGGCGCTGGCCGGCGCCGGTGAGGTGCTCCGAGCCCTGCGGGTGGCGGGGCACGAGGTGACCGCGGTGGACACGGTCCACGGCGCCCTGGGGCCCGAGCAGGAAGGACAGTTCCTGGCGCTTCGCGTGGGCCGCAAGCCGCCCGGAGATGAGGAGCTGGCGCAGGCTCGCGAACGCGAAGATGTGCCGGGCCTCCTGCGGCTGAAGGCAGTCAGCGGCGCTGATCTCGCGTTCCTGGTACTCCACGGTCTCGACGGCGAGGGAGGCCTGCTGCAGGCGGTTCTCGAACTTGGCGGACTTCCATACACCGGAAGCGGCGTGCTCGCGAGCGCGCTGGCCATGGAAAAGGCATCGGCCAAGCGCGTGCTCCAGGGCGCCGGAATCCCCACCCCGCGCTTCGAGATGCTGGAGTTCCAGACACCCGAGGACCTGCGGAACGGGATCGAATCCCTGGGCGCCCCGGTTGTCGTCAAGCCCTCCCGGGTGGGTTCGTCGGTCGGGCTCCGGATCGCGCACGGCTTCGACGACGTCTGCTCGGCCGTCGCCGAAGCGCGGTGGCACGATCGTTGCGTTCTCGTCGAGGAAATGCTCCCCGGACGCGAATTCACCGTCGGAGTCGTCGGCGCACCCGACGGCATCGGTCTCGAACCCCTCGGCGTGGGAGAGATCGTGACCGGCTCCGGACTCTTCGACTACCAGGCGAAGTACACCCCGGGCATCGCCGAGGAGCTCTTCCCCGCGGACATCCCGGAGTCACTCGCAGGAGAGCTACGCGAACTGACGGTGGAGACCCATCGGGCGCTCGGCCTCAGGGACTTTTCCCGGGTGGACTTCCGCCTTGACGCGAATGGCGAACCCTCCGTGCTCGAGGCGAATACCCTCCCCGGAATGACGACCCGCAGCCTGCTGCCCCAATCCGCGGCGGTCATGGGAATCAGCTTTCCGGCACTCTGTGACCGGATCGCGCGGCTCGCCGCAACCAGGAGCGGAGCGAGATGACGACCTTTGGTGTTTCCCGGCGCGTCGTGCTCGCGACCGCCGGCGCTTCGGCACTGGTTCTCGCGGCCTGTTCACAGGCCGTGCTGGTGCGCCCGGCGCCCTCGTATCAGGCGTTCGCGTTCGAGGCGCCGCTGCCGGCGGCCGCGGCGGTCTTCGTGGACGGCGACCAACTCTTCCGGCAGGTCAGGATGACGCCCGACCCGGTGGATGGAGACTCCCTGTGCGACGAAGTCAGCTATCCGGTGGACGCGCGCGAAGCGCTGGAGCTGTCGGTCATCGGAACCCTGGAGCAGTTGGTGCGGGAAGTCGTGCCGACCCGGATCCCGCTTGACCGGCAGGCGATGGAGGCGCGCGGCCTGGACGCGGTCATCGTCGTCCGCGCGGACACGTTCAACGTGGGTCTCACGAGCGGGGCGTTCCTGAGCTTCGAAGCGGGCGCCGAACTCACGCTCTCGGTCTCGGCATTTACCGGCGACGGCCTGCTGGTGCGCGAAGTCGTGTTCGGCAACGCGGTCCAGACCGAGAGCGGCATCACCTGCAGCAACGGCTCCGAAGCGCTTGGCGCGGCCGTCGAGATCGCGATCGAAAACGCCATGACCGAACTCGGGGAGCTCATCGCCAACTCCCCCGCGCTGCGCGACTCGTTGGGCGCCCGCGGGTCCGACTGAGCCGAAACCGGCAGGCATCGCCGGAGTCGGAACACGCCCGGCATCCTCGCGCGGGTGGCCACGGGATCGGCGCCGGGCGGCGCCGCCGCGCCATGCACTCCGGCAGGTCACGGCGCGGACAGTTGCCGCGACCGGAACGGAGAAGGTACGGAAGAGGAGCGTCGAGGGCGTGGCGAACAACCCGTTGCGAAGGATGCTCGGCGGCGTTCTCCGCGGGCCTCGTCGTCGCGTGTTCCCTCGCGACCTTCAGCCGTCCCGTAACCTCCTACGATCTCCTAGTCTTCGAGGCGCCGCTGGCGAAGGCGTGGACAATGGGGCCATGACGACTTCCCTTCCCGGCCGCGCGGCGCTCCTTCTGGCCTTCTCGGCGTTCGCCGCAGCGTGTCCGGGACCACCCGAAGGGGGACCGGCGGATCTCGTGGTGCGCGGGGGCGCAATCCACACCGTGGACGCCGAAAGCCCGGTAGTGGAAGCCCTGGCGGTGCGGGACGGCCGTTTCGTCTTCGTGGGAAGCTTGCGGGAAACCGGGCGTTGGATCGGCGAGGCCACGGAAGTCATCGAACTCGACGGCCGCGCGGTCATTCCGGGCCTCATCGACGGACACGTACACCTGGAGTCCGGGCTCTCCCTGGTGCGCGGGGTGGACCTCACCGGAATTGCGGACCGGGATGAATGGACGCGCCGGATCGCGGCGCGGGCAGCCGAACTCGGCCCCGGGGCGTGGATCGTGGGCGGACGTTGGGATCACACCCTTTCCGGCGGGGAGTTTCCTTCCGTCGAGGAACTCGACCCGGTAACCCCCGACAACCCGGTGGTGCTCTCCGACATCGACGGGCACACCGCCTGGGCCAACAGCCTCGCGCTCGAGCTCGCCGGGGTTGACGCCGAGACACCGGATCCCCCGGGCGGGCGCATCCTGCGTTACGCATCGGGCGCACCGACCGGAATCCTCCTCGAGACCGCCGGAGGGCTGGTCGAGGAACACGTCCCGCCCCTCAGCGCCGGGGAGGAGCGGGAGATCATGCGCCAGACCTTCCAAAATGCCGCGAAGCTCGGCCTCACGGGAGTCCACACGATGGCGGGACCCGAGCGGATTCCGGCGTACCTCGAGTTCGCCGCCGGCGGACAGTTGCCGCTCCGGGTCTGGTACGGCGCCTTCGGAAGTGCGGATCGGGCCGAAGAACTGGCGGCGGCGCGCGACGACGCGCGGCGCGACCTCGCGGCGGTCGCGGCGGCGCGCGGGCCCACCTTCGAGGTCGGATACGCGAAGCTGGTCGCCGACGGCGTGCTCTCCGCGCGTACGGCCGCCCTGCTCGCCCCCTACGCCGACGCTCCGGACAAATCCGGGTTCATGGTCACGGAGTTCGACGATCTCGCCGCGTCCGTAACCCGTTTCCACGAAGTCGGGTTTCCGGTAGCGGTCCACGCGATCGGAGACCTTGCGGTGCGCGCGTCGCTCGACGCCTTCGAGGCCGCTGCCGAGCGTGGCCCCCGGCCGGAACTCGCGGACCGCATCGAGCACATCGAGGTGCTGGATCCGGAAGACGCGCCGCGGTTCCGGGAACTCGGGGTACTCGCCTCCTTCAACCCGCACCACTGCATCACGGGGATTGACGTTTACAACACCGACCGTCTGGGAGAGGTCCGGGCGGCCTGGTCCTTCGCCTGGGGGGCGGCGCGGGACGCGGGCGCAACGCTGGTCTTCGGCAGCGACTGGGCCACCGCCCCTCTCGATCCGCTACGCCAGCTCTACGCGGCGACCGTGCGGGAAAAGCCTTCCGGCGGACCACCGGGCGGGTGGCATCCGCAGCAGCGGGTCTCGTGGCGGGAAGCGCTGACCGCCTATACCCTGGGACCGGCGGCGGCATCCGGATGGGATGATGAAATCGGCTCGATCCAGGTCGGCAAGTGGGCGGATTTCGTCGTGTTGAGCGGTGCGGTTCCCGATCCGCCGGACCGTTCGATTCTCGATCTCCGGGTGGATTCCACCTGGCTCGCCGGCGCTCCCACCCACCGCACCGCATCGGACCGGTGACATGCCGCGCTCCGGCGGTGGCTCCGTACCGCCGGCGCCGGGCAGTCAGCCGGTACGCTCTCCCCGATGAACGGAGTCCCGGAATCGATCGTCTCCGCCGCCTGGCTCCGGGAGCAGCTCGCGGCCGGCAACTCCAGGCTCGTCCTGGTGGACGTCCGTGCCGATCTCATGGACTGGACCTGGGGGCGCGCCCGATACCTCGAGGGACACCTCCCGGGAGCGGTGTTCGCTGACCTGGAACGTGACCTTTCCGCACCGAAGACCGGGGCCAACGGACGTCATCCGTTGCCGGCGGTTGAGCGAATGGCGGAGGTCTTCGGCCGTCTCGGAATCGGGCCGGACAGCGTCGTCGTCGCCTACGACCAGGCTGCGGGACTGTTCGCGGCTCGTTTGTGGTGGATGCTCCGCTATCTCGGACATGCCGAGGCCGCCGTCCTGGACGGCGGAACCGAGGCCTGGGTCCGGGCCGGAGGATCGCTGACTTCGGGAGAACAGACACGTGCTCCCCGGCGGTTCATCCCGAGACCGGTGGCCGGGATGGCGGTAGGCGTTGCCGAAGTCGAAGCCGGTCTCGACGGCGGCGCTCACCTCCTGGTGGACGCCCGCGAGCCGATTCGCTGGCGCGGCGAACAAGAACCCATCGACCCGATCGCCGGGCGCATACCGGGAGCGCAGAACCATTTCTGGAAGGAAAACCTCGGCGCCGGCGGCCGATTCCGCTCGCCGGAGGACCTGCGCGAAATCTTCGAGGCCGTCACCAACCCGCGGAAAGGCCGCCCGATCGTGTGCTACTGCGGTTCCGGCGTGAGCGCGGCGCACAATGCGCTGGCCCTCGAACTCGCCGGCATCGCCAACGTGGCGGTCTATACGGGTTCGTGGTCCGAGTGGTGCGCCGATCCCGGCCGGCCGGTAGAAAGAGGAACACCGTAGCGGGCAGCGCGGGGCCACCTCCGCGCCGGTGATTCCACCCCGTGGCCGAAGCGCACCGCGGCCCTTCGATGGTCACGCCTGCTCCCGCCGGCCGCAGGGAATGGGCAAGGTCCCGGCGTTCCCGGCGGCGTTCCCTTTCGCCCAACGGAGTGGAGCCGCCCGCAACGCGGATCGAACGTCCTGCGCCTAATGGACCCTTCCGGCGCCGGATTCGGCCGCCTCGATCGGGGCCGGACGCGGAATCCCCTCAGGCCATTCCGCGGGTTCCGGCCAGTTCTCGGAAAGAAACCGGAACGCGCGTTCTGCCCGGCGGGTCGTGATGGTCCTTCCGCGGCACAGACGCGCCACCGTCTCTCCGCTTCCGGTGGCGTAACGCGACACCGTGGAAACGCTGCGACCCGTGTATTCGGCGAAGAGCCCGCATAGCTTCACGAGCTGCCTTGCCGTGTCATCCATGGCACGAGAGCATGCCACAGCGGGCACGTTCGCAGCAAGCGAAACGGATGAATCGTGTCACTGCTAACATCCAAACGGAGCCGCGGTTCGACCTTGCATCGAGTGGGTGACGAACCGGGCTCCGATCCCGACACGCGACTGCGATTTGGTGTAACGTGACGGATGTGACACTCAACGGAATAGAGAGATTAAGAAGCGCATTGCGAGGGTTGGTGGAAGCAGAGGGGCTCAGGCCTCTCGCAGCGAGAACCGGTATCCCGGTGGGTCAAATCCGGAGTCTGCTCGACGGGCGGGCGGTCCGCGTAACCACCCTGCAGTCCATGACGGCGGTGCTCGGCGTCCGGCTCACCATCGGTCCCGGCACGGGTGATCCAGTGGCGTCATCCTTTCCGGATGGCGCCCCGGCTTCCGTCCGAGCGCTGGCGAACCTGTCGGCGGCGGCATTCCCGGGACAAGACAGCGAGCCCGGTGCGACAGCGCTTCGGGATGGAGTCGCCATCGTGAAGGACCTGGCAGACCGGGTGGCAGCGGCGGCACAGTCCCTGTTGCAGGTGGTGGCCGGGTGGGACCCGGCAACGAGCCCCGCGGCCGCCGGACCCCCGGAGATCGCACCGGTCGAGGATCGCCTGGTGATGATCCCCTTCGTGTCCGGAGCTCAGGTCCGCGACTCCGGCCGAGGGGCCATATTCAGGGATTACCCGGAGCTGACGGTGGGAGTGGCGCGGGAGGTGCTTCCGTCCTGGGCGCGGCCGGATCGCCTCATCTGCATGCGGGCAGCGGGCGACTCCCTGGACATGACCGTTGGCGACGGGGATTTCGTCGCCTTCGACCCGGGGCACACGGCTCCCGTCGACCAGGAACTCTTCGCCCTCGCTACCGACGCCGGCCCGGTGGTCCGGCGGCTTCGCTACCGGGATCGCTGGTTGGTGGTTTCGGACAGCGCGACGGATGGAGAGCGGCCCTTGTCCGGCGACGATCACATCCTCGGGCAGGTGGCATGGCACGGGCCGCGCGATCGGGACGCGTCCGGCGACGTCTGACTGCCGGAGGCCGCCAGCCGTAGTCAGCCGAGTTCGCGGCTCCGGATCAGCCGGAGCATCAGCTGATTCCAGGGGGTTTCGATTCCCCGTTTCGCGCCTCGGGTGACGATGGCGCCGTTCATCGCATCGATTTCGGTACGGACGCCGCGTTCGAGGTCCTGCAGCATGCTGGTCTTGTTTCCCGCGGTCGAGGCCGCGATGCGCTCGACCGTCGCCCAGATCTCCGCGTCCGAGGTGGAGATTCCTTCAGCCCGGGCCACCGCTACGGCTTCGCGAACCAGCAACCGGAGGAGCTGTTCACTACCCGGATCGCGGAGGAGTTGCCCGGTCCGAAGGCCGAGGAGCCCCGACACCGGATTGAGGGCGGCGTTCAGGATCGTCTTGTCCCACAGCGGCTTTCGGATATCGGAGACCTGCTGTGCGGGAAATCCGGCCTCCGACAGAGCGGCGCCGAGTTCCGCCACCGCTTCTTCGGCCACGCTCCGGAAGGCGCTCAGGATTACCTCCCCGAACCCGGCGTGGAGAACCCGTCCGGATTCGAGAAGGGTCGCACCGCTGTTCGAGACTGCGCCGACCACCGGGTAGCCGCCGGCAGCGAGCGCTTCCTCGTTGCCGAGACCGTTCTGCAGGGAGACACGGATCGGACCGGTTCCGAGCGGAGCCAGAGCCCGGGCTGCCGCGGCGGTTGCGTGCGCCTTCACGGTGACCAGCACGAAGTGCGGCCGAAAACCCGACAGTTCGGAGGCGACCGGCGCAGCCGGGGGCCGAATGACTCCCGTGGTTGCTCCCTCGACGTGGATACCGTTCCTGAGGATCTGGGCGAGACGCTCTCCCCGGGCCACCACGGCCACCGGATGGCGCGCCGCGAGTCGTACGGCGAAGACGCTTCCGATCGCTCCCGCGCCAAAGATCAGAAAACGCGCGCGGTCAGACATAACGGCCGGTGGTGGAATCCGGATGGGCGCCGAGGCCCCCGCCGGGAAAACTGGCCGGGGAGGCCCGGTTCTTCCGGTAGGGGCCTGAGGTTCGTGAGAGAGTAGCGGCCCCACCGGGCCCCACGCGGTCCGATCTCAGGAGAGTCCCATGCGAAGCGACGAAATCAAGAGCGGCCCGAGCCGTGCTCCGGCCCGCGCCATGTGGAAAGCCGTCGGGCTCACCGACGAGGCGCTTTCCCGGCCGCTCATCGGCATCGCCAACACCTGGACGGAGATCACTCCCTGCAATTCCCACCTGCGCGAGCTGGCCGAGCAGGTCAAGATCGGGGTCCGGGATGCCGGAGGCACCCCGCTCGAGTTCAACACCATCGTGGTCACCGACGGAATCGCGATGGGTTCGTCCGGAATGCGCGCCTCGCTCGTTTCCCGCGAAGTGGTCGCGGACTCCATCGAACTGGTGGCGCGCGGCCACCTGCTCGACGGAGTCGTGGCCATTTCGGGGTGCGACAAGACCATCCCGGGGACCGTCATGGCGCTCGCCCGGCTGAATCTGCCCTCGTTGATGCTCTACGGCGGCTCCATCGCCCCGGGGCGCTTTCGCGGAAAGGACGTAACGATTCAGGACGTCTTCGAAGCGGTCGGGGCCCACGCCGTCGGCAAGATGAGCGACGAGGACCTCTACGAGCTCGAGGGCGCCGCCTGTCCGGGCGCCGGGGCCTGCGGGGGCCAGTTCACCGCCAACACCATGTCGGTGGCCACCGCGTTCCTCGGGATCTCGCCCATGGTGGGCAACGAGATTCCGGCCACCGACCCGCGGAAGCCGCAAGTCGCGCGCCGCGTCGGGAGGCGGGTGATGGAGCTGCTTCGCGAAGGGCGCACCGCCCGGGAATTCCTCTCGCGGGAGGCCCTCCGGAACGCTTACGCCTCGGTCTCGGCGACCGCCGGCTCCACGAACGCGGTGCTCCACCTGCTCGCCATCGCCCACGAGGCGGGAAGCGAACTCACGCTCGCGGACCTGGACGAGATCGGGGCCAGGACCCCTGTCCTTACGGACCTGAAACCCGGGGGGCGGTTCACCGCGCCGGACATGGAAGCGGCCGGCGGCATGCGCCTGCTGGCCAGCCGGCTCCGCGAGCTGGGGCTCGTAACCGATACCCCGACGGTTTCGGGCGGTTCGCTCTTCGAACTTGCCGGGGCGGCCGCCGAACGCGCGGGTCAGGAAGTCATCCGGCCCGCGGAACGGCCCGTCAAGGAGAGAGGAGGGCTGGCCATCCTCACCGGCACCCTGGCGCCCGAGGGCTGCGTCCTCAAGCTCGCCGGGCACACCAAGACGCACCACGAGGGCCCGGCGCGGGTCTTCGACTCGGAAGAGGCCGCCTTCGCGGCGGTTCAGGAGGGCCGGATCCAACCGGGCGACGTCATCGTCATCCGCTATGAAGGACCGAGGGGCGGCCCCGGAATGCGCGAGATGCTCGGCGTCACCGCGGCGGTTATCGGGCGCGGCCTCGGCGACAGCGTGGCGCTCATCACGGACGGCCGCTTCAGCGGCGCCACGCACGGCTTCATGATCGGCCACATAGCGCCCGAGGCTGCCGCGGGCGGTCCCATCGGCCTCGTTCAGGACGGCGACCGGATCACGATCGATCTGGACTCGAGGACTCTGGATGTCGCCATACCGGACGCCGAGCCCCGGGTCGCGACGCTGCCCGAGTCCGAGTTCCGGGTCGGCGCGCTCGCCAAGTACGCCCGCACGGTCTCCTCCGCGAGCCGCGGTGCGGTGACCACAGCAGGCTGAGGAACGGCAGACGCCGACTGTGAACCGTGACACCGAATATCCGAAACCCACGCCTCGCTGTAGACTAGGTGCGTGACCGATCACGAGGGCCGTTGCAAGTGTTTGGTTTAGCAAAGGCGTTGGAACAGTTGCGCTCCCGCGTCGAACGCCGGGTCGGCATCAAGGAAGGCGTCGTAACCCTGCCCCGCGTTCCGCGGAATACCCCTCGTCCACCGTCACCCGCAACGAGGCCCAACCCCTCCCCCCGTCCCGCACCACCTCCTTCGCCACCCAGGCAGCAGCAGAACTAGCCGTCCGTGGCTTGGGGCGCCTTGGCGAGCACGCTTCTCGTCGGGATCGTTCTACTGCCCGGACTCGCATGGCTTTGGACGTCTGAACGAAGGATTCCTCGCACCGCCCGACCAGGCGCGCTCGCCGTCGCCGAGGCATCCGGAATCGGCACTGCCGCAACCTTGGTTACTTCGCTCATGCTGTTCCTATTGGGTTCCTGGTTGGAGTGGCCCTTCGATTTCGGCGAGTGGCTGTTGGACCAGACATCATTTCATGCCGACTTGGCTGAGAACCCCGTGGGTCTCGCCACTCTGCTCGTGGCGGAGCCGATCCTCGCCGCAATCGGAGCCGGATCATTCGCAAATTGGTTTCATCGCAAGAAACCCGTGATCGATCCTGGCAGTACGGTGCTACACGAGGTGCTCGGGAGCAGCGACACAGATCTCTCAACCCGATTCGTGGCGGTCAGCATGAGGGACGGGCGGGTCATCGAGGGCTGGATGGGGTCCTACTCCACCGATCCTGCGGATCGCTTCTTTTCGCTGGCAGCGCCCATCTATGTCACGGCCTCGGATGGAGGGGCATACGAGGCGGCTTCCGATGAGGTAATCGTGAATCTGGAGAGCGTCGTGGACATCGGTGTCCTCGAGCGCAACCAAGTCGGGGATACGGCGACCGAGCCGATGCCCAAGAGCCAGTAGATCACCCGCTCGATATCGCGCGCACCCCGTAGACGTCGCTGCTCACAATGCCGGTGGCCAATGCGACGCCGCCAATAGAATCGGCGGGCTCGAACCCCGTTCGGAGGTAGTGCGCGTGCGATTTCGTTTGTTGTCCTTGCTGTTTGTCCTTGCGGGCCTCCTTCTGCTGGCGCCGGCCGGCGCCGCCCGGCAGGACGATGCGGACGCCGAGGAGAAGGACGAGGGTCTGCCGCTCGCCGCCAGCGACACCCTGTCCTTCACCGTCACGGAGGGGACCTGGATGTCCCTCGACATCTCTCCGGACGGTCAGACGATCGTCTTCGAGTTGCTCGGGGACCTCTACACGCTGCCGGTTTCGGGTGGAACCGCCACCCGGATCATGGGAGGACTCTCCTTCGAGAGCCAGCCGGTCTTCTCGCCCGACGGGAGCGAGATCGCGTTCCTGAGCGATCGCAGCGGGGTCGAGAACCTCTGGATCGCGAACGCCGACGGGAGTGAGCCGCGGGCGGTCACCAAGGACGGCCCGACCCGAGATCGGCCGCAACTCATGGTCTCGCCGAGCTGGACCGCGGACGGGCAGTACCTCCTGGTATCCAGGTCCCGGCCTCCGGAGCGCACGGCCGCGGTCTTCCTGATCCACCGGGACGGCGGAACCGGAGTCCGTCTCGGCGACAAGCCTCCCGAGCCCACGCCGGGGGTCCCGGGAGCGCAGCCGCCGAACCGGCTCGGCGCGGTGGCCTCCGTGGACGGCCGCTACGTCTATTTCGCCGAGCGGCGCGGCACGTTCAACTACAACGCGCAGTTCCCGATCTGGCAGGTCGTCCGCTTCGACCGGAAGACCGGCGAGGAGACCACCATCACCAGCGCGCCGGGAAGCGCCATGCGCCCGCTGCTGCATCCGGACGGCCAGCATCTGGTCTACGCGACGCGGCACCGCACCCAGACGGCGCTCCGGGTCCGCGACCTCACCACCGGGGAGGAACGCTGGCTCGTGAACGGGGTCACCCGCGACGACCAGGAATCGCGCGCCAGCCGCGACACGATGCCCGGCTACGCCTTCACGCCAGACGGATCGGCGCTGATCGCCACCGTGGACGGGGGCTTCCGGCGGATCGATTTCGAGACCGGCGCCATGACGGCGATCCCCTTCGAGGCGCAGGTGGAGGCCGAGGTAGCGCCCCGGCTCCATTTCCCCCGGCGCGTGGACGACGGTCCCACCGTCACCGCCCGGATCGTCCGCTGGCCGCGGGTTGCGCCGGACGCCAGCGCGGTGGTCTTCTCGGCCTTCAGCCGTCTCTACCGGATGGACCTGGGCGGCGGAACGCCAACCCGGCTCACCGACTCCGACGAAGACGAATTCATGCCCGCGTGGTCCCCTGACGGGAGCGCCATTGCCTACGTGACCTGGTCGAGCAGCGGCGGACACCTGAAGACCGTCGGCGCCGCCGGCGGCTCCGGCACGGCGCTGACCGCGGATCCCGCCTTCTACGCGGAGCCGGCATGGAACCCGGCGGGCGACGCCATCGTGATCCGGCGGGCCCCGGTGAAGGAACACCTCTACTCCTTTCTCCGCGACAGTTGGGGCAAGACCGATCTCTACGCCGATGAGGACGAAATTGGCGGCATGCGGGCCGCGGAACTCTCCGAACTGCTGATCGTGCCGGCCGCCGGCGGTGACGCGAGCGTGATCGGACCCGCCGAAGGTGGCCGCTTTCCTCACTTCACGAGTGACCCCGACCGCGTCTATCTGACCGGGTCGAGCGCCGGGCTCTACTCGCTCCGGCTCGACGGCACCGACCGGAAGACGCACCTCGAGGTCACCGGCCGCGGCGCCGGCGCCAATCCGCCGCCCGCGAGCCAGATCATGCTGTCTTCCGACGGCGCCCGGGCGTTTTTCGAACTGCAGAACCGCCACTACCTGGTCGAGGTCCCGACCTTCGGGAAGAACACTCTGGAGATCAAGGTCGGCGGCGGCGAGACACCGGTCCCGGTCCGGGAAGTGGCGCCCGAGGGCGGCGACCATCTCGCCTGGTCCGCCTCGGGCGACGCGGTGGTCTGGTCACTCGGAAACCGCATCTACCGCCAGGACGCGGCCGCGGTCGGCGGAGAACAGGACCTCACGCCCGACGCCTTCGAGGCGGTGGTCACCGAATCGCGAGCGCGTCCCAGCGGCCGGATCCTGCTGAAGGACGCCGCGCAGGTGCTCACGATGAACGGCGAGGAGATCATCCGCGGCGGGGACGTCCTCGTCGAGGACAATCGGATCGCCGCGGTTGGGCCCGAACTCGACGCCCCCGAGGGCGCGCGGGTGCTCGACGTCTCCGGCAAGACGGTGATGCCGGGCTACGTGGACGCGCACGCCCACATGTGGGCGCCGCGCGGCGTCCATCAGCGCCAGGTTTTCCAGCACCTTGCCAACCTGGCCTACGGAGTCACCACCACCCGCGATCCCCAGACCTCCACCGCGGATGTTTTCGCGTACCGGGATCTCCAGGAGATCGGGCGCATCCTGGCGCCGCGGATCTACGCGACCGGTCCCGGGATCTTCTCCCGCTCCGGGGTGTACGACGCGGACGCGGCGGATGACTTCCTGAAGCGCTACGCCGAGGCCTACGACGCGATCACCATCAAGCAGTACGTGGTCGGGGACCGCATCGTCCGGCAGTGGGTCGCGATGGCTTCGATGAAGCACAAACTCATCCCCACCACCGAAGGCGCGCTCGACCTGAAGCTGAACCTGACCCAGATGGCCGACGGCTATTCGGGCCACGAGCACAGCCTGCCCATCGTGCCGATCTACGACGACGT
>Ga0209021_1002318_pt1 | contig 16870 bp, 16 predicted proteins | sample PinacodermFT_FD_187299 | JGI IMG/M metagenome (GOLD analysis project Ga0209021, IMG submission 187299) | Host-associated microbial community of the marine sponge Aplysina aerophoba from Gulf of Piran - sponge pinacoderm, lysed by freeze-thaw... | ecosystem: Host-associated > Porifera > Sponge >... | reverse complement strand
CAGAGCTACGGAATTCCTTGGGCGAACGTTTCCAACACGCCGTTCCGCTACTACAAGCATTGGGTCCACGAGGGCGGGATTTCGTCCCCGCTGGTGGCGTACTGGCCTGATGGAATCACCTCGAGAGGCGGCTGGACGGACCAAGTGGGCCACCTGATCGACATCATGGCGACTTGTGTGGACGTTGGCGGGGCCACGTATCCGGAGACTCACGACGACAATGCGATCCTGCCGATGGAGGGTGCATCGCTCGCGCCCACCTTCACTGGAAACACGGCCGAGGGCCACCCGGAGGGGCTCTATTGGGAGCACGAGGGCAACCGCGCCGTGCGGCACGGCAAGTGGAAGCTCGTCTCGAAGTGGTCGAAGCCCGAGGATGGTCGCTGGGAACTCTACGATCTTGAGCGGGATCGCAGCGAGTTGAGCGATCTCGCAGCCGACATGCCGGATAAGGTGGCCGAACTGGCGGGCATGTGGGAGACGTGGGCCGAGCGGGTCGGTGTGATCGAATGGCGCTCGTGGGATCCCCGCTGAGATCTGCCCCGTACAAGTCCCGCACCCGCTGGAGCTTGGCACGACCTAGTCCGGCTATGGTCTTGATTGGCATCGCTGGGCGCTCCGGGTCGGGCAAGACCCGCGTGGCGGCCGAATTGGCGCGCCTGTCGCCGCGCGCGGGCGTGCTCGCCACCGATTCCTACTACCGTGATCAGTCCGCACTGACGCCAGCCGCACGGGGAGCGGTCAACTTTGATGCTCCCGCCGCGCTGGATTGGGAACTTCTGATCGAACACCTGAGCCGGCTGCATACCGGTGTCTCGGTCCCAGTCCCGCACTACGACTTCGCAACCCATACGAGGATGCCGGAGACTGTGCCACTGGCTCCCGGCGGTCTCTTGGTCTTAGAGGGGCTGTTTGCCCTCTTCGACCAGCGTGTCCGCGCAATGCTGAATCTGACGGTGTTCCTCGATCTGGACGAAGACGAGGGCCTGCGTCGCAGGATCGAGCGCGACACCGGCAGTCGGCGGCGCACGGAGGCTTTCGTGCGTTCGCAATGGGAGCGAGACGTTGCGCCGATGTATGCCCTGCACGTGTTACCGACCAAGTCCTACGCCGACTTGGTCCTGGACGGGGCCTCGTCCCCAGCCGATTCGGCGCGCGCCATCTTGAGCGCGGTCGAGAGTCTCGCGACTGCCTTCGAACAACGCTAGCTACACTCGAATTGATGATCCGGCTGGCGGGAGCTCGGATGCGCTACGGCGACCGGGTGTTGTTCGACGAACTGGACTGGCTGGTCGCTCCGGGCGACCGGATCGGCGTCGTCGGCGGCAACGGCACTGGCAAGTCGACGTTGCTCAAGATCATCCACGGCAGCGAGCACCTCCAAAGCGGCCAAATCGAGCGCCAGAAGAACATCCAAGTCGGATATCTTCCGCAGGACGGGCTGACCTTTTCGGGACGCACCGTTTTCGAAGAGTGCCTGAGCGTCTTCGACGAGTCGATTTCCTTGGAACTCGAGATGGAGGAACTGGCCCACAAGATGGGAGAAGTGGATCCGTCGACTCGGGAGTTCCAAGCGGTGATGGATCGCTACGAATGGTGTACCAACCGCTTCGAATCCCTAGATGGGTACAGCAAGGAAGCGCGCGTCGGCACCGTGCTCGGAGGCCTGGCTTTTCCCCGCCAGGACTGGGATCGCCCTTGCGAGGAGTTCTCCGGCGGCTGGCAGATGCGCGTCGCCCTGGCGAAGCTGCTGTTGACCGAACCCACGGTGCTGTTGCTGGACGAGCCCACCAATCACCTCGATCTCGAGGCTCGGAACTGGCTCGAGGAGTACCTGTCGAACTACCCGCACGCCTTCCTGCTGATCTCGCATGACCGGTTCTTCTTGGACTCCACGGTGCGCAAGATCGTCCACTTGTGGAATCGCGCGGCTCACTTCTACACCGGCAATTACACGAAGTTCGAGAAGTTGCGCGACGAGCGGCTGGCGCAGGTTCGGGCCGCCTACCGCAATCAGCGCGATCGCATTGAGCAGGTGGAGGCGTTCATCAACCGCTTCCGCTACCAAGCCACCAAGGCCAAGCAGGTTCAGAGCCGCGTCAAGGAACTCGAGAAGATGGAACGCATCGAGATTCCGCCGGAAGAGAAGACGATCCACTTCCGTTTTCCCCAGCCGCCTGCTTCCGGGAGAGTTGCGGTGGAGTTGGACAGGGTCGCCAAGAGCTACGGTGACAACCATGTCTTTGACGATGTCTCCCTGCGGATCGAGCGTGGGGACCGCATCGCGCTGGTCGGCGCCAACGGTGCGGGGAAGTCCACCCTGATTCGCATCTTGGCCGGCATCGAGCCGCTCACGTCCGGCACGCGCAAGGTGGGCTACCGTGTCGGGATCGACTACTTCGCTCAGGACCAGTACAAGGAACTCGATCCCGACGCCATCTTGATTGACGACCTGGTCGCGCACGCGCCCCTGATGGGAGAGTCGGAGATGCGCGGGCTGCTCGGTTGCTTCTTGTTCACCGGGGACGATGCCTTCAAGCGGATCGGCGTGCTGTCAGGCGGCGAGCGCAATCGCTACGCCTTGGCGCGCCTGCTCTTGCAGCCCAGCAACCTGTTGCTGCTGGACGAGCCCACCAATCACCTCGATATTCGGGCCAAGGATGTGTTGCTGCCAGCATTGCTGGAATTCGAGGGCACTATGGTCTTTGTCTCGCATGACCGCTATTTCATTGACCGGCTCGCCAACAAGGTGATTCACATCGGCGACGGAGACGTAGAGGTGTATCCGGGCGGCTACGAGGAGTTCCTGTGGTCGCGCCAGCGACGGGCTCAGGAGATGCCGGAGCCATCGGTGCCGCCGCGGCTGCCCGTGCCGCCGCCGGGCCCTGACGGCGGACGGCGGGGTGCCAAGCGGCGCATGAACCCGATGCGGGCACAGCAGATCCGCGCGCGGATCTGCGCTATTGAGGATGAGATGGCAGGCTTTGAGGATGCTTGCGGAAAATTGCAGGCGCAACTCGCCACGGCTGGCTCGGACAAGGCCTTGCGGCAGCGGCTGCTAAGGGAGCTGGAAGCGAGCCAGCAGCGGATCCAACGCCACGAAGATGAGTGGACCGAGCTTTCGGAGCGACTCGTGGCCGACGCGCACTAGGGACGGGCGAAGCCCGCCCCGGGATGGGCTAGAATTATGCTGTGCCTGCCTCGCTGATGCGCAACGCGGCGCTCGCGTTGCTGCTCGCCAGCTGCCTGCCCGCGGCCAAGCTGCCGGAATGGTACACGCGCGAACTTCCCGATGCCGAGTTCCAAGCCCGGCTGGTGCAGGACGGAGCCGAGATCGAGCGCCTCGCGGGCGATCGCTTTGACGGCGAGGTGATCTTGATCGAAGTGCGCGTGCGGCCCTTGTACGGCTCCAAGTTCACTCTGCGCCGCGCCGATTTCTTGATGCGCGCTCGCAACAACAACGAGACCTCCCCGGCCCGGCCTCCGGACCGCATCGCCGGCAGCGCTGTGCTGGATCTCAGCGCCGAGACGAAACATTCCGCCCCAGATGTGTTCGCCGACAACACCAACAGCCCCATCTGGGGCGGCGTGCCCGGCACGGGATCGCGGCCGCGGCGCTTGGGTGGCCCGGCGGACCAGCTTGGCGGCGGCACGTCCTCCGAGGAGCTCCTTACCGCCAGGCAGCGTCCCATAGAGAGCAGTTCCGGGGCCGACCGCCTACAGGCCCTCGAACTGCCGCTCGAAATGGAGGACGAGCCCGGCGCGGGCTACCTTTATTTCGAGATGCCAGCCAAGACCAAGCGCAAGCACCTTGAATTGAGTTACGATGGAATCTTGGGGGAGTTCCTCATCGAATTCAAGAAGCCTGAGTGAATTCTCGAACTCTCTCACGCGCCGGAACCGTGTGTTCTGTCGGACGAGGCATGGGGAGGCTGGTCAGCCCGGCCACCCGTTTCCAACTTGTAGCTCGAAGCACTAGTGCTGAAACAGCCACACGGGAGCATGCGTAATTCGAACCTGACACCGGCAGCCCGCCTAGCGCGCCTTCGTGGATTCGCCTCTAACACCCGTCTATGCGCCGAATCGGTCTGACATTCTTTGCCGCATTGATAGCTCTGTTCCTGGGAGCCCCTCTAGTGGCCGAGGACGGTGCCCCGGCTGAGAGCGCGGCCCCGCCTGTCGGGCCCGTTGCAACAGCGGACGCGGGCGACCCCAGTCCCGGCGCACCGTCGCGGCCATATTTGCTGGCCCAGGCTGCCCAGCAGGCCCCCTCACCGTTCGAAGACATTCCCTTGGAAGAGCCTGACGCGCCCTCGCCGTTCCAAGATGTGGAGGAAGAGCAGCAGACCGCGCAACGGCCCGGCGAAGAGATCGTCGAGGCGGTCGAGTTCCGCGGCACGCGCCGCATCCCGCGCGACAGCTTGGCCGCCCGGATCTTCACCAAGCGCGGCGACCTGTTCGATGCACAGACCTTGCGGCGCGACTTCATGGTGCTGTGGAACACCGGCTATTTCGACGACTTGCGGCTGGAGATCGATGACGGCGAGCAGGGCAAGATCGTGCGCTTCGTGGTCACCGAGCGCCGCGTGGTCCGCACGATCCGCTACGAAGGCAACAAGTCAGCCACCCTGTCCGATATCCTCGAGCGCTTCAAAGAGCGGAACGTCGGCCTGACCGTCGAATCGCGATACGACCCGACGACAGTCAACCGCGCCGCGTACGTGCTGCGGGAGCTTCTCGGCGAGCGCGGCCGCCAGTACGCGGAGATCAATCCAGAGGTGCGCCAGATCCCTCCTGCCTCGGTGGAGATCGTCTTCAACATCGACGAAGGTCCGAAGGTCAAAGTCGGCGACGTCAGCTTCGAGGGCCTGGACGTGATGCGCCCCAAGGCTGCCCGGCGCGCCATGAAGAACACCAAGCCATTGGGCATCCCGCGCAGCATCGTGCTGGAAAACCTGTTCGCGCGCACTTTCGACATTCGGAAGCTGGAAGAGGACAAGGAGCGCCTGCGCAACGCCTACCAAAAGCGCGGCTACTTCAAGGCAAACGTCCTCAGGCACGAGCTCGACATCCAAGACTCGCCGGCCCGCGGCACGTTCCTGCTGCCGTGGTCGATGATCTTCAGCAAGCCCAAGAAAGTGGCGGACATCGACCTGCTGGTTGAAGAGGGCCCGCGCTACACCCGAGGCAAGCTCAGCTTCACCGACGTGGAATTGTTCCGGGTTCCGGACCAAGTTCTGGGGCCGGTCTTTGCGATGCAGGAGGGCGCCATCTTCGACATCGAGAAGCTGCGCAAGGGCATGGAGAACCTCAAGAAGCTCTACGGAGAATTCGGCTACATCGACTTCGTGGCCGAGCCGAGCTTCGAATTCCGCGAGGATGAGGACCCGCCCCTGATCGACCTCAACCTAGCCGTGGACGAAGGCAAGCAGTTCTTCGTGCGCCGCATCGAATTCGAGGGCAACAACACGACCCGCGACAAGGTCATCCGGCGCGAGCTGCTGATCGACGAGGGCGACATGTTCAACACCCGCCTGTGGGATGTGAGCATGCTGCGACTGAACCAGCTCGGCTACTTCGACCCGATCAAGACCGAGGGCCCCGAGACCGACACGGTGGTCACGCGCAACACCCGCGACGGATCGGTCGATCTGACGCTCAAGGTCAAGGAGCGCGGCCGCAACATGATCAACCTCAATGGCGGCGTGTCGGGCTTTGCGGGCAGCTTCATCGGTTTCGGCTACTCCACCAACAACTTCCTCGGCTTGGGCGAAACGCTGTCGTTCGACGCACAGCTGGGCAGCCGCGAGCGGGTCCTGCAGTTCGGCTATACCGAGCCCTATCTGTTCGATAAGCCGATCCAAGCGGGCTTCACCGTCTTTTCGAGCCGTTTCAGCTTCAACCAAGCCCGCGAGGCCTCGATCTTCGCCGGCGCCAACCTGATCCCGCTCTTCGACCAGCTCGGCAAGGAAAACATCCTCGACTACCGGCAGAATTCGTCCGGTTTCACCACCTTTCTCAGCTATCCGCTGCGGCGCAGCTTCGCACGGCTTAGCCTGACCTACAGTTTCCGCCGGTCGAACGTGATCACCTTCTCGCAATCGGCCTCGAACTTGTTCACCTACCTCAACTTCGAAGGCGTCGCAGGCCCCAACTCGTTGGAGGGCATCACCACCAGCCAGATCACGCCGGGCTACTACTACAACACCGTTGACCACCCCATCACGCCATCGAAGGGCAAGAGCCTGTACGCCAGCGTCGCGGTCGCGGGCTTCGGCGGCAACGCCCGCTTCATCCAGCCGACGGTCGAAGCGAAGTACTTCCGGCCACACGGCGGCCGCCGCACCATCGCGATGCGCGGGCTGATTTCCTTCCTCAGCGGCTACGGCGGCCGCGTTCCGCCGCCCTTCAACCGCTCGTTCATGGGCGGCGAGAACGACGTGCGTGGCTTCCAGATCTGGTCGATCAGCCCGATGGTCTGGATCCCGGACTTCACCTCTGTGCCGGTGTATAACGACAACGGCGTGGCGCGCACGCAAGTGCAGATCGTCAACGGCGTGGAGGAGCGCGTGCCGCTGACCACCGAGGTGCCGGTCTACCGCTTGAATTTCCCCGGCGGCGACACGCGCTTCGTCTACAATCTCGAGTACCGCATCAAGCTGTTCGGCCCGGTAGTGCTAGCACCGTTTTGGGACATCGGCTTCAACAAGATCCTGCGCAAGGACCAAGTTCGGCTGAACTCCGGGCGCGCGCTGGAGCTCAACAAGCAATTCCCCCAGGCCGGCTTCCAAGAGCAGATTGGGATCATCGGCCCGACCCAGAAGATGCGTAGTTCGATGGGGCTTGAACTGCAGGTCATGATGCCGGTCGTGAACGCCCCCTTCCGCTTCTATTGGGCATACAACCCAATGCGCGTGCAGGAGTTCCTCAAGCCCCCGATCGTCGCGGACCGGTCGTTGTTCCCGAACTACCAGTCCTTCATTGAGGCGGTGCGGCCGGTCGGGACGTGGTTGCCGTTTTTCGAGCGGCGCTCGATGTTCCGATTTACCATCAGCCGGACCTTCTAAGGCGGGCAGCTGGCGGGCGCGCGCCTGGGACGCTGGGTGAGCCAAAGCGCTGATTCGTGCTACGCTGGAGATGAGCCGAGTGAAACCAGAATTGTCATGGGAGACACAGGAAAGATGCTAGAGACGTGGCGGAAGCCTCTGATCGGCCTGCGGGCCGCCCTCTGCCTGATCGGTGCTCTGGCCCTGCTTGCGAGCACCGCTGCCGCTCAATCGTCGATGGCGCTCTTGAACGTGCAGGAGGCCATTCAGAGGACTGGCGAGGGCCAGGAGCTCATCAAGCAGCTCGAGACCAAGTACGAGCCCACGCGCCGGCGCCTTGAATCGATGAACGCCGATTTGGCCCAAAAGCGCGACCAGCTGCAGAAGGGTGCCAACACCATGAGCGACGAAGCCCGGCGCATGCTGGCCAGGGAGATTCAGAAGGCCGAGACCGACCTCCAGCGCGAGACCGAGGATGCGCGCGGGGAATTTGGCCAAGAGCAGAGCGAGCTGTTCAATTCCGTCGGCCAGAAGATGATGGCGGTCATTGACAAGTATTCGAAGGCGAACGGCTTCCAGATCGTGATGGACATCTCGAATCCGCAAAGCCCGATCCTCTACGCGGTGAACGAGGTCAACATCACGGCCGCGATCATCACCGCCTACGACGCGGAGCATCCGGTGAACAGCGCGGCACCCGCCCAGTAAGGAAGCGTCCAGACCGCGCAGCAAGGTGTGAGAACGCACGACGCGCACCCTTGGTGGTGTGCGTCACGCACGAAAATCATGCGAGACCAATCCATTCGTCGACCGGGACGGTTCGCCAAGGGCCCCCGTTCCAGAGCGGGTTCCAACGGTCGCGGCCAGAACGGCTCTGAATCCGGCCGGCCGCGCGGCCGAAGTGACGGCAGCCGCCGGAACGTCAACGGGAACAGGCTCACCAAGAACAACGGCAACAGCGGCGAGACGGCCTTGTGCATCAAGTGCGGGCACCCTGCTCCGGACGGCAAGCTGTGCGCCTTTCACCGGATTCTGCTGAACACGTTCCGTAAGGAAGTGCCCGAGCAGGACCCGCGCCGCCTCCGCTTCTAGCGGCGGCCTGTCGGCGCGAGACGGCTGCGCGTGCGCTCCCTCACGCGCACTGCTTGGTTGCAGTGGGCGGGTCAAGACTGCGCAGACACCTTCCTTGGCTGCGACAATGACAGGGACATGAGAGCCAAGAGTGGAGTAGAGCGGATCGCACTCTTGGTCTGCCTGCCGTTGCTCTTGGCGGTCTCGGTTGCGACTTGGCGGCTGTGGCTCCATGTAGCGACGCTCGACGATTCCCTAATGCAATCCAAGGAAGTGGAGCTCGACCTGCTGGCCGATGTGCGCAACGCCCTGGGTCGTGAGGAGTTGGCCGGGCGGGCTCTCAACCGTGCGCTGGAGGATCTCGAGAACGCACTTTCGGAAACCAGGCAGGTGCGCGAAGAGGCGAACGAGGCGCAGCAGGACTCCGAGCGCAATGCCCGGATTGCCGAGCGGCTCAGGCAGCAGCGCATGGACGAGCTCGACCGCATGAGCGAGGCGCTAAGCCGCATCGCCGAGACCGACAGGACGCCGATGGGAATGGTCGTGCAACTGAGCGAGGACTCGTTCCTGTTTGATTTCGATAGCGTGGAGCTGCGCCCCAGGAACCGCGAGATCCTCAGCCGCATTGCCGGTGTGCTGTTGGCTTCCTACGGTTACAAGATCTATATCTACGGGCACACCGACGACCAAGGGGATGCCGCATACAACCAGGCCCTTTCGGAGCGTCGCGCCGACTCGGTTCGTGCCTACTTGGAGGAGGCTGGCGTGCCGGAAGAGATCCTCGAAGCGAAGGGGTTCGGCAAGGCGAGCCCCCGCGTGCGGGGAACTTCCAAGGAAGCGCGGCGAAAGAACCGCAGGGTCGAGATCGGCATCGTCGACACGGTCGTGGAGTACACCGGCCAAGTCTCGGCAGAGGCCCCCTAGAGCGACGCAGGGGGCTGACCGAAAAATGGCCGTTGGATTGGTCACCGCGCCGGGGCGCGATCCGGGCAGCTTCGAAATCTCGGTCGATGTCCGCTATAGCGATGCTCTTGCCGCCGCGCTCTCGCAATGCTGGCGCAGGGCGCCAGCGGCGCTGACGGTCTATCTGACAAGTCTTGTCACGTTGATCTCGGCAGCATGGCTTACCGGCGGTGCACTTGCATGGCTGGCTGCTACAGCGGCCGTGCCGGCACTTGCGGCTGTCGCACTCGTGGCTTGGATGACGCGACTGGACTTCAAGCGGAGCGGCGGCAAACCCAAGCGCATGCGCTACCACGTTTGCGATAGCGGAATCGAGATCAATGCTGCGCGACGTAGCGACTGGATCGCGTGGGATGATTTGTGGGGTGCGAGCGAGACACGGCGGAGTTTCTTGCTCGCGCCTTCTCCCAGCGAGCAATACGTGATTCCCAAGAGGTGCTGTGACGCAGCCCGCATCGAGGCGTTGCGCGAGTTGCTCGGCAGCGCCCTTGGCAATCGCCGCTGACGCCGCTTAGGCGACCTCCAAGCCTGAGATTCTCCTGCGCAGGATGTCCAGTGCAGTCTGGACTGCAAGGGTGCGGACACGTGCGCGTCCACGGCCGAACAGACGCTTGGCGCCATGCGCACCGTTCGCGTCCGCAATCCCGAAGTACACCGTGCCGACGGGGTCGGTTTCGGTGCCGCCCGCCGGACCGGCGTAGCCAGTGGTTGACAAGCCGACCGCGGGCTCTCCGAGGGTATCGGCGGCCCGCTGCCGCGCCGCTGTTGCCATCGCCACCGCCACCTGTTCGCTCACCGCGCCGTGTGCGCTCAGGACGGATTCGTCGAGTCCAAGCCAGCCGCTTTTGGCGGAGTCGCAATAGCTCACGATGCCGCCGGCGAAGAACTCAGAACTGCCCGCAATATCGGTCAGCCTGCCCGCGAGCAGCCCTCCCGTGCAACTCTCTGCCACCGCCAGCTTGGTGCCGCTGTGCGCCAATAGCCGGGCCACGGTCTCGGCAAGCGGGCTCCCGTCTTTGGAATAGACTGCATCGCCGAGTTCGGCGCGGATAGCCTTTCCCAAACGCTGCGCCGCCGCTCGCGCTGCCGCTTCGCTGTTGCCTTGACCGCGCAGATGCACTTGGACGTCGCCCGGCGATGACAGGATCGTTGTGGCGATGTCTTTGCATGGCGAATAGATCGGCGCGATGCGTTGTTCGAGGTCGGACTCGCCGAGACCGGCCACGCGCAGTACCAGCGTAAAGAAGCGCTGCGACGGAACGTGGGGCACCAGCAGGGGCAGGCAAGCATCCGCAAACATCGGCTCGAGTTCACGGGGCGGTCCCGGCAGCAGGACCAAGATGCCGTCGCCGTCCTCAAGCCATTGGCCCGGTGCCGTGCCGCGCGGATTGTCGAGTTTCAGTGCGCCGTCCAGCAAGAATGCCTGACGCTTGTTGACCTCTGCCATGGGTCGGTTGAAGCGGCGGAAACGCTTCGCGATCTCGTCGACCACGGACTCGTCCAGCACGAGCGGCCGCCCTGTGGCGTCGGATGCGGCTTCGCGGGTCAGATCGTCGAGTGTTGGACCCAAGCCGCCGCTGAGGATGACGAGGTCGGAAGTGCGGCGGGCGCGCCGGATCTCGTTCGCCAACAAGGCGCGATCATCGCCTACCACGGCCTTGCGAGCCAAGGCAATCCCCAGCTCGCCAAGCTTGCGAGCAAGGAACAGCGAATTGGTGTCCAGCTTGCTCGGCGTGAGCAGCTCGGATCCGACGGCGATCACTTCGGCTTGCATGAGTCTGCAGGAGAGTGGTTCGCCCGCGAAGGGTAGTCGCGGCAGCCGCCTCAGGGGATTGCGGGAATACGATAGATGCTGCTTCCGGTCGCGACCACCATGCTCTTGTCCGGCGCGAACGCCACTCCCACGATGCCGTGCCCGGAGACCACCTGTTCCATGTTGCCGATCTGTTGGGCCGGGTCCGTGGCGGCAGCACGGAAGATCCCACGGTTGCCCTCAAACGATGCGCAGACGTGCAGGCGTCCCCCCGAATCGAACGCGATGCCTTGGGGCCGCCCGAATCCGTGGCACCATGTATGGACCGCACCATCGGTGTCAATCTGCCGGATCATTTCCGAACTTGACGTCGAAGGAGCTGACACATACAAGAGCTGCTCCGCTTCGCAGAATGCGAGATGAAACGCCGCGACGGATGGCTCCAGTGTCGCGTACACAAAGATCTCGCGCTTCGGGTTGATCTTGAACACCGTCCCGGTGCGGTCGCCGACGTACACGTTGTCAGCGCTATCGACAGCCAGACCGGTCGCGACGCCCATGCCTTCTGCGAAGACTTCCACTTCGGCGCTGGGCGAGACTGCGTAAATCGTCCCGTCATGCCTGCTGGAGACCAACAAAGTGCCATCGGCCTTCAGCGCTAGGCCGGTAGGATTGACGATTCCCGATAGGAAAGCACTCACGGTGCCCCCGGACGAGATCTTGAAGATCGAAACGGGTACCTTCTTGCCGCGCTGGCCGCTAAAGGTAGTGAAAATGTTGCCGGATCGGTCAACGACCGGATTGGCGACAGGATGCACTTCGTCCGCCAGCATCCTTCCAAGCGAAAACTGCCCGGGTGCGCTGCCGCCCGCGGCGGTGAACACTTGGACGACGTCTGACTCGGCGTCTTCCGGCACTTTGACAACGAGTCGGCGGCGGGCGCTGACAACCAGCCTGGCCGCTAGGCTGCCGACCTCGACTTCAGGCTGGCTGTAGCCGGTTCCGGCTAGCGAGACTCCGCGAATCTCCAGCGTTCCGCCTGGAATCGCCGCCGCCGGCGTAACGGTTTCGATGCGGGGCAGGGAGCTGGCCATGCAGACTGAATAGTTGCGCCGGATCAGAAGCCGAGCCAGCGGACAAGGGCGACTCCAATCATAGCGCAGGCCCCCGCGCCGACATCGTCGGCCACCACACCCTTGCCACCTGCCAGCGCTTCCAGCCGCCGGATGCCCAAAGGCTTGGCGATGTCGAAGAACCGGAACAGCACCAGCGCAGCGACCCACTGCGGCCATGAGTCGCTCGCCGCCGCCGACAGGGCGATCCACTGTCCCACCACCTCGTCAATGACCACGACCGAGGGGTCGTGCGATCCCAGCTGTGTCGCGGCGAACTCGGCTGTCTTCACCGCAAGAGGCAGCAGCGCCAAGCCGGCGATGCCGACAGCCCAAACGGGCATTCCGAGGCGGTGCACCACGAACCAAGCCATGGCCCATGCCAAGATCGATCCGGCAGTGCCAGGTGCGACGGGAGCATAGCCGCTATAGAACCAAGTGGCGAGAGCCATCGCCAGGCGTTTACTCATTCTTGGCACGCTCGCTGCCGTCGGTATCGCCTGGGATATCCCATTGCTCGTCGGCTTCGGTTGGCACGACCGGAATGGCGTACTCGCCCGTGGCCCAGTTCGCCAAGTCTTGCGTGCGGCAGCGCTCGCTACAGAACGGGAACAGACTGGTGCGGGGGCTAGTCGGCTTGCGGCAGGTCGGGCAGAAATGGGCGGACGGAGCCATGGGGTCTTGCTCTCCCGGGGGCTTATTGCAGGACTGGCAGCGGATTCAGGTTGGGACCAGCTGCCGGTCGCGTGATTTGCTCGACCTCTGCAAAAAGGTCGTAGTCTGCCGAGCGCGTGATCTTGGCGACGCCCAGATCACCGGGTCGGGGATTCGACCCTTCGGGGAATCTCGTGAGGAAGGTCTTGCCATCGATCTCCTCCGCTTGTGTCTGCAGACGACCTTCCCACAGTAGATCGGTCTCGGCTGAGCGGCCGCCAACCAGCACGGGAAACCGCTTACCCACTAGGGTGCGTTTGGCCTGACGGGAGATCTTGCGCTGCAGGGCCATCAAGCGACGCTGGCGATTGTAGATCGTGCGCCTGTCGACCTTGCCATCTAAGGCGAAGCTGGCGCTGAGCTCGTCGTCGGAGTAGCGAAAGCAGCCCACATGGTCGAATCGGGCCGCCTGTAGGAATTGGCAGAGTGTCTCGAAGTCCTGCTCGGTCTCGCCTGGGAAGCCCACGATGAAACTGGTGCGGATGGATACGCCCGGGATCGCGATCCGGATCCGTTCGATCAGCTTGAGGAAGATGTCTCCGCTCGAGCCCCGCTTCATGCGACGCAGCACGCTCGCGCTGGCGTGTTGCAGCGGGATGTCTAGGTAAGGGCAGAGCGAATCGTGGCGGGCTAGGGTGTCGAGCAGCCTGTTGCTGACCCGGTTGGGGTAGGCGTATAGCACGCGAATCCAGCCTGCCTGATCGATCCTGGCCAGCCTGTCTAGCAGGGTCGGCAGGCCGTCCTTAATTCCGAGATCGTCCCCGAATGCCGTCGTGTCCTGACCGATGAGGTTGATCTCGCGCACGCCCTGTTCGAAGAGACTTTCGGCCTCGAGCACCACGGATTCGAAGCGTCGGCTGCGAAAACCTCCCCGGAATTGGGGAATGATGCAGAATGAGCAGGGGTGGTCGCAGCCTTCGTTGATCTTGACGTAGCTGAAGTGCCGCGGCGTCGCGAGTCGCCGCGGCGTGAGGTCGTGGTAGAGATAGCCGCCTGCTGGCGCTGTGGGCGGCGCGCTAGCCCCTCCCTCGCAGTGATGGACGATCGACTCGAGTTCGTTCGTGCCTAGGACGGCATCTACCTCCGGGATCTGCTCTTGCAGTTCGCTGCGGTAGCGTTCGACCAGACATCCGGCCACGACCAAGCGGCGGGCTTGGCCGATGCGCTTGTATTCGGCAGTTTCGAGAATGGCATCGATCGACTCCTGTTTGGCAGGTTCGATGAAGCTGCAGGTGTTGACAACGAGTGCCTCGGCTTCGTGTGGATCCTGAGTCAGCTCATGGCCGCGAGCCTCGAGCAATCCCATCATGACCTCGCTGTCCACTAGGTTCTTCGGGCATCCGAGGCTAATGAATCCGATCTTCATCTGTGGGGGCTGGGGGAGGACGCTGCGATTCGGCTCTGCGCGCAATTTCCCGGCCGAGGCAGCTTGGCACGGGTCGGCGGGCCGCCCTAGCTTCCATTCTATTCAGGGCTTGGATACGAAAGCGCCCAAGGGCACTCAGGTATACGGTTCCGGCGCAACACACGGTCCAACGGCCGACTTTGCCGGGCCCGCGGCGAGGATGCCGACCAAGACGCCGACTCTCGCCTGCACAGCCTCAGCATAGCACGCGATTACAGTTGGGCCCGTGCCTTTGGGCGCTCTCGCACGCGAGTCCCTTCTGTTGCGGGCTTTGGCCGGAACGGTGGCAGCAGTCGTTGCGCGGTCCAACTGGCCGCTTGCTTTTCCCTGGGTGCCTTCGAACACTTGGTTCGTCCATGCGGCAGGCACGGTCGGATTCGCACCGGCATGGCGGTGTAGCGCGCTGCGAGCGGCAGTCCTGGAACGCGGCGCGCCCGTTGCTGGAGAGTGCGACGTTGCCGCTGCGGCGCCGGTATCTCTCGATTGGCCGCGCCAAGTATGGCAGCCGCTGGGGCTGTCGGCACTAGCAGCCCGGCCTCGTCCCTCAATTCGCTTCGCTTGCATTCTGAGCCCCGGTACGAGGCAGGCGGCTGGCGCGGCTGGCCGCAGCTTGTGGACAACCAAGCCTAGGCCATTCGCATCTGGGCCTCTTCCACGGCACCCCACATGCCTACGCTACAATGCCAGTTTGATGCGTGTTGCAATTGGGGCCGACCATGCGGGTTACGACCTCAAGCAGGAGATTGCCAAGCTGCTTGCCGCGGACGGGCACGAGGCGTTGGATCTAGGAGCACATACCTTGGACGCAGATGATGACTACCCCGACTTCGCGATCGCGGTCGGGGAGAGCGTTCGCAACGGAGCGGCCGAACGGGGCATCGTCGTTTGCGGAAGCGGGGTAGGCTCGTCGGTGGCGGCCAACAAACTCAAGGGCATTCGCGCAAGCGTCTGCCACGACACTTATTCCGCCGGGCAGGGTGTCGAGCACGACGACCTCAACGTGCTTTGCCTGGGCGGGCGGATTGTCGGGATCTCCCTAGCCCGGGAACTGGTGCGGGCGTTTCTAGGTGCGCGCTACGACGGCGGACCACGATTCGCACGTCGCTTGAACAAGGTGTTGGACGCGGAACGCCGCGGATGATGCCCGCGACCTCCGGCGTCACCGACGAGGGGTGAGGTTCTCGTGGAGCAATTGCAGAGCCTGCTGTTTTGGATTTCGAGTGCATTCCTGCTGCCCGCCATGGTCGCGATCTTGGGCCTGTTTGTGTATGCCACGTACTTGGCGGGTGGCGTGCTTGCCGAGACCCTCGACCGGCGTGTCAACAAAGACTCTCTAAGGCGCTTGTACGAGGGTGAGCCGACCTTGGAGCGCTTTCTGGGCTTGGACTGGAAGCTCGCCTTGGGGCGGTTTGCCGATGGTGCCAAGCTGCATCCCGAGCGCCTCGACAAAGTGGTCATTGACCTGGAGAATGACCTGCGCCAGAGGGCCGAGCGGCTCTCCGTGCTGGCGCGCACGGGACCCATGCTGGGCTTGATCGGCACCCTGATCCCCCTGCAGCCCGCTCTTGCCGGCCTCGCCGCGGGTGACATGCAGTCGATGGCGTCCAATCTTCTGATCGGGTTCACGACCACGGTCGTCGGCTTGATCGTGGGCGGGGCATCGTTTGCGCTGGGAGTGCAGGTGCGTAACTGGGGGCGGCAGGACCTGGCCGAGATGCACTACTTGCTGGAGGTTTGGTCCGCCGAACGGAGCGAGGAGGGTGTGCCAGATGCATAACCGGTTGGCTCGAAAGCCGCTCGGCCGGGATTGGATGCGGCGGGCATCCGCCGCGTTGGACTCTGGTGAAGACGGCGATCCGTTAGGCGGAGTCGTCAATCTGTTTGACGCCAGCATGGTCCTTGTCGTCGCGCTGATCCTGGCATTGGCTGGCAGTGCAAGCTTGGCGGAGGTAGCCGCCCGCATGAGCACGAAGGACATCACCATCGTCACCAATCCGGGACAGCCGGACATGGAGATGATCGTCAAGCGTGGCGAGCGCATCGAGCGCCTGCGGTCGAGCGAGGAGCGGGGGGTCGGCCGCGGCCAGCGTCTCGGGGTAGCGTATCGGCTTGAGAGCGGCGAGGTCATTTACGTGCCCGAAGCGGAGTAGTGAGCCCGGCGCAGTGGTACGCTGAAATCTCCGAGGTTCCGTGACCCGCACCATCGCAGCCACCCCGAGCGCGGACATGCTCGCGCTCGAAGACCAATGGGGCGCGCACAACTATCATCCGCTGCCCGTGGTGGTAGCACGGGCCGAGGGACCGTGGGTTTATGACGTAGAGGGCGCCCGCTACTTGGATTGCTTGAGTGCTTACTCGGCGGTCAACCAAGGGCACTGCCACCCGCGCATCCTGCGAGCGCTCCAGCGCCAAGCCGAGCGGGTCACGCTCACCTCGAGGGCATATCGTAACGATCAACTGCCCCTGTTCTGTCGCGAACTGGCGGAATTGTGCGGGATGGAGATGGTGTTGCCGATGAACACCGGGGCGGAGGCCATCGAGACCGCCATCAAGGCCTCCCGCAAGTGGGCTTACGACCGCAAGGGCGTAGCGCCAGAGAGGGCGGAGATTCTGGTCTGCGAGAACAACTTCCACGGTCGCACCACGACGATCGTGGGCTTCTCGTCCGACGCGGAGAGCAGGCAGGGATTCGGTCCGTTCACGCCGGGCTTCCGTTCGATTCCCTTCGGCGACGCCGCGGCGCTGGCGAACGCCATCATGCCAAATACGGCTGCTTTCTTGGTCGAGCCCATCCAGTGCGAGGCCG
>Ga0209021_1002316_pt1 | contig 16875 bp, 16 predicted proteins | sample PinacodermFT_FD_187299 | JGI IMG/M metagenome (GOLD analysis project Ga0209021, IMG submission 187299) | Host-associated microbial community of the marine sponge Aplysina aerophoba from Gulf of Piran - sponge pinacoderm, lysed by freeze-thaw... | ecosystem: Host-associated > Porifera > Sponge >... | reverse complement strand
GGCGTGATTTCGCCGGCCCTGAGCCTCGTGATCGTTTCGCGGGCCGTCAGTCGGTAAAGTTCGTCGGACATGGCATGAGGATCCGGTCTTGGGGGCGGAACCTTACAGTAATACCGTCCCACTCTTCCTCAAATTCCCGTCGCGGGCGCATCGCTGAAGTCACGGAGCGGCTTGGCGCTATCGTCGTCATGGACAACCTCTTAAGCCACAAGGGACCCAAAGCCCGCAAGATGATCGGAAACGCGGGCACCCAACTCGTCTTCCTAGCCCTTGCAGCCCGGACTTCAATACCATCGAACTCGCCTTCGCCAAGCTAAGAGCAAGGCTCCGAAAAGCCTCCCAGAGAATCGGCAATGGCCTCTGGATGGCAACGAATTTTCCAGGCCCGAATCATCGCTTCTTCCCCTTGCGACCCTTGTGGCCCTTGGGTTTGGGGCGTTTGACACGGGGTTCCAACAGTTCCGCGAAAGTCTGCCCGGCCCAGCCTTTCGGAAGGGGCTTGCCTTCGGCCAGCCATGCCAGGGTCCGGGCATGTAGCTCGTCCAGCAGCGAAGCCAGCGCCTTGTCGGACAGCCGACGAGCATCGGTGCGGTCCAGGCAATAGAACTCGTGCAGCTTGCGGCCGACAAAGCCCATGTCCTTGATGTCCAAGACGAGGATTTTCACGCGGTCGCGCAAGGCTGCGTCCAGCTCTTCCGGCGCGTCTTCGAGCTTTCGCCGCTGCCGCCTATCTCTCAGAGCCTGACCCAAGAACGTTCATTGCAGGGGGGACCAGCCACCCCCGTATCATGAAAATAGGTGCCGGCCGCGCGGTCGGGACTTCGGGCCAATACGGGGTAGCCTATCGGTCACGGTCCGCAAGATGGGCGCCGCAGATGGCGAGTATCGAACGCCCTGGGAGTAGCGCTCTGGCGGGGTAGGGGTCTGTTAGGCTTGGTCCCCGGTCAGTTACACGGCAAACAGACTGAAGCACTTCGTCAATCCGGTTTGGCGCTCGCCAGGCACCTGCGTCAACGACCTACTCCCACCGGTCTCCGCTCTGTAACAAATGGCAACTCCACCCTCCATCCTGAGTCAGCATCCAGAGATGACTGATTGCCACAGTCGGCCATAACCTGCGCCATTGCCTTGCCGACACGTTCAGCGGCAGCCTCGACTTCGCGGTCGCCGAGGTGGGCATAGCGCAAGGTCATTCGGGTATTGCTGTGTCCCAGCAGCCGGGAGACTACCGGCACGGGAACACCGTTCATGACCGCGTGGCTGGCAACCGTGTGACGGAGGTCGTGAAGGCGGACATCGTCGATTCCGGCTTCCCGGCGAACCCGATACCAGAGCGGGAGTTCGGGACTGCGCGGCCGGTCAGGATTGACAGGCGAGGGCAACACGAACGGGCTCCCGTCTCGCGGTTGGCGTTCCACAATGCGTCGGGCAGCGGCGCTGAGAGGCACTCGTCTCGGGCCCGTCTTGCTGTCGCGCAGGAACAGGTGGCCGTCGCGGTAGTCGGACCAGCGCAAGGTCAGGATTTCGCTCTTGCGGCAGCCCGTGAGCAGCAGCAGGCGGATGACGGCGACCCGCCGCGGCCATCGGTCCTCATGGGCCGTGAGCCCTGCGGACAGGCGGCGGATTTCATCGTCGGAGAGGAACCGCGCACGACCCTTGCGGCGGTAGCGCCGGATACCCCGGCAGGGATTGGAGCCCTCGGGACGCATGCCCATCCGTTCCGCCTCCCTCATGATGACGGACAGCACCGGCATGGACCTGTCCGCGGCCACCGGCGTCGCGCGCAGGCGAGCGAACCAGTTCCTCACCTCCTGCCGGTCGATATCGGCAATCGGCCGTCCTGTGAAATGCGGCAGCAGCTGGTTGCGCAGATAGCAGCGGTTGACGTCGAGCGTCCCTGCCTTCCAGACACGCCCGTAACGCTGGAACACCGTCACGCCCTCGAAGTCCACCGGCTCGATGATACTCCTCGCACTTCCCAAGCTCGCCAGTTAAGGCCTGCGATGGAAAACCATGACCGGAACCGCTCCATTCGGGGTGAGCGCGCCCTCGCATTGCCCGCGGTAGCGGTGGTTGAGGCATCGTGGGTTCGTCGTCGAAACGGCTAGCTCTGTCCGGTGGCGCGTCTTGACGAGTGCAAGAGTGTGTAGTAAATACGATACATGACGCGCTTTGGTCCCACGATCCGCGCAATCCGCGAACGCCTGCGCGAGGAAGACCGGCGCTATTCGGTACGCCAGGTCGCCGGGCGCGTCGGCATCGAACCAGCGTACCTTAGCAAGATCGAGCGCGGCGAGGTGGCGCCGCCCTCGGAGACGACCACGGTGAGGCTCGCGAGGGAGCTCGGCGAGGATCCCGACGTCATGCTGGCGCTGGCAGGCAAGGTGTCCGCCGATCTGCAGACCGTCATCCGCAAACGGCCGCGCCTGTTCGCTGACCTGATTCGTCAGTTGAAGGAAGCACCCGACGAAGTCGTGCTGCGGGTGGTGCGCGAAGTGCGCGACGGCAACTGGTGAGGAGTGAACGTCAATGATCGTGCTTGAGAACGACCGTCTGGAGTTCCGTTTTCCGGAGGTGCATGCGGCGGCGCGCTGCAGCATCGAATTCCAGCGCACTCTGCGCATCCCCGACGACGGCCTCGACTATCCGCTGCCGCCGGGGCTGGGTTCGTTTCCGCTGCGGCATCTGGACGATTACGCCGCGCGCCTGCCGGAAGCGTGGCAGATGCGGGGCGGCGTGATCGCGCCGATGCACCAAGCAGAGGCGATGTGGATCAACTTTCACTCGGACTATCCCTTTGCCGTGAAGGTGGCGACCGGGAAAATCTGCGCAATCACGGGCGATTCCTGGGTAGACAGGCTGAACCGGGATCCGCAGGACTACGCTGTGCTGCCCGAGCAGCCCTGGCTCGACGGATATTGCGTCGAGGAAGGCGTCATCCGCCAGTTTGTCGTCATGCAGCTCGGCGAGGGCTACACGGTCGAAGAGCAGCTGACCGGCGCCGCAGTCCACGGCGGACTTCAGTTGGTGGCCTACCCCATGAAGGCCGAGCGCTATGAGGCGCTCCGGTTGGAATGGGGTGGGTTGCGTGACGATGTGATGTATTCGGCGGAGCCCGTCTTGGAGGACGCCATGGGCCTTGCACCGGGCGGTCGCATGAAGCAGGAGATTTACAATGACCCCTACGGGCTCGATGCCTGGGATCAGCGACACAGCAGCCGCTGCTTCGTTTCCCTGCTGAACACGACCCAATGGATGGCAATCACCGGCGAGCGGCCTCCAATCGAACCGCCGACGGCGAAGGACTACGCCGCTCGCGGCCTGCCTTGGTTCGACTACTATGGCGGGGATGCGCGCGCCGTGGCTGGCAGCGACAAGCTGCGAGGGCTGAGGAGCATCGCCCAGCAGGCCAAGACAACGGGGCAAGGGCCGTTGACGGACAATGAGACGATCACCGCTTCACCCGTCGTGGCGTTGAGAAAGCCACGCCCGGTGCGGGAAGTCGCTCGCGATTGGGCTTGAACCTGAAGGGTTTGGTCTGAGTGCGCTTTCGTTGCGGGGCCAATGGATACACAGCGGAGCGGCATGACCACGATCCGCGAGCACAAGGGCCCAGCACATCGGCGTCGGTCGTATTCCTGCCGAGATTATACGGAGATGGCGTATCGCCACTGGTCTCTCAACGGTTTTGTAAACAGAAGACGGCACGTTGACGCTGCGTTTGGCTGGCTAGCGTACCAGAAAACAGTCGAGAGTTTCATCGCCTTAATCAAAAACTGGACAAACAAAGTTTGGAGAGAGAACTAACGGTTAACATGTTTCACGTGCGAGTTTCCCTTCCAGGAAGGCTATGGCGCATTGGTAGTGCCAATTTGTGAATGGGTCGCCGAATCTTCGAAGCGCGCAGCCCGGCGCCGCGGCGCCGCTGCCCGCGTAGAACACGGTCCGTTGGCCCTTCGCATTGGCGGTCAGCCTGCAGAACAAGGGGATGTAGTCGCGACTACCGAAAAATACGAGGGAATCGGCGATGTCCGAAGGCAGTTCGAAATCGTCGTAGATGTCCCGATGATCTCGGCGCTTGAACAGCTCGACCTTCCTGGCCTTGCTGAACGTGATGTCGTAATTGGGCGTCAGGTAATCTGCACGGATCAGGCCCCAGCCAGCCGAGAGAATATAGAGGCAGTTCGGACTAACGCGCTCGGCAAGCATTTCGTATGTCGGGTTCCTGTAGAGTCGCCAGGCCGGGAGCAAACCGAGGGGATTGCCGCCCGACGCGGCGTTGTATTGCTCGAGAACGGTTCGCCAGGAGCCTCCCCGGTCGGACATGTCGTCAGGCCTCGCATGGACTTGGCTTCCGTCGGACGGCACGGCATCGGGACGGGCAACGAACATGGCGTTTCGGCCATCGAGCGTGCGAAGGTGTCCCGCGTGGCGTTGTTTCCTGGCAGCGCATTGAATGACGACGATCATTGGGTTGTCTCCGCTCGGCTGATCAGATCCGCCAACGTGCCGAGGAAAGCCGGATCGTGGCGTTCTTCCGCACGGTTCGAATTCCAGAGGCCGGAGTCGTGTACCTTCTGGCCGCTGCAATGATGGCCGAGCCATGACGGGGATGGTGAATAGATGGGTTGCCTGCCGCAATTGCTGAGAGGGATGAACGTATTTCTCTCGATGTATACACGCAGACTGGCCGGTCCCGGCTCGTCGGCGACGGGGGAGCCAGAGAAAGGGTATCTCGCCGATAACCCAGCTGTCGCTAATTTCAATGGCAGGATTTGAACCTGCGGCCTTGAGGTTATGAGCGATGAGTTCAAGGACTATTGCCTGACGGCATCTGTCCCCCCATGAGTTGCGCCACCGCCTGCCCGGTCCGCTCGGCGGCCGCCTCGATGTCGCGGTCTGCGAGATGAGCATAGCGTAGCGTCATCTGCACATTGGAATGTCCGAGCAAGCGGGAGACAACCGGGACCGGCACCCCGTTCATTACCGCATGGCTCGCCATCGTATGTCGCAGGTCGTGAAGGCGGCAGTCCTCGATGCCGGCCTCGCACCGCACGCGATACCAAAGCGGAAGGTCAGGGTTGCGTGGACGAGAGGGATCGAGCAGCGAGGGAAAGACGAATGGGCTGCCTGTGCGCGGCTGTCTGTCGAGAATGGCTCTGGCCTGGCTGCCCAGCGGTACCGTCCTCCGCCCCGTCTTGCTGTCGGCAAGAACGAGCCCATAGTCCTGCACTTCCGACCAGCCAAGGCCCGTAATCTCACTCTTGCGGCAGCCGGTGAACAGCAGAAGGCGGATGATGTCCGCCTGCTGTCTGTCACGCTTCCGGCCGGCATCGCTTACCGTTCACAGGACCTAGGCCCTGTGGACAGATTTGATCAAGATGAAGGCAGCGGCGAGGGCAACGAAAGAGCCGAAGTTTGTGGCGGTTTTTTCGCAGCGCAAGGCGATGCGTTTGAAGCGTTTGAGCTTGCCGACGGCCTGTTCGATGCGGGCCCGTCCTCTGTAGAGCGCCCCTGCGAAGCGCTTTGGCCTGTTCCTGGTGTTCTTTCGGTAGGGAATGACCGTCAGGGAGCCTCTTTTCCGGGCGAGTTGGCGGTTTCCGGCGCTGTCATAGCCCTTGTCGGCAACGATGACGCGGGGCCGGACATCGGGGCCGAGGTCCATCAGGGTTTCGAAATGCGGGCTGTCTGCCGCTTGGCCGCCGGTCAGGTCGAAGGCGATCGGCAGGCCGTCGAAATCCGTCTTCAGGTGGATTTTCGTGCTGAAACCGCCCCGCGAGCGCCCGAGCGCCTGACCCTGCTGCCCCCTTTTGCGCCGGCTGCCGAAACATGCGCGCGGGTCACGGTCGAGTCGAACATCTGAACCAGATGCGCCGTGCTGCTCAAATCCGCCAAGGTGGCGAAAAAGTCCTCGAATACTCCCGACCGGCTCAAACGATGAAAGCGCCGCCAAACCGTGTTCCAGTGTCCGAACCGCTCCGGCAGCGCTCGCCAGGTGATGTTGTGGACCGAAAAGAAGTGCAAGGCCTCCAGAAACAGGCGGTCGTCCTTTGCCTTCGCACCCCGCCTCGGAAGGCAAAGCCGGAATACCTCCAGCGCCACCTCCCAGTCCGCCTCCATCATCTGCGTCGACATCACCAAGCCCCATGAAACGTCGACGTCTCATGAATCACACAAGTCCTCCGCCGGGAACCCCTAACCCTATACCTGAGTCAATCCGTCCACACGACCTAGTGAGCGACGAACAGGCCGAAACGGATTCACCTGCACAGACACGCGTCGACCAGCTCACTCACCCGATCAATGGGAGGCTAGAAGCACAATCTTGACCTCGATTTGCCGGAGCGGGAAGGTCTCCTCCGGGAAATTGGCTGCGGCCTGCCACCGTCCTGATGGGTATCGAGCTGCCCACCTGACCCTGCACGGCGTCTCATGGGCCGGATATGAACCTTGCGGACGCCGGTAGGGTGTGGCGGACAGCTTGACGGGCCGACACCCCATCATGATAGGGTATGAGAAAGAGAGGATAAACGGACATGGCGCGTGAACCGGATCGGCCAATCAGGCCACCACCACAACCGCCTCGTGAGCCTGGGCGTCCGGACCGTTCTTCACCCCAAGATACACCCAAGCGCGAAAATGACGTCCCTAACGAGCGTCCGAGTCCTCCACCAGACTAAGGAGGGTAGGCATGGAGGCAACTGATACGCACCGCGACGTAGATGCCCTAGCCTTCCAAGTGGACAAGTCGATGCGGTATCATCAGCGGTTCCGCGGCTTCTACGATTTGGTCAACCGTATTGCCATGTTCTTGATCATCATCGGCGGAGGCGGGGCGGCGCTAAAGATGTCCTTAATTGCACCAGAGATCATCGGGTTTATAGTCGCTGTGGTCGCCGCCCTCAACTTGGTCTGGGTTCCATCCCACCGGGCACGTGACCATCACCTTCTGCACGGTCGATTTAGTTCCTTGATGGTTAGGATCCGCTCGGGAGAGTGGACCCAAGAGAACCATATTATCTGGGAAGCGGAACGGCTCAAGATCGAAAAGGATGAGCTGCCGATCTTCTACGCCCTAGAAGCCGACTGCGACAACCAAGTGCGCCGTGCCTGGGGCCGGACGAAGAAGATGGTTGAGATAGACTGGTGGTCTAGGTTTACCATGTTCGTCCTCAAGCACTCTCCTCGTCAGTTCGGAGAGAAGACCACTTGAACGACATTAACAGTTCACCATCGGATCAGCCTTTGGTCACTGTAGTATAAGATCCCCAATACTTACCGCCACAAACATAGACGTTGGGATAAGTCCGTGCGCAAGCCCCGCCGCAACGGTAGCCAATCCGCGGGCCTTGGTGGACGGCGTTGTTTCGTGCGCGAACTCGTGATAGCGATTCCAGGCATCGATACTTGGCTTCGGAGCCAGGGGAATGACAGCCCGCTTCTTTGATAGCCCGATCCTGAATTCGCCATACGAGTATCCGGTCCGGCACTGGGAACTCGACGGGGCCGGCCAGCCGACCGACCGAATCCTCGAACGTCGGCGGGAGGTCTCTTTCATCACCCCGATTCCCGCGGCCAGGAAACGCAAGAACGAGCAGCTCGAACTGGTCGCGGACGAGAAGGCGCGCGGGCTCGGCGCTGAGGACCGGCAATACAAGCTGATAGAGACCATCGGCAGCATTCGCCATCAGGTCGATGTCTGGCGTGCGTTGCCGGAGGCGCAATGGCGGGTGACGCCGGAAACGGCCCGACTGCTCCGACACTGGCGCAATCACAAATTCAACGAAATCCGTCCGTTCTTCTGTCAGGTCGAGGCCGTGGAGACTGCGATCTGGCTAACGGAGGTGGCGCCGTCGCAGGGAACCGCAGGACGGGCATTCCTGAAGGAACTCGAAAGAGCGAACGAAGACGCCAATCCCGAACTTTCCCGATTCGCGCTGAAGCTCGCAACCGGCGCCGGCAAGACAACCGTCATGGCCATGCTTATTGCCTGGCAGACTATCAATGCGGTGCGTCGGCCGGGCAGCCGGCGTTTCACGCGGGGCTTCCTGGTCGTCACCCCCGGCATCACCATCAGGGACCGGTTGCGAGTGCTCCAGCCCAACGACCCGGACAGCTACTACCGGGACCGTGAGCTGGTGCCGAACGACATGCTGGGCGATCTCGACCGGGCGAAGATCGTGATCACGAACTACCATGCCTTCAAGCGGCGAGAGACAATGGCGGTTTCGAAGGGTGGGCGCGCGCTGCTGCAAGGCAGGGGGCCGAACCTCCAGACGGCGGAGACCGAGGGCCAGATGCTCCAGCGGGTGCTTCCGGAGCTCATGGGGTTCAGGAACATCCTCGCGATCAATGACGAGGCGCATCACTGCTACCGCGAAAGGCCGCCGGACGAGGACGACGAGGGCAAACTCGTCGGCGACGACCGCCGGGAAGCGGAGAAGAACCGGGAGGCGGCCCGGCTCTGGATATCAGGGCTGGAGGCGGTGGGGCGAAAGCTCGGCCTCGCCCATGTGGTCGATCTTTCGGCAACGCCGTTCTTCCTGCGCGGGTCGGGTTACGCGGAGGGCACGCTCTTTCCGTGGACGGTGAGCGACTTCTCGCTCATGGACGCCATCGAGTGCGGCATCGTCAAGCTGCCGCGAGTGCCGGTTTCCGACAATATTCCCGGTGCTGACACGCCAACCTTCCGCAATCTCTGGCGGCACATCGGCAAGGCGATGCCGAAAAAAGGCTGGAGCAAGACGTCCGGCCTCGACCCCCTGCAAATACCCGTAATGCTTCAGACGGCGCTGGAAGCGCTTTACGGCCACTACGAGAAGACGTTCGAAGCATGGAGGGAAGCGAATATCGAGGTCCCGCCCTGCTTCATCGTGGTCTGCAACAACACTTCGACCTCGAAGCTGGTCCATGACTACATCGCCGGTTTCCACCGTGAAGGTCCCGGCGGGTCGAGGACGCTGGAGCAGGGCCGGTTGCCGCTCTTTCGGAATTTCGACGAGTCCGGCGTTCCGCTGGCCCGTCCGCGCACGCTCCTGATCGACAGCGAGCAGCTTGAGTCGGGCCAGGCGCTCGACAAGTCTTTCAGGGACGCTGCGTCGGACGAAATTGACCGTTTTCGCCGGGAGATCGTCGAGCGGACGGGCGATCGCCAGCGGGCAGAAAAGCTCTCCGATGAGGACTTGCTGCGCGAAGCGATGAACACGGTAGGCAAGGCGGGCCGGCTCGGTGCCGGGACACGCTGCGTCGTTTCCGTCTCCATGCTGACCGAGGGTTGGGACGCCAACACTGTCACCCATATTCTCGGAGTGCGCGCGTTCGGCACACAGCTTCTCTGCGAGCAGGTGGTCGGCCGGGCTCTTCGCCGGCAATCATACGAGTTGAACGAGAGTGGACTGCTCGAAGCGGAATATGCGGATGTGCTCGGCGTTCCGTTCGACTTCGCCGCGGAGATCACGCCTCCTCCTCCCCGGCCGCCGCGGAAGACCGTCGACGTTCGGGCCGTCAGCCCCGAGCGCGATGCCAGCGAGATCCACTTTCCGCGCGTGGCCGGCTACCGCATCCAACTGCCGGAGGAACGGCTCGAAGCTAAATTCGACGAGAACTCGGCGCTGGTGTTGACGCCGGAACTGGTCGGCCCGTCGCGCACCCGGAACGAAGGCATTATCGGCGAGGGTGTGGATCTGAACCTGGTGCACACCCGCGACCTGAGGCGCTCGACACTGCTGTTCCATCTCACGAAACGACTACTGGAAACCAGGTGGCGCGAAGCCGGGGAGGAACCGAAGCTGCATCTGTTCGGGCAGATCAAGCGGATTGCCGGCGAGTGGCACGACCGCCACCTGGTCTGCAAGGGCGGCACATATCCGGCGCAGCTCATGTATCTGTCCCTGGCGGACACGGCTTGCGACCGCATCGCGCGGGCCATCGACACGCGGCATTCGGACGAAAACCCGGTAAGGGCAGTGCTCGACCCTTACAACCCTTCCGGCTCGACGGCCCATGTCCGGTTTGCCACGACGAAACAGACCTTGTGGAAAACGAGCCCCGGCCGCTGCCACGTCAACTATGCGGTTTGCGACAGCGACTGGGAGGCGGAGTTCTGCCGCATCGCCGACGCACATCCCCGCGTGCGGGCCTGGGTGAAGAATCACGGTCTCGGCCTGGAGGTGCCCTATCGCAGCGGCTCGGAATCCCGGATTTACGTTCCCGACTTCATTGTGCTGGTCGATGACGGGCGCGGCGCGGACGACCTGCTGCGCCTGGTGGTCGAAATCAAGGGCTATCCCGACGGAAATGCGGAGGAGAAGAGGGCCGTCATGGAGTCCTACTGGGTGCCGGGTGTGAACGCTCTGGGCGCCTACGGCCGGTGGAAGTTTGCGGAGTTCACCGATGTTCATGACATGGAGGACGCATTCTGCCGGACGGTCGAGCGATTGCGCTCGTTCACCGAAATCGAAGCAGGAAAGCGATTGGGCGGAACCGGAGAAGCGACGGACGCACCGGCGACAGGAACGGAGGAAGTGCTGGCGCTACTGCGGGCTCACAAGGCGGAATTGATACGACGTTTCCGGATCCTCGACTTGTTCCTGTTCGGCTCAATGTCCCGGGGCGCGGCCACCGGAATCAGCGATGTCGATGTTCTGGTGCGTTTCGACGGGCCGGCAACGTCGGATCATTACTTCGGCGCTCAGTTCTATATCGAGGATCTGCTCGGCCGCCCCGTCGATCTGGTGACGGACAAGGCTTTGCGCGCCGAAATCCGTCCCTATGTGGAGCGGGACGCCATCCATGTCTGATGCCGGCGAGTCTTCACGCAGCTGGCATCTGTATGTCCACGACATGATCCAATTCGGCGAAAACGTCATGTCCTTTACCGATGGCATGGACATGGCCGCATTTGGCGACGACGCACGGACCTATCATGCCGTTCTGCGCAATCTCGAATTGATCGGCGAGGCTGCGACGCATGTTCCCTTGGTGGTGCGGGGCGCATTCCCGGAAATCGACTGGCGCCGCATCGTGGGCCTACGCAATCGTCTGGCGCATGCTTATTTCCGTATCGACGACAATATACTCTGGGACATAATCGCGAAGGATATTCCGCGTCTCTTGCCGCAGCTGCGGCATTTGATAGAGACCGCTGGAAGGGAAGGCGAATAGATGGCGCGCAGGCCTTCAAGACCCAAGTCCGTGGAAACGCTGACCCATGGCGAGGCGTCACGGCGGAACATTCCGACGGCCGAGCACCACCCCGTGATGGCGGAGGAGGAGAAGGCGCCGGTCCGGGCGGTCTATGAGCGGCGCAACCGGGACCTCGACCCGCAGCTTGTCTGGCGCGGCAAGGATGCGCAGGACGCCGCCGACCTCACCGTGCAGGCGCCGCCGCTCTACATCCAGGAGAAGGTGCATCCCAAGGTTCTGGTGGACGACCTGCTGCGGCAGACGAAGGCGCGCCGTGACGGGGAGGCGGATGCGGCGCCGGACCTGTTCGCCGATTTCAACGGCCTGCCGAGCGAGGATGCGCGCACCGAGTTCTACCGCCACGACGCCAACTGGTCGAACCGCATGATCCTGGGCGACAGCCTGCAGGTCATGGCGAGCCTTGCCGAGCGCGAGGGTCTGCGCGGCAAGGTGCAGTGCATCTATATCGACCCGCCCTACGGCATCCGTTTCAACTCCAACTTCCAGTGGTCGACCACCAGCCGCGACGTGAAGAACGGCAACGCCGCGCACATCACTCGCGAGCCGGAACAGGTGAAGGCCTTCCGCGACACCTGGCGTGACGGCATCCACTCCTACCTCACCTATCTCCGCGACCGGCTCACGGTGGCGCGGGAACTGCTGACAGAGAGCGGCTCGATTTTCGTGCAGATCGGGGATGAGAATGTCCACCGGGTGCGGGCATTGATGGATGAGGTATTTGGGGAGGAGAATTTCGTCGTTGCCATTAAGTTTTCTAAGACTTCTGGGTTAGGTGGCAAATTTCTCGATGAAACATTTGATTACCTAGTTTGGTTTTCCAAGGATATCAATTTTTTGAAATTTAGACGCCCATACGTTAGAAGGGAACTAGGTGAAATTGGAGCCACTCAATACAATTTTTCTATGCGCTTGGATGGTTCATTTGGATCCCTTGATGATGATGTAAGCGGAAATGCTTTTGCGCACGGTGATTTAACTTCACAAACTGGAAATGAAACAACAATTTTCTCCTTTCTTTTGAACGGTACACCGATACCATCACCACGTAAAGGAGGATGGAAGTCAAATCGTTCTGGAATAGAAAGACTAAAGAAAGCCGGCCGGATTATTCGTATAGGAAATACTCCTCGATATGTAAGGTATTTTGCCGATGCGCCGTATTTTCCTATGGGGTCTGGCTGGCTCGATACTGGAGTCAGCGGTTTTGGGACTGAAAAGCTCTACGTCGTCCAAACTCTCCCGCGAGTTCTTGAACGCTGTATTCTTATGACCACAGACCCTGGCGATCTCGTGCTGGACCCGACCTGCGGTTCCGGCACCGCGGCCTATGTCGCCGAGCAGTGGGGGCGGCGATGGATCACCATCGATACTTCCCGTGTGGCGCTGGCTCTGGCGCGGGCTCGCGTCATGGGCGCGCGCTATCCTTGGTATCTGCTGGCCGACAGCCCGGAGGGGCAGCGCAAGGAAGGCGAGATTACCCGTCGCGCGCCGTCGGAGGCGCTGACGGGCGGCGACATCAGACAGGGCTTCGTCTATGAGCGCGTGCCGCATATCACGCTTAAGTCCATCGCCAACAATGCCGAGATCGACGTGATTTGGGAGGAGTGGCAGGAGACGCTTGAGCCGCTTCTCACGAAACTCAACGCTTCCCTCGGGAAGAATTGGGAGGAGTGGGAAATCCCGCGCGAGGCGGGAGAGGACTGGCGGACCGAAGCCGTTGCAGCCCATGCCGCATGGTGGCAGGCGCGCATCGCCCGGCAGAAGGAGATCGACGCCTCTATCGCGGCGAAGGCAGACACCGAATATCTCTACGACAAGCCGTATGAAGACCGGTCCCGCATCCGCGTTGCCGGCCCCTTTACGGTCGAGAGCCTGGCACCGCACCGGATGCTGGCCATGGACGAGGACGACGAGTTGTTCTCCACCTTGGGTGCGAATGGCCCAACCTATGGCGAGGCGCCGGACTTCACCGCTATGATCCTTGAAAATCTGAAGACCGCTGGCGTCCAGCAGGCGCACAGGGAAGATCGCATAACATTCTCGTCCCTTGTGCCCTGGCCCGGCCATAATGTCTGCGGCGAGGGGCGCTACGAGGAAGCGGACGGCAAGGCGCGCCGCGCCGGCATCTTCATCGGCCCGGAGTTCGGCACCGTCTCGCGCCCCGACCTCTCTGCCGCTGCCCGCGAGGCCGCCGAAGCCGGTTTCGACGTGCTGGTCGCTTGCGCCTTCAGCTATGACGCCCACGCAAGCGAATTTGATCGACTGGGCCGCGTGCCCGTGCTGAAAGCGCGCATGAATGCGGACCTGCATATGGCGGGTGATCTGAAAAACACGGGCAAGGGCAACCTGTTCGTCATCTTCGGGGAACCTGACATCGACATTCTGGACGAGGGCGGCGACTGCATCCGGGTGCGGATCAACGGCGTCGACGTCTTTCACCCCAATTCCGGCGAAGTGCGCAGCCACGGCCCGGACGGCATTGCCTGCTGGTTCGTGGATACGGACTACAACGAGGAAAGCTTCTTCGTCCGCCACGCCTATTTCCTAGGCGCGAACGATCCCTACAAGGCGCTCAAGACGACGCTCAGGGCGGAGATCGACGCCGACGCCTGGGCCACGCTCAACAGCGACACCTCCCGCCCCTTCCCGCGCCCCGCCTCCGGTCGCATCGCCGTCAAGGTCATCAACCATCTGGGCGACGAGGCGATGAAGGTGTTTCGCGTTTAGTGTAGGGACTTTCGGCCATGTTAGCTTTTGCCGACAAGGTGCTCCAGCCAATCATCATTCGTCACCAGTTGCCCGCTTTGAAACCAAAACAATCCAATTTTCATTTTGCGCAAGAACCGCATGACATCATCTGATGGCTTGTCGGGCACGAGAATCGCTATATGGGTCTCTTGCACGTCATTGCCGAGGCCAAACCAGTAGTGATACAGCTGACCAATCGCCATTCGGACATTTGCGCTTTCAGCAGAATTCTTCGCTTCGATCAAAAGGTCATTACCATGTTTGTCATAGCTCTTTACAAGCACATCAAACATGCAATCGGCACTGACTCCCTCGACGAGGGTGTAATCACCCAACGCAGTTTGAAGCGCATTCGTCAATTCATTGTGTTTTCGACGCTGTGTCTGACGGCCGGCCTTCTGAATGATCTGGATGTCAGCCTCATCCTTCGATTGAAGTGACTTTTCGGTCCTAGTTTCTTTTCGCCGCAGCAAAGCTTTCGTGGGAGGCTTGGTCTCGGTACGGACGAAGTCGATAGTCTCCTTTCCCATCGTGCGGCCCACTTGATCCAAATCCGCTGCATCTTCAATTCCTGATTGCCCAAGCATCTTGGTCATTGCTAGGAATTGATCTTCCAACGAGGAGTCGGCTACATCTAGTGCGGCTAGTACATTTTGAACCCACTTGTTGCCGTTTATCAGAGGAAGATGCAGTTTAGGATCGAGTGAGAAGAGAACTGGAGTGACGTAATACTCTGGCCGCATCAAAACTCCCGCATGATTGGCCTTAGGGATGCCTGACATATCGGTCAACGTGGCTATTATCTGGCGCCGGTCATCCAGGCTAGATGCGCGATAAGCTCGTCCATAAAGGTCTGCCAATGTCTCGGAATTATCTTCAACCCAACCAAGGACACTGTTTCGATAAGCGCTATAGAAGTTGGTAAAACCAGTGTGACGAAGAATGAGCTGTTCTACATCGGGCGAATTCATGGCTCGGCCGCACATGCGGGCCACTTCAGGCAAAGCGCGCCCGCCAACATCTACTCCAAGTGCTTCGCCAAGAGCAGGTATCTTCGTGCTTGCAATGTAAGCGGGGTTGTCGCCTTTGTAACTCTTCGTGATCCAAGTGAGTTTCCCAAGAGCGTACAGCTTTTCTGGGACAACCTGACCATTCTCGAACAAATTTCTTGCTATGGCACGCACCAAGCGATTGGTATCTCGTTCCCTTTCAGCCCAGTTCGCCGACATCTAGTGGGTCCCCTTGAAAGCTACCGACAGTACTCAGCGGCCAGCGGGACGCTGGTCCGCTGCAGCAAATTGTTATGTTCGCCCTGCACGATTGCTGTTTCTAGCTTACACACGTACAGGAATACCAGACTGTTGGATTTCGACAGATTGATAGCCATGCCGACTCAATATTGCTGCGAGCGTGCAGTTTTCTTCATCCGGGTCGGTGCTTGGTCCAATAGTAATCGACTCGATCGGCAGCTGACTTTCTTTGAGAAAACCAAACTCAACATATGGCGTTAATCCGTATCGACCGGACCTGAATTTGGTCTCCAACGACAACGAGGATGTGGACGGTTGGTATATCTGGCGGTATTCAGCCTCTTCTTCAAATCCCGCATGCTTGACGACACATGCGACGATATTGAACGTTGCTTCCAGCATGCCGAGAAGGTAACCGACCTCCACCTCACCGAAATCACTTTTCGCCAAGAGTTCCTCAACCCGATCAAGCAAACGCGCCACAACAGCTTCAGCGACTTCCTCACTGTAGATGACTTTTTCGAGTAACGGCATGCGGCCATCTGTGGTTGCCATTTCACCAGACTTGAACCCTATGCAATAGCCAACACCTAGCCCCGCGTATGCACGCCACTGGCTAAGCTGATTTACCTCAGATGAGTAGCAAGCGATGTATGTATCTACGGACACAAGGTTTGATATCGCTCGTTCGACCAATTGACGCGACTGGCCTTTCATATTTCCCCGCACCAATCGTTCCACCAATTCGACCCCGATTTTATATTCCATCGAATCATTCATCCGGCTTACATGCGTAGCCCAGATCTTGCCGGATTCAAGCATTCCAATCAGTGCACTAGAGTTTGTATAATGATAAATCACATCTGCCGGATTTGGTTCGATCAGATTTGCCAGCTCAAAACCTAGTGCTTTAGCCCACTCGTCGATCTGGGCCACACGGCGTTGATATTCCGTCTCAGTCATCGTTTGGTATGTCGAGGAATCCACGAAGAACATAACGCCTATCTTCAGCCGCCCGCTTGAAGCGAATGAGCGAAGGGAAGTAGCGGAAAGCGGGTCGGCTGCAAGGCATTGTTAGAGCGCGACCAGTTCCGCGAGTTTTACCACAATGTCTGCCATGGGCTCTTCTGCGGTGCTCAAGCCACTGCGCGAGCCAAGTAATGGACTAACTTCGCGAAGTGCTTCATACGTAGTGTCATGCACGATAGGAACGAGCAGGTCACGCGCCAAAAGCGCCGAAAGCTCTTTGTCAGCAATACCCTCTGCCTCGACACGGCGGAGGAACGCAGGGGTCACCAGCACGATCCCGACTCGCGAGTTGGCTAAACCCTTGTCGATTTCCCTAAGCAAGGACGCACCGAGGACGATGTCCTTCTCGCTGAACCAAACGGAAACGCCTCGAGACTCAAGATGATCGTGCAACTTTTTGGCAGCCCCATGGCGATCATCCCAAGCGTGGCAAAGGAAGGTGTCACGAAGATCGGGCACCGTCGCTCGCTTCTCGACGTTTTCACGGATTGGTGTAAGCGTCCGCACCTCGGCAGGCGTGTACATGACAGACGAACCTGCTCGCGACCATCGCGGCTGTGTCGTGCGGCTGGATCCGCCGCCGCTCCGACCGCTGCCACGGTTACGCGACGGAGAGTAAGACGAGGGCGAGTGCGACCCGTAG
>Ga0209021_1002314_pt1 | contig 16889 bp, 10 predicted proteins | sample PinacodermFT_FD_187299 | JGI IMG/M metagenome (GOLD analysis project Ga0209021, IMG submission 187299) | Host-associated microbial community of the marine sponge Aplysina aerophoba from Gulf of Piran - sponge pinacoderm, lysed by freeze-thaw... | ecosystem: Host-associated > Porifera > Sponge >... | reverse complement strand
CCGCCGGGCGATCGGCGCCAGTACGCCGCCGCCACCCCCGCCGACGACCTGCACGAGCGAGCCACCGCCACGCCGCACGCGACCGCCCTCGTCCGGGACGGCGGGCGGCACACCTTTCGCGAGCTGGACGAAGCGGCCGTCGCCCGCCGCCCCCCTGGCAGGCGCCTTCCCCCCGGCTCCCGCGTCACCCTTTGCCTGCCCCCCGGCCCGGATGCCGTGGCGACCCTCTTCGGCGTGTGGAAGGCGGGCCACGTCGCGGTGCCGCTGCACGAGAAGCTCACTGCCGCCGAGATCGTCCACGCGCACAAACTTGTCAACCCTGCATTACATATTGACAACTCCGGTTTACATTTGGTGCAAGATTGCGACCCATCCGCCGAACGTCCCTCCGGCGCCGTGTCCGCCAGGTGGCCCTCCCGGGCCCTGCCCGCGCGCCTCTCCCCGTGCGACCGGCCCGTCACCGCGTTCCTTCTCACCTCGGGCTCCTCCGGGGCCCCCAGGGCACTCGGCTTCAACCGGGCCGCCCTCGCCGCCTCGGCCTCGGCGGTTGCACGCCGCCTGGACCTCCGCGCCGCCGACCGCTGGGGACTCTGCCTTTCGCTCGGTCACATCGGCGGGCTGTCGCTCGTGGTGCGCGCGGTGATGACCGGGTCCTCCGTGCGGCTGTGGCCCTCATTCGACGCGGACGCGGTCGTTCGCGCCATGCTGGACGGCGAGGTGACCCATCTGGCCATTGTGCCGGTCATGCTGAGACGCATCCTGGAGAGCCTCGGCGGCGAGCGTGTACCGTCGACGCTGCGCTGCGTGCTGGTCGGAGGCGCCGCGGCGCCCCTCGCTCTGCTGGGCGACGCGTGGCGGGCCGGACTGCCGGTCGCAACCACATGGGGAATGACCGAGACCGCCTCCCAGGTCGCCACCGCGCCCCCCGCATTGTCGCGGCGGCGGCCGGGAACCGTGGGGCGGCCGCTCGACGGCATCGAGGTCCGGGACGAGCCGGGTGGCAACCTGTCCGTCCGCGGTCCGACGCTGGCTTCCGTGGTGATCCCGGCGCCCGGGACCGATCCGGAGCCCCTGAAGACGGACGCCGAGGGATGGTTCGCAACCCGCGACACCGGAAGTATTGACACGGACGGCCACATCTCAATACATGGGCGACAGGACGACACGATCGTGAGCGGGGGGCTGAACGTGAGCCCGCGGGAGGTGGAGCGGGTGATCGAGGGGCTTCCCGGCGTCGCGGAGGCGGTGGTCTTCGGTGCGCCGGACGAGGAATGGGGCGAGGCGGTGGTCGCGGTGGTCGAGCCGGACGGAGCGGCGAAGCGTGGCCGCGTCACGGCCGCCGTCGTGGACCGGCACTGCCGCGCACACCTTGCCCGCGGCCGCTGCCCGTCGCGTATTCTGGTCGTGGACGAACTGCCGCGAACCTGGACCGGAAAGGTGATGCGGGCCCGCGCCGCCGCCATCGCACGGACAAGGACCGGCTGACCATGACACGGAGTGGCTCACCATGATCGACGAATTCCGCCGCCGGGGCCTCCTCGCGGACGCCACCGAGCACGCGGCCGAGGCGCTGGCCGCGGGGCAGGTCACCGGATACATCGGCTTCGACCCGACGGCTTCGTCGCTTCACGTGGGCTCTCTGGTCCCCATCATGGGGCTCGTGCACCTGCAGCGCGCCGGGCACTGTCCGATTGCGCTGGTCGGAGGCGGGACGGGACTGATCGGCGACCCGTCCGGCAAAGCGGAGGAACGCGCTCTCCTCGACCGCGCCCGGGCCGAAGAGAACGCGGAAGGCATCCGGAAGCAGCTCGCGTCCTTCCTGGACTTCGACTGCCGCACCAACCCGGCCCGCATGGCGAACAACCTGGATTGGCTCGACGGTCTCGGCTTCGTCGACTTCCTCCGCGACATCGGCAAGCACTTCTCGGTGAACGCCATGCTGCGCAAGGAGTCGGTGCGCCGCCGCCTCGACGACGAGGAGTCCGGCATCTCCTTCACCGAATTCAGCTACCAGCTGCTCCAGTCGTATGACTTCTGGGAGCTCAACCGCCGCTACGGCTGCACCCTGCAGATGGGCGGGTCGGATCAGTGGGGCAACATCACCGCCGGGATCGACCTGGTGCGTCGCCTGGGGGGACCGCGTTGCCACGGGATCGTCTTCCCGCTCCTCACGGCCTCCGGAGGGGTCAAGTTCGGCAAGACCGAGGCGGGGACCGTGTGGCTCGATCCCCAGCGCACGTCTCCCTACCGCTTCTACCAGTTCTGGCTGAACACCGGGGACGCCGACGTGGTCCGCTACCTGAAGCTGTTCACTCTGCTCGACGGGGCCGACATGGAGGATCTGGCCCACGCCGTGGCCGAGCGTCCGCACATGCGTGAGGCCCAGCGGCGGCTTGCAGCGGAGGTGACGCGCGTGGTGCACGGGGCGGGTGGGTTGGAGCGCGCCGAGCGGGCGTCGAGGGTGCTGTTCGGGGGAAGCCTCGACGGGCTCGGGGCGTGCGACATCGAGGAGATCTTCGCCGACGTGCCCTCGACGGGCCTGGCAAGGTCGCGGCTGGAGGGGGACGGGGTGGAGCTGGCCGTGCTGATGGCCGATGCGAGCATGGCCCCGTCCCGGAGCGAGGCGCGGCGGCTGATCCGGGGCGGCGGGGTGTACCTCAACGGCGCGAGGGTGGTGGACCGGGGGGCGGCGGTGGGGAGGGGGGACCTGATCGAGGACCGATTCGTGGTCGTGCGGGTTGGGAAGAGACGCTACTTTGTGGTAGAGGTCGCTTAGGCCCCCGCACGACGTGTGGAGAGTGTTCAATCGAATGGGTGACAAGATGAGATCAGGTCCCGCTCTATTCGCAGGCGCGCTGGCACTGGTCGCCAGCCCCCTGCTTGCTCAGAACTCCGAATCGGGCGGCTCTGTCGGCGGCTCGGGGAGCGTCATGCCGGCAACGGCGGTCGCGACCGAAGTGACCGACGCGCCGAGCATCGATGGACGCCTGGACGAGGCGGTCTGGCAGCAGGCGCCCGTCATGACGGGGTTCACCCAGCGCGAGCCCTTTGACGGCCAGCCCGCCAGCGAGCGGACCGACGTACGGGTGATTTTCGACGACGCGGCACTCTACGTTGGCGTGTGGGCGTTCGACGGCAGTGCCGACGCAATCACCTACGGCGAACGCATTCGCGACTACGAGGTCAACCAGAGCGACGCCATCGTGTTCGTCCTGGACACCTACAACGACGACCAGAACGGCTTCGTCTTCGGGACCACCCCGACCGGCATCGAATACGACGGACAGGTGGCGAACGAGGGGCGTGGCGGCGGGCGTTTCCAGGGAGGCGGGTTCAACTCGCGGCAGCGCTTCCAGTCCGGTTCCGGCGGCGGCTTCAACAAGAACTGGGACGGCAGCTGGACGGTTGCCACCACCACCGACGGCGAGGGCTGGTACGCCGAGTTCCGCATCCCCTTCAACACCCTGCGCTACGGGAACGACAACGAGAGCTGGGGCTTCAACGTGGCGCGGCGGATCCGGCGGCTGAACGAAGAATCGTTCTGGACCCCGGTGCCGCGCGAGTTCAACCTCTACCGCCTCAACTATGCGGGCGATCTGGAGGGGCTGCGGCCGCCGTTTCAGCGGTTGGCGACCGTCACGCCGTACCTGCTCGGGTCGACCGGGCGCGACTACACGGCCGCCTCGGGCTTTTCGCAGGATGGCAACCTTGGAGGCGAGGTAAAGTTCCAGATCACGCAGGGACTGACCCTGGACGCGACCTACAACACCGACTTCGCCCAGGTCGAGGTCGACGACCAGCAGCTCAACCTCACCCGCTTCTCGCTCAATTTCCCCGAAAAGCGGCCCTTCTTCCTCGAGAATGCCGGCTTCTTCAGCGTGGGCGGCGGGGGTGCCGACCTGTTCTTCAGCCGGCGCATCGGGATTGCGGGCGGCCAGCCGGTTCCGATCACGGGTGGCGCGCGTCTGTCGGGACGGGCGGCGGGGCTGAATGTCGGACTGCTGCACATCCGGACCGGTGGCGAGACCGGATTGCAGGACGCCCTGGGGTATTCGGTGGCCCGCATCGCCAAGGAGCTGCCCAACCGCTCCCGCGTCGGGGGCCTGTTTGTGAACAAGGGCGGGCCCGATGGCGACTTCAACCGCACCTTCGCCGCCGATGCGGCGATCGGGATCGGGGAGGCGCTCACCTTCAGCAGCTTCGTTTCGCGGACGGACGATCCCGAATCGTTCAACGATCCGTACGCGTGGGACCTCTCCGGGAACTGGAGCAGCCGGAGCTGGTCGGTGACGGGCCAGACCCGGGAAATCGGCGAGGGCTTCAACCCCGAAGTCGGGTTCCTGCCGCGCCGAGGCTATCGGTACTACCAGTACCACGTCATGCACAAGCTTCGTCCGACGTGGCTGCGCGAGATCCGGCCACACATCTCCTACTACACCTATCGGAGCCGCAAGACCGGCATCGAGAGCGGCTTCGAGGAATCGGCCCGCGTGCACGTCGATTCGCACTGGGAGTGGCCGTCGGGGGCACAGATCCACACCGGCGCCAACTTCAACGTCGAGGGCATCTACGAACCGTTCCAGATCCTCGGGACCGACGCGGTCATCCCCGAGGGGACGTACTCGGGCTGGGAAACGCAGCTGGTGTTCAACAGCAACGCGGCCGCGAGGCTGTCGGTCACCTCGCGGATCAACATCGGCAGCTTCCTGACCGGATCGCGCCGTGGCGGAAACGCTTCCCTCACCTTCCGGCCGAACGCGTCGTTCAGCACCTCCGCGCGCGCCACATACTTCGACGTGACCCTTCCACAGGGCGAATTCGAGACTGTCCTGCTGGGCATGAACTTCGGCTACTTCTTCACCCCGCGGGTCTACCTGCAGTCGCTGGTGCAGTACAGCAACCAGCTGGACAGCTGGTCGGCGAACCTGCGCTTCGGGTGGCTCAACACGGCGGGCACCGGGCTGTTCATCGTGTACAACGACGTCCAGGGGTTCGACTTTCCCGACGGACTGAATCCGGACGGAGGACGGTTCATGGAGAACGGGACGCTGGCGCGGTCGCTGATCGTGAAGTTCACGCGGCAGTTCAGCGTGCTGGGGGGGTAGGGGGCGCTTCGTCCGTCAGGCGGCGGGGCCGGTCATCGCCTGCCGCGCCCTTCAGGCCGCTGGGCCACACAGCGGCATGGCGTCTGCACCGTCCGAATCCGCTTGCCGCGACTCCATCGACAGCTTCCAGCGCACGGCCGTCCCGAACATGCCCGTGCCGTCTCCGAAGACGGAGGGGATACGGGGTTCACCAGCGAGGTCGATCCTGCCGTTCCGGTTCCAGGTAGCCCAGTTCCGGTCGACCGCGCCGACGGCGACTTCGGCGGAAGCGCCTTCGGGGAGTCCCACGCGCAACACACGGTGCAGCTCCCACCGCTGGAGATCCACCAGTTCGAAGACAAAATCGCGGGGGAAGACAAGTTCGGTGGAGTCGGAGCTCGGCACGGTCACCGGGAGGTAAAGGGCTTCCTCGCGTGTCCACAACTCGCCCAGACCCACGAGTCTTGATTCCGCCATGTAGGCCCAACTCCCCTCGGAGCGAGCCCAGTCGAAACGATAGCTGGTGTCGGGATTCAACCGGCAACGTCCGTCCTTCAGCGCCAGGCCCGACGGGATGAAGATCCCCGGCAGCCGGCTGTCACCGCGTAGCAGGCCGCCGTCCGCCAGTGTGATCAGCAGCGTCAGTTGCTCTCTCGGCAGGAAGAAGGCGGCGGGGGCCCTGGCGACGTAGCATGAACCCGCGGGAGGACGACTTCTTCCAACTGAAAGCTGGGTTACGCAGGTCGACAGCGGATCGGGCACCTCTTGCAGCTGCAGGGATCGTCCTGATTCACCGACTATCCTGACCGTTGCGCCGGGCTCTTCGTTGGAAGTCCTGCGATGGTGCCGGGTGACCAGCGCAAGGGCGCTCATTTGGGCCTGGGAGGGGTTGAGCGGATCGACGTGAAGCACCATGGTCACTCCAGCTACAACCAGATCAGGTGCGCGTTCGATCTCCACTTCAGCGAGTTCGCAGCCCCCCGTCAGGAGTAGAGCCGACAGTGTCGACCAGACGGCCCCGAGAAACGCGGGTTGTATCGATAGAGCATTTCGCGACGATCTGTTCGGGCGCATCAGAACGACACCTCCACGCCGATGGTGGGCAGGATGGGGATCATGGAGACACCGCCGCGAGTCGGTATCTCGGGTCGATAGTTGAACGAATAGAAGAGGACATTCTTGCGGTTATATACGTTGAGCACGCTCACGTAGGGCGTAACCCTGCCCCAGTCCTTTTCCCAGGTCCTGCGGAAGGTGACGTCCAACCGGTGTCGAACCGGGTAGCGGTCCCCGTTTCTGGGACCGAGGACGAGTCCGGTCGCGTACGTCGGATGCACCAGTTGGTCGATCATCCGGGTACGATAGATGTCGAAGAGAGCGAGGGGCCGGGTGTACGGCAGGCCCGTCCCGAAATTCCACCGCAGGCCGCCCTCGATGTTGCCGGGCAACTGGCGGCGGACCACCAGGTCCACGTCGAGCCGACGATCGAACACCGGCGGATACGTGATCACCGGCGCGGGATCCAGGCCCGTTCCGGAGTCGCGAAACGTCCGATCCGCTTTTAGCAGAGACAACGAGAGCCACCCCGTGGTCTCGCCCAGATCTCTGCGGATCATCAAGTCGGCCCCGAAGGACCGCCCCTCGCCAGCCATCAGGTCGTCGTTCGGATCGCTCGGATCTTCGGCCCAATCCTGAGCCGCCAGACCCTCGTAGCGGCGGTGGTATCCCTCCAGGGCGACGAACCATGCGTCGCTCTGGCCGATGAAGGTCTCGACACCTCCCTGCAGGTGGTCTGAAACGATTGCGGGCCCCTGAGTGCCGGAAAGCATCCACCAGTCCGGACTGACTGGCAGCTTTTCGTCGCGCACCGAGAAAACGAACTGGGAGTATCGTCCGGCTGCTGCTCGAACGGCCCACTTGCCATCGCCCAGGAAGCGCTTCAGCGCGAGTCGGGGCGAGAGCACCGTGGTGGCGTGGGCGTCGCCAGGTCGCCAGTGATCCAGTCGCATGCCACCTTCCACCAGCCACTGGGCGTTGGGGTTCCAGTGCACCTGCGAGTACACGGCCGACCCAATGCCATCGTGCCTTCCCGTCGGAAACGGCTCGGGCAAGCCACCCTCGATGATGTTGTCGTTTTCGGCCCGATTGACGACCCAGCCGGACTTCCACCTCACTCGGGCCGTGGGCCTTCGCTCCAGGTCGGCGCCGAACGAGGACTGGTTGATACGGGTCGCAAACCGGGTGTCTCCGAACTCGTCGTAGGTGAACTCGCCGGCAAACCGGGAGAAGGAACCGTGCAGGTCCAGCGCCCCACCGCCGCGGAGCGGTCGGGTCCAGGATGCACCAACGGCGTCGTTCCCCCAGCTCCACTGGATATGCGGAAAGTCCTCTCCCCTCGCTGTACCGTCCAGGATCGCCAACGACCGGATATCGACTACGTCGCGTCCCGAATAGCCGGTGATCCGCACCCTGTCACCCTTCTTCGTCCATGCCTCGAACCCCGCCTGGAAATCCATCAGATGATAGGGAAATGCAGCTTCCGTGAAGGGCCACGTGAGCACGTCGAGGTAGCTGCGTCGACCGGATACTCTCCAACGCGCACGGGCGAGTCCAAGCCGATCTTCCAAGCCTGCCGGCAGACCGCCTTTCACCGCTGCCCTGCTTGCGATGAGGCTGACGCCCGCGTCGACCGCGGGCTTTCCGTCCCCCAGATCTGATTCGATCCGCAGCACGGAAGACGTGCGTCCCCCATACTCCGCGGGGAATCCTCCCGACTGCAGCTCGGCTCGCCCGACCATGTCGGCGTTGAAGACGGAGAACAGCCCCAGAGCGTGGAAGGGATGGAAGATCGGGACACCGTCCAGGAGGATCAGGTTCTGGTCCGCCGATCCGCCACGGACGTTGAAGGCTGCGTTGAAGTCCGACACCCGGGTCACGCCGGGCAGCACCTCGACACTCTTGATGGGGTCCGGCTCCGCCACTCCAGGAATCGATTTCATTTCCCGACGGTTCAACTCCTGCACCGTCACTCCCGCCGACTCCTCGAAACGTGCTCGCTGTCGACTCCTGCGGGCCTCCGCCGACACGCCTTCCAGCTCGACGGCCTGTTCGGCCAAGGTCACGTCGACCTGAATCTCGGCTCCCGAGGCTACCGCGACCGGCCGCTCGTGCCGTCCATATCCGATGCGGGCGACACTCAGGACGTAGGAGCCCGGAGCAAGGTCGTGGAGTGCGAAATAGCCAAGCCTGTCGGTCCCGGTTATCCGGCGCGCCATGCTATCCGGTGCCGACCACAGGCTGACGGTGGCGTCCTCCAGCGGCACCGCCACTTCGGAGCGTACCCGACCCCGCACGATCCCGTCGCGCACCCGCATCTCGTGCCTCGCGCCGGGCGCGATGATGATCTGTGATCCCAGCTCCAGGTACCCCAGCTTTGTGTCGGCGAGGAGCCGGTCCAGCGCTCTTGCGATGTTCAGATCGGCGCAATCGCAGTCGACCCGGAGGTTGGGGGGGAGAAGACTCGGACTGAAGGCGATCTGGATCTGCGAGAACTCCGCCAGCCGGGTGAGAGCCTGGGCGAGGGGCGTCCGCCGGATCGACAGCCCGGCCGGGGCCGCCAGGAGGGAGCCGGGCTGGGGGTCGACGCCGGTCTCGCCGGTCAGCACCGCGACCTCCCGGCTACTCTGGGCGGAGGCCGACGGAGGGAACACGCCGGCCGCGAACGCCGTGATCGGGGCAGCCACCGTCGCGCAACAGAAAACGGCCGTCAGGCGCGTGGGTTTCATCGGCCGTCCCCGGTGTCGTGGGACTGAATCGTCACAACCTGTTCGCCGATGCTGCACCGCGCGTCGACCACCCCGCAAACCACCGTCATCACCTCGTCGAGCGACTTCGATGAGAACCACATCGTCAGGGTCTGTTCCTGGAGCGCCGGATCGTCGACCTCTACCCGGACACCGTACCGCTGCTCAACCTCGTTCATCGCCACTCGCAGCGGTGTATCGTGAAAGACAAGGAAGTCGTCCAGCCAGGCGGCCACGGCCTCGAGCGGCGGCGCGGCTTCGACAGATTCCGGCTGTCCGCGCAGCAGACTCGTAGCCTGCCCCGCGCCGACTTGCACCTCGTGGTCCGGTCCGGCCAGAGCGACCCTCCCCTCGACCACGGTAACGGCAAGCTTGTCGGGGCCAGCGGCCAGGTGGAAGCGCGTTCCGAGCACTCGCGCCGTCCCCGCCGCCGTCACGATGCGGAAGGGCCGTGCCTCGTCTGTTGCGACGGCGAAGAAGGCCTCGCCCTGCAGGGTCACTTCCCGTGCCGCGCCTCCCCCGGTGGTGCTCAGGCGGCTGTCGGGTCCCAGTCGGATGATGCTTCCGTCGCCCAGCCGGACCATCTCCGTCTGTCCGGGACCGGTCATGAATTCCTGGAGCTCCGCCGTGGCGGCGCCGGTGCGGCCGGAGTCGCCGAAGGCGTTCCAAAGCCCCACGCCCATGAGCAAGACCACAGCCGCGGCTGCCAGTCCGCCCATCAGTCGAAGCCTTGGGCGCACGGGCCGGATGCGGGTCACGGAGCCGGCTCTCGTGGAAGCCGGCGAATGCGTTGCGCGCGCCTCCGCCCTCCAGATCACCTCCTCGGCGCGGGGTGGATTGCCGGGCTCCACCATCCGGTCCGCGGCCCGCCCCACCTGGACCATGCGGCGGAGGTCGGCCAGGGCACGCTCATTGCCCGGCGAGCTGTTCAGCCACACGTCGACCGACGCGGTTTCTTCTTCCGTGGTCTGCTTGCGCAGGTATCGTAGCAGCAGGTCGTCCATTCGATTCTCCTTCAGGCTACCATTCACCGAGCTGCCTCTCCCGATTCAACCACGGCCTTTCGCACGGTCTTGAGCGCGGCGCTCATCTGGTTTGCCACCGTCGGCACCGAAATGCCCATGACCGTTGCCGCCTCGGCGTGGGTGAGGCCCCTCTGGAAGACGAGTTCGAACACCTCGCGGCGGCGCTCGGGGAGCGAAGCGACCGCAGCCTCGAAGGCGCCGGTCAACATCTTCGCGTCCAGTACCTCGGCTGGCGTAGCGGGCCGCGGGGGGTCCACCCGCGTCTGCCGCTCCAGCCATCGCCGCCGCACGCTCAGCTTCCGCTTTTCGTCGATCACCTGGTGGCGGACGACACGGTACAGGTAGGCGCGCGCGGATCCCCTCGGCGTCCAGGTGCGCCTCCGCTCCCAGATCTGGATGAAGGCCTCCTGCGCCACATCGCGGGCGAGTTCCACGTCGTGGAGCTGACGCGCCGCGTAGCGGACGAGTTCGGGCCAGCAGAGATTCATCAGCTGGCCGAGAGCCGTCGACGACCCGCCCTTGATGGCGTCCATCAGTGGCTCTATCGGAAGGGCTGCGTCCGAGGCCGGGGCGTCGTCGGTGTCTCGCATGAGGTAGAGGCTCTGCATTCGCCGGTCTGATGGGAGTCGGGGGTTCGGTTTCCTCGGTGCTTCTGCATGAAAAGCGGATTGGCCGCCCTGTACTACTACCCGTCGTGTACTACTATGGAGCCGTCGCGGATGCCGCAGATCAATCCCGAGCTGGAGATCATCGCATGAAGACCGACCGCCACAGCCCTGTCGCGCGCCTCCTCGCGCACTGCCTTGCGGGCGCTGTCCTGGCCGCTGCCGCCTGCACCGAAGCCGACCCTCCCGGGAACCAGCCGGACGATGTCCCCTTCGACGTCCTCCTGACGAACGCACGGGTGGTGGACGGCGCCGGCAACCCGTGGTTCCGGGCCGATGTGGGGCTGCGCGGGGACCGGATCGCGGCTGTGGGACGGCTCACCGGGCGCGAGGCCCATCGAGCCATTGACGCAGCCGGCCGCGTCCTGGCCCCCGGCTTCGTCGACATGATGGGGCAGGCCAGCCTCGTGCTGATCACCGACCCCCCGAGCGCCGAAAGCAAGCTGCGCCAGGGCATCACCACGTACCTGTCAGGAGAGGGGGGCTCGCCCGCGCCCCAGAGCGACGAGACGCTGAGCAACCCGCCCGTCGTCGACGGCGATACGCTCCGCTGGCGCCGCTACTCCGAGTACTTTGCAATCCTGGAGAGCTACGGCATCCCCATCAACGTTGTCCACGACGTCGGCCTGACCCAGGTGCGGCGCGTGGTGCTCGGCGACGAGGATGTCGCGCCTACGCCCGAGCAGCTCGAACAGATGAAGGCGCTCGTGCGCGAAGGGATGGAGGACGGCGCCGTCGGCGTGTCCACCTCCCTGATCTATCCCCCCGCGATCTACGCGTCCACGGATGAACTGGTCGCCCTTTCGGCGGTGGCCGGCGAGTACGGCGGCGTCTACTTCACGCACATGCGAAACGAGAGCCACGCGGTCCTCGAAGCGATCCGAGAGGCGATCACCATCGGCGAGGGCGCCAACGTCCCCGTCCACATCTACCACCTCAAGGCAGCCGGCCAGCGCAACTGGCCCCTCATGGACCAGGCCCTCGCGCTGATCGACTCGGTGCGGGCCGCGGGGCTGGACGTCACGGCGGACATCTACCCCTACGTGCGCAACGGGATCGGCCTCGGTTCGTTCCTGCACCCGCGGCACTACGCGCGGGGCACCGGTGCCTTCCTGGCGACTCTCGGGGACCCCGCGCTGCGGGCCGAGCTGCGCAGTGAGGTCGAGACCGATTCCGGCTGGGAGAACTGGTTCCAGCACGTCGGGATGGACTGGAACAACGTGCTGATCGTTTCGGCCTCCGACGCCGTCGACCCGCGCGTCGTCAACCGGTCGGTGGCCGAAGCGGCCGGGATCCTCGGCACCGATCCCTGGAACGCCTTCTTCGACCTCGTCCAGGCCGGGGGCGTCAGCGTCAACCCGCTCAGCATGAACGAGGAGCAGAAGTGGGCCGCGCTCAGGGTGCCGTTCGTGATGATCGACACCGACGCCTCGCCCGTGAACCCGGCCTCGGTGTCCAGCACCCATCCCCGCGCGTTCGGGGCGTTCCCGCGCGTGATCGCCAAGTACGTGCGCGAGGACGGGGTGATCACGCTGGAAGAGGCAGTGCGCCGCATGACGTCGCTGGCCGCGCACCGCCTGGGGCTCTACGACCGGGGCATCGTCGCGCCCGGGATGGCGGCAGACCTGGTGGTCTTCGACCCGGAGCGGCTGCGGGACAGGGCCGACTTCGGAGCCGACGCCACGCTGCAGTCGGAAGGAGTGGACTACCTGTTCGTGAACGGCGGGCTTGTGATCGACGAGGGCGAGCTGACCGACGCGAAGCCGGGGCGGTTGCTGCGGCGCTAGGATTCGCGCATCGTCGCCGCCCGCAGGATGACGGACCTCGGCGTCATCCCTTCGATTGTCGCCGCACCCCGGCGCGCTCGGCTCGAACCTGCCCAAGGGCCAGTTGAACTCTCCGGGCCCTTCGCCCATCCTGCCGAACTCCCGCAGAAATCCGCCCGTGGGGTCGAAGACAAGGACACGCAGGCTCGTTGACATTGCGATAAGTCGAGCGGTAGCGCAGGGTTCTTCCCTCCTCAGGGAAAAGCCCCCCATGGTGAGGGTGATTTCCCTCACGGATTGCAGGGTTTTCCCGCTATTGAGGCTGTTCTGCGTTGCCGATACTGCAGATGCCAACTTGCAGCCTGTGCAGACGCACTCGGGGTGAAGGAATGGGAGTTCCTCGCCCGAGTCGAGGCGCTTGGAGAAATGGAAGTCGTGGTTCCCATCCGAGGACACCGGCTGACCTGGACCGGCTCAGGTGAGGTGGCTGTGGCCGGGTCCTTGAATCCGGAATTGCCTCATTTGGTCGCACACGAGCCGTCGGGATTCCGGACAAGGCTCGAATACAGCGGCCTTCAACGGTACGATGCGTTCTTTCTCATTCGGCCGAGAGAGACGTTCGGGACGCGAATCGGGCGCCAGCCGGATGTGCCTGGTTCCGTGATCCAAGATCCGGACGATGGGGAGCACGCAATCATCGCGACATGGAAGGTTGAGGGTCAGGATCCCGTGTCAGTGGACTACGGACGGTTCGATAATGAGGAGGCGCTCCGAGCCCACCTCGAGACGTACGCTTCGAAGGTGTCGTTGCGTTGCGCCGGTACGTTCCTGGTGAGACTATACTGTCTGTTTCCCCGGCGCCCAATGGCCCTCTGTTCTACGCGAGCGCAGTCGAGACCGACTGGCTCTTCGATGATGATCTTGGCTATGCGACATTCGGCTATTCCCCAGGTGGCGTTGACTTGGATCTTTCGAGGATCTCCATTGCCCTCAGTTGGTAGAAGCAGACCATGAACGCCATCCTCACAGCCGGCGTGGCGGTCTGCATGGTGGTGGTCGGCTCCTGTACCGGTGCTGTACCAGGCGTGGCGCAGGAGCCGACCAGCGCTGCTTGGACCTTGCGAGTCGTCGACAGGACTTCGGGCACGCCGTTGGCCGGTGTGCTCGTCGCCTTTCCAGAGTACGCGGTGCGCCGGATGACCAACGACGAGGGACTGGTCGCGGGCGAGGGGGCCACGGCGTTGATCCCGGTGGTCGCCACAAGGATAGGATACTCCCGCCTGGATACGCTCGTCGCTCTTCCTGATGACGGACGCCCCGTAGAGCTTCGGATGGTGCGGGAAGCCGTCTTCCTGCCCCCCTTGACCGTCCAGGCTTCACGCGAAATGACCTCTCGACGTCTGCACAGGTTGATGTTCGAGCGAGAGGTGGTGGTCGGTGCCATTGGCGTCACGAACGAAGAAGTCAAGGCAGTGCCCGCCATGGCCGAACCGGACATCTTTCGAAGCGTGCAATCATCTGCCGGGGTAACGAGCGTGAACGATTACAGCGGGGAGTTGTACGTGCGTGGCGGGGACAGCGACCAGGTATCGGTGCTCCTGGACGGGTCGCCGGTGTTTGGTCCTTACCACCTGTTCGGCATGTTCGGAACCTTCAACGCCGACGCGATTGAGTATGCCGAGTTCTACAAGGGGTCGTTTCCCGCCCGCTACGGGGGCTCCTTGTCCGGCGTACTGTCGGCACGGCCGCGCACTGGGGGCGACGGGGGCAGCATCTGCGTAAAGGGGGGACTCAGCCTGCTGGGTCTGCGTCTCGTGGCCGACGGTGCACTCCCCTGGGGTGGAATGCGTTGGATCGCCGGTGGGCGAACCGCTTCGGTGGATGTCGCACGCATCAAGCTGCCCTACTCGTTTCAGGACTTCAACCTCGGGTGGCAGGCCTATCCGTCCGAGAATCACCGGATTCGCTTTGCGCTCCTAGCCTCTCAGGATCAGTACGCTTGGCGCTTCAATGACGAGCCGTCTAGCACCCTTAACGCGGATTGGGCCAACGTGGTGTCCTCAATGACGTGGTCATGGGTGCGCGGCCCCGACCTCATCGGCAACGTCAACGCCTATCACAGTCATTACGACGCGACCCAGAAACTGGGGGCTTCGGATCGCGCTCCTACCACGACCAACCGGATTTCGGTGGTGGGCGTTCGCGCCGGCGCCACATTGCGGGGGGAGAGACTTGGCGGTCGGGTGGGGCTGAGCATCGAGGGCGGCCCGGTCAACTTGCGCGGGTCACGTGTGGGGGCGTTTTTCGAGGGTGACGCTTCACGTTCCTACCTCCATGGCTCGGCTTTCGCGGAAGCAGAGTTGTGGCTTGGAAACGTCCGGTTTGCGCCAGGCTTCCGCGTCGGGGTCGAGGCGGCGTCTTCCCGGGTTTTCGCGGAACCGCGCCTCTCTGTCCGGTACCGGCACAGGGCCTTTGCGGCAAGCGCGAGTCTGGACCAGACCCATCAGTTTCTTTCGGTGCTTCGGGATGCCGTCCACCATGCGCCCGGGGCACCGATGTGGTTTGTCCGCGAAAGCCAACACCCAATGACGACCGCGCGAGGCGGCAGCCTGTCCATTGACACTTGGCGAGGCGAAGAATGGACTGGGTCTATCGTCGGATGGGCCAGGTGGTTCCACAACGTCCCCCATTGGCGCCCGTTGGCCGCCCGCGACCTCGCGGTCCTGGGTTTCGATTACGGATCGGCCCGTGGCGTCGACGTGACACTACAGAGGCATTCCGGGGCGCTCCGCGGATGGATCGCCTATCAGTGGGCACGGACTGGGCTGCGGGACTCTCGGGGGGTGGAATACAACCCTCACTGGGATCGCCGCCACGAGTTGGACGGCACCGTTGTATTGGCAATGGGCGGGCTTACCGCGTCGATCAGGGGCACGATAGGCACCGGAACGCCCTTCTGGATGCCAGCGGGACGGTACTTTGGTAAGTTTTTCGATCCGCGTAACGCCAACAGCACGCCCGTCAACAACAGCGACATTTATACGGTTTGGTCGAACACGCAGGGAAGGATACCGCCGTACGCTCGCTTTGACGCTTCCATTCGATATGCGCTCGAAGCACGATCTTGGAGCATCATACCGTATCTGTCTGTCGTCAACGTGGCGAATCGACCGAACGTCATCGGTTATACAGGAATTGGGTTCGGAGGGTTGAGCGATGCCAGGCGAGACCCAGCAACATCGGGGCGGTGGTTGATTCCGACCGAACAGATGCCTCGCATACCGTTCCTTGGAATCGACTTCCGCTTCGGTTTGCGCTGAAGATGCTCAGAATGAAGAAGGCGCTGACCATCGGCGTGGGTGTCCAGGCGTTCGTCGGTTGCGGTGATATCGTGCACCCCAACCCGCAGGTCGGGTTGGACGACAGGATCATTCTAACAGCGATGCTTGATCCCACGGCCCGACGCCACGCGGTAGCGGCCAGTCCCGCCGAGGACCAGGGCTTGGGGCTGGCCGGAGTCGTATTCACGATGTACCTGCGCACGGCGGACTCAGGGCAACCCGGTTGGACTCGGCTGGTTAGCGCTAGACCATTGGGTGGCGGGCTCAATGACGAGGACGAGCGTCTTTGCGCGACGGCTGTCAACGTCTACCACCTGGAGACATCCGGAAGCGTTTGTGCGATTCTCGACGCAGCGCTGGTCCCCGGCGAAACCTACAAGGTCGAGGTATCAGCTGAGGGTCGTCCGACAGCCAGCGGAAGCACACATGCGGTCGGAGACTTCCAGGTTCAACTCGCGATGCTGTCGTGGAATGATGGTTCGCCCGTCCTCGCTTCGTCCTGGACGCCGAGTTCATACGCGCATCGCTACCTCGCGGGTTTGCGGCGATGGGAAACCACCTGTATCAATTGCTCCGAGGCTTGGTTCGTAGACGTAGACTCGACGAATTACACCGGGCCGGTGCCTCAGGAGAAGGTGGATAGCGCAGGTCCCAGCCCGGCCGTGACGGTGGCCGCGATGGATCGACATCTGCACGCTTTTTTGACGAGTGGACATGGCTGGGATCTCTTCGCGGTGTCACCGGTCATGAACATCGACAACGGACTCGGCGTCGTTGGAACCGTGATAACGCGGACGGTGCCGATCATCCTTCAAGGTGATCCTCCATGAACGGACGACCGTGGCCGGAGGGTGCTCGCCCAAGATAGACTACACCGCCGGGATCATGGCTTCGCCAGACGCAGTGCAAGTCGTGGACGCGAACGGAGTGACCTGAGATCTCAACCGCGAAGCCCACGCGATGTTCGGATGGATCCGGAAAGAGGCGGTGGGCTCCCCGGTGGCCACGGATGCGGACCTAGGTCGAGGGCTACACCGCCCGCGCCAAATCAAGGCGTGGCTGGAGATTGCCGGTGGTCGAGGAGGACGCGGAGGGCGGCACGCGCTGCACGAACCGGGCGCGGAAGGAGCGAAAGGGGACTCCGCAGGGAGCCCCGATCTCGCCGCTGTTGAGCAACATCTACATGCGGCGGTTCATCCTTGGCT
>Ga0209021_1002301_pt1 | contig 16986 bp, 16 predicted proteins | sample PinacodermFT_FD_187299 | JGI IMG/M metagenome (GOLD analysis project Ga0209021, IMG submission 187299) | Host-associated microbial community of the marine sponge Aplysina aerophoba from Gulf of Piran - sponge pinacoderm, lysed by freeze-thaw... | ecosystem: Host-associated > Porifera > Sponge >... | reverse complement strand
CAGAGCACCGCACTTGCGGTACTGGGATTCATTTATCTGGGCTGGATGCTCAGCCATGTGGGCTTTCTGGCCAACTCCCGCTACGCGTATGGCTACCTGATGTTTCTGATGGTGGCCGTGGCGTGCAACGATGTTGCGGCCTTTGTCTCGGGAAAACTTTTCGGGGGTCGAAAGCTTCGGGTCGAGATCAGTCCGAACAAGACCTGGGGCGGCGCGTTCGGGGCACTGGGCATTTCGATGATACTGCCCTGGCTGCTGTGGTTCAGCTATCCACACTTCGGGCCGTTGCAGTTGGTATTGACCGGGCTGATTATCGGCATCGGTGGCCAACTCGGCGACCTCGTGATCAGCGTGATCAAGCGAGACCTGGGTGTGAAGGACATGGGCGTTTTGATTCCGGGCCACGGCGGCGTTCTCGACAGAATCGACAGCCTGATCTTCACGGGTCCGCTGTTCTTTCACATGTCACGCTGGTTCTACGACCTGTACTGATCGAAAGTGCCTGACATGGAGGACTGGTCGTACAACACGGCACCGGATTTGCAAGAGTCTGTCGCTGAGCGGTTGCGCGGCTTTCCACGGTATCCGGATGTGACTGTCCATGTCGCCCGGACCATTCTGCACCTCGGACTGCGAGCTCTGCTGCGAACCTGCTTCCGGCTGAGCGTGAAGGGTCGAGACAATCTGCCGGCGGACGATTCGTTCATCATGATCTGCAACCACACGAGCCACCTTGACGCGCTTTGCCTGCTCTCAAGTCTTCCGCTGTTGCGCCTCCATCGAGCCTATCCCGCCGCCGCTGCGGACTACTTTTTCTCGAATCTTCCACGCGCGTTCCTGTCAGTGCTCTTTGTCAACGGCCTGCCCTTCGATCGGGTAGAGCGGGGAAGGGAAAGTCTGGAGCTGTGCCGTCAGTTGCTGGATCGTCCGGGCAACGTCCTCATCCTTTTCCCCGAGGGGACTCGCGCCTCTGCGCCGGGCGCGGTCGACAGATTTCGCTCGGGTATCGGGAGGCTGGCGGCGGGGACTACGACCCCTGTGGTCCCGTGTTACCTGGCCGGGGCCGGCAAGGCGTTTCCGAAAGGTGCCGTGTTTCCCCGACCACACCCGCTGAGGCTCCATATAGGTACACCTCAGAGCTTTCCCGACGCGTCGCCGCAAGACACCAGCGCAATAGCCTCGATTTGCGATGCGCTACGCAATGAGGTCCTTCAATTGGCAAGGAAATCGGGACCTCCGCGAGGTTAGCCCCACTCGAAACCTTTGGACAGGCCTGTGACGCAAACCGAATGGCCTTCTATTCCATCCGTAAACCGGAACCCGCTCGTCCGATCCTTCAAGGGCCGACAAATCACCGTCCCGCACAATCAGGGCGACGCTGGCGCCATTGAGGGTGTGATCGGACCGGCGCTGACTGCCACTACTCACCTAACCACACAACCGTTCGCCGACGTTTCAGGAAACAACGCGATCGATCCGATCGCAGAGAGCAATAAATAGCCCGGCAATTCCATACTAGTTTTTCGCTAAAACCACCGCATTTGAATCATTGTGAACAATTGCGGCTGATGTTAGCGTTTCACAGCGGCTCGTGATGTATCGATAAAGGATTCGAAAGGCCTGTGCGAATGATATCGAAACAAATGATAGAGATGTTGGAAAGAGAAATACGTAGCAAGAATGAAGTCGACGAAATTGTATCGCACCTGCTTTCAAAGCATATTCGTACCGGAAAGATGGAATTCAGTCATGCGGTAAAGATGCTACTGCGCCAGTGCTTCTCACCGGAAGAGCTCAAACGTAAGAGTATCGCTAAAAAAGTATTCATTAGCGAACGACATTTGGTGAGAAAACTAAAAAAGGAAGGCATAACTTACAGGCAATTGGTTGATGAGGTTAGAAAAGAGAGGTGTATGGCACTCTTGCAGCAGGGTGCGACAGCAACTGGCGAACTCACTCGACAACTTTGCTATTCCGATAGCTCGCACGTTTATCGCGCGTTCCGGCGGTGGACTGGAATTGGCCTGGCGGACGCCAAGAAAATCTTGGCACGAGATCCCAATGAATTGGTCTCGATTTTCCATTCCACCTCGGAATCGAGCGATGATATTTTGAATACGGCATCAATTCCGATGCCTTCGGGAACACTAGCAGGAGACAGGACAATGAGAAAATTGACGGTTCGAGAAACTGAAAACGTTGGTGGCGGATGGGGAGTCCCAGGAGCGGCCATAGGCGCGGTAGCCGGCGCCGCAGGGTATTTGGGTACGAGTTCGACGTCCGGCCAGTTTAGCTGGCAAAATCTCGCCTATAACACAATTGCCGGTGCTGTAGGTGGTGCCATTAGTGGTCCGATAGGTGCCACAAGAGCGTACTTTCTACCGAAAGCGACGTTTGGCATGGGGGCCGTTTACGGCTTCGGCATCTGATCATACAGCCCGATAGTTCAGGTGGAGTTTAGAATGTCGTTCAGGATGAGAATGAAATCGATCTTGGTTTTTGATGCGACTAGTGCGGCATTCTTTACTCTGCTTGCTTTGCTTTTCCCCAACGAGAGCGACCACATCCTGTCAGGAGCTACTTTCTTCTTGGTGCTTTTTTTTCTCCATGGATTAATTGTACCGTTCAAGGGTTTGAATTTCGTACTATGGGATGCGCCACCCGATAGCACTGTTAAATACTATGCATTCTTTGCAATATTCCTATCGGCTTTTTTTGGTGAGAAGCTCAGAATTGTGGTTTTGCCGTATATCAGCTAGCGAAGAAGGGTTGCTCGCTCACGACTTGAAGCCGATATGAAATATGCTCCTACCTTTTTCAAAATTGGTTTCCCTCAATCTGTCTCGAAAAAAATTCTCCACTGATTTTCGATTACATCAATCGACGAAAGAAAACCATCCGATGGAACAGCACGCATTTCCCGCATTAGATCAACTCCACATTCGTTGAAGACTGCTACAACCCAGGAAATCCAGTGGAGAATCGGCGGACAATACTTTTCTCTGGTTCAGGTACCAACGGTGATTTATACCCATTGATAGGCATCGCTCTCGAAATCTCAAAACGCGGATTCCCCGTGGTCTTTCTGGTAAATGAATTCTATCGCAGTCTGGTTAATGATCATGGGTTTGGCTTTCTAAGTACAGGAACAAAGCAACGGCATATCGAATTTCATGGCGATGCTCGTACATGGGATCCTGCGTCAGACGTTGTAGAAATCGGTTTTGATGGTTTCATCAGACAGACTATAGAGGCATCCTATCGTCATGTTATCGAACAACATAAGAAAACACGAAGTCTTGCAGTGATTGGAACTTACCCGTTGTTGAATGGCGCAACCATGGCGGCCGATGCGCTAACGATACCGCACACAACTGTTACGCTTTCTCCCCGGTATATCCCATCTCACGTCGCGCCTCCGGCGCCACTCAAATGGGTGCTTCCGAACTGGATTCCGCCGACATTGAAAAGGTCGATTTTCAAAACCATAAGCTATGCGTCCGCGAGGCGCTTGATGCGAAAGGCGTACTTTCAAAGACTGAATGAAATGAGAAAGTCGTTTGGGTTGGACCCGATCTCAATCTCACAAATGGTGGGAACGTTTTCAGAGCCCCATCTCCACATTGCGACCTTTCCTGATTGGTATGGAATGCGCGCGCCGGATTGGCCTCCCGACGTGCATACTGTTGGATTTCCACTATTCAGTCATGGGGAACATGGCGCCTGCAAAGCAGTAGATGATTTTATCGCTTCTCAAGGCAGCCCACTGGTATTTACCAGCGGCACTGGAGTGAAGGATTCCGGGCCCTTGTTTCATGAGGCAAAAAAAATATGCGGTTCGCTTGCCTTGCCCGGCTTGTTCGTTGGCAGTGTAGATAGTCGGGTCGAATGCTCGGAGGACCGGTTCCTGCATGTTGACTATATCGACTTCCGGTATGTGCTGCCCCGGTGTCGAGTCATCGTTCACCACGGCGGTATCGGAACGTTGGCGGAGGCCGTGAGAGCGGGGGTCCCTCAACTCATTCGACCACTGGCATTCGATCAATTTGACAATGCGGACAGGGCTCACCGACTCGGTCTCGGTAGTTTCATTTTGCCTAAACACTTTGAGGCGAAACGTGTTACTCCAGTCATTCGAGCCCTGCTCGCCTATCGTCAGGCGAGCAATATAATTGATGTTTTTTCTACCGAGGTGAATGACAATCAAGCTATCCCGAAGGCGTGCGACTTGATTGAAGAATATTTGTCGCACTAGTGTTCTATATGATGTTTGAAAGACGAAAAATCTCTTATTGCTGAATTCCTCCTGACCCAAGTAGATCCAGCGTGGTCAGCGCCTCCATGTCGTGAAGAATCTCTTTCCATGGCGTTCTTAAATGGATGTCTGTCAACCGAATTGACCCTACTTTCAACACATCTGTTGGCAACAATGGTGTTGAGGTAGTTTCTTGTCAGTCTCCGCGCCGCGCGTTCAGCCGCTGCACAAGCGACACGCTCATGACAATCAGGATCGGAATGATCGGCAGCGAACCGATCACGGTGAGCGACTGGACGGCCGAAAGGCTGCCGGAGAGCGTCACGCCCAGGGTGATCAGGAACAGGACGGTAATCCAGGCGACGCGCATCGACACCCGGGGCTCCTGGCTGGCGCGGAGGTTCTTCGAGCAGACGCAGGACGCGACGAAGGCCGCCGAGTCCATGGTCGTTGCGTAGAAGACGATGCACAGCACGATGAAGAAGACCAGGCTGAGATTGCCGAATGGCAGGTGGGAGGCGATCGTGGCGGTGACCGCGTACAGGCCGCTCTCGCGCAGGATATCGCTGAGCGGCAGGATTTCGTTCAACTGAAGGTGCAGGGAAAAGGCGCCGGTGATCGACATGTACGACAGCGTGCCGAGCGATCCCCACAGGATGGTGCCCAGCACCAGTTGGCGAATGGTCCTGCCGCGGGAAATCCTGGCAATGAACAGGCCCACGAAGGCGGAAAACGCGATCCACCAGCCCCAGTAGAACACCGTCCAGGTCTCGGGAAATCCGGTCTGGCCGATCGGGTCGGTCCACATGTTGGTGCGGAAAAAATTGTCGGCCATCAGTCCCAGGCTGTTCACGATCATCTTCAGGATGAACAGCGTCGGACCGACCAGCAGAATCACGAGCAGGAGAAGGAAGGCCAGAATCATGTTGAAGTCCGCCAGCTTCTGAATGCCCTTTTTCAGGCCGCGCAGGGTACTGGCGCCGAACAGGAGGACCCAAACGGAGAGCACAGCGGCCTTTACGGGGATGCTGTCCTCAAGGCCGGTCAACTCGGAAAGCAGCGCCGAGACCAGGGGCACGCCGATACCCAGCGAAGTCGTGGCACCGGCAATGATGCCGAGGACGATGAAGATGTCGATGAGCACTTTCCAGGTCGAGTGTCCGAAGCGCGGCAGCGCGCCGGCGCTGGCTTCGCTGATCCGCAGGAAGCGCGCGCGATCGACGTAGAGGCTGTAGGCGATCGGCACCGCCGGCACGGCGTAGAACGCCCAGGGAATGATGCCCCAATGGAGCATCGGGTACATGTGCCCCCATTCGTAGGCTGCACTGGAATAGGGCTCGATGCCCAGCGGCGGCGTTTCCAGGTAGTAGATCGGTTCGCCGAAACCCCACGCCACGGTGCCTGCCCCGACCCCTGCGGTGAACATCATGGCGACCCAGTGCGGCGTCGAGAACTCCACCGGTTCGGCGACTCCGCCAAGCCTGACGCTTCCGTGCGGCCCCAACGCCAGCCAGAGGCAGAAGCCCAGCGCGACCATGCCGAACGCAAGGTACAGCCAACTGAAGTTGGCCCCTATGCCGGCCATGACCGATTGCGCCCAGGCGCCGGTTTCCTCTGGATAGACCAGAAACGCGGCCGCGAACAAGCCGGCGATGGCGATGGAAGGAATCAGAACGGCGGGTTCGGCAGCGGGTCTGTCCGCTGGGGAGGCGGGTTCGGCAGCGTGTCTGTCCGCTGGGGTGGCGGGTTCTTGTTGTTCGGTCGTGGTCATATCCTGCTTCCGTGCGGGCTTTGCCGAACCATCTTACCCATGGTCGGCGACCGGGGCGTCAACGGCCACCAACAGGACGCGGGAGTTTACCGTCGATTTCTTCGTTGAACGCCTGCTCGATGCCGCCCGCGAGCAGGCGTCACGGAGCCAGTGTCGATACGCTCGGCATGCCGGCCGACGATGCGACCGGTTCGGCCCGCACCGGCCGCTCGCCCGCGAGCCGTTGCCTGAGCCAGCCGAGGTCATCGCCGCTATCGACGAGCGCCTTCACCGTGGGGCTCGTGTCGAGCGCATCGGCGTCGATGGAATCGGCCCTGAGCTTCAGATGCGCGAAGATCGTGCGTCCGTCGCCGCCTACGTGGCGTACCGTGGACTTCCCGTCCCCATCCACGTCGAACCGCATCGCGAACAGCTTCAGGCGCACGGAGCCGCTGACGTTACCCCCAATGACAAGAATCCTCTCATTGTGCTCTTCGACCCTGATCGTGATGTCGCAGTGAGTCCGGACCCCCTCGCCGAGGTTCCTGTGCCGCTCCCCGATCGAGCGATACGCCGAGCGCCGCGCAGAGCACAAGAGATCGCCCGGCTCGATCGGCATCTCACCGACGTCGTAGGCGACGAAAGCCGTGTCCGGGTCATCGTGGTAGCGCGCTTCGATCGCCTGATCGATGTACGCGTAGTGCGCAATATGGCGATGAAACAGGTCTTCCTCGCCGAGACCGCCCTCGCACATGACCCACGATATGAACGCCGCCGACCATGGATCTTCCCAGCGCGCTCCGGCGCCGTACCGTCCGGTCCAGACATCGTTCTGCCTGTCGAGGATCCACGCGCCATCGTCCGTCACGGCCCAATAGCCCGCGATCGAGTCCGCGACGCGCGCCGCTTCCATCTGCTGCTGCAGCGAACGTGGGGGCCGCGGGCCGGATCGCCGCTGTTGCGGCTCCTCGGGGATTGTCTGGTCGAAGACACTGAATCCGAAGAAGCCCCATTCCTGCACCGCGATGTCGACGATCCTGCGCCTGACCTCGTGCGCCGGCGCCAGCCGGCACGCACGCTCGACAACTCGCATGCGACCGGGCTCGCCGGTCACGCGCTCGGCGGGAGGCAATACGTCGAGCCGCTCGGTTGCGAGCCGATCCAGGTGGACCTGCTGAGCGTTCGCGCCCGATGCCGAGGCCAGCACAATGGCCAGGACGGCGAGAAATTGTTTCGTAAAATCAGTGCGGTGGATCATCGCGGCATCAATTTAACAGATTCTTGTGCAGAATCCGAAACGCACGCGATTTTGAACAATGCCGGTTCCGGCGCAGTCACGGCAGCAACGAAAACGGATCCACGCGGGCGTCGAGAATTCTCGCGCCCCAGTGCAGGTGCGGCCCGGTGACCCTGCCGGTGGCGCCGGCGAGGCCCACCACCTGACCGCGCTCGACCATGTCGCCGACGTCCACGAGGATTTCCGAGAGGTGCAGGTACATCGTGTATATGCCCAATCCGTGATCGACGAAGACGGCATTGCCGTTGAAGAAGAAGTCCTTGGCCAGCACCACGCGGCCGGAATTCGAGGCAAGGATTTCGGTGCCCGTCGACGCGCTCAGGTCGGCGCCGGAATGGGGCGCGCGCGGTTCGCCGTTGAAGACACGGCGGTGGCCGAAGTTGCGACCGCCCTGGGCGCCGGGAATCGGCACGGCGAAGGGTTCCGTCCAGAGCGCCGTCGGCGTCAGGGTCGCGTAGACGGCGCCGATCTCCCGGGACTCCCGCGCCGCGCGTTCCTGGTTCTCCGGGCTGAGTTGCACAAAGCCGGGCGCCACGGTGAGTTCGGTGGTCGGGAAGCTCATTCCCTGCACGTCCACCGTCTCCACCACCGTTTCAACGCGCCCGTCGGCATAGGTCAGCGTCACGTTTGCCGGGTATGCGCCCGCTTCGGTGTCCAGATCAACGCCGATCACAGTGAACCAGCTATCGTCGCCGCGGACGAAGGGTACGCTGCGTTCCGACCATCTGACCTGTGCGGACTCGAGCCCATCCTGATGGGGTAGTTCGAGCTGCAGGGCCTGACCCTGAAACACGGTCAGTGCGGTCACGAACAACAAGGCAGTGGTCTCCATTCATGTCTCCATTTCAAAATGCCCCGAATCACACCCTCGGATCACGCCCCAGATTACACCCGGGATTGCCACACGAATCTTGCGCGAAACACCTCCCAAACCAAACTTGGAACGACTCCCAGGACATCACGCGCAATAAAATTTCGATCCCGTTCATTGATCGAATCGATGACTGTACTCCCGGGGAGTCGGCGCCACCGTGCGCAGGTTCGGCCACTCCCGGTGGGGGCTCCAGTCCGGCGCGGTTTCGTCTGACGAAGCCACGGTCACCTTGACGTCCAGCGTCGATTCTCCACCGCCCAGTACGGTGCCGCGCGTCGGGCACGCGTCCGCGTAGTCGCGGCCCACGGCGACGGCAATGAAGCGGTGATCGGCAACCGTGTCGTTGGTTGGATCAATTCCCACCCAGCCCAGATCCGGAAGAAAGAACTCGCCCCAGGCATGGCTTGCGCCCTCCAGCGACTGCTCCCCCGCCGCTCCCTCGCGATGAATGTACCCGGACACGTAGCGGCTGGGGATGCCCCACGAACGCGCGATCGCGAGCATGACGTGCGTGTAGTCCTGGCAGACGCCCTGCCCCGTTTCCAGGATGTGATCCATGGGCGAGTCCACCGCCGTGCTGCCCGGCTCGTACTGAAACACCCGGTGCAGGGTGGAGCATGTCTGAAGCAGTGAAACCAACGGGTCGTCGCCGCGCCGGATGCCCTTGTCCGCGGTGAATTCCTTCAGCATGGAACTGAACCGCACGTATTGGCTCGGTTGCAGGAACTGCCACGATTCCACCGGGTCCACCGAACCCGCCAACTCATCCCATGCATCCGCCCCCAGCCGCTCCGGCAGTTCCGGGTCCCCGGCCGATTCCACCTGGACCCGGCTATGCACCACGGTACTGCGATGCAGCCGATGCACGTTGAACAGGTGGCAGCGATTGCCGAAGGGATCCTCGAACTGGGTGGTGGCCGCGAACGGGTCGATATCCAGGCTGAATTTCAGCACCCGCTGGCTGCCGTCGTCGCGCGGGCGCAGCCGCAGCAACATGAGGCTGCTCTGGGCCAGTTCCTTGTAGCGGTAACTGGAAACGTGCTCGATCCGGTACCTGCGCCTTGTCATTGCGGGCTGTCCTCGATCTCGTAGTTGAAATAGGACATCTCGATATCCTCATTCAGTTGCCGGCACTCGTCGCCGATCATCCCGAGCGTGGTCCGCGTGGCCGCGTCGTCGCCGGGGTCCCGGCGCGGCCAGTCGAAGTCCAGGTTGGCCGCCACCCGGCCGACCCGCCGGACCGCGCCCAATGCCAGCGGCCGTTGGGCGGAAACAGCCTGCAGCGCGGCGATGATCCGGTCCAGAGAATGGCGGATCGAATGCGAAAGCAACGGATCGGAGACCAGAAAGTCCACGACGCTGTCCGGCTTGAAGTCCAGGGAATACAGCCGGCTGTAGGCCACGCGCGCCGTGCAGATCTGCAGCAGCGAGCGCCAGTCCGATTCCACGTAGCGCTGGTGGGAGGGGAACACCTGCAGGTGAGCGTCCAGCAGCCCGGTCAGGTGCTGCACCCGTTCCACGAAGCGCCCGAGCTGCAGAAAATGCCATCCGTCGTCCCGGTACAGCGAGCTGTCGGCGATGCCGTGGAAGGTGCGAATGGAATCCTCGGCGCGGAGGTAGAACTTGCCGGACCGGTCGCTCCAGATATCCTTGACGCGCAGATCGCGTATGCCCAGGTAGAGCATGTTGAGGCTCGACCACATGTCGTTGCCGATCACGTTGCGGACCTGGCGGGCGTTTTCCCGGGCCGAGGCGATGCAATTGCGGATGGAGTCGGCGTTGTTGGGCTCGAAGGTCACATCGTCCGTCAGCGTGTAGGCGTCGGCCAGCATGAAGTCGTCGTCGCCCAGGTTCGATCCGAGCCCACCGCCCACCGGTTCCCGGCCGAGGCTCAGGTACAGGCGCGACCAGGTCCGGTCGAGTTCGTCCACGGGGCGGTCCTGCAATGCCTGGAACTGATTGTGGACCAGGCGGCAGCCGTGTTCGGCACGCTCCATGTAACGGCTGATCCAGTACAGTCCCTGTGCGTTGCGCGACAGCATTGAGTTAGCTCGACTGCATCCCGTTACCTCGACCGCATCCCGTTGTCCTGACTGCTGCGCATGACTTCGTCAAACCCCTTTACTTCGACAGCACCCAGAGATCCTTGCCGCCGCCGCCCTGGCTCGAATTGACGACCAGGGAGCCCTTGGTCAGGGCGACGCGGCAAAAGGCGCCGGGCACCAGCCGGGTTTCGCGGCCGCACAGGACGAAGGGACGAAGATCCACGTGGCGGGGCGAGGCGCCCTCGTCGGTGAGGCACGGCGCGCAGGAAAGATCCAGAACCGGCTGGGAGATGAAATTGGCGGGATCCTTGAGAATCTCCTTCGCATACGCGTCGCGTTCGGCTGCCGTGGACTGCGGTCCCACCAGCATCCCGTAGCCGCCGGACTCGCCCACCATCTTGACCACCAGCCGCTCCAGGTTGTCGAGCGTGTATTCCAGGCCCTCCGGATTCCGGCACAGGTTCGTCTGGACGTTGGCCAGCAGCGGCTCCTCGCTCAGGTAGTAGCGAATGATATCGGGCACGAAGGCGTAAACGCTCTTGTCGTCGGCGACACCGGTCCCCGGCGAGTTGGCCAGCACCACGTTGCCCATCCGATAGGCATAGAACAGGCCGGGCACGCCGAGTTGCGAATCGGCCCGAAACGCCAGCGGATCCAGGAAATCGTCATCCACGCGCCGGTAGATCACGTCGACCTTGCGCAGTCCGCTGATGGTGCGCATGTAGACGAATCCGTCGTGGACCAGCAGGTCGCGGCCCTGCACCAGTTCCACCCCCATCTCCCGGGCGAGGAACATGTGCTCGTAGAAGGCCGAATTGTGGACTCCCGGGGTCAGCAGCACGATGCACGGGTCGCTGACGCCGTGCGGCGCCAGTTCCGACAGGGTCTGGCGCAGCAGGGCTCCGTAGTGCTCGATCCCGCGAACCCGGCAATGCCTGAACAGGTTGTTGAGGCTGGCCTTGACCGCCGCCCGGTTGGCCAGCATGTACGACACGCCCGAGGGCACGCGCAGGTTATCTTCCAACACCATGAAACCGTCTCGCGTGCGGACCAGGTCGGTCCCGCAGAGCGCGACGTGGATTCCCTGCGGAACCGCGACCCCGCGCATCTCGATACGGTATTGGGGGCACCCGTAGATCATGTCCGCGGGAATGACGCCGTCGGAGAGGATCCGTCCGCGTCCGTAGATGTCGGCCAGGAACAGGTTCAGCGCCTTGAGCCGCTGGCGCAACCCGCGCTCGATGAAGTCCCAGGTATCGGCATCGACGATTCTCGGCAGCACGTCGATGGGGATGATGCGCTCCTGGGCGCCCTCCTCGCCGTAGACCGCGAAGGTTATCCCCTCTTGCAGGAAGGACCTTTCGGCGCGCTCCTGCATGGCGGCGATCTCTTCGGGAACCATGCCGTCGAGAACGTTCCAGAGCTCGCGGCAGTGGTCGCGAGGCACGCCGTCGGCGGCGAACATTTCGTCGTAGAAGCGGGGATCGGTGGGGTAACTGGAGAAAAGCGACTGGTCCGGCGCCGAGCCGCCGGTCGCAGGGGAGTCGGGCGTTGAAATCCGTTCGCTCACGATTTGGCGCCGTTTTCGCAGATTCGGTCGAAGGCGTTCACGGCAATTCGCCGGCATGCGCTCGCCACGTTGTTCCAGTCGTGCCAGCGGGATTCCAGATGGCGGTATTCGGAGAGGTCGGTCTGCTCCAGGTCGTATGGCAACGGGCTCGCCAACTGTGCGGCAAGCTGCTGCAGGGAGGACTCTCCGTTGCTTTGAGGATAAAGGTCATCGAAACGACGCAACGCGGCTGCCGCGGCCTCCTGCCCCATACCATCGCCCAGTGCGGCGAAGTCCACATAATCTCTCGCCGCATTGCGCCTGAGGATCAGAACGCCCTTGATGCGAAGCATCTCCGCGCCCGTAGGAACCGTGAGACGTACGCCGAACCGCTCAATTTCCTCCGTCTCCAGCGGCGCCTTGCGGATTAGCTGTCTGACTCCGGTCTCTATACCGTCCAGGCTGCCGAGGATGAGGACCGGCCGCGAGACGCGGGCGGTAACCCAGCCGGCCGCCGCTTCCAGGTCGGACAAGATCGACGAAAAGCGCTCGCGCAGGTCGACGACGACGTGATCGTCGTCCATGGACAGGCGATGACCGGCGTGAATGGCGGCGGCCGTCCCTCCGACCAGAACGGCGCCCGGGACGATCTCCTGCAGTCTGGCGGCTGCCGACAGCAGGCGCTCCCAGTCGGGCAGTTCGGCGTCAGCGGTGCGCTTCGACATAGGCATCCCAGAAACGGTGACGCTGGCGATAGGGATCCCCGGCATATTGCCGACAGATGCGGGCAATACGCTCCAAGACGTCGCGGTCATTCAGGGCCGCCTGGCGAAGCTCGCGCCAGTCATGCCACTTTCCCCGCGCAATGATGTCGTCGATGGCCGCCAGGGAAAATTCCCGGTGATTCAGGTGCCGATGCTGCATGTTCAGGCCGACCTTGTCTTGCCGGAGCGGGCGGAATCCGAATCCTCGAAAAAGATATTAACTGATTTTCCGGGACATCGGAGTAGTAGACTGCCGAGCCATGCGAGCCGAACCGGACATCGTGGTATTCGACGGCATTTGCAACCTGTGCAGCGCACTCGTCGATTTCGTGGCTGCACGGGATCCCCGCGGCGCGTTCACGTTCGTTCCCATGCAGTTGCCGCGGGGGCGGCACCTGCTCGAAGCACATGGTGTGTCGATCGACCAGGTCGATACATTTCTGCTCATCCGAAACGACGGTGCGCTGGTCAGGAGCGACGCGGCCATCGCCATCGCGGCCGAACTGAGGCGGCCGTGGAATCTGCTCGCCGTACTGCGCTACGTGCCCAGGCCGATTCGCGACCGGGTCTATTCATTCGTGGCGAGCAACCGTTACAGGTGGTTCGGGAAGCGCGACTCCTGCAAATTGCCGTAGTGACGAGTAAACCGATCCCGTATTACTATTTTCACCACCTCGCTAATGTAACTTTCACCACCCTTGTAATATCAGTTTCACCACGTCCCTACTGCAACTTTCACCTCCCCGCAAATCCGGTTTTCACCATGAACAGATTCAAATTCCTGCTGGCACACATCGCACTCCTGCTCTTTGCCCACCACTCGGCCGCCCAGAATATCGTGCTGATCCTGTCGGACGATCAGGGCTGGACCGGCACTTCCGTACAGATGGACAGCCGGGTGGCCAACTCGGTGAGCGACCTGTACCAGACACCCAGCCTCGAGCGCCTGGCCGCCGAAGGCATGAAATTCTCCAACGCCTATTCGCCGGCGCCGAACTGTTCGCCCACGCGGATGAGCATCCAGACGGGCAAGACGGCGGCCCGGCTGGGGGCCACCGACATCATCGACGTGGTGCCCGACGAGAACGGGGTCGCCAACATACAGGTGTTCCACGACACCATGTATCACAACAAGCCGATGCTCGTGCCCTTCCCCGTCAGCGACATCGCGGACGAGGAGACAACCATCGCGGAACTGCTCAAGCAGCACGATCCGGCCTACGCCACCGGCCATTTCGGCAAGTGGCACATGGGCGGAGGCTCACCGGAGCGCCACGGCTACGACGCGCATAACGGTCTGACGACCAACGACGAGGGATTTGCGAGGCAACCCGATCCGAAACGCAGCGACCGGGTGACGGACGACGCGATCGCCTTCATCGACGAGCAGGCGCAGGCCGGCCGGCCCTTCTTCGTGCAGGTTTCGTACTACGCCGTGCACACGCCGGTTCGGGCGCGGCCGGAAACCCTGTCGAAGTTCAGCGACTACCTGGTCCAGAAAGACCTCGGCATGTTCGGGGACCAACGGCATACCAATGCGGCGTACGCGGCGATGACCGAGGAGATGGACCAGGGCGTGGGACGCATCCTCGACACGCTGGACCGTCTCGGCCTCGCCGATGACACCTACGTCATCTTCACCTCGGACAACGGGGGTGAATCCGACAACCCGGTGACGAACAACGTGCCGCTGGCGTGGGGCAAGACCCACGTCTGGGAAGGCGGTATCCGGGTTCCGATGTTCGTGCGCGGCCCCGGCATCGAGGCCGGCACCCAGAGCAACGCGCCTGTCGTGGGCTACGACTTCATGCCGACGATTGCCGAGTGGGTGGGGGCCACAGACCGGCTGCCGGGCGATCTGGACGGGGGCAGCCTGGTGCCGGTCCTGGAGAACGGCGGCGACGGGTCGGTGGACCGGCCGACGGAACCGCTGATCTGGTTCTACGGCGCTTATCGCAACCAGAAGCACGTCACGCCCCAGGCAGCGATCCGGCGCGGCAACCACAAGTTGATCTGGGAACTGGAGCCGGACCGGGCGTACCTCTACGATCTCGACATTGACCTGCGGGAGTCGACCGATTTATCGCGGTTCCGGCCGGAGATCGCCGAGTCGATGCTGGCGGAGCTCAAGGCCTACCTGGACGATGTCGGAACGAATCTCCCGACGCCGAATCCCGACTACGACCCGGCGCTGGACGGCGGGCTGAGGCCGCTGGTGTTTGAGGACCGGGTGGAAGAACCGGCGGATCCGTAAGTCGGGACAGGGGGCGGACGTGCCTGGCCTGGGGCGGGCGATCAGACCGTGGCGGCCGGCTCCTCCGAGCATGCGGCGTGGATCCGGATCAGCTCCTCAACCACCTCGGCAGTGCGTTTGCGCGCGATGCCGCATTCGGTGGCGATTCCGAACTCGGGCACGTGCTTGCTGGCCGCGGCGATGCGCCTGTTCGTTGCTTCGGGTCCGTCCACGTGCACCAGGCCGAGATAGATTTCCGTGCCGGGATCGAGCTTCAGGTCGCCGAACGGCTCGAAATAGGCGTCGTCGTCCCTGTCGATGGGCACCGGCATGTGAAGGTAGGCCAGCGGGTGATCGGCGGCCGCGGCGATTGCGTTGGCCAGGCTGACCATGGCCGCGGAGTCGATCGGCTCGATGAAGTGCTTGGCGTCGTAGTCGCCGTAACACAGGTGAATGCCCACCTCCACCCGGTCCGGAATCGCATCGCACAACTGCGCAAGCGCCGGGGGGATGATCCGTTCCTTGTGTTCCATGGGCGGCACGACGCTGGGCTGGCCGTCCCAGGCCACTGTCTCGATGCACACATCCCACTGGATGGTCAGATCGGTGTGCGGGAGTAGCTCACACATGCGCCGGACTTCGGCGATCATCGCCTGTCTGTAGGCCTTCAGCACGTGTTCAGCCCCCTCACCGCGCACGAACGTGCCGATCACCGCCATCGGGGTCGGCAGACTGACCTGGAATCGGACGTCCTCTGGAATGTCCCCACGCTCCCGCGCCTTGCGGAAATCCCGATAAGAGATGCGCGCTTCCCGGCAGTAGCCGAGTTCGCCGAAATGTATGTCCTCCGGGTTGACGCCCGGCGCGACTTCCAGCGGAACCAGGTCCATGGGATCGCCGACGGGCCTCAGGTAAGGGCTCGCCCGCAGCAGCGGCACCTGCCAACTGATCCACAGGCGCCGACCGCCCGGCTCGCCGTCGGGAAGCCGTTTCAACCGACGGCCGAGAACGCGGCCGCACGTCTTGAACACGTCATCGACGGTGTCCAGGCCGATGCTGCCGACAAAATGTACTCCGGTCGGGCGCATGCTTGTGCTCCTTGCCGTCGGCTTTGACGGGACCTCGGGGTGTGTGCGACATAGTATCGAACAGGCGCTCGCAGCTGCCAGCGGTCAGAATTGCCAATGCCAGTACAAGTGCCGAACAGGGTAAAATTACTATGGAATCGCTCACGATTTGATCGACAAGCGGGATCAGACAGCCATGAACATCTCACGCTACCAAGCCGAGCTCAAGGAGAGCCTGACCGGGAGGCGTGAGCCGAACGTACACGATCGCGTCCATTTCGACCCTGCAATCTGTGGCGGGCGCCCACATATCCGAGGCACTCGAGTCCGCGTGTCCGACATTCTGAACCTGCTGGCCAGCGGAGCGGAGTCTGCGGAAATTCTCGCCAATTACCCCTACCTTGGCGAAGCGGATTTGCGCGCCGCCCTGGCCTTTGGTGCAGCAGCAAGCAAGCACCGCGTCGTTTTTACCGCCTGATCTTGCGTTTTCTGGTCGAAGCGCAATTGCCGCCTGGCCTGGCGCGTTGGCTTGCCGCAGCAGGCTATCCGTCCGACCATGGCTACGATCTTGGTCTCGGTGCAGTCTCGGACGAAGAGATCGAAATCAAGTGATGAGCATGAGCGTAGTTTGTTGACTGCTTCTATTTCCCGAGTATTGATCGTCGGCGGCGGAAACGCTGCCCTGTGCGCCGCGCTGGCGGCGCGCGAGAACGGCGCCAGGGTCACCGTGCTTGAGCGTGCGCCTCAGGACGAGAGCGGCGGCAACAGCCGCTTCACCGCCGGGGCTTTCCGCTGTGCCTACTCCGGTGTCGACGACCTGGTCAAGCTCATGCCGGATCTCTCCGACGACGAGCTCGCCATGACCGACTTCGGTACCTATACCGAGGAGCAGTTCTTCGACGACATGTTCCGGGTGACCAACTACCGGTGCGATGCGGACCTGGTGGAGTGCCTGGTACGGCAGTCGGCGCCGACGATGCTGTGGATGCGGGACAAGGGTGTGCGCTTCATGCCGATCTATGGGCGGCAGGCGTTCAAGGTCGACGGCAAGTTTACGTTCTGGGGCGGGTTGACGGTGGAAGCCGTCGGCGGAGGGCCCGGGCTGGTGGACAGTCTGACCGAGTCGTGCCTGCACCGCGGCATCGAGATCCA
>Ga0209021_1002300_pt1 | contig 16992 bp, 17 predicted proteins | sample PinacodermFT_FD_187299 | JGI IMG/M metagenome (GOLD analysis project Ga0209021, IMG submission 187299) | Host-associated microbial community of the marine sponge Aplysina aerophoba from Gulf of Piran - sponge pinacoderm, lysed by freeze-thaw... | ecosystem: Host-associated > Porifera > Sponge >... | reverse complement strand
CCGCTGGCAGCCCGCCTCCTGTGCCAGAAGGTTTGATGCCGCCAGCTGCCACAGGCTGATCATGCCGCCGGGGCACACCAGCGAATGAGCGACACAACTACGAGAGAGGGGCCGCTGAACGTATATCAAACTTCCCGTCCTTGAACCGGATGCTGTAGCGTGCCCCATCCCGCATGGGCATCCACGGCGATTCCATGCGCCTGGCTTTCACCAGCTGTGACCGGGCAATGAACTGCATCAAGGACCAGCTGTCCAGAACTGCGCAAGGAATACTGTAGGAACGCTTGCCCCCCTGCGACACCTCACTGTCTTCCTGCGCCTGCTGCTCTTTCTCCAGAGCGGTATAACGCTCTCCCAGGGCCAGAATCCGCCCGACTGTCTGAGAAAAAGGAAAGTTCAAAACCTCCATCTCCACATTCCAGACATCACCCGCAAGCACAGCACTCTCTTGCCTTCCGTCGTAAAGTTTGATCAGAACACGCCACTTGTGAGGCCGCATTTCGAACAGCTCCACCTGCGCCAGAGGAGCGGTTTGTTTCGTATCGACGAAGGCCCCCAGATACCAGGCCAGAACGCCACCCACAGCCGACAGCGCCAACAGCAACAAGCCAGCACTGCCTCGCAGCCACGGCAGCAACCACCCCCTTCTGAACAGCAGGGGAGCTGCCAGCCACAGGAGTCCCATGCTGATCAACACGGGAAGAACAATCAAAATGACAGTGACGTCGACCATCAGCTTCGCAGCCCAACTTCCAGAAACTTGTCAATCCGACATCAAGCCGGGAGCGGCTCTATGAAGAGACGCCCCACCCGCACTCGGCAGCGAGGACTTCAAGCGCAGTGCAGATCACGCAAAAGCAGTCTGCCCCACCCACGCTCGCCAACAAGACCACCAACCCCTTCACCCAGGGTGATGCACCCCGCCAGTGCAGCTCGATCCAGACAGCAATCCGATAAATACCGAGTCGCCAAGTCAGGAAACACGCAGCGCAGCCGCTCCGCTCACAGGCCGCAACACCCCAACAACCCCATAGACAGCTTCCCTTGGGCAACGCACCCCGCCAGTGCAGCTCGACCCAGACAGCAATCCGCCAATCCGATAAATGCCGAGTCGCCAAGTCAGGAAACACGCAGCGCAGCCGCGCCGTTCACAGGCTCACAGGCTCACAGGCCGCAACACCCCAACAACCCCATAGACAGCTTCCCTTGGGCAACGCACCCCGCAGCCAAACACCGAACCCCAACCCAGAACGAAAGCTGCTCAGCCCCTCTCCCGCTTCTCTGCCTCCGCTATCTCCGCTATCTCCGCTATCTCCGCTTCCGCGCAGCCAGCTCAGCGCATTCAGGCATCATTGTTACGCCACACAAGCAAAGCCCCCGATAGCAGACCCGTAAAACCGGGCCAAACCCGCCAGCCAAGGCTATTGAAAATAGTGGCTCTGTTCACAATTGATATTGGTAGTACGAACTACACTCCCATTTGCCGACTTTTGTCGTGTATACAAAACCGCTGCCACAAAACACTTGTCTCGCTATCTGGGTCGGAAGCGCTATTTAAAGACCCATATCTTCTCAGAAGAAAGTTTGTTAGATCAGGAAGCACCACATTGGCCCATCCACATCTGTTGTGAGCAGAGCCGAAAAAGGCATCCAGCGAAGCGTTACAAGCGCTTCATCACGCCGACGCATCAGGCACCGTTCCCTCTTCCTGCGGCACATCTTCCTGCCAAAGACACTGTCCCCCCGTTTTACTGATGGCGACCAGCCGCTCCCGATGCTGCTCCAGCTCTGCTGCCGTGGCGCGTACGACCTTCAGAGCCGGTCGGTGATCCGTCAGGCGGCGGATGGTCGTCTGGCCGCCATTGCTGCCGTCATTGCCTTCCTGGTCCGAGGCGAACAGCAGCTTCTGCTCCCCCGTCATGGCCAGCCAAACCAGCGCCAGCAGCTCGGCATCCAGCAAAGCACCGTGCAGCGTACGGTTGGAATTGTCTATCGCATAGCGCCGACACAACGCATCCAGTCCGTTCTTTTGTCCAGGATGTTTTTTGCGAGCCCAAGCCAGGCTGTCCGCAACCGCGCAGCGCCCTTCAATCTGCGCCTCCCCGCCGGACAAGCCCAGCAATCTCAGTTCGTGATTGATAAAGCCAACATCAAAGGGAGCATTATGAATGACCAGCTGAGCACCTGACACAAAGCTCAGAAAGTCGTTAACTATAGCAGCGAAAACCGGTTTGTCTGCGAGAAAATCATCAGTAATTCCGTGTACCTCACGCGCACCAGCATCGACCTCTCTCTCCGGGTTGATGTAAACGTGATAGTGATTGCCAGTCAGCTGACGGTCCACCATCTCCACGCAACCGATTTCGATAATACGATGTCCCTGACTCGGCTCCAGGCCTGTCGTTTCTGTATCAAGAATGACTGTGCGCGCCATCAGAAAGCACCTGCCCTGTTCGTCGCTTCCCGCGCTCCCTTGCGTGCCAAAGCATCAACCGTCTCATTGTCCTGATGGCCACTGTGCCCCCTGACCCAACGCCACTCAATCTGGTGAGGATCGGCTGCGGCTTCCAGGCGCTGCCACAAATCCTTGTTGCGCACCGGCGTGCGATTGGCTGTCATCCAGTTCTTCTTCTTCCAGCCAGCAAGCCACTGTGTGATCCCCTGTCGTACATATTGGGAATCTGTCACCAGTACTACCTGGCAGGGCGACCGAAGTTCCTCCAGGCCGATAATAGCGGCCATCAACTCCATGCGATTGTTGGTGGTATCCGGATCCCCACCATGGCGTTGTTTTTCCTTGCTCCCGCTGCGCCAGAGCACGCCCCATCCACCAGGCCCCGGATTTCCGCTACAGGCACCGTCTGTGTAGATTTCTACCATTATCAAGATCCGTCATTTTTCATGTCGCTCACCGCGCAGGCCACACTGCTGAGCAGGCGATGACCTGCGGTTTCCGGCCGTTCGGAGCGGCAGGGTATCACAGCTTCCCAGTCCCTGATGGCCGTCAGAATGTAAAAACAGCCAGTGCCCAGCCGCTGGGTCATATACCGCTTCTTTTGTGTTCCCGTTTTGCTGGCCCCACTTCCTGCACAGTCCCTGCCAGGTAGCGGAAAGCTACGGGTGCCAAACTGCAACTCACAGACTCGCAAACCCAGAAGAGCCAACCAGTCTGACAAGAGCGCAGGCTTGTAGAAATGCGCCTTGCGCATAACCCTGTCTGGCCCTGCCCCCAGCAGTCTGACCGCATTCCACAGACTGCGGGTGTTGAAACCCACGATAATCAAGTGGCCGCCCGGTTTGATGGAACGGCACGCCTCCCGCAGCACATCGTGAGGATGGTCCACAAATTCCAGCGTATGGTGCAACACCACAAGATGCATGCTGTGGGGACGGATGGGCCACTCTTCCACCGACAGACGTAAAACATTCGCCCCCTGGGCACCATCAAGATTGTCTTCCCGCACAGCAAGAAGAATCGGGCAGTCTATCAGTGCGTTCCGAAACAGCCCCGGGTCCGGAACAATTCCCAGACTACAGGCGTAGTGACCATGCCAGCGAGACAGCATGGCATCCAGGAACTGACGCTCCTCTTTAACAAGATTCTGCCCTCGCACACCAGAAAACCAACTTCTGGCTGAAGACAGCCGGTCGGCAACCTCTTTACTGATGAAATCATCTTTATCCAAAGCCATGTTCTGTCTGCTATGTCCGTGTCCGTTGGCACGGAGTCCATCAAAAGAGTAGGATCCGCTGCAGGAGCTTGTCCGAGCATAGACCGCACTGCGGCACACAAGGCTGACGCGCCCATTTTTTTATGCTGATTTTTGTAACAGAATCGCTGTTCACAATCAGTGTAAAGGCAGTGTAAAGGCACCCCGCAACGGCCACTCCCGCATCCGGGACGCTCTGTCCGGCAATCCCGAGGATCCATTATCTTCCCCAGTCTCGAATCAGGGCAAACACACAATGCTGTCAGTCACAGGCTTACCGGCTTTCAATGATAATTACATCTGGCTTCTTTGCGACACAAGCAGCCGGCGCTGCTATGCAGTAGATCCGGGAGACGCAACACCAGTCACGTCTTTTTGCTCGGATTCTGACTGGACACTGTCCGGCATTCTGCTGACCCATCATCATGCCGATCATACAGGAGGCGTGGCTCGCTTGACTGACCTGAATGACTGCCCTGTTTACGGTCCGGCCAGCGAGTCCATCCGCGGCGTCACACACCCAGTGCAGGAAGGAAGCCTGCTGCACCTGCCCGGCTGTACCTTGTCCGTGATCGAGACACCAGGACACACATCCGGTCACATCAGCTACTTTGGCCACATACAGACAACACCCGTTCTGTTTTGTGGGGACACGCTCTTTGCGGGAGGTTGCGGGCGCTTGTTTGAAGGCACACCCGCCCAGATGCTCGCCTCACTCAAGCGCCTGGCTGTCCTGCCTGCCGGGACCCAGGTCTACTGCGCACATGAGTACACCCTGACCAACCTGGCCTTTGCCCGACTGGTGGAACCGGACAACCCGCATCTTCAGCAGAGGCACAAGGCAGCGCAGGATACCCGAGGTCGCGGCGAACCTACAGTTCCTTCCACTTTGCAGGAAGAACTCGATACCAATCCCTTTCTGCGCACGCAACACCCCGCTGTCCGGCAAGCCGCCAGCCGGCACGCAGGCTCCCGGACACCCGGCTCAGAGGTGGAAGTTTTTTCTGCCATTCGCCAGTGGAAAGACACCTTTTGATCCGACAGCGTTGATAATGACAGCGTTGATAGTGACAGCGTTGATAGTGACAGTGATAATGCGAAACATCTTGATGCTGAAAATGGTTTTCGTCCCCCGGCTGCGGAGTCAGACGATGCGAACCACAAGACCTGGCGGGGAAAGCCCTGTGCAGTGACGGCCGGCGTCCAGACAACGCCAGCTCCTGCGCCGCTTCCTCCCGGCTGGAAATGCTTGTAAGGAGCCTTGGAATCATCGACTGTCTGGAAATGGATTCCTGGTATATATTGCGACTGTTGCAATCTCAGCTGACCCGCACTGCAACGCGTAACAACAGAGGCTTGTGCCTCTTTTTTACTTCAGACTTTCCCTGGCAGGGCCGGTATCTGGTATGGTTGCCCGGGAGACTGCCCGGAACACGCCTTCATGGCCAGGCGCGTCCCGGCTCGAGGTGCCTTGTATGCCGTTTTTTCTGTCTGCCGCTGCTCTTTTGCAGAAGACCAGCATAAAAAAGCGGTTCGGCGTTTTCATAGAGAGGCTCTCTTGTTGTGGACAGCTGCCCCGATACACTGGCCGTTTGCATGTATGCTTGCAGCCACCGGGATTGCCTTGCGGCCTGAAACGACCATGACATACCGCAGCTGGCTCGCATCTGCCATTCCAGCCGACGAATCCTGTTGCATTTCCTCCACGCAGCTTGCGTCCGGAATTGAAACAGGGGACGAGGCCGGCTCGTGCGGGACTGTCGACTGAATGAAGACAGTACCGGAGAACGCCGGAAAAGTCGGTACAAATGCAGAAAGAAGACGCGAAAAAAACTGGATCTCAATGGGGTGGCCTTAGTCGATGTGTGGCAGCACGCGGTTTGTCGATGTCTTGCCAGGTTCCGCGCAATTGCTGAAAATCCTGGCTCTCACCTTGGCTCTGGAAGGGACTTGCAGCAGTGCAGCCCCTCCCGGGAAGGCCTCGCCTCATGCCAGCGTCAGCGTCAGCGAGCTGGACTGTCCCACATGCCCCGATCAAAAAAAGAGGCCGGCTGCCGCAGCCAGACCTGCACCCGCTGCTGCCAAGTTGCCGCCGAAAGACGCAGGCAATCTTCTGGACGTCGTCCGCCGGGGACTGCGGCTGCACGCAACCGGATCCAACCCCCGGATTCAGGCCGAGATTGGCTGGTTTGTACAGCACCCCACCTATTTCGACAAAACCATGGAACGTGCACGTCCCTACCTCTACCACATCGTCAGTGAAGTGCGCAGGCAGGGCCTGCCTATGGAAATTGCGCTCCTTCCCATGATCGAGAGCGGATTTGATCCCTTTGCCCTTTCCTGGGTCAGCGCCTCCGGACTCTGGCAGTTCATGCCAGCCACAGCACGTCAGCTGGGTCTGGAGCAAAACTGGTGGTACGACGGTCGACGCAGCGTTGTAGAAAGCACCTCTGCTGCCCTGACGTATCTGCAGGCATTGCATCGCCGCTTTCAGAACTGGGAGCTGGCACTGGCTGCCTACAACTCAGGGCAGGGAACCATCATCAATGCTTCCAGGCGTAACACGCGCGCGGGCAAGCCCGTCGACTTCTGGTCCTTGCCCTTGCCCCAGGAGACAGCGGACTATGTGCCCAAACTTCTGGCTCTCAGCAAGATCTTCAAAAACCCGGACGCCTACGGCATAGTCCTGCGGCCGGTGCCCAACAAACCATTCTTCAAGCGAGTGCGTATCGCACGTCAAATGAATCTGGCCCAGGCCGCCTGCATGGCAGGTATGGAAGTCGATCGCCTTCTGCTCCTCAACCCGGGGTTCAACCGCTGGGCCACAGCGCCCGACAACCCCAAAGGGCTGCTGATACCTGTCCCCCATGTCAAGACCTTCACAAAAGCTCTGGCAGCTCCAATGAAGGGGAAATGTGCAGGCTGGCACAAATACAAGGTGCAGCCAGGAGACAGCCTGAGCCTTATTGCCCACCGCTTTGGCACATCAGTCAAAAGCATCCAGCATATCAACGGCATTCGTGACAGCAAAATCATGGCAGGGCGCACACTGTTGGTCCCGAATGCCATCGACCACGGACAACACCCCTATGTCTCCACCAGGAGACAGACTGCTGGCGCCACGAAAAAGGAGATGTACACTGTCCGGCCTGGCGACAGCATGTGGAAGGTTGCCCACATCCATAATCTGACTGTCCGTACGCTTTTCTTGTGGAACAAGGACGCACCCCGCCACCTCAAAGCGGGGCAAAAGCTGGCGATATGGAAACATGCCGGAAGACGTCCCCTCAGGTACCGGGTGCGCCCCGGAGACAACCTTTCCTCCATAGCCAAACGCTACGCGCTCCTGGTGGCTGATATTCGTGCCTGGAATGACCTGAAAAAGGAGAGAAGCCTCTATGCAGGCGAGGTCCTCACCTTGTTTGTCCCGGTCTGAACGATCAGAAGTTCCTCCAACAACCAACGCCCGGATACTGTGCTCCCGGCAGCCGGCTGGTGCCGCTGCTGACCCGGACGCATCTCAACACTGACAGTTGGGACAAAAGAAAGTGCTACGGCTGTGCAAACGTACATCCCTGACCGCTTCACCACACCGGGTACAAGGCTGACCCGCCCGGCCATAGACGGCGAGCTCAATGGCGAACCAGCCAGGTTCGCCCTCACTGTTGACAAAATTTTTCAGGCTGGTTCCACCTGCTGCTATCGCTTTTGACAGCACCGTCTTTACAGCGGCAACCAGAGCCTGGCACGCAGCGAAAGTCAGTGTTTCACAGCTTCTGTCAGGACGAATTCCGGCAAGAAACAGCGCTTCATTGGCATAAATGTTGCCAACGCCGACCAGCAAGTGAGAGTCCATCAAAAAAGATTTGATCGTCCTTTTGCGACGACTCACATGCGAAAAGAGCCAGTCGGCCCCAAAGGCATCGGACAAGGGTTCCGGCCCCAGGTCTTTGAGCAGGCGGTGCTGCAAGGGCTGCTGCTCTGTCCATACAAAGCCGCCAAAACGACGAGGGTCTGTCAGACGCAGAACACGATGATGACTGAACAGGATGTCGACATGATCGTGCGGCATAACCGGAGTCCCGGCAGGCACAACCCTCAAGGACCCCGACATGCCAAGATGCGCGATCAACGTGCCTGCGTCAAATGTCAGCAGGAGATATTTGGCGCGACGCTCGACCTTCGCCAATGTCTGGCCAGGCAGTACCCTTGCCAGCAGGGGAGAAACGGGCCAGCGTAGACGGGACTGCTGCACAGCAATCTTTTCCACCTGATGTCCCAGCAGCGGCGGAGCTATTCCCCGGCAGGTCGTTTCCACTTCAGGTAATTCAGGCACGGGCACCAAGTCCTGGTGAGGGGGTATTAAAGGACCAGTGCACTGCTGCACAGGCAGAAAGCAAAGAGCACCGGCACAGTGCCTCACCTCGAACAGCACCAGAGCCCAACGCACAAGGAGACATTTCCGGTTTCATGTCCCTGTCTCCCGTCAAGGAGCATCCCTTGTCAGTGCCCTGCCGGGCACTTCGGCCAAGCCAAAAAGACGACTTCAACCGTTCAATCCACTCGCAACCCGCACACAAGCGGGGGCCTCTTGCTGGCCCCATCCCTGTAAGAGGTGCCCTCCACCCAGGCGTCAGCTCTTGCAGGATGCCTCCGGGTACAGCCCCTGGTCTGGTGCCCTTGTGCACCCACTTCTGCATCGATCAATGCAGCAACAACGGCACGCCCCCCCTTCTTTGGAGAACAGCTTCCATCAAAGGCCGGGGCTGCAAGCGCTTCTTCAGCGAAGTCCGGCTGAGACCCTCTCATCGCTGCTGTCGCCACTATGCGCCTTGTGCAGCACGGCGATGAGCCGATCCTCCACCAGGAATCGCTCTTCCAGCGCTTCTCCTATATCTGACAGTTTCTTTTGAAGCGCGGGCATGCTGCCCAACTTTTCACACTTGTCATTAAAGTCGAGGCACTTGTTGGTATTGGTCCGCAGGGCAGAGAACAGCTGGCTCGATTCAGCCAGCGCACTTTCATCTTCAAATTCCAATGCTTCCTGTGCCAGTTGCTCATAAATTTCAAAATGACCTGTCGAAACATAATCGATAAGCAATTGGCAGAAATCGCGCAGCTTGTCCTGCAAAGAGGCCGAATCGCCCTCTCTTTGATCTATACCGGTGATCGAGCAATACAGGACGAGCATCTCCTGACGTGCATTCAGCCAGTTGTCAATCAGAGTGGAGACACCGCCCCATCTTTCTTTGGCCGATTTGCAACTTTCCAGCATGGTCTTGCCCCTCTGCGATAGGTGGGTGGCGAAAGTGTACAGCTGAAGAGGACAGACTTGTCGAGGCTGTTCTCCGACCGGTCTTGGTATAGGGTAAGGCAGCTGTCAAAGGAACTTCAATAGCTGTTGCAGGAAAAATGCACCCCGGGGCATTCTCAGACAGAAAGTACCCGCCATGAAAGCGCAGGCATCTTGTGTTGTGATAATTATCTGAACTCTGTGCTTCAATGTGTGTCTTGTGTTTGAAGGTGCCCTCAGGGGGCTGCGGGCATGCCGGACTGCCGTCTTGAGCATGAATCCTCCTCCCGACGGGACAAGAAATTTCCTCTGGATCCGCGCGTACCTGCCGGCTTGAGGAACATGAGGCGGTACAGACAGTCCTCCAGGCCTGTCCGCACCAGATGGCAACCACCACATCAAGCCGGAAACAGGATCCATACGACGACCCTTGCCCAGTTACCGGACGCAGGTGGTGGGGCTTCGTCCCCGCCAGAGTACCGGCTGGCAAAACTGCAGGTTTTTTATGCATACCCTGAACATAACGCCGGGAGGCGTATCCTATCCCGTTTTTATCGGCCAACAGCTGCTGGGTAACCCGGAGCTGCTTGCCCCTTTTATCCGGGGGCATCAGGTGGCCGTCGTGTCCAGCAAGAAGGCAGCCTCTCTCTATCTTGAGACACTGCGCAAAGCCCTGGGCCATTTCCAGGTGACCGAAATAACACTTGAGGATGGAGAGCCCACCAAAAGCCTTGCCATGCTGGAACACGTTGTTGACTGCCTTCTGCGTGACAAGCATGAGCGCTCTACAACCCTTATCGCTCTGGGCGGCGGTGTCACAGGCGACCTGTGTGGTTTTTCTGCCTCCTGCTATATGCGCGGTGTGAGCTTCATCCAGATTCCCACCACCCTGCTGGCCCAGGTGGATTCTTCGGTCGGCGGCAAGACCGGCATCAATCACAAACGCGGCAAAAATATGATTGGTGCCTTTTATCAACCCGCTTGCGTCCTGGCTGATGTCGATGTGCTGGCCACTTTGCCCGACCGGGAACTGTCCGCTGGACTGGCAGAAGTCATCAAATATGGTTTGATCGCCGATCCACTTTTTTTCGCATGGCTGGAGTCACATATGGATGCACTGGTCGCCAAAGATTCTGAGGCTCTGATGCAGGCGGTGCTGAGCTCCTGCAAAAACAAGGCTCTCGTGGTGGCCGAAGACGAGAAAGAACAAGGACGGCGCGCCATTCTCAACTTCGGCCATACCTTCGGCCACGCACTGGAAACCTGGGCCGGGTACGGAAACTGGCTACATGGCGAGGCCGTTGCCGTTGGCATGGTCATGGCAACCGAACTCTCGGTCAGGCTGGGCTGGGTTGAAGAACCGCTGGCAGAACGCGTGCGGGCTGTTGTGCAGCGTGCCAACTTGCCGGTGTCCCCGCCTGACGACATGAAACCGGAGGACTTTCTTGATCTGATGCGCGTTGATAAAAAAACAGTCGGGGGCCAACTGCGACTGGTGTTGCTCAAAGCGCTGGGAGAAGCGGTTGTCACCAGCACGGTACCGTCCGGTTTGCTGCGTGAACAACTGGCCGCCAGCTGCCAGGAGACATGAACTTTGCACGCAATGACACGCGCTTCTGTCAGCAGATGCCCGAATCGGGTACATTCGTGCGTAAATGACTGCCAGGAGCCAGGTTGTGACTGACCCCCGTAATGATACCTTGATACGCGCCTTGCTGAGAGAACCCGTCTCTTTCACCCCCGTATGGATTATGCGTCAGGCTGGACGCTACCTTCCCGAGTATCGGGCGGTACGGGCCCGGACCGGAGAGTTCATGACGCTCTGCCAGACGCCGGAGCGGGCCTGCGAGGTCACACTCCAGCCGTTGGCACGCTTCGATCTCGATGCCGCGATCCTGTTCTCGGATATCCTGACCATCCCCGACGCCATGGGACTCGGACTCTATTTTGAACCGGGGGAGGGACCGCGTTTTCGCAAGACCGTCAGTAGCCAGGCCGATGTTACTGCCCTGATCCAGCCTGACATGGAGGACGAGCTGAGCTACATTCCACAGGCCGTACGCATGATCACGCAGGAACTGGGCGGCAAAGTGCCACTGATAGGCTTTGCCGGCAGCCCCTGGACTATTGCTACCTATATGGTGGAAGGCGGCAGCAGCCGGGATTTCCGGCGCACCAAGGCCATGATGTACAGCCAGCCTGAGGTCCTTCACCAGCTGCTGTCCCGCCTGGCCGATGCGGTAACGACCTGCCTGGCAGCCCAGATCGATGCCGGTGCCCGGGTGGTCCAGATATTTGATACATGGGGCGGCATATTGCCAGGTCCCGAGTACCGGACCTTCTCCCTGGACTACATGCAGAAGATTCTTGACAACCTTGCCGCCCACACAACGCACAAGGTTCCTGTCATTTTGTTTACCAAAAACGGGGGACAGTGGCTGGAAACCATGGCCGGGACCGGCGCCCAGGCACTGGGGCTGGACTGGACGACAGATCTGGCACAAGCCCGCCAGCGGGTGGGAGACCGTGTTGCACTGCAGGGCAATCTGGACCCTGCTGTTCTTTACGCCAGTCCTGACGTTATTCGACAGCATGTAGCCCGCATTCTGGATGCCTGGGGCGGCGGGACAGGGCATGTTTTCAATCTCGGGCACGGTATTCACCCGCAGATTGACCCGGACAGAGTGCGCATTCTTGTCGATACTGTGCATGAACTCTCCTCTGTGTGACCTGAATGCATGACACTTGCTGTGCCGCTCACTCCCGACTGTTGACAGCAGTGATCAATGAATATCCGGGAACTGTCCGGCGAATGGATGTAGTATTTTCTTGTGGGCAGGACGCCTCGCTGTGCCTGCCATGACAGGAATGGACACAAATCTGCAGACGGACCTGGGGACTTCTTATGGATAAATTGTCTTCGAACGTGGAAGCTGCTGTGGCCGCGCTGGAAAGTCGGCCGGTCTCTGAGGTGATGGGGCACGAAGCCCTGAGAGTCCTGCGACTGCTCTGGCCAAAGGCTTTCCAGGTTTCGCGTCCCAACCCGTTGAAAATTGGCATAAACAAGGATATCCATGCCAGTGGCCAATTATCAGATGAGATTATCAATCTGGGACTGCGCTGTTACACGCAGATGGACAGGTATCTGGAAAACACCCGCTCAGGTTGTGTGCGAATTGATCTTGAAGGCCGGCCCTGTGGAAGGGTGAAACTGAGGGAGGCCGTCAACGCCGAAATTCTTCTTTACCTGCGCTATTGCCAGCACCATCCCCAGCGCGTTTTTATCGGGCAGTTACGACTGGTGAAAAACAGGGCGGACACGCAGGAGCACTGCCAGGAGTAGGCCCGTCTGGCCGCCGGTCTCGACAGTGAAGACAGTGGAGAAGGGAAAAACCGGCGACTCGAGAACGCCCTCCAGTCGCCGGTTTTTTTATCCTTCAGTGTTCGCTTGACTCACACAGACACGGCTCCTGAAGCAGAGCCTCCATCACAGGCCTTGGCCCGGACGTCATGCCGTTGCGGCAGAGGGGTCATTCACCTGGCAGGCAAAGAGAAAATCGATAGCACCTGCGGTGCCTGCGGCTGTGCTCTCAAGACACACGAACGCACTGAAAGGACGGTCAAATTTGAGGCTGACTGTGGCAGGAAAATATCCACGCGCACACTCGTTGCAGTACAGCAAGGTCACTGCTGCCGCTTCTATGCCCTTTTCATCGATTTTCATCATGCATTCTTGCGTGAACTCATCCAGGTACGCGCCCGGCAAACACCCTTGATCCTGAGCCAGAGCAGTCCCTATTCCCAGCTCCTCAAAAGTCTGCAGCAGATCCGTTTTTGATTGAATCCGGAATTGGGGCAAAGCCACTTCCGTCACATGGCTTGCGCTATTGGGCCCAAGCATCCTGATAGCCTGCCTGACTTCGTTGTCGCAAGGCTGCTTCAGATCAGCATCCCTTTTCATCACAAAAAGCATGCTCAACTGCTGCCCCGAACTCGCTGCCGACTTGAAGGGCAACTTGACAGCCTGAAGCTCCGGGCTCTGCATAAAATGCATCTGTCCTTCACAGAAAAAGGATTGACGCATGGTGTTGACCCTAAGCACCTGCCCTGAAGCTGTTGTGAACGCGACCCTTTCGGTATCCCCCACCTCGAAGGATTTGGCCCATTCGGCCTTCAGATACTGGGCATTGGCTATGGCAAAAACAGTCTGAGGTTTGCACTGCAGACTCCCTTTGATATTGTTCTGTGTCACTTCGGTGATACACCGGTTTTCCGCATCGACAGCGGCCTGCGTCAAGGGAACAAGCTCCTGCGCTATTCCTTGTTGACGGTAATAGTGCTCAAGAGCAGGTTTGTACTCCTCACGGACCAGGACACTCGTACGGCTGATATACATCTGCCGCCCGGTGCCTGCGAGCACCTCATTGACACGCCGATTCAGTGTGCTATCGACTTGCGAAGATGGGAAAAGGGAGCCGAGAGCCTCCGAGAGTGTCCCAGGCGTTCGATCAAGAACCGAAAGACTGGCCACAGCGGGTATGGCAGAAGGTGCCAGCGCACGGTTTACCCCGGCTTTGGCGTTTGGCTCCTCCTTGCAGGCCAGAGCCAGAAGCAGTTTCTCCGGGCTCGTCAGAACAGCAACGCCACCACCGCGTATTGAACTCTGTGCGCCATACTGACCGGGCTGTTCTGTCGCCTGCGTCCGCAACGCACCCCCGAATGGCGCTGGAAGATGTGGATTTAACATGGATGTAACTCCTGTTTTGATTAAAAAGGTACCTCCTTGGACTTCTTCTTCCGGCATGAGTTCCCGCTGCCTTCTCCCACCATGTAAAAACTTCACCCCTACAGCACAGACAGAAGGCACAAACAACTCGCCCTCCCGTTTTCCAGCCAGAACCGGTTGCGATATCAGGAAAACGATTCGCCTGTAGTTGTCGGTCATCGACGGTGGGCAACAAAAACGATGGATGGACAAGAGTTCGGTCCGGCACCAGCCCGGGCGCAGGTCTGCCTTGCTCGCAACCGCTCTGCCCCCGAACAGTTTTTTACGACAAGCCTTGTCGCCTGACTCTCATGCAGCCATCACAGAAGGGTCGTTCACCTGGCCGGAAAAAAGAAACTCCACCGGGCCTGTTGTGCGACCTGCCGCGTTTTCCATACAAAGGATTGCAGTAAAGGGACGATTGAACTTGAGGCAGCCTGTAACAGGGGGACGTCCAGACTCCCGGAAGCGCATCAGGGTCACGGCTGATGCTTCTGTGCCGGTTTCGTCAACTTTCAACACAGACTCCTGCGCGAATTCACCCAGCTCTACACCCGGGAATCTCGTTTTATCCTGCGTCAGAGCCGCTCCTGCCCCATGATCCTGAAAAACCTGCAGCAAGTCCGTTCTCGATTTGATCCGGAACCTGGGCAGACAAACTTCGATCACCTCATAGGGCCCCTCATCTGATACATATGGCTGCAGGCCTTGCATGGCCTCCTCGGTCTCTGTGGCACTGGGCTGCTTCAGACTCTTGTCCATTCTCATCACCAGAAGCATACTCAACTGGTGCCGGGCGCCGGGCCTTGAGACATAGGGCAACTGAACCGCCTGGAGACTGTGGTTTTGCATGAACGCCAGTTTTGCAGCAGAAGAAAATCTTTTGCTCATGGTCTCCACTGTCAGGACCTGCCCCTCGCCTGTCATAAATTCCGACTGGCTTGTATCCCGTCGATGAAAGGGAAAGGCCCAATTGGCTTTCAGATACTGTGCGTTGACTATGGAAAAAACCATGCAGGGATCACACACCAGATTGCCTTCAATGGTGCCGTTCGTCACTGCCGTGATGCGCCGGTTTTCTGCGGCTACAGCTGACGACGACAAGGGAACAATATCCTGTTGTATTCCCCGGTCGCGGTAATACTGTTCAAGGATAAATTCCCTCCCGTGGCGTACCAGAACACTCGTGTGGTTTACATACGTCTGTCCTGTGCCTTCCAGGGCCTCATGAACCTGCTGGGTCAGCGTTCGGACAGGATCCGGAGACGCAAAAAGGGCAGCCAGAGCGGCCGATTGTGTGCCTGTCGTTTTGTCCAGCACCGACAGGCTGGTCAAAGGGCCTACAAGAGCCGGTGCCAACGCACGGTTGCCCAGAGCCCTGCTGCTTTTGTCTGCGTGACAGGCCAGGGTCAGAGCCAGTTTTCGAGGGGTCGCCAGCATTTCCACGGCATGACCTGCCACCCGGGCCGGAGCCTCGGAGGGCCAGCCCTGCTGCGACAGCTGCGCCGTCGGGGATGCGCTGTGAGAAGAAAAATCGGGATTCAACATGGGGACCACTCCTGGTGTCTTGCATTCCTTCCATCAGACTTTCTGTTTCAGCATTGGTTCCCCTGGCATCCAGTACCTGCATGCAGGATGGTGATGCCGAATCAGGAAAATGCAGAAGGACAGACAGGAAGGAAGGACACGCGAAGACCTGCGCCCAGAGCGAACATGCTGTCAGGACAGCCGCTCGCAATAGCGGGCACCAGTTTTTCAGCCAACATGACTGTTTCACAAGTAAAGCGGCCTTCAGGCAGCCAGCGCAGGCGGCCAGCCTTTCCAGGGTCGGCGTCGCGCTGCCGCCCTGCCCCAGCCAGAGATGAGAAAAGGCGACCTGCCGCCACAGCAGGGCTTGACCGCACAAAAGCAACGACAGGTGCTAAAGAAAGAGGGCACGACAGATGAGAGACAGCACGAACAGGCAGGAGAACAGCCAGAACTCTGCCCAGCAACAGACGTCCCACTGCTGAGGCCAAAAGTCGGGAACGAACACACTGTTTCACGCGTTTTTTTTCGCGCGTTGGAATCCATCCCCCTGAAACCGAATTTTCATCACCCACTTTTCGTCCTTTCACAACGAGAGGACTCCTGGGCAGGCTGCCCTTTGCCGGCTGGCTCTGCCACCTCTACGACCAAGCGGGAAGCATGTTCACATGGGCAGAAAAAAGGAAGTCCTCAGGGCTTGTCGTATGGCCACCAGCCTTGTCTCCTACGCATACAAACACACTGAAAGGGCGATCGAATTTCAAACAACGCGTAGGAGGAGGGTAGCTGTACGCGCATTCATCGACCTCCAACAAACTCACTGCCGCAGCCTCTGTGCCCACTTCATTGACTTGCAACCAGGACTCCTGCGTGAACCGACTCACTTTCGCACCTGAGACTATCTCTTGATCCGGAGCCAAAGCCTCACTTATTCCCAGATTCTGAAAGGCTCGAAGCAAGTCGGTTTCTCCTTTAATCCTGAATCTGGGCAGGAACACTTCGGTCGCTTCACTGGGCAAATGAGGTTGCAGCAGCCGGATGGCATGCCTGACCTCCGCCTCGCCAGGCTGACGCAGACTGGCATCCGTCTTCATCACCACCAGCATACTCAACTGCTGGCTGGCGTTGACTGCCGGCACATAAGGCAACCTGACGGCCTGGAGGCCGATACCGGGATAACACATGAAGTCCAGCTTCTCATCCCTGGAAAACCTCTTCTGCATGGTGTTTACCTGCCGCATCTGCCCTGAAGCCGTCGTAAAAGGAGCGAACTGTGTATCCTCGCGATCGAAAGGGAAGGCCCACCTGGCTTTCAGGTATTGTGCGTCGGCTATGGCCAACAGGGTCCGGGCTTCATACTTCAGGCTGCCTGGGATAGTGCCGTTCGTCACTTGCGTGATGCGCCGGTTTTCTGCATCGACCGCCACCGGTGTCAAGGGCACCACATCCTGACGTATACCTTGTTGCCGGTAGTGTTTCTCAAGGGCCGATTGACACGCATCACGCACCAGCACACTCGTGTGGTGCACATAGGTCTGGCCCGTGCCTTCGAGCGCCGCGTGAACACGCCGCGTCAATGCACGCACGGGATCCGGATTCTGAAAAAGGGAACAGAGTGCGGCCGATTGTGTGCCTGGTGTTTTATCAAGAACCGCAAGGGTGGCTACAGGGCCTATGACAGCAGGTGCCAGCACAGA
>Ga0209021_1002295_pt1 | contig 17008 bp, 18 predicted proteins | sample PinacodermFT_FD_187299 | JGI IMG/M metagenome (GOLD analysis project Ga0209021, IMG submission 187299) | Host-associated microbial community of the marine sponge Aplysina aerophoba from Gulf of Piran - sponge pinacoderm, lysed by freeze-thaw... | ecosystem: Host-associated > Porifera > Sponge >... | reverse complement strand
TCACGACCGCCGGGTTCCGCGACATTCTCGAGGTCGGCTACGAGACCCGGTACGACCAGTACGACCTGATGATCGAGAAGGTGAAGCCGATCGTGCCGCGCCGGCTCCGTTTCACCGTGCCGGAGCGCGTCGATGCACGCGGCCGCATACTGGAAGACCTCGACGAAGAGGCCGTTCATGCGCTGGTGCCGGCGCTTTCCGCAGCCGGGATCGAGAGCGTTGCCGTCGGGTTCTTTCATGCTTACGCCAATCCCGTCCATGAGCGGCGGGTCGAAGCGATCCTGAGCGAGGCCTTGCCGGCGCTCTCGGTGACGCTTGCCTCCGAAGTGTGCCCGGAGGTCCGGGAATACGAACGCTTCACCACGGCCAGCGTGAACGCGTATGTCCGACCGCTGATGGAGGGCTATCTCGCGCGTCTCGACGGGATGCTCGATGAAATCGGCATCGGCTGTCCGTTGCTTCTCATGACATCGGGGGGCGGCCTCACGACCGTTGAGACGGCGAGGCGCCAGCCGGTTCGCCTCGTGGAATCCGGCCCTGCCGGCGGCGTGTTGCTGGCCCGGGAAATTGCCGCCAGAGCCGGTCTCGACAAGGTCATGTCCTTCGACATGGGCGGCACGACGGCCAAGATCTGCTTCATCGAGGACCTCGAGCCGAGGCGCGCGCGGGAGTTCGAGATCGACCGCCAGGCCCGTTTCATGAAGGGCAGCGGCCTGCCGCTCCGCATTCCTGTCATCGAGATGGTGGAGATCGGTGCGGGCGGCGGGTCGATCGCCCGCGTGGACCGGCTGGGCCGGATCTCCGTCGGGCCGGAAAGCGCCGGCGCCGAGCCGGGACCGGCGGGCTATGGCCGCGGCGGGGCCGAGGCGACGGTCACGGACGCCGATATCGTCCTCGGCCGCATCGACCCGGAGGGCTTTGCCGGCGGGCGCATCGAACTATCCCCCGAACTTTCGGCCGAGGCGGTCGGCCGCAATGTGGGGGCAGTCCTGGAGCTTGGGCATTCGCAGGCGGCGCAGGGGCTGGTCGAAATCGTCGACGAGAACATGTCGAACGCGGCGCGGGTTCTCGCCGTCGAGGAAGGCAAGGTCGCATCGGAGCAGACGATTATCGCCTTCGGTGGCGCAGCCCCCCTTCATGCCTGCCGGATTGCGGAAAAGCTGGGCATCCAGAGAATTGTCGTCCCGGTCGATGCCGGAGTGGGTTCGGCCGTCGGGTTCCTCAGGGCCCCGGTCGCCTACGAGGTGGTGCGCAGCCTCAATATGCGCCTGTCGGCCCTCGATGCCGGAGCGGTGAACGAGCTGATGGCCGACATGCGCCGGGAAGCCCGCAGCGTCGTGGAGTCGGGCGCATTCGGCGCGGCGCTCGCCGAACGTCGCGTCGCCTACATGCGCTATCTGGGGCAGGGGCACGAAATCGCCGTGTCCGTAGAGGCCGAGCATCTTGGCCCCGATGACGGGCGCACCCTGCAGGCGGCCTACGACCGGGAATATGAGCGCTTGTTCAAGCGGGTCATCCCGGACGCCGATGTCGAGGTGCTGTCCTGGGGCCTGACCGTTTCGACGGCGGAAACCATGCCGGCGGCCGAGGCGGGCGCGGGAATATCGGCCGCGCCGGAGCCGGCCGGCTGGCGGGACATCCACGACACGGAAAGCGGCGAGGCGGCCCGGGTGCCGCTGTACCGGCGCGCCGACCTGGCCGCGGGTGACGGGCTGGACGGCCCGGCGCTGATCGTGGAAGAGCAGACTTCGACCTTCGTCTCCCGGGCATTCACGGCGATGCTCGCTCCGGGAGGCAATATCGTGCTGGACAGACGGGTTTAGGGGACCGGGATATGGCGAACAAAGACGGACTCGATGTCATTACCAGGCAGGTGATGTGGAACCGCCTGATCTCCGTTGTCGAAGAGCAGGCGCAGACGCTGCTGAGAACGGCCTTCAGCCCGATCGTGCGCGAATGCGGCGACCTCTCGGCCGGTGTGTTCGACCTCAAGGGCCGGATGCTGGCCCAGGCGGTGACCGGGACCCCCGGCCATGTCAACTCCATGGCCGAGTCCGTGCAGCATTTCATCCGCCACTTCCCGGTCGCGGAGATGAACGAAGGCGACATCTACATCACCAACGATCCCTGGCTGGGCACGGGCCACCTCAACGACTTCGTGCTGACCACACCCTGTTTTCGCGAGGGCAAGCCGGTCGGCCTGTTCTCCTGCACCTCGCACCTGACCGATATCGGCGGCATCGGCGTCGGCCCCGACGCGACGGACGTGCATATGGAGGGGCTCTACATCCCGATGCTGAAGCTCGCCGACCGCGGCCGGATCGACAAGACCCTCATGGCGATGGTCCGCCGCAACACCCGCGAGCCGGTGGAATGCGAGGGCGACGTCTATTCGCTCGCGGCCTGCAATGAGGTGGGCTGCGTTCGCCTGGTCGAAATGATGGACGAATTCGGGCTCGAGGACCTCGACGAACTCGGCGAATACATCGTCTCGAGTTCCCGCCGCGCCGTGCTCGCGGAAGTCGCCGAGCTGCCGAAGGGCAAGTATCGCAACGCCATGACCCTGGACGGATACGACCGGCCGATAGACCTGGTCGCGACGCTGGAGATCGGCGACGAGGGCATCCATGTCGATTACGACGGCACCTCGCCCATGTCGCGCTACGGCGTGAATGTGCCGATGGCCTACACGACCGCCTATACCAGCTTCGGGCTCGGCTGCGCGATTGCGCCCGGCGTTCCGAACAATGCGGGCTCGCTCTCTGCTTTCCGGGTGACGGCGCCGGAGCGCTCCATCCTCAACGCGCCCTATCCGGCGGCGGTCTGCGCCCGGCACCTTATCGGGCAGCAGCTGCCCGATGTCGTGTTCGGCTGCCTCGAGAAGGTCGTGCCTGAGCGCGTGCCGGCGGAGGGCGCCTCGTCGCTCTGGAACATCACCTTCCGCGGGGAAGCCGACCGGGGCTCGAACGAGCGGAGGCTGTTCGCCTTCACCGCGGTGACGAACGGAGGCACCGGCGCACGGGGCGTGAAGGACGGCCTGAACGGCACCGCCTATCCGAGCGGGGTCAAGGGTACGCCGGTCGAGATCGTCGAGACGATGACGCCGGTGGTGTTCCGCCGCAAGGAGTTGCGCACCGATTCCGCCGGGCCCGGAACCTGGCGCGGCGGGGCCGGGCAGGTGATCGAGCTCGAGTCGGCGGACGGCAGGGACATGGAGCTGCTGGCCGCCTATGAGCGCATCGACCATCCGGCGCGGGGGCGCGCCGGCGGCGGCGGCGGAGAGGCGGGCGCGGTCTTCCTGGCTTCGGGAACCCGGCTGAAGGGCAAGGGCACGCAGACCATCCCGGCCGGCGAGACGCTCGTGCTGCACACCCCCGGCGGCGGAGGGCACGGGCCTTCAAGGGGCCGCCCGCCCGAAGCCGTGGCTGCGGATATCGAGGACGGCCTCATCACCGAGGCGGCAGCCCGCAGGGACTATGGCTGGGAGGGCGCTGCCTAGCCCTTCAGCTTGATGTTGTCGGGCAGGAACATGACGATATCGGGGAAGACCGTAATCAGCAGCGCCATCGCCGCCATGATGAAGAAGAAGGGCAGGGTGGCGATGGCGATGCGCCCGATCTTCTCGCCGGTCATGCCCTGAATGACGAAAAGGTTGAACCCGACGGGCGGCGTTATCTGCGCCATCTCCACGACGATCACCAGGAAGATGCCGAACCAGACCTTGTCGAAGCCGGCTTGCGTCACGAGCGCCAGCGTGATCGGCAAGGTCATGACGATGCTGGACATGCCTTCGAGCACACAACCCAGAATGGCGTAGAAGACCAGCAGCAGCAGGATGAGCCCGAAGGGCGAGAGGCCGAGCCCCGCGATCTCTCCGGCGATGATGCGCGGCACGCCCAGATAGCCGATGGCAATGGACAGGAAATAGGCGCCGGCCACGATCAGGCCGATCATCGAAATGGTGCGGACGGCGCCGAAACAGGCCTGGCGCAGATTGCCGTAGGTGAGCGTGCCCTGCATGGCGCTGACGATGAGGGCGCCGACAACGCCGACCGCGGCCGCCTCCGACGGGCTGGCATAGCCGCCGTACATCGAGCCCAGCACGAGGAAAATCAGGAAAACGACCGGACCGAGATGCCGGAGGCCGGCAAGCCGCTCGGCCATCGGGACGAAGAGTTCCTCGTTCGAGGCCATGGAAGGCCGGGTCAGGGTTCTGATCGCGATATAGAGCATGTAGCCGAGCGCGAGCAGGAGCCCCGGAACCACGCCCGCGATGAAGAGCTTCAGGATCGAGGTCTCGGCGAGCACGCCATAGACGATCAGCACCAGGCTCGGCGGGATCAGCAGGCCGAGTGTGCCGGCGCCCGCGAGCGAGCCCATCGCCAGGTCCTTGTCGTAGCCGCGCCGGAAGAGTTCGGTAAGCGTGATGCGCCCGACCGTGGCCGTGGTGGCGGCCGACGAGCCGGAAATCGCGGCGAAGAGCGTGCAGCCGATCACATTGACATGCAGCAGGCGGCCGGGCAGCCGGGTTGTCCAGGGCGTGATCCCGGCGAACAGCGTCTCGGAAAGCTTGGTGCGGAACAGGATTTCCGCCATCAGGATGAACATCGGCAGCGCCAGCAACTCCGGCGTCGTCGTGACGTTCCAGATCATCTGGGCGAGCAGCTTCTCGACCGGCATGGACCGGAAGACGCCGAGCGAGATCAACCCGACGGATATCAGCGACACGGCAACCCAGACGCCTGCGGCGAGCGTAACCGCAAGAAGGCCGAGGACCGTGAAGACGATGGCGGTGGTCATGGAGGCTGCCGCCTTCTACTCGACGCTGTAGGAGCGCATGGCTTCCCGGTCGTCGGGCGGATCGTCGATAAGCAGCCGGATCAGGCGGACGATCATCTGGAGGGCCAGAAGCGTTGCGCCGACCGCGAGGCCGGACGTCGGATAGATCAGGGGCACGGCGACCACGGTGAACGAGGTGCTGCCGGAGACGAAAGTCTGCCAGGCGAAGAGGATCATGGAATAGGCCAGGTAGCAGGTGATGGCGACGCCGAAGACCGTGGCAAAGAATTCCGAGATCCGGGCCACATGGGCGTTCCGGCTGGTGATGAGGAACGCAACGCGAACCTGGCCGCCGGTTCTGAGCGTGAAAGCGGCGCCGAGGAAAATCGCGGTGCCGAGGAAATAGGAACTGTATTCCCAAGCGAAGCTGAGCGAAATGTTGAATACGGTGCGGCAGATGACTTCCGCGATAATCAGGACCACGATGCCGACCACGAGCAGCACGGCGAGCACGCCGGCAACCTGGGACACCCTGTCCACGGCGGTCAGCGCTGCCCGCACCGGTCCCTCCCCGCGAACGGCTCCCCGGCGGAACCGGGGAGCTGCGCCGCCTGCCGGTTGTTCAGCGTCCGACAGCCTTCCAGAAGTCTTCGATGACCATCTTGGCCTTCGGGTTGTCGTCCATGAACATGGCGACCATGGGTTGGGTCGCGTCCTGCATGCCCTTGAGCATTTCAGGCGTGACTACGCCCATCGCGACGCCGTTGTCGTTCAGGATCTTGGACTTCGCCTCGTCCTCCATGCGGCTCACATCCCAGAACGGGGCCTCGAGGCGCTTGGCGGTTTCCTCGATCGCGGCCCGGTCTTTCTCGTCGATGGCCGCCCAGGCGTCGAGATTGACGTTCACCATGTTCGAACCCCAGACATGGGCGGTCGGATACATGAACTTCAGGAATTCCCAGAACTTGCCGTCCACGCCCGAACTGGCCGAGGTGGTGACGGCGTCGATGGTGCCGGCGGCGAGCGACGGCACGACCTCGCCCCAGGGAAGCTGGACCGCCGTCATGCCCACGGCATTGAAGAGAGCGGTGGTGGTCTTGTCATAGGTGCGGATCTTGATGCCGGCCAGGTCTTCGAGCTTGTCGATCGGCACTTTGGTGTAAACATATTGCCGGGGCCACGGCACCATGTAGAGCACCTTCTGATTGAACTCGGCCGCGACCTCGTTCAGCACCGGACGGAAATGGCTGTGCAATGTCCGCAGTTCGTCGAACCCGGAGACGAGATAAGGCTGCGCCTCGATCCCGACGAGAGCGGACTCGCCGACCTGCTGGTTCAGCAGGACGTCGCCGATGGGCACGAGCCCGTCGCGGACCGCGGTCAGCATTTCCGGGCCCTTGAAGCCGAGCGAGCCGCCGGGGTGGATGTTGATCTTGACGCGGCCCTCGGTCGCCTTTTCGACCTCCGCAGCGAACACCTTGGCGTTCTCGACATGGAAATTGCCGTCCGGCCACGCCAGCGGCAGGTCCCATTCGGCCGCCGAAAGCGCGGTGGCGCCGAACGACAGCAGCGCAGCCGCCGCGGTCACAGGCAAAATTCGACGCATTGCGGTCATGAAAATTCCTCCTCCCGTTTGCTGGTCAGCCGACTCGACAGGACTCGCTCTCGCCCGCCGGCGACTTGCAAGTTCCGCTTGTCACACTGTCGAAACAGTCGCGCAGCCAGCCTGGGCTGTCAAATGCCGTTCCGCGGCATCGGCCGGGCTGACCGCGCCTCCCCCGGGCGGGGCCGTTGTGCTAGGCTCCGCGCGCAATGGCTGTCCACGTCCACCGCAACGATATTCCCGAAGGTCTGGCTTTCGGCGCCTTGGCGGCGGTCGATACCGAAACCATGGGACTGAAGCCGTCCCGGGACCGGCTTTGCGTGGTGCAGCTTTCGGCCGGAGACGGTAACGCCCATCTGGTCCAGTTCCTCGACGGTGACTATGCGGCTCCGCGCCTGAAGGCCTTGTTGACAGACCCCGGCGTCACCAAATTGTTCCACTTCGCGCGCTTCGACCTCGCTGTGCTGAAGCGTTATCTGGGCGCGGCGGCTTGGCCGGTCTATTGCACCCGCACCGCTTCCCGGCTGGTCCGCACCTATACCGACCGGCACGGCCTGAAGGACCTCTGCAAGGAACTGCTCGGCATCGAAATCTCCAAGACACAACAGTCGTCGGACTGGGGCGCGGCTGACCTGACCGGACCGCAGCGGGAATACGCTGCCGCCGATGTGCTGCACCTGCACCGCCTCAAGGAACGTCTCGATTCCATGCTTGCCAGGGAAGGTCGGACGGAGCTGGCGGCGGCCTGTTTCGACTTCTTGCCGGTTCGCGCGCGGCTCGACCTCGAGGGCTGGGCCGAGGAGGACATCTTTGCTCACTGAATCGCCCGATAACGCGGTGCGCGCGGCCGGACGCAGGGTACTTGCGATGGAGGCGGAGGCGCTGCTGGCGCTGGCCGACAGTCTGGAGGGCGCCTTCGACGAAGCGGTGGACATCCTGGCCGACGCCAGCGGGCGGGTGATCGTGACCGGTATGGGCAAGAGCGGCCATGTCGCCGTCAAGATCGCGTCCACGCTGGCCTCGACCGGCACGCCCGCGCACTTCGTCCATCCGGGCGAGGCGGCGCACGGCGACCTCGGCATGATCGCGCGGGGCGATGTTCTGTTGGCGCTTTCGAATTCGGGCGGCACGGCCGAACTCGCCGCTGTCATCGCCCATGCGGCGCGCAGTTCGGTGCCGCTGATCGCAGTGACGGCCAACGCCGACAGCCCGCTGGCCGGGGCCGCCCGGCTCTCGATGGTGCTGCCGCCGGTGTCCGAAGCCTGCCCGATGGGCCTGGCGCCCACGACCTCCACCACCATGATGCTGGCGCTCGGCGATGCCCTGGCAGTGGCGCTGCTGGAGCGCAAGGGCTTCTCCGCGGACGATTTCCGCACCCTGCATCCCGGCGGTTCGCTCGGTCAGAGCCTGCAGCTCGTTTCGGACATCATGCATGATGGAGATGCCATGCCGCTCATCGGGCCCGACACGTTGATGGCCGAGGCGCTGATCGAGATCTCGTCCAAGACGTTCGGCTGCGTCGGCGTGACGGACGGGGCGGGGGCCTTGCTCGGCATCGTGACGGACGGCGATCTGCGCCGCTCGATGAGCACGGACCTGCTGCAGCGTCCCGTGTCGGCGATCATGACCGCCTCGCCCAAGACCATCCGCCCGGGGGCGCTGGTGGCCGAGGCCGTGGCGGTGATGAACGAGGCTCAGATCACCGCACTTTTCGTCGTCGAGGACGATATGCCGGTCGGCATCGTCCACCTCCATGACTGCCTCCGCGCCGGGGTCGCCTGAGCTTTGGCGGCCCGCAGCGAGGCATATTTTGCTTTCGCGCGCGCCGGCCGGCGGCCGCGGGTCTCGCGCCTCTATTCGCTCTTCGTGCGGGGAGCGAAGGTCGCGCTGCCGGCTGGCGCCGCCGTTCTGCTGCTTGCGGTTTTCGCGTGGCCGGAAGCCGAAGACATTCTGGTGCCGGGGTGGAAGGATGAGGTGTCCACGCAGGTCTCGATGACCAATATGGAGGCCTTTGGCTGGGACGAGGACCGACCCTACTCGATCCGTTCTGCCGGCGTCCGCCAGCTCGGCACCGAGGGGCGGCGTTTCCTGATGGAGCGCCCGAGGGCTTGGATCGTCCTTCCCGACGGCGCATGGCTTTCCGGCAGCGGCGAGAGCGGCGTCGTGGACTGGACGAAGCGGACCGTGCGCCTGTCGGGCGAGGTTCGGCTCACCCACGAGGCCGGTTACGCTATCCGCACCCAGGCGGCCTTCGTGAACCTTGCCGACAAGACGGCAATCGGAGACGGGCCGGTGGAGGGCGACGGCAATTCGGGCCGGTTCCGGGCCGAGGGCTTCCAGGTTCTGGATGGCGGGAACAGGATCCGGCTGCTGGGCCGCTCCGCTGTCCGGTTCAATATTGAGCCTGGGGCAACACCGCAATGAAACGGGCAGCGCTCGCCATTCTCCCGATCCTGGTTTCCGCTGCGGCGGGCGCTTTCGAACTCGACCTCGCTACCGGAACGGGAGGCCCGCTCCAGATCGAGGCAGCCGGGAGCATCGAGTGGCGGCGCGACGAGAAGGTCTATATCGCGGAAGGCAGTGTTCGCGCCGAGCAGGGCGACCTGATGCTGGAGGCGGAAACCCTGGCCGCCTACTACCGGCCTGACGAGGAGGGCAAGACCCAGATCGAACGGATCGAGGCAAGCGGCGGCGTAACGATCCGTTCCCCGGACGGGACTGCGAACGGCAGCGAGGCGGTTTACGACGTCGACAAGTCGCTCATCGTGATGCGCGGCGGCGACCTCGCGCTCAAGACCGCCGAATACCGGATCACGGCCCGCGAAAGCCTCGAATTCCATCGGGGCGAAAACTATGCTGTGGCGCGCGGTACGGCCCGGGCGGTGCGGGCGGAGGAGTCCGTCTCGGCGGAGACCCTGGTGGTGCGGTTCGAAGAAACGGGCGAAGGCAGTCTCGCCGCGCGGCGGCTGGAGGCGTTCGGCGGCGTCGAGGTCCGAAACGGACCCGATACGATTACCGGCGAGCGGGGCTATTACGACGCTGGGACGCAGACCGCCGAAATCTGCGGCGATGTCCGGGTGCAGCAAGGCCCCAACAGGATGGCCGGCGAGTGCGCCGAGCTCGACCTGGCAAGGGGCCGGAGCCGCCTGATCGCGGGTGCCGGCCAGCGTGTGAGCGGATTGTTCGAGCCCGGCGCAGCGGACGTCGCGCCGTCGCAATGACGGAGACCGGCCTCGCCGCGTCCGGCCTAGCCAAACGGTATCGCAGGCGCACGGTCCTGCGCGATGTGTCGCTGTCTGTCGGCAGGGGCGAGGCTGTGGGCCTGCTCGGGCCGAACGGCGCCGGCAAGACCACCTGCTTCTACATCATGACCGGCCTGACGGCGCCGGACAGCGGAAATGTCAGCATTGACGGGCAGGATGTGACCGGCCTTCCGCTCTACCGCCGCGCGCGGCTCGGCCTCGGCTATCTGCCCCAGGAGCCTTCGATCTTCCGCGGGTTGACGGTCGAAGCGAACATCCGCGCCGTGCTCGAAATTGTCGAGAGCAGCCGGCCCCTGCGCGACGCCGTTCTGGAAGACCTGCTGGAGGAATTCGCCATCGCCCATTTGCGCCGCTCGCCGGCTTTGGCGCTTTCCGGCGGCGAGCGGCGGCGGGTGGAGATAGCCCGCGCGCTCGCGGCGCGTCCGAACTATGTCCTGCTGGATGAGCCGCTGGCCGGCATCGACCCTATCGCCGTCGGTGAAATCCGCGATCTGGTATCGCATCTCAAGGACCGGGGCATCGGCGTGCTGATTACGGACCACAATGTCCGCGAAACACTGGAGATCGTGGACCGCGCCTACATCCTGGCGGGCGGCGCCATCCTCAAGGAGGGCGCCCCGGTGGATATCATCGCCGACGAGCATGTCCGCCGCGTCTATCTCGGGGACAGCTTCAGCCTGTAGGTCTGTTTTGGGCTATAACGCGCCTCGGGGAGAGGACGGGATCGGCGAACGGCTGCATGACGACGATGGCGCTCGGACCGAGGTTGGGGCAACGCCAGACCCAGGGGCTGGCGATGACCCCGAGGCTGCAGCAGTCGATCAGGCTGTTGCAGATGGGCAGCCTCGAGCTTGAAGCATTCGTCGATTCGCAGCTCGAGGAAAACCCGCTTCTGAAGCGGGGCGAACCGGATGGTGACGAGGGCGCCGCGGAGGCGCCGGACGAGCCGGCCTTCGGATCCGAAGCCGCCGAGGACAGGTTTCGCATGGCGGAGGAATTCTCCGTCCTTCCCCGCAGCAACGGCAGTTTCGACGGCGACATGCCCGGCCCCGACGAGCGCGTGGCGGCCGCACCAAGCCTGCGCGACCGCCTGGAACGGCAGTTGACGCTCGACATCGCCGATCCCCGCGACCGGCTGATCGGGCGCGCGGTCATCGATGCGCTCGACCCCTCCGGTTGGTTCACCGCCGATCTCGTCGAATTCGCGCTTGCCCTGGGGGCCTTGCCGGAGGATGTCGAGCGTGTGCTGCTGCGCCTGCAACAGTTCGAGCCGGCGGGCCTGTTCGCCCGCTCGCTTGCCGAATGCCTGGCGCTGCAGCTGCGCGACCGGGGGCGCTACGACGCCGCCATGGCGGCGCTGCTCGACAATCTCGATCTTCTGGCAGCGGGACGATTCGACGCGCTTGGCAAGGCTTGCGGCGTTCCCCGGGAAGAACTTGCCCGGATGGTGCGCGAGCTGCGCTCTCTCGACCCGAAACCGGCCTCGGCGCTCGACGACGACGCGGCCGTCCTGCCGGTCCTTCCCGATATTCTCGTGCGCGCACATCCAGGCGGCGGCTGGGCAGTCGAACTCAACGATCGGGCGCTGCCTCGCGTGCTGGTGGACCGCGAGTACTACGCCCGGGTGCATGGGGATGCGGCATCGGATGCGGACCGGGAGTTCATCGCAGACCGGTTGAGCAGCGCGAACTGGCTGGTGAAAGCGCTGCACCAGAGGGCGGAAACCATGCTGAAGGTCGGCGTTGAGCTGGTGCGCCGGCAGCAGGACTTCTTCGCGCATGGAGTCCGGCATTTGCGCCCGCTGACGCTTCGGGATATCGCCGAGGCGGTGGGCATCCACGAGAGCACGGTCAGCCGGGTGACGGCCAACAAGACCATGGCCACGCCCCTCGGCCTCTTCGAACTGAAATATTTCTTCACCGCCGCCATAGCCGGAATGGGCGGCGGCGAGGCGCATTCCGCGGAGGCGGTCCGGCATCGGCTGAAGACGCTGATCGACGGGGAAGAAGCCGGAAGGACGCTCTCGGACGACAAGCTGGTGGCCGCGATGCGAACCGAGGGCATCGACATAGCGCGGCGAACGGTCGCCAAATACCGGGAGACGATGGGCATTCCCTCTTCCGCGCACCGCCGCCGCCGCAAATTAGCGGCGGCCGGAGGAATTGGGCATTGACCGGAGGCCGCGGGCGCTCCTAATTTCGGGTAGAACCGCCCGGTCCGGAGACAGTAGGGAGCGGCAGGTGCGGATTTCCGTAAGCAGTAAACAGTTTGACGTGAGTCAGGGGCTCGCCGACCGGGTCCGGGCCTCGCTTGAGCACTCGGTGGCCCGGTATTTCGACCGGGCGATCGACGCCCAGATCGCGTTTTCGAAGCAGGGTGCCGGCGTCCGCGCGGATGTCTCGGTCCATGCCGGGCGTGGGCTCACGGTGCAGACGCATGGCCAAGCGGTGGACCCGTGGCTGGCCTTCGGCGAGGCGGAGGAGAAGGTCGCAAAGCGCCTGCGCCGCCACAAGCGCCGTCTGCGCAACCACCACCGCCGCGAGGAGACGGAGTTCGACCGCTGGTCCGTCGCCCACCGGATCCTCGACGAACCGGAAGGCGTCGGCGAGGAGGCGCCCGAGGAGAGTCCCGCGATCATTGCGGAGATGACCGACGATGTGCTGACGCTCAGTGTCGGCGAGGCGGTGATGCACATGGATTTCGGCGGGCGGCCGGCATTGCTGTTCCGCAACGCCGCCCATGGCGGGCTGAACATGATTTACCGGCGCGCCGACGGCAATGTCGGCTGGGTTGACCCCGACGGTCTGCCCGGCCCCGGCGCTTGACGCCGCGATGGGCGTCCTCGAACTCGTGGGTTCCGACGGCGTGATGGCCGATCTGGAGGCGTCCAGCAAGAAGCACGCGCTCGAAATGATGGCCGCTTTCGCTGCCGAGAGCCTGGGTTTGAGCTCGAAGGCGGTGTTCACGGTGCTGGTGGACCGGGAGAAGCTCGGCAGCACCGGCGTCGGGCGCGGCATCGCCATTCCGCATGCCAAGATGGCCGGCCTCGAGGGCATACACGGTTTCCTGATCCGTTCGCGCGAAGCCGTGCCGTTCGAGGCCGTGGACGACGAGCCGGTCGATCTCTTCTTCCTGCTGCTCGCCCCGGAAAGCGCGGGCGCCGAACACCTGAAGGCCCTCGCGCGGGTTTCTCGCGCGCTTCGCGACCGGGACACGGTGAAGGCCTTGCGCGAGGCCGCCGGCGCTGCCGCTATGCGAGCCGTGCTGGAGGACCGTTAGACGGTCCGTTGAGGCCGGCGCATCCGGCGCGCGAGGACGCCCGCCAGCAGCAGGCTGCACGCCGAAAGCGCCATCATGAACCAGAACGCGTCGCCGCCGAAGCGCTCGTAGAGCGGCCCCGAGGCCACGAGGGCAAGCCCCGTAGACCCGCCCATCGCGATGGACGAATAGAGGCCCTGCGCGGTTGCCGAAATTTCGGGCGCGACATGGCGCTGGAGCCAGGTCATGCCGCCCAGATGCGTCGCGGCGAAGGTAAAGCCGTGCAGCATTTGGACGGGCGCGAGCAGCCAGAGGTCGGTCGTGAGCGCCGTGCCCGCCCAGCGCAGCATGGCCGCCGAAGCGCCGAGTGCGATCAGGCCGGCGATGCCGATCCGGTCCACGACCCGGCTGCCGAGAGCGAAGAGCGCGACTTCCGAGATGACGCCGACCGCCCAGAGCGGCCCGATGACGTCCTTTCCGTGCCCGGCCGCCTCCCAGTGCAGGGTGCCGAATCCCATCAGCACGGCATGGCTCGCCATGTTGCAGGCGATGGCGGCGGAGCAGAGCAGGAAGCCGGTATCCGTCATAAGGCGGCCAACCGCATGACGGGACGCGCGCCGCGTCTCCGGGCGCGCGTCGGGCAGCGCCGCCGTCGCCGCCGCGACCAGGAGCAGGCCACCGACCATGGCCGCGACGATGGCTTCGTCGCCGCGCCCGGCCAGCGCCCAGCCGCCGGCCGTGGAGGCCAGGATGAACGCAACCGACCCCCAGACGCGCATCCTGCCGTAGTCGAGCCTGCGCGCGCGCGCCGTCAGCAGCGCGATATTGTCGGAGAGCGGCAGGGTCGGCCCGTGGGCGAGCGCGAACAGCAGCACGAGGAGGAAGACCGGCCAGAAACCTTCCGCCAGCGGGAAGCAGGCCGCAACCGCCACCGAGGCAACGGCGAAGCCGAGCGCGTAGCGCCGCCGTTCCCCGCGCCAGTCGGCGTAGCGCAGCACTGCGGGGTTGACGGCCACGCGAAGCCACATACTCGCCGCCATGACCCAGGCTATCTCCGGCGCGCCCAGGCCCCGGGATTCGAGCCAGAGGGGGAAAAAGGGCTGATAGACGCCGACCATCGCGAAGTAGGCGGTATAGAAGAGGGAGATGCGCAGCGCCGGCCGTGCGGTCTCTGCCAGCCGGACCCGGGAGGTGATCATGCCGCCGGCCTCGGGTATATGGAAGTGCCGACAGGGGGACCGGGAGGGGACATGGACGATTGGCGGGACGGGATTTTCGAGGCGGTCAAGGCGGCGGGCGTGACCCAGGTCGCCTATGTGCCCGATGCCGGGCACAGCCGGCTGATTGAACGGTCGATAGAGGACAACGACCTGCGCGCGGTATCGCTCACCACCGAGGAGGAGGGCGTGGCGCTGCTCGCCGGCGCCTGGCTCGGCGGCGCGAAGGGTGTGCTGCTGCTGCAATCCTCGGGCGTCGGCAACTGCGTCAACATGCTCTCGCTTGCCAAGACCTGCGCCTTCCCGCTGGTGATGCTGGTGACCATGCGCGGCGAATGGGGCGAGTTCAATAGCTGGCAGAAGCCCATGGGCGTGACGACCCAGGCGCATCTGGAGCTTTGCGGGGCCACCTGCTACCGCTGCGACCGGCCGGAGGACGTGCGCGAGACCGTCGAGTCGGCCTTCCGCTTTGCCTATTTCACCAACTCCATCGCGGCCGTGCTGCTGGGCCAGCGGCTGATCGGCGCCAAGGTGTTCGAGGAACCGGCCTCATGCTGAACCGGAGGGAGGCCGTGCGCCGGCTGCTGGCGGACCGGGGCAACATGCTGGTGGTCGCGGGGCTCGGCCAGTCCTGCTTCGACTGCTTCGCGGCGGGCGACGACCCGCGCAACTTCTATCTCTGGGGCGCGATGGGCGGCGCCGTGCCGGCAGGCCTCGGGATCGCGCTTGCGCAGCCGGAGCGCCGGGTGCTGGTTGTGACGGGCGACGGCGATGCGCTGATGAGCGCGGGCGCGTTCGCCACCGTCGGGGCCGAGGCGCCCGAAAACCTCGCAATCTGCATTCTCGACAATGAGCGCTATGGCGAGACGGGCGGGCAGGTGACGCACACGGCGCGCGGCGCCGACCTGGCGGCGATGGCGGCTGCAGGCGGCGTCGGGCGGTCTTGGACGGTCCGCACGAAGGCGCAGTTCGCCGACGCCGTGGGCGCGCTCCGGCAGGGCGCGGGGCCGATGGTCGCAGTCGTCAAGGTGGCGCCCGAAAACGAGCCCGGCGCGCTGCCGCCGCAGGACGGCCCGCACCTCAAGCGCCGCTTCCGCAGCGCCGCGCTCGGCGTCGAGGACAAATAGGGCGCGCATGAGCGGGCTGCCTTTCGAGTTCCAGCCGGCTATCGGGCGCGATGCGCGGGCGGTGGCGGGTCTTTCGCGGCAAGCGGACGGATCGATCTGCGCGGTCTGGCTGGCGGCGATCGGCGGCCTTGCGCTGGCGTTCCTGCTGTTCTTCGAGCCGGCCGGGCTTGCAGCATGGATGATCTACGCCAATGCGGGCGGGCTGGCGCTCTGCCTTCTGGCGGCGCTCGGGCGCTATCTGGGCTGCACCGTCCAGGCGCGCCGGATCGCCGCCGCCTGGAAGCGGGCGGGCGTCGTCTTCCTGCCCGGCGCGGAAGGACTTGTCGAATATGATGGCGCGGTCCACGATCCGGCCCCGCCGCCAGAGCGGGGGAACGGGTAGAACTGCGTCGGGGAGAGGGGTATGGCAAGGCTTGCAGGCAAGATAGCGGTCATCACGGGGGCGACCGGAGGCATCGGCGCGGCGGCCTCGCGGCTTTTTGCGGCCGAGGGCGCGCAACTTATGCTGGTCGATATGGACGAAGGCCGGCTGGAAGCGCTGGCCGACGAGACCGGCGCGGCCTGGCATGCGGGCGACGTGTCGGACCCGGAGGTGAACGAGGCGATTGCGGCGGCCACGGCCGAGCGTTTCGGGGGCATCGACATCGGCCTGCTGAACGCCGGCATAGAAGGTGCGCTGGCGCCCATCGGCGACTATACGGTGGAGATGTTCGATCGCGTCATGGCGGTCAATGCGCGCGGGGTCTGGCTCGGCCTGAAGGCGCTGATGCCGCATCTGGAACGGCGCGGCGGCGGGTCGCTGGTGCTGACATCCTCGACCGCGGGCATCCGCGCTGTGCCGGACATGTCAGCCTACACCGCCTCCAAGCATGCGGTGATCGGGCTGATGCGCTCGGCCGCCATCGAGGGGTCGGCGTCGAACATCCGCGTCAACACGGTCAATCCCTCCCCCATCGACACGCGCATGATCCAGAGCCTCGAAGCCATGCACGGCGTGGACGGCTCGGGCGCGAACCAGCCGCTTGCCGGCGCGACGCCGCTGCGCCGCTACGGCGAGCCGGAGGAGGTCACGCGGCTGATGCTGTTCCTCGCGAGCGACGAGTCCAGCTTCTGCACCGGCGGCGTTTACATGGTCGATGGCGGCGTCTCGGCCGGACGGCTGTAGGGCCGCGGCCGGGAGACGGGGCGAAACGAGTCCCGTCGTCCCGGCAACCGTCGCCGGGTGCGGCCCCTGACGACCGCTGTCTGCCCTAGAACTGGGCCGCCAGCTTCTTAAGGCACTCGGCGGCGACACTCCGGTTGGGGTCGTCCGAACCGGGCATCGTCGCCCAGCCGGCATCCATGACCAGCGAGCTGCGCTGGTAGGAGCTGGCGTCCTTGATCTTGGCGAGCGTCTCGATGACTCTCGGATCCTGCTTGGATTGCTCCAGGCAGATCGGCACCAGGCTCGCGACAAGCTCGAGGCGGGCCTGTTTGGAAGCCATGTCTCTGGCGGTCTCGCCGGTCACCCAGCCGCCCCAGGTGAAGCCGACGGCCGCGACCAGAATGCCACCGACCGCTGCACCCTTGAGGCCGGTGCCAAGCCATGCGGGAGTTTTCATGCGCATTTCCTCTTTCCAGGGAAAGCCCAATCTTCCCCACGACTGTCACTTTATCATAAAATAATCCGATAAATTTACTAATTTCTATAAAAATTTTTTATTTGTCATTTCTTGGGCACCATACTCACAACATTGCGTGAAGATGAACATTTTCGTAATT
>Ga0209021_1002288_pt1 | contig 17029 bp, 12 predicted proteins | sample PinacodermFT_FD_187299 | JGI IMG/M metagenome (GOLD analysis project Ga0209021, IMG submission 187299) | Host-associated microbial community of the marine sponge Aplysina aerophoba from Gulf of Piran - sponge pinacoderm, lysed by freeze-thaw... | ecosystem: Host-associated > Porifera > Sponge >... | reverse complement strand
CGGCCCGAGAGGGCCGTGGAACGGATCACGCCAATCACGTTCAAGAGCGTCCACGTTGCGAACGCCAGCGTGACGCGGAGTATGAGAAGTCCGGGTTAGTCCCTAATGGGACCGACTCGTCGAGAGCAGCCGCGCCCGCAGGCTCGCCGGATCCAGAATCGGAACGGCAAACTCCGGCGCGAGAGTGATCAGGTCATCGTCCCCCGTCACCAGGCCATCGGCCTTGCCCACGAGCGCCAGTCGGAGGAAGGCCCGATCCGCCGGATCCCGGCACTCAGGGATCACCGGCGGCTCGACCACACTCACGGCTTCGGACCACGGGAGGGACTCGGTCAACAGATCCTCCTGTTCGTCGTGCGTCAGCCGGAACTTCGGATACGACAGCGTGCGCATCAGTTCCTCAACGGTTTCGCGGCTGACCAGCGGAAGGATCCCGGCGTTGCGAGGGGTTTCTGCTGTTGAGGGTGGGTGGGGTGGTGCGGTTCCGCAGCCCTCTCGGGCCGCGGGTGCCGGCTGAAGCCGGCGTTCCAAGCCGTGTGGGCTGTGCCGGAGGGTGGTGTTCCCCTCGGCTCTTGCTGTGGGGGTGGGTAAAGGGTGCGGTTTCGACCGCTTCTCGGCGGTCGATGCCGGCTGGAAGCCGGCGCTCCGAGCGGTGTTGCCGCAGTCGATGCCGGCGGGCCCCTTAGGGTTCGTCGTTCCTGGCGGCGGTGGTGGTGACTACCTGGCCGAGGGTTTCCGTATAGCGGATGACGCCATCGGCGATGGCCGCTGCGAGCTTCTTCCGGTGGGAGGCGCTGCGGAGTTGCCGCGCCTCCTCGCGGTTGCTCACGAACCCCACTTCGACCAGCACGGCCGGCATCTTCGCTCCCAGCAGCACATGGAATCCGGCGGTCTTCACGCCGCGGTTCTGGGCGTGTTTGGCCCGTCCCAGGATGCTCTCGACCATCCTCGCCTGAATCGTCGTCGCGAACTCCCGCGATTCCTCCTTCCAGGTGTGGTTCAGGATCTGCTTCAGAAGGTTGTCGACATCGGCCATGCGGACCTTCCCGGTAGCGGCGTTCTCCCGGGCCGCGACCTCGATCGCGTCCGGCGACGTCGCGAGGTTCAGGTAGAAGGTCTCGAGACCCCGCGCCTTGCGGTTCCGCGCGGCGTTGACGTGGATGGAAACGAAGAGGTCCGCCTCGCGGCTGTTGGCGATGAAGGCGCGCTGTTCCAGGGGGATGAAGACGTCGGTATCCCGGGTCATGATGACCTCGAAGCCGCGCTCCGTGAGGTCGTCACGGAGCCGCTTCGCAATGTCGAGCGCGATGTCCTTCTCGCGCAGGCTGCCGGAGTGGGTGCCCGGGTCCTTTCCTCCGTGCCCGGCATCGATCACGATCCGCCTCACCCCGGCGCCGAGCTGGCGCGCCACCGAGTAGCCCCCCTCGGTAGGGCGCGGCAGCGAAGGCGAGACCTCGTCCCCGGTCTCCGGAGTCTCGGCAGCGTCCTGCCGGGCCGGCTCCGGCGGGGACTCGTCCGCCTCCGGCGCCGCCTCGTCTCCGGGACCGTCCGCGACCCGCACCGGGGGCGCCCCGTGGATGTCCACTACCAGCCGATAGGGGTCGGGGAGGGCGAACACCGTCACCTCGCGGATGCTGGAGAAATCGAGCACCACCCGGGTGGTCTTTTCCTCCGGAACGCCGAGCCGGATGCGCCGGAGGTGGGAACCCTCGATCGGGAACGACCGGCCCTCGAGTTCCTCGTCCGGGGAGGATCCGTGGAGGTCGAAGAACACCCGGTCCGGGTTGACCAGCCTCCCCTCGGTGTACGGGGTCGCCCCGCTCAGGTCGATCACCACCCGCGTGTGCGAGTCTCCGACCCAGTGGCGGATGTTCTGCACGGTCGTCGGCGGGTCGGCGGGCTTGACCTCCTGCTTCACCGCGACGGTCCGCCTGGTCTCGGCCGCCCGAGGCTCCGCCGCCGCGGCAGGGGCGGGCGTCGGCCGGGCCTCCGGCTTCGCCAGCACCGCGGCCGCCATCCGGGTCTCGGCGGCGCGCGGCGCGCGCTTCCTGAGCCGTTCGAGAGCGCGCCGCGCCTCGGCTTCGTCATCGAGGCGGCCGGCGTAGACGCGCACCTGCTCGTAGAGCGCCTTCGGGACCCAGCGGCTCGCCGGATACCCGCGAATCAGCAGCGCCCGGGCGTCAGCCGCGCGCACCGCAAGGCGGCGGTTGTCGAAGCGCTCGGCCGCGTCCCGGTAGATGCCCCCCTCGTAGTGGAGCGCGTCGTCGCAATAGCCGCTTCTGGGGAAAGAGAGGACCACCGAACGGTACTTCCGCCCGACGGCTTCCCACCGGTCCCGGTTGCGCATCGCCGTCTGCGAGCCGCGAAGCGACTGATCGGCCTGCCGCGCGGCTTCGTAAAGCTGTTTCGCGGTCTGGGCCGGAGCCCCGGTCTCGCCGGAGGCGGGACGCGCCAGTGCCAGCCCGGCGCCCATCAGCACGGCGAGCCCGGTTGCGGCGAGTCGGGCGGGGCGGGTTCCCTGGATCACGAGCAACTCACGAAGGGGGCGCGATCAGGACGTCGCGTGGCTGGGCGCCGCGGCCCGGCCCCACCACACCCTGTCGTTCGAGTTCGGCGACGATCCGCCGCGCCCGCTGGTAACCGAGCCCCATTTCGGTCTGGAGCATCGAGGTGGAGGCTTTCTGCTCCCGGATGATGAGATCGCGCGCCTGGGGCAACAGCAAGTCTTCCTTCGGTCCCTTGGCCGCCCCGTTCGCTCCCGGCGCCGCCCCATTCGCTCGCTTGGCCGCCCCGTTCCCCGGCCCGACGAAGGGAAGCGGCTGCTCCTCCTCCAGCATCCCGGTGTCGAAGACCGGTTCGGCCGCGCGCTCCCAGAACCGGACGAGCTTGCCCACCTCCTTCTCGTCCACGTAGGCCCCCTGCGCCCGGGGCAGGTCGGCGCCCGGCCGCATCATCAGCATGTCGCCCTTGCCGAGCAGCATTTCGGCGCCCACCCGGTCGAGGATGGTCCGCGAGTCCACGTAGCTGGCCACCCGGAAAGCGATGCGGGTGGGCAGGTTCGCCTTGAGCGTGCCGCTGATGATGTCGGTGGAGGGACGCTGGGTCGCCAGCACCAGGTGGATGCCCTCGGCGCGGCCCAGGCTGAGGAGCCGCTGGATGGCCGGCGTCACTTCCGCCTTCGCGTGGATGAAGAGATCGGCGAGTTCGTCCACCACGATCACGAGCCGCGGCAGGGGAGAGGGAATCTCGGGTTCCGGCTCGTTCTTCTTGCGGCGCCTTCGCGCCTGGTCCGCGGCCATCTTCTCGACCAGCCGGTTGAAGCCTTCGATGTTGCGGACGCCGTGCTCTTCCAGGATCCGGGTGCGCCGGTCCAGTTCGCGGCAGGCGTGCTGCAGCACCGTCTTCGCCTGGTCGGGTTCGAGGATGAGCGGGGTCAGGAGGTGGGGAATGTTCCGGTAGGGCCGGAGTTCCACCCGTTTCGGATCGATCAGGATCAACCGCAGCTCGTCCGGGGTGCGCCGGGTCAGCAGCGAGCAGAGGAGGGTGTTGATCTGCACCGACTTGCCCGCGCCGGTGGCCCCGGCGATGAGCAGGTGGGGCATCTCGGCGAGATCCTTGACCAGCGGCCGGCCGTCCACGAGCCGTCCGATCGCGGTGGGAAGCGAGCCGGTCTCGTCCTGGAAGTCGGATGACTCGAGGATCTCCCGGAGGCCGACGATCGAGGGAGACTCGTTCGGGACTTCGATCCCCACCACGCCCTTGCCCTTGACCCGTTCCACCCGGATGGCGGGAGCCCGCAGCGCCATGCAGATTTCTTCGTGGCGGTTCCGGATCTTCTTCAGCGTCTCCCCTTCGCCCAGCCGGAACTCGAACGTCGTGACCACCGGGCCGGGCTGGATGCGATCCACCTGGCCGCGCACCCCGTGTTCGAGGCAGGCGGCCTCGAGAGCCTTGCGGCGTTCCTCGAGCGCCCGTTTCGCGGGGGCCGGCTGGTGCGCGCGGCGCGTCAGGAGCTGGAGCGAGGGCAGCTTCCAGGCGCCGGAGCCCGGCCGGGCGCCTGACTTGGCAGGCTTCTTCAGCAGGTCGGGCCGGGAGGGCGGCCGGGCCACCGGGACCGGTTCCTGGGCGGGGTCCGTCTCCGGGTCCGGTTTCCGGGGCTTCCTGAGGATGCGAGCCCTGAAGGGCCGCTCCCGGGTTTCCTCGATCTCCGGGTCCAGGGCTACCCGGTCCTCCGGGGACCGCTCGGCCGGGCGGAGCCGGAGGAAGAGCCGCCTGATCCGGCCGGGCCGGTGGCTCGCGTCGTGTTCCTTCAGGACCGGTCCGCCGAAACCCCATTCCCGGAGCGCGGCGTAGCCCATGAGTCCGATCGCTCCCAGCACCACCCCCGCGCCCAGCGGGTTCATGGCGCCCGAGAGCGCGGTCGCCAGCAGGGAGCCACCCACGCCGCCCCAGGCGAAGCCGGCCGCCGCTTCATCGCCGAAGACCCGCTGCGCGAGCGAAGCGAGACCGGTGGCGCTGACCGCGAGGCTCGCGAGGATGAGCAGCCGGACCGCGGTGGAGTCCTCGCCCTCCGGAGGAACCGGGCGGAGCCGCCGCCGCGCCGCCTGGACGAGCACCAGGGGGATGACGAAACCGACCACGCCGACGAGCTGCAGGATGACCTCGGCGAGCAGCGCCCCGGTCGGCCCCAGCCAGTTCGTCACGGTCTCGCCCGTGCCCGCCTTGAGGAGCAGCACCGGATCCGCGGCCGAGTAGGAGACGAGCGACAGCAGGATCAGGGCGGCGGTCGCCAGCAGGGCGATGCCGGTGACCCCCCGCCGGCCGAACGCGGCCCTAAGCGCTTGAAAGGCCAATGCCGATCCCTCCGACCGAGAGGCAGTACCAGCCGAACTGGTGGAACCGCTCCCGGGCAAGCCAGTCGAAAACCCAGCGCAACGCGAATGTTCCGGCCACGAACGCGGCGAGGAACCCGGCCGTCAGTTCCAGTGCGACCGTGCTTCCCGCCGCCGCGAGCGCTCCGCTGCCGAGAGCGGAAGCGCCTTCCAGCAGCGTGGCGCCGGCGATTGCCGGAGCGGACAGCAGGAAGCTGAAACGGGCGGCATCGGCGGGGGAGACGCCGCGTTGGCGTCCGGCCACGATGGTGAGACCGGACCTCGATACCCCGGGGAAGATGGCCGCCGCCTGGGCGACTCCCATCCAGAGGGCGTCGCTGAGACCGCGGGGGAGTTGCGGGATGGCGCCGGTCGGGGAGGCGGCTCCGTCCCTGGCCGCCGCCGTGGGCCGCCGGAAGTAGAGGAGGACCGCCCCGGTCAGCACCAGGCCGCCGGCCGCGAAGCCGATGCCGCTGAACGCGTGATGGATCTGGTCCTGGAGCGCGACCCCGACGATGGCTGCCGGAATCGACGCTGCGAGGAGGAGGCCGACGAGCCGCCGGCCGGCGCGAACGGTGTCCCGGCCCTCGGGGGTGGCTCCGCCGATTCCGACGAGCGAGCGCAGCAGTCCGAGGACTTCGCGGCGGAGGTAGATCAGCGCGGCGGCCAGCGTTCCCAGATGAACCACGATCTCGAATAGCACCCCCGGACTACGGAGGGCTTCATCCGGCAGGAACGCCCGGCCGAGAACCAAGTGTCCCGAACTGGACACCGGCAGGAATTCCGTGAGACCCTGCACGATTCCAAGAAGCAGCGAAGCGCCGAAGTTCATCGGGTTTACCCATATACAAGGGTAGGTTACGCTACCAGACCTAAAGCACTGCCGCAAGGGGAGGGGGGTCACCGTGGTGCGTGCGGCGGGGGTCCTGGTTCTTCGGGTGAGATGTCGCTGTCTGGTGTGAGGCTGGGTGGGGATGGCGCTGAGCGCGGCGCTTCGCGCCGCGCGTGCCGGCTGAAGCCGGCGGTCCCAGGGGCGTGAGCTGAATGGGGTGGCGTTCCGAGGGGTTCTGGCTGTGAGGCCGGGTGTGGGTGGTCTGGTTCCGCGGCCCTCTCGGGCCGCGGGTGCCGGCTGAAGCCGGCGGTCCCAGCCATGGGGCCGTACCGGAGGTTGGGGTTCCCGTGCCGGGTGGGCCGTGAAGGAGGGTGGCGGTCCTTCCCGATCCTTACGCGACACTTCGCGGTGTGACGTTTTTTCCGACGCGGGCGCGGGGACAGAACTTTCTCCACGACCGGTCGGTGGCGAAGCGCTTCGTGGCCGCGGCGCTCGGTTCCGGGGAGCCGGGGCCCATCGTCGAGATCGGGCCCGGGAAGGGGGCGCTGACGTTCCCGCTCCTGGCCGCGGGGGCGCGGGTGCTCGCCATCGAGGTGGATCCGCGGCTCGCCGGGCGGGTCGAGGAGCACGCGCGGGAGCGGGGGCTCTCCGAGAACCTTCGGGTGGTGACCGGCGACGCGCTTCAACTGGACCTCGGCGCGGCCATCGCCGACTTCGGCGCCGCGCCCCCGCTGCCGATCTGCGGCAACCTCCCGTTCTCGGTGGCCTCGCCGCTTCTTCTGCGGCTCATCGAGGGGCATGGGGGCCCCGGCAACCCTCCCCTCTTCGACACCCTGACCCTGACCCTGCAGAAGGAGGTCGCGGATCGGGTGGTCGCCCGGCGCGGCGAGCGCGACTACAGCGCGCTCAGCGTGGTGGTCCAGCAGGCGCTCCGGGCCGAGGGCTGCTTCCGGATCCATCCCGGCGCCTTCCGGCCGCGGCCGCGGGTGGTTTCCTCGGTGATCCGGCTCACCCCACGGCCCGATCCGCCGGCGGTCGGGAGCGAGAGCCACTTCCGGGCGCTCGTGCGCGGGCTCTTCGCGCACCGCCGGAAGACCCTGAGGAACTGTGTCAGCCGGCTCCGCGACCCGGAGCTGGCCGGCCGGGTCGAGGCTGCCCTCGGCGCCCTCGGAATCGACACCGGACTCCGGCCGGAGCAACTCGCGGTTGAGGAGTTTGCGGAGTTGTCAAGGCGGACGTGCTGAGGGGTGGCGGCGCCGCGCGGGGGAATTGCGAGTTCCGCTGCGCTCTCGCGCCGCGGGTGCCGGCTGAAGCCGGCGTTCCAAGCCGTGTGTGCTGTGCGGGAGGGTGGCGTTCCGAGGGGTTGTGGGTGTGGGGGTGGGTGACGTGGTGTGGTTCCGCTGCGCTCTCGCGCCGCGGGTGCCGGCTGAAGCCGGCGTTCCAAGCCGTGTGGGCTGTACGGGAGGGTGGCGTTCCGAGGGGTTGTGGGTGTGGGGGTGGGTGACGTGGTGTGGTTCCGCTGCGCTTTCGCGCCGCGGGTGCCGGCTGAAGCCGGCGTTCCAAGCCGGGTGGGCTGTACCGGAGGGTGGCGTTCCAGCCGTGTGTGCTGTATCGGAGGGTGGCGTTCCGAGCCTTGGGGGCTGGTTCCGGCTGCGTGCTAGTCTCGCCGGGTCGCGAACAAACCCAAACAGAGAAGGAAAGAAGGCAAGGGAATGACTGCTGAACCGCGTCGCGTCATCATCGTCGGTAGCGGCCCCGCCGGCTACACGGCGGCGCTCTACGCCGCGCGTGCCGAACTCGAGCCGCTCCTCTTCTCGGGTTCGGGGATGGACCCCGACATCGGCCTGCCCGGCGGCCAACTGATGCTCACCACCGACGTCGAGAATTACCCGGGCTTCCCGGACGGCGTCACCGGCTACGAGATGATGGATCTCTTCCGCCGGCAGGCCGAGCGTTTCGGCACCGAGATCCATCAGCTCGACGTCACCGCGGTGGACTTCTCCTCGCGTCCGTTTGCGGTCACCGCCGGGGGGAAGACCCACCGCGCCGAAACCGTGATCATCGCCACCGGGGCTCGGGCTCGCTGGCTCGGGCTCCCCTCCGAAAAAGAGTTCCTGAACCGCGGGGTCTCGGCCTGCGCCACCTGTGACGGCGCGCTCTACCGCGGCAAGGAGATGGCCGTGGTCGGCGGGGGCGACACCGCCATGGAAGAGGCGCTCTTCCTCACCCGTTTCGCGACCACCGTGCACGTGATCCACCGCCGCGACGCGCTCCGGGCCTCGAAGATAATGGCCAAGCGGGCGCTCGACAACCCGAAGATCCGGTTCGTCTGGGACTCGGTCGTGGAAGAGGTGCTCGGGGACCAGGAAGGGGTAAACGAACTCCGGCTCTCGAACCTGAAGACCGGCGCGAAATCCCGGCTTCCGGTGGGGGCGCTCTTCATCGCGATCGGCCACGTGCCGAACACCGAAATCTTCGCCGGGAAGCTCGACCTCGACCCGCGCGGCTACATCCTGGTCACCCCCGGCGCCACCACGACTTCAGTGGAAGGGGTCTTCGCCAGCGGAGACGTCATGGATCCCACCTACCGGCAGGCGGTGACCGCCGCCGGGACCGGCTGCATGGCGGCGATCGCCTGCGAGCGCTGGCTCGCGGAGCAGGAGTCCGCCACTCCCGCCGAAACTGCGCAGGAGGTTCCTGCATGACCCGCTCGTTGTCTTCCCGGCTGGTGACCCTGGTCGCCGTGTCCGCCCTGATGTTCCTTCCGGCCGCCCTGCTGGCGGAGGAGCTGGCGCCGGCGAGCGTTCAACCGCGCGGCGTCCTCGATGAACCGGCTCCCGACCTGGAACTTCCGGACCTCGAGGGCAACATGGTTTCCCTCCGGTCGTTCCCCGGGAAGATCGTGGTGTTCGACTTCTGGGCGGTCTGGTGCGGCCCCTGCATCGACTCGATCCCCTTCTTCCAGGAAATCGAGGAGCGCTACGGCGACCAGGGCGTGGTCGTCGTCGGGATGCACGTGGACGACAACGTGCCGTCGACCGAGGAGATCCAGGGCTATCTGGACGACCGCGGGGCGAAGTACGTGAACCTGCTTTCCACGGTCGAGGCCGACGAGGCGTTCCGGATCTTCGCGATGCCGACGACCTACATCACCGACCGGGACGGCATCGTGCGGACGCGCCACATCGGATTCAACCCGGCCCGCACTCCCGACCGGCTGGAAAAGGAACTCCGGGACCTCCTCGGTCTCGAGTAAGTCCACCAGGGCTCCGCACCACCATCGGAGGGTCCGAACCTTGCCCGGACTGGCGGTCGTCGGCACCCAGTGGGGTGACGAGGGGAAGGGGAAGTTCGTCGACATTCTGGCGCCCCGCTTCCATACGGTGGTGCGGTTCGGCGGCGGCCACAACGCGGGCCACACGGTGGTCACCGGAGGCCGGGAGTTCATCCTGCACCTGCTCCCCTCCGCGGTGCTCCACCCGGGCGTCCGCTCCATCGTCGGAAACGGCTGCGTCGTCGACCCGCTCGCCTTCTTCGAGGAGGTGGAGATGCTGGAGGCGGCGGGACGGGACCCTTCACCGGATCTGCTTCTCTCCGACCGCGCGCAGATCATCCTTCCCGTGCACCGGGCGATCGAGGCGCGCGAAGAGACCCGGCTCGGAAAGCACCGGATCGGGACGACGCGCCGCGGCATCGGACCGGCGTATGCGGACAAGGCCGCCCGCCGGGGCGTCCGGCTCGGCGACCTGCGCCACCCGGACTATCGCGACGAGCGGCTCGCCCACCTGATCGCCGGGCACGGAGAGCTGCTGGGCTGGAGCGAGGGCCGGATCGAGAACGAGATCTCCGGCACGTGCGAACTGCTCGACCGCTTCGCGGCTCGGGTGCTGCCGCTCATCGCGGACACCTCGCTCATGATCCACGAGACCCTGGAGGCCGGGCACGGCGTGCTTTTCGAAGGGGCGCAGGCCACCCTGCTCGATCTCGATCACGGGACCTATCCCTTCGTCACGTCGTCCACGGCGGTGGCGGCGGGCGCCGCGGTGGGGGCCGGGGTCGGCCCGGGCGCCGTCGGGAGGGTGCTCGGGGTGTCGAAGGCGTACATGACCCGGGTGGGAGAGGGGCCGTTTCCGACGGAGATGGATCCCGAGCAGAACCGGACGATCCAGGAGAAGGGCAACGAGTTCGGGGCCACCACGCGCCGGCCGCGCCGCTGCGGCTGGTTCGATAGCGTGGTGCTCCGCTACGCGCGCCGGGTGAACGGGCTGGACGAACTGGCGATCACCAAACTGGATGTCCTCGACGGGCTGGAAGAGGTGCGGATCGGGGTCCGCTACCGTTTGGACGGGGACGCCGTGGAGGAGTTCCCGGGCGAGTTCGGCGCGCTGGCGCGCTGCGAGCCCGAATACCGGACGCTGCCGGGCTGGGACCGGCCGACCGCCGGGGCGACGCGGCTCGCGGATCTCCCCCGGGAGGCGCGGCAGTACCTGGATACGCTGGAGGAGCTTTCGGGGGTGCCGGTGACGCTGGTTTCGACGGGGCCCGACCGGGAGGCGTTCGTCCGGCGGAGGGAGACGCGGGTCCTGGGGGACTGAGGGGGCCTTTCCGCCTTTGCTGGAGGGCGGGGTGGACTGGTGCAGTTCCGGGGCCTGCGGCCGCGGTGCCGGCCTGAGGCCGGCAGTTCCTTCCTGGGTGGGCTGTCAAGGAGGGTGGGGTTGTCGGGTTTCGCGGTCCTCTCGGACCGCGATGCCGGCTGGAAGCCGGCGCTCCGAGGAGTTTCCGCTGTGAGGGAGGGTGCCGGCCCGGGGGCCGGGAGTCAGGCGGCGAAGAGTCGGATCAGGACGGCCGTGAGGGTCGCGACCAGCAGGGAGAGGCAGCCCCAGATGAGGCGGACCTCCCGCTTCAGCGCCGCGAGGTCGGCGGTGACGGTGGCGAGGTTTGCCTTGACCTCGGTCAGGTCGGCTTTGACCTCGGTCAGGTCGGCTTTGACCTCGGCTCTGACCTCCGCCAGGTCGGCCTTGAACTCGGCCCTGAGATCCCGGACCGCCCCTTGAAGCGCCGCCTGGAACTGCACGAGAAGCTGTGCGTTGGCGGTCTCCATCCGGGCCCCGAACACATCCATGTGCGTTTCGATCCGGGCGGCAACGCTCCGATCGGCCACGAACTCCATTTCCCGCGCTGCAGTATAGGCGGCCTCTTCGTCCACTCCAGCCTTGCTGTGGGGGTGGGTGAAGGCCGCGGTTTCGACCGCCTCTCGGCGGTCGATGCCGGCTGGAAGCCGGCGCTCCGAGGAGTTTCCGCTGTGAAGGAGGGTGGGGTGGTGGTGTTCCGCTGCGCTGAGGCGCAGCGGGCGCCGGCTGAAGCCGGCGTTCCAAGCCGGGTGGGCTGTGGGGAAGGGTGTGGTTTCGAGGGGTTTCTGGTGTGACGGTGGGTAGCGATGAGCCTTCCGCGGCCCTCTCGGGCCGCGGGTGCCGGCTGAAGCCGGCGTTCCAAGCCGGGTGGGCTGTGGGGGAGGGTGGGGTGTTGTTGTTCCGCGGCCCTCTGGGGCTGCGGGCGCCGGCCTGGAGGGCGGCGTTCCAGGCCGTGTGGGCGGTACCGGAGGGTGGCGTTCCGGGCGGATTCTTCCTGCTAATATTCGCCACCCTTCTCGCTGGCCGGGCCGTTAGCTCAGTTGGCAGAGCGCTCGCCTTTTAAGCGAGATGTCGCAGGTTCGAAACCTGCACGGCCTACCCTTTCGGGTCCCCATCGTCTAGAGGACCAGGACGTCGCCCTTTCACGGCGAAAACACGGGTTCGAACCCCGTTGGGGACGCGGACCTTCCGGTGCCCTGGCCCCGGCAGGTTACGCACTCGGGACCGGTCCCCGGATCGGTTTTCCGGGGCCCGCGCTCCGGCCCGGCCCGTTCCCCGGCGGGAATTCGGGGCCATCCGAAACAGAGCTGAATCCGAGACCCGCCCGTGACGATTTTCCGGCCCGCCCGCACCGTCGCCGAGATCGCCGCCATCGAGGATGAGACCCGGCGGTTCTGGGAAGAGCGGGAGATCTTCGAGAAGAGCGTCGCGCGGCGCGCCGGCGGGGAACCCTGGGTCTGGCACGACGGCCCGCCCACCGCGAACGGGCGTCCCCACAACGGGCACGTCCTCACCCGCGTCTTCAAGGACGTCTTCCCGCGCTTCCACACCATGCGGGGGCGCTACGCCGAGCGGATCGCCGGCTGGGACACCCACGGCCTTCCCGTGGAAGTCGAGGTCGAGAAGGAACTCGGCATCCACGGCCGCGCCGGGATCGAGGAGTACGGCGTGGGTCCGTTCGTCGAGAAGTGCATGGCGAGCGTCTTCCGCTACATCCGCGACTGGGAGGAGATGACCTCGCGGATCGGGCACTGGGTGGACCTCGAGCACGCCTACGTCACCTACCGGCGCTCCTACGTGGAGAGCGTCTGGTGGGCGCTCGCCGAACTGCATCGGAAAGGGCTTCTCTACCGCGGCGAAAAGGTCGTGTGGTGGTGGGCGCAGGGCGGCACCGCCCTCTCCTCGGCCGAGGTCGGCCTCGGCTACCGCGAAGTGGACGACCCCGCGGTGTACGTGACGCTGCCGCTGGTGGACGATCCGGGCCTCTCGCTCGTCGTCTGGACCACCACTCCCTGGACACTTCCCTCGAACCTCTACTCGGCGGTGCGTCCCGGGACCGACTACGTGGAGGTCGAGGACACGCCCGAAGGGGGCGAATCGCGCCGGCTGGTGCTCGCCGCCGCGCTCCGGGAGGATCTTGCCGCGCGCCTCGGCCGACCCCTCCCGGTGCGCCGCACCTTCGCCGGCGAGGAACTCGTCGGGCGCCGCTACCGGCCCCCCTTCGACGACTTCTGGAAGCGGCACCAAGCCCTCGAAGGACACCTTCCGGGCGGGGGTTCGGTTCCGGCCTTCTGGCGCATCCTCGCCGCCGACTTCGTGGAACTCGACCAGGGCACCGGGCTCGTCCATGAAGCCCCGGCTTTCGGCGAGGTGGACCACGACCTCCACCGGAAGACGGTCTCCGGGTACACGAACGCCGACGAGATCCCGCTGCCCTGCGCCGTGGGCGCGGACGGCGCCTTCACCGCCGAGGTCCCCTGGCTCGAGGGCCAGTGGGTCAAGGAAGCGGACAAGACGATCGTGCGCCGCCTCCGGGAGGAAGGGCGGCTGCTCCACCACGAGACGATCCGCCACGAGTACCCCTTCTGCTGGCGGTCGGATCAGGACCCCCTCATCCAGTACGCGCGTCCGGCCTGGTTCATCCGCACCACGGCGCGGAAGGACGCGGCGCTCGGAAACAGCGGGGCGGTGAACTGGCTTCCCGAGCACATCAAGGAGGGCCGCTTCGGCGACTTCCTCCGGAACAACGTGGACTGGGCGCTCTCCCGCGAACGGTTCTGGGGCACCCCGTTGAACATCTGGATCAACGACGAGACGGGACGCCTGGAAGCGCCCGCCTCGGTGGCCGAAATCGAGGCGAAGAACCCGGACGCTTTTGCGGCCTTCCACCGGGCGCGGCGGGAACGGCCGGAACTCGATCCGGACCTCATGGTGCACAAGCCCTGGGTGGACGAGGTGACCTGGACCCGGCCGGGCGAGCCCGGGGTCTATCGCCGGGTCCCCGAGGTCATCGACTGCTGGTTCGACTCCGGCGCGATGCCGTTCGCGCAGTGGGGATTCCCGCACGCGAACCGGGACCGGTTCGAAAAGGCCTTCCCCGCCGACTACATCGTCGAAGCGGTGGACCAGACCCGGGGCTGGTTCTATTCGCTGCTGATGATCTCGACGCTGCTCTTCGACGAGGACACCTGCGGCCGCCTCGGCGTCCCGGCGCCAGACGGATCCCATCCGTACCGGTCGTGCCTGGTGCTCGGCCACGTCACCGACCCCAAGGGCCGGAAGGAGTCCAAGTCGCGCGGCAACTACACCCCCCCGGAGGAGACGCTCACCGAGGCCGGGGCCGACGCCTTCCGCTGGTTCTTCCTCGCCGCCGCCGCGCCCTGGGCCAACAAGCGCCACTCGCTCGCAAACGTGCGAGCCGCCGCCCGCGAGTTCCCGCTGAAGCTCCGGAACGTCTATTCCTTTTTCACGATCTACGCGGAGATCGACGGCTTCGACCCGCGCACCGACCGGGGACGTCCCGTCGGGGAGCGTCCCGCGCTCGACCGCTGGATCCTCTCCCACCTGGAGGAGACGACCGCCGAGGTCACCGCGGGACTCGAAGAGATCCGCGCCTACGACGCGGCCCGCTCGCTCGCCGCCTTCGCCGAATCGCTCTCCAACTGGTGGCTCCGGCGCAGCCGGCGCCGTTTCTGGGAAGCGGGGCGCGGTGCGGACAAGCTCGACGCCTACCGGACGCTCTACGACGCGCTGGTCCGCCTGTCGCAGATCGCCGCGCCCTTCGTGCCCTTCCTGGCCGAGGAGATCCACGGGAACCTGGTGGCGGGGCCGCTCGGGGACGGGGCTCCGGAGAGCGTCCACCTCACCGACTGGCCCGAGCGGGAGTTCCCGCTCGACGAGGGGCTCAACGAAGAGATGGCGGCGGTCCGCGAGATCGCTTCGCTCGGACTCCGGGTGCGGAAGGAGCACGAGATCCGGGTGCGGCAGCCGCTCGCCGCCGCGAGCGTCGCGGTCGCCGACGAAGGACTGCGGGCGCGGCTCGACCGCCACCGCGACCTGGTCGCCGACGAGCTGAACGTCGGCGAGGTCCGCTTCCGGGAAGATCCGGAAGCCGATCTGGAATTCGTGGTGAAGCCCAACTTCCGCCGGCTCGGCCCCCGTCTCGGCCGCCGGATGCCAGCGGCCCGGAAGGCGATCTTCGCGCTCGACGGGCGCGCTGTCCGGGATGCGCTGGCTGCCGGACCGCTCACGCTCGAACTGTCCGGAGACGCCGGCGGCGAAAGGGTGACAATCGGTGCGGAGGACCTCGCGATCGAGTCGCGCCCGCGGGAGGGACGCGCCACCGCGGGCAGCCCGCTCGCCACCGTGGCCCTCGACACCGTGCTGACCCCCGAACTCCTCGCCGAGGGCCGTTACCGCGAGCTGCTGAACCGGGTCCAGAACTTCCGGAAGGACCTCGACCTGCCCTACGTGGCGCGGATCCGCCTTGCGCTCGACGGGACCGGAGGGGAGGGATCGCTGCTCGCCGTGGCCCGGGAGCGCGAAGCCCATTTCCTGGAAGAGACGCTCGCGGTGGAACTCGCGGCCGGGGAGCTGCCCGGCGCCGAGCGGCGCGAGATCGAGGTTGAGGGTGAAACGGCTACCTTGTTCCTGGAGGTCATCGCCAGATGAATTGGGCCAGATGAATAGGGCCAGATGAACTGGAATACCCGCTACTCGGAGGCCGCCTCCCGGGTCGCCGACGCCGACGCGGTCGTCGGCATCCTGAAACTGGCCGAGCAGCCGGGGATCATCTCGCTCGCGGGGGGACTGCCTGATCCGCGCGTGTTCCAGATGGAGGAGACCCAGGACGCGATGGCCCGGGTCCTCCGGGATCACGGACCCGAGGCGCTCAACTACTCCCCGAACCCCGGGATCACCGAACTGCGCGAATACCTGGCCGGGCGGATGGCCCGCATGGAGCGCGTCGCTTGCAGTCCCGAGGAGATTCTCGTGTGCAGCGGGGGTCTGGAGGGAATCCGCCACTGCTTCAACGCGCTCACGAATCCGGGCGACCCGGTGCTCTTCGAGGATCCGACCTATATGGTCGCGCTCCAGGTCTGCCGGGAACTGGCCGGGGTCCCGATCGGGGTCTGCAGCGACGATGCCGGGCTGAACCCGGACGCGCTCGACGAAACGGCGGGGCGGCTCGCCCGGGAAGGCCGCCGCGCCCGGGTGCTCTACGTGGGCCCGAGTTTCCAGAATCCGACGGGACGCACCTGGACTCTCAAACGGCGCCGCGAGGTGCTCGAAGTCGCGGAACGGCACGATCTGGCGGTGGTCGAGGACCACGCCTACGGCGAACTCCGCTACGAGGGGGAGTGGCTGCCGCCGCTCAAGTCGCTCGCGCCCGAGCGGGTGATCCTCGTCCACACGTTCTCGAAGATCTTCGGCCCGGGTCTGCGCCTCGGCTGGGTGGTGGCGGACCGGGACCTCATCAAGCGCCTCGGCCTCCTCAAGCTCGGCACCGATCAGTGCTCCGGCGCCCTCGCCCAGCGCCTGGCGCTCGCTTACGGCACGTCGGGCGGCCTCGACGCCCAGGTGGATCGGGCGCAGGATCTCTACCGGAAGAAGCGGGACGCCATGATCGACGCCCTTGCCGATTTCCCGTGCCGGTCGCCGTGGTTGCAGCCGGACGGCGGGTTCTTCCTGTGGAGCGAGGTGGACTGCGACAGCGAGAAGCTGCTGCTCCTCGCCATCGAGCGGCACGGCGTCGCCTTCGTGGCGGGGAACTGTTTCTTCGCCGATCCGACTTCGGCCGTGGCCCGCGGTTCGCTACGGCTGTCCTACAGCTACGTCGCCGAGGACCTCATTCCCGAAGCCGTCCACCGCCTGGGGCAGGCGCTCAGGGAGTGCCTCAGTTCCTGATTTGCCCCGCCTCTTCGTAGTCTCCGGCCCGTCGGGAGTCGGCAAGTCCACGATTCTGCGGAAGCTGGTCCCCCGGGTGCCGGGCCTGTCGTTCGCGGTCTCCCACACCACGCGCCCCAAACGCGCCGGCGAGAGGGACGGCCGGGACTACCACTTCGTCACCGACGAGGAGTTCGACCGACTGGTGAAAGAAGGCGCCTTCGTGGAATGGGCGCGGGTCCACCTCCATCGCTACGGCACGAGCAAGGAGGCCCTCCGCGCCGGCGGAACGGATGACCTCCTCATAGAGGTGGATGTGCAAGGAGCCGACGCGCTCCGCGAACAGGTTCCGGAGGCGGTGACCATTTTCATCAAGCCGCCGGCCTTCGAGGACCTCGAGACACGGCTCACCGGCCGGGGCCGCGAGTCGGGTCCGGAGGTGGAAAAGCGCCTCGAGACCGCGACCGGGGAGATGCGCCGCGCGGCGTCCTACGACCACCGCATCACGAACGACCGGGTCGAGGACACCGTGGAGCGGCTGCAGGAGCTGGTCGAGCGGGTCCGGGAGTAGGGCGCGGAGCGGCTCGGAACACCACCCTCCGGTGATCCGAAAATGGCTTGGAACGCCGGGTTCCCGAGCTACGAGGAATGGATGCCGGCCGGCGCCGTCTTCCATCCCTCGCGCTCAAGGGGTCTCCGCAGAGCTATCGCTCTGCTCCGGAAACAGCCGGCACCCGCGGCCGCAAGGCCGCTGAACAGCACCACCCCATCTCCCCCACAGCCAAAACCCCTCGGAACCTCACCCTCCC
>Ga0209021_1002284_pt1 | contig 17039 bp, 13 predicted proteins | sample PinacodermFT_FD_187299 | JGI IMG/M metagenome (GOLD analysis project Ga0209021, IMG submission 187299) | Host-associated microbial community of the marine sponge Aplysina aerophoba from Gulf of Piran - sponge pinacoderm, lysed by freeze-thaw... | ecosystem: Host-associated > Porifera > Sponge >... | reverse complement strand
ACCTGCCCGGTCAGCGTGTTGTGGGGCGTTCTGGATGTTGCGCTGGATCCGGTCGTGAACGATATCGCGCGGGCCTGGATCGACGACTTCGCGGTCACGTACTTTCCGGCGAACTGGCACTGGCTGGCCGAGGAACGGCCTCAGGCAGTGACCGATCATCTGAGGGAATTCTTCGCACCCGCGGCCGAGGGTTGTTGAGAGCGACTCCTTCTGCCCGATCGATCCTCCGCAACCGGATTCACGCCCTTCAGGCATTCGACACGGAATGCCCGCCGTCCACGGCGAGGAGTTGGCCGGTGATGTAGGCCGAGGCGTCGGAGAGGAGGAAGAGCAGCGGGGCTGCAAGGTCTTCCGGATTGCCGAGGCGGCCCATCGGCACGCGGCGCATCAGCGCCTGCCCCGGCGGCGAGGCGAAGAACTCCTCGTTGAGGTCGGTCAGCACATAGCCGGGCGAGAGCGTGTTCACCCGCACATGGTCGCGGGCAAGCTCTGCGGCCATGACCCGCGTCAGATGGTGCAGCCCGGCCTTGGAGGCCGCATATCCGATTGCGCCGCGTCCGGTTCGCAGGCCGAGCAGCGAGCCGATATTGACGATGCTGCCGCCCTCGGCCCTCGCGACCATCCGTCTCGCCGCTTCCTGCGCCACGAACCACGCCCCGGTGAGGTTGGTGTCGATGACCCGGCGCCAGTCTTCCTCTTCCGTCTCCAGCAGGCGCCGGGTCACGGCGACGCCGGAATTATTGACGACGGCGTGGACGGGCCCGAGCGCCTCCTGGGCAACCTCGAAGCCGGCCCTGACCTGCTCGCGGTCGGTCACGTCCATCGACACAACCGCGGAGTTACCGATGCCTGCAGCCACTTCGGCAAGCGCCTCCATGTCCCGCGCCGCCAGTGCCACGCGCGCGCCCGCCGCCGCCGCGACTTCCGCGAATCCGCGCCCGAGACCACGTGACGCGCCCGTGACCAGCACCGTCCTGCCGTCGAGCCGCAGCATTCCGTCAATCGACACGCTTCCCTCCCCCTGGGGCCGCACCTATATTGCCGCTCCATGCTGATCGAGATTTTCTCCGACGTCATCTGCCCCTGGTGCTTCATCGGGCGCCGGCGTCTTGCCCGCGCGCTGGACACGCGGCCCGAACTGGAGCCGGTGATCCGCTGGCGGGCCTTCCAGCTGAACCCGGACATGCCGGCGGAAGGCATGGCGCGGCAGGACTATCTTGCGCTCAAGTTCGGAGCGAAGGGCGGTGGACCGGTCTATGACCGCATCCGCGAAACCGGCCGGTCGGAAGGCATCGACTTCCGCTTCGACGCCATCGAGCGCACGCCGAGCACGCTCGCCGCGCACAGGCTGATCCGGGAGTCCGGCGAACGGCAGACGGGCGTGGTCGATGCGCTGTTCGACGCCTACTTCCTGAATGGCGAGGACATCGGCGACACGGGGCAGTTGGCGGAGATCGCGACGCGCGCCGGGTGGGACCGCAGCGAGGCGGAGGCTTTCCTGGCTTCCGACGCCGCCAGCCGGGAAGTCCGGCAGGAAGACTCGCGTGCGCGCTCAATGGGCATCCAGGGCGTGCCCTGCTTCGTGGTGGACCACCGCTACGCGATCTCGGGCGCCCAGGAACCGGAATATTTCGCACCGCTTTTCGACCTCGTCCAGAACGGCGAAGCCGCGGCGGAATAGGCCATCAGCCGGCCGCGATTGCGGCGAGGTCGCGCAACAGGCGTTCCGTGCCGGCGATCCGGGCCGGCTCCTTCTCCCAGCTTCTTCCGATGACGAGCTTGTGGTCGGGCCGCAGGCGCACGGTGCCGGCCTGCTTGCCGATAAACTCGATGAGCCCGGCCGGGTTCGCGAAGTCGCCCCGGAAGGAAACCACTGCGCCTTTCGGCCCGGCATCCACCTTCTCCACGCCGGCCTCCCGGCAGAGCCGCTTGATTGCGACGATCCGCAACAGGTTCTCCAGTTCGTCCGGCACCGGCCCGAAGCGGTCGATCAACTCGGCAGCGAAGGCGTCCGTCTGCTCCCGGTCCTCCAGCGCTGCGATTCTCCGGTAGAACGACAGCCGGACATTCAGCTCCGCAACATAGCTCTCCGGGATCAGCACCGGCGCGCCGACGCCGATCTGCGGTGTCCAGGCCGTGTCCTCTTCCGCCTCGTCCGCGCCGGACCTCGCCGCGGCGACGGCTTCTTCCAGCATGTGCTGATAGAGCTCGATCCCGACCTCGCGGATGTGGCCGGACTGCTCGTCGCCCAGCAGGTTGCCGGCGCCGCGTATGTCGAGGTCGTAGCTCGCAAGCTGAAACCCGGCGCCGAGCGTGTCCAGCGTCTGCATGACCGCGAGGCGCTTCTCCGCCGCCTTGGTCAGCTTGCGGCGCTCCGGCAGCGTCAGATAGGCATAGGCCCGCTGCTTGGCGCGGCCGATGCGGCCCCGCAACTGGTAGAGCTGCGCTAGGCCGAACATGTCCGCCCGGTGGACGATCAGTGTGTTGGCCTCGGGGATGTCGAGGCCAGACTCGACGATATTCGTCGAGACCAGCACATCGATCCGCCCGTCGTAAAAGGCGCCGACCGCCTCCTCCAGTTCTGCCGCCGCCATGCCTCCATGGGCGACGCCGATGCGTGCATCCGGCGCCATGGCGCGCAGCCGCTCGGTCACTTCCGGCAGGTCGCGGACCCTGGGGCAGACATAGAAACAGCGCCCGCCGCGCAGGAGCTCGCGGCGCACCGCCTCCCGCACCGTCAGGGCGTCGAAGGGGCCAACGAAAGTGCGCACCGCCAGCCGGTCCACAGGCGGCGTCGCGATCAGGCTCATCTCGCGCACGCCCGACAGCGCCAATTGCAGCGTGCGCGGGATCGGCGTCGCCGTCAGCGTCAGCACATGGACATTGCTGCGGTATTGCTTCAGCCGCTCCTTGTGCGCCACGCCGAAATGCTGCTCCTCATCCACGACCAGCAGGCCGAGCCGCTTCATGCGCACCGATTTCGCCAGCAGCGCGTGGGTGCCGATGACGATGTCGAGCCTGCCGTCTGCGAGACGCTCCCTCACCTCGCGCGCCTCCTTGCCGGCAACGAGGCGGGAAAGCTGGCCGATCTCCACCGGCAGGCCCCGGAAGCGCTCCCTGAAGGTCTTGAAATGCTGGCGCACCAGCAGCGTCGTCGGCGCCACGACCGCGACCTGGAACCCGCTCATCGTCGTCACAAAAGCCGCCCGGAGCGCCACCTCGGTCTTGCCGAAGCCAACATCGCCGCAGATCAGCCGGTCCATCGGCCTGCCGGCGGACAGGTCCTCGAGCACATCCTCGATGGCCTTCAGCTGGTCGTTCGTTTCGGGGAAGGGAAAGCGCGCCGCAAACTCGTCATAGAGCCCGGCGGGAGGCTGCAGCGTTTCGCCCGGCCGAAGGGTTCGTTCCGCCGCGACCCGGATCAACTGCTCGGCAAGTTCGCGGATGCGTTCCTTCATGCGCGCCTTGCGCGCCTGCCACTGGACGCTGCCCAGCCGGTCTAGTGTCACGACGCTGTCGGAAGCGCCGAAACGCGATAGCGTCTCGATGTTCTCCACGGGCACGAACAGGCGCCCGTCGCCGGCATACTGGACGCGCAGGCAATCGTGCGGCGCGCCGGCGGCGGTCACCGTTTCCAGCCCTTCATACCGTCCGATGCCGTGCTCCACATGGACGACGATGTCGCCCTCGGCGATTTCGGAGAGTTCCTGCAGGAAGTCCTGCGCCCGGCGCCTGCCCCGCGCCCGGCTCGACAGGCGTTCGCCCAGAATGTCCTGTTCGGTAACGACCGCCAGGTCCGCCGTCTCGAAGCCGCCTTCGAGCGGAAGCACGGCCGTTGTCAGTCGGTCCGGCGGTAGCCCGTCCAATTCCGAAGCGGTCTCGACCGTTTGGGTTGCAACGCCCTGCTCCTCCAGCAAGCCGGCCAACCGGTCCCGGGAGCCTTCGCTGTAGGCCGCGAGCAGCACCCGCCTGCCCGCCGCCGCATGAACCGCCAGCCTGTCGGCAACGGCGCCGTAGAGGTCGATATCGGGGCGCGCCCGCGCCTCCGAGAAATCGACCGCCGGCCGGCCGCCGGCGTCGGGTCCTTCAGGCGCCGCCGCCGGCAGCAGCACCGCCACCGGACGGTCCTGGAGGCAGACGTCCCATCCGGAGGCATCGAGATAGAGGCTGTCCGGGGGCAGCGGCCGGTACGGCGTTTCGCCGGAAGGCGGGTCGAGCCGCGCGTCGTAATGGTCGGCAATGGCTTCGAAGCGGATGTCCCGTGCAGCGCCCGCCTGCTCATCCTCGATAACCGCGGCGTCGGGCAGGTAGTCGGCAAGTGTTTCCAGCCCGGCATAGAAGAGCGGCAACCAGTGCTCGATCCCGGCGGCTCGCCGCCCTGCCGACACCGCTTCGTAAAGCGGGTCGTCGGCCGTCACGGCGCCGAAGGCCGCGCGGTATCCTTCCCGGAAGCGGGCGATGCTTTCCTCGGTCAGCACGACCTCGCTGGCCGGCACCAGGTCGAATCGTTCCAACCGGTCCGTGCTGCGCTGGTCAATCGGGTCGAACCGGCGGATTTCGTCGATCTCGTCGCCGAACAGGTCGATTCGAAGCGGGCTGCCTTCGCCCGCCGGAAAGAGGTCGATCAGCCCGCCGCGCACCGCGTATTCGCCGGGCTCCATCACGGTTTCGGCGCGCTGGTAGCCATGCCGCTCCAGAAAGGCGAGCAGCGCGTCCGTATCCATGGCGCCGCCCGCCTTACCGGAGAAGCGGCTCCCGGCAAGTCCTGCCCGTGGCGGCACACGCTGAAGGAAGGCATTGGCCGTGGTCAGCAGTATGTCCGGCCGCGCCCCGTCCGCGAGCGCCGCCAGAGTCGCGAGGCGCTCGGACACCAGGTCGTTGCGCGGCGAGGCGCGGTCGTAGGGCAGGCAATCCCAGCTCGGGAACCGCGACAGTGCGAGATGCGGGGCGAAGAAGCCGAGGCAATCTGCCATCCGCGCCATTTGCGCATCGTCGCGGGATATGTGGATGATCGGCCCTCCGTCCCCGGCCAGCGACGCAAGCACGCGCGCATCGTGGCCCGGCGGCGCACCGCCCAGGCGAACCCGGCCCGCATGGCGGAGCGGCGAAATCATCCGGCCTTGGGCACCGAGGCTACAAGACGCGCGACGACCGGATCGTCAGGCGGCTCGGCCGTCCCGGTCATCCAGGCCATGATCTCCGGGTCGGAACGGGCCAGAAGCGCCTCGAAGCGCTCGAGGCCGTCCTCGTCGAGGCTGTCCAGACTGGCGTCGGCGAAGGGGCCCAGCAGCAGGTCAGCCTCTTTCGTGCCCCGATGCCAGGCCCGGAACCGCAGCCGCTTGCGCCGGTATTCCAGATCGTCCCTCAACGCTTCGCCCCCTGGATATGCCGGGTGGTATAAATTGCCGGCCGAGCTATGTCAGCCACTGAGGCGGGGCGTTGCGACCCGAAATCCTGTTTCCCCTGTTCGAGCCTGTCACGACGATCGCAGGCGTCGGGCCACGAATCGCAGGCCTGATCGGCAGGGTCGCGGGGCCGAGGAAGATCGATCTGTGCCTCAAGCTCCCGACCGGGCTCGTGGACCGGCGTTTCGCGCCTCCCGTGTCCGAGGCGCCGGACGGCCGCATCGCCACGTTCACCCTTCTCGTCGAGGCGCACAACCCGCCCCCGCCCCGTACCCGCCTGCCCTACAAGGTGCGTTGCCGGGACGATACCGGCACGCTCGAACTCGTGTTCTTCAATGCGCGCGCCGACTACCTGTCGTCCGCACTCCCGGTCGGCGAGACCAGGGTGGTGAGCGGGCTCGTCGAATGGTACCGCTCGACCCCGCAAATCGCCCATCCGGACGTGATCGAACGGCCGGAGAGATGGACGCCGGCAATGGCCGTGGAACCGGTCTATCCATCGACCCAGGGGCTCGGTCCGCGGATATACCGCCGCGCCGTCGACTCGGCGCTCGATGCGGCCCCGGAGCCGCCGGAGTGGCAATCGCCGTCCGTGCTGGCCCGCGAGGCCTGGCCTGCCTTTCGCGAGGCGCTTTACAGCGCCCACCGCCCCGAAGACGCGGCCGGCGTGCTGGCCGGCCATCCGGCGCGCCGCCGCCTCGCCTACGACGAATTGCTGGCGAGCCAGCTTGCGATGGCGCTGGTGCGCCACCATCAGCGCCGCAGCGCCGCCCGGCCCTACCCGCTCGGCGGAACCGCATTCGGGGCCGTCGAGACGCATCTGCCCTTCGCGCTGACGGGCGCGCAGCGCCGGTCGCTGGCGGAGATCGGCGGCGACCTTGCCTCCGGCCAGCGCATGATGCGCCTGCTCCAGGGCGATGTCGGCAGCGGCAAGACGGTCGTGGCCGCACTGGCCGCAGCAGCCGCACACGACGCCGGCGGGCAGGCGGCGATCATGGCGCCCACGGAAATCCTGGCCCAGCAGCATTTCGAAACGCTGTCCGCCCTTCTGGCCCCCGCGGGCATGGAGGTCGGCCTGTTGACGGGCCGCGGCCGCGCCGGCCCGCGTCGCACGACCCTGGCGGCGCTGGCTTCCGGCGCGCTGCCGGTCGCCGTCGGAACCCACGCCCTGTTCCAGGAGGCGGTCTCCTTTGCCGACTTGCGCCTTGCCGTCATCGACGAACAGCACCGGTTCGGCGTAGAGCAGCGGCTGGCGCTGACCGACAAGGGCCGGGACGTCCACACGCTTGCGATGACGGCAACGCCGATTCCGCGCACCCTGTTGATGACGGCTTACGGAGACCTCGACACATCCCGCCTCGACGAGAAGCCGCCCGGGCGCAAGCCGGTCGAGACGCGCGTCCTGCGCATGGCGCAGATCGAGAGGGTGGTCGAGCGAATCCGGGTGGCGATGGATGACGGCCGGCGCGCCTATTGGGTTTGCCCGCTGGTGGAAGAAAGCGACAAGACCGATGCCGCAGCCGCGGAAGCGCGCTTCGAGGCGCTGCAGCCGGCGTTCGGCGACCGCGTGGCGCTCATACACGGCCGCATGGGGACGGACCGCAAAACGCTTGCCATGAAGGCGTTTACGGAGGGAACGGCAAGCCTGCTGGTGGCCACGACCGTCATCGAGGTTGGCGTCGATGTCCCGGCGGCGGACATTATGGTCATTGAGCAGGCGGAACGGTTCGGCCTCGCGCAACTGCACCAGCTTCGCGGCCGCATCGGTCGCGGCGGACAGACAGCCGCCTGCCTGCTGCTCTACGGAGAGCCGCTCGGAGACGCGGCGGAAAAACGCCTCAGACTGCTCAGGGAGACCGACGACGGGTTCCGCATCGCCGAGGCTGACCTCGAACTGCGGGGCGCGGGCGAGCTGCTGGGCACGCGGCAGAGCGGACTGCCGGATTTTCGGGTCGCCGATCTGGACGAGCACGGCGATATGCTGCGGATGGCCCGCGACGAGGCACGGCTGATCGTGGACCGCGACCCATCCCTGTCGGGCCCGCGCAGCGATGCGCTCAGAATCCTGCTCTATCTCTTCGAGCGCGATGCCGGGGTCAGGCTGTTGCGTTCCGGCTGAAACTGCCGTTCGAACCGCGCTCGGTCCGCCGGGTCGAGGGAGACCGTCAGCGACACCCCGTCGTCGCCGTCTTCGCGCCGCTGCACATCGCCATGCCGATAGAGCCAGGCGATGGCCGCTCCGTCATCGGGAGGCAAGACGAAGTCGCAGACGCTCCGGGAGCGCGAGAGCTCCGCGTCCACGGCCTCAAGCAGGTCCTCGACGCCCTGCCCCGTCACTGCGGAGACCGGGACCCCGCCATTCATCGCAGGCGGCGCATCGAGCAGGTCGATCTTGTTCCACAGTTCCATCCGGGGCGTGAGGTGCGCTTCGAGTTCGTCGAGCACGAGATCGACATCGTGCTTCTGCGCGGCGGTGTCCGGATCGGCGATATCGCGGACATGAAGGATGAGGTCCGCCTCGACCACCTCTTCCAGGGTCGCGCGGAACGCGGCAACGAGTTGCGTCGGCAAGTCCGAGATGAAGCCCACGGTATCGGAGAGGATTGCGCGCCGCCCGGACGGCAGGTCGAGCCCGCGCATGGTCGGGTCGAGAGTGGCGAAGAGCTGGTCCTGCGCAAGAACGCCGCCGTCGGTCAGGCGGTTAAACAGGGTGGACTTGCCTGCGTTGGTGTATCCGACAAGCGCCACGACGGGGAACGGCACACGCCGGCGGGCGCGGCGTTGGATGCCCCGCGTGCGCCGGACATCCTCCAATTGGCGCTTCAGCTTGACGATCTTTTCGTCGATCAGCCGGCGGTCGATCTCGATCTGGGCTTCGCCCGGCCCTCCGAGGAAGCCCGCTCCGCCGCGCTGGCGCTCGAGATGTGTCCAGGACCGGACGAGGCGGGTCCGCTGATAGCTGAGCGCAGCCAGGTCCACCTGCAGCACGCCTTCCCGCGTGCGGGCCCGGGCGCCGAATATTTCCAGGATGAGGCCTGTGCGGTCGATGACCTTGGCGTCCCACGCCCGCTCCAGGTTGCGTTGCTGCACGGGCGTCAATGCGCCGTCCACGACAACGAGGCCCGCTTCTTCCCCGGCCAGCGCCTCCTTCACATCGTCGATCGCGCCGTTGCCGAGCAACGTCGCCGGCCGGGGGCGGGCAAGACGCACGATGCGGGTCGCCGAAACCTCTACACCGATGGACCCGGTCAGCCGGACGGCTTCCGCAAGACGCGCCTCAGGCGCCCTGAGCGCGTCCTTGCGGACAACCGGGTGGATGACGAGCGCGGCTTCGCTCAAGTCGGCTCGTCTTCCGGGTCGAAGATCTTGATCGACGTCGAGGGCATGATGGTCGAGATCGCGTGCTTGTAGATCAGTTGCGAATGGCCGTCGCGGCGCAGTAGCACCGAAAAGTTGTCGAACGAAACCACAAGGCCCTGCAGTTTAACCCCGTTTATGAGGAACACCGTGACCGGCGCCTTCTCCTTCCGGATGCGATTGAGGAAAACGTCCTGGAGGTTCCTGTTTTTCTGGGCAGACGACATCGGCGTTGACCCCGGCTCGCATAAGGAAGGCTGCCCGGCCGTAAAGGAGAGCGCCACAGCTTCCCAGTTCTAATTGATGCCGTGCGAGAAGGCGACAAGGTCGGGGATCGCAGCCAGACTGTCGCAGAGCGCATCGGCATTCAGGCTCAACGCGGGTCCACCGGCATAGGGCACGACGGCCGAGCGTAGGCCCGCATTGCGCGCCGTGCGGATGTCGGTGTCCGAATCCCCCACGAGCCAAAATCCCGCCCGCCCGCCCAGGGCCATCCTGACAGGTGCAGCGTCCGGCTTGTCGAGGCGCGCGTCGCCGGCCCCCACCAGGGCTTCGAACCGGCCGGTCCAGCCGAGACGCCCGGCTTCGCGGCGGAGAAAAAGGCCGCTTTTGTTGGAAACGACGGCAAGGGGAAAGCCTGCCGATTCGAGACGGTCGAGACAGGCCTCGGCGCCGGGCAGCAGCATCAGCGCGTCCAGATGGCGCGCTTCGAACGCCGCATAGAACATGTCGCTCGCCCGGCGCCATTCTTCGCCGAACATCTTCGGGAAACTCTCGCGGCCCGAGCGGGATACATGGCGCATGGTCTCGGCGAAGGCCCAGGGCGGCAATCCGAAAGACTCGCGGGCTATGCCGAGCGCCTCATGGATGACCGGCCAATTGTCCACCAGCGTCCCGTCCCAGTCGAAGAGGACGACAGGACGCGTCATGCAGCGGCGTCTCCCCGCTCCATATAGCGTGCATAGACCTCGAACAGGGCATGGGCGGTCGAGCCCGGCTTGCCGTTTCCGATCGTGGATTCATCGATCCGTACCACGGGCGTCACATAAGATGTCGCACTGGTGACGAAGGCTTCGCGGGCGCGTCTCGCCTCTTCGATCGTGAAACGGCGTTCGGCGAAAGAAAGGCCCAGGCTCTCGGCCAGCTTGACGACGGTTCCGCGCGTGACGCCCGCCAGAATGCCGTGGTCGAGCTCCCGGGTGAGCAACTCGCCGCCCGAGGTCACGATCCAGACATTGGTCGAGCTGCCCTCCGTGACGAAGCCCTGCTCGTCCACGAACACGGCCTCATAGGCGCCGGCCTCGCGCGCCGTCTGCTTGGCCAGGATATTGGGCAGCAGGGAAACCGATTTGATGTCGCAGCGCTTCCAGCGGTTGTCCGGCACCGAGACGGCATCGACCCCGGTTTCCAGGATTCCCGGATTGGGCGGCGGCTTGCGGCTGCCGGTCACCACCAGGGCCGTATCGGCCTCTGCCGGGAAAGGATGGTCTCGGCGCGCAACGCCGCGCGTCGCCTGGAGATAGACAATACCGTTTTCTATGCGGTTGCGCCGCCGTACCTCGTTCAACACATGATGCAGCGCAGTGCGCTCCATCGGCGGCGCTATCCGTAACTCCCCTAGCGAGCGGTCCAGCCGGTCGAGATGCGGACCGGCATCGACGAACCGGCCGGCGCGCACGGCGATGACCTCGTAAACCCCGTCGGCGAACTGGTAGCCGCGATCCTCCACATGCACCGCCGCCTCGCGATGCGGCACATAGCGGCCGTTGACATAAGCGATTCTGGCCAATCCGGCTTCCTTCCCTGTCGCTAGAAGAATTCGAGGCGCACGGCGAACATCTGTTCGACCCGCTTGAGCACGCCCGCCATCGAGAACAGTACGACCCGGTCCCCCGCGCGGATAAGGGTGCTTCCGCGGGGAATAATCACATCGTCGCCGCGCAGGACAGCCCCCACGATGGAGCCGGCGGGCATCTTGAGAACCTTTAGGTCCTTGTCTGCCACGACTGAGGTTTCGAGAATCTCCACTTCCAGCGCCTCGCCGAAATCGTCCCCTATCGAAAACGCCGCCAAGACGCGCCCGCGGCGTACATGCTGCAGAATCTGGGAGACGGTGATCGCGCGGGGATTGATGACGACATCGATGTCGAGCGGACTTATCAGTGCGCTGTAAGCGGACTTGTTGATGAGCGCAACGGTGCGCGACGACCCGGCCCGCTTGGCGAGCAGAGAGGCGAGAATGTTTGTCTCGTCGTCATCGGTCAACGCGATCGTCAGGTCCGCATTCTCGAAATTGGCTTCTTCCATAAGCTCTTCGGAAAGCGCATCGCCCTGCAACACGGTGGTTCGCCGCAATGTATCGGTCAGTTCGGCGGCCTTCGCGCGGTCGCGTTCGATCAGCCGCAGGCGCACATGCGGGAGTTCCGCTTCGATCAAGCTCGCCAGCCTGTGGCCGATATTGCCGCCCCCGATGATGACTGCGCGGTCGGCCTCTTTTTCCTCGTGGCCGAACGCCGCCATCGCCCGCGCCACATGGGCGTTGTCCACGACGAAATAGACTTCGTCGCCGACCAGCATCTGGTCTCGCGCCTTGGGAACGAAGTTCCGCTCCGCGCGAACGATGCCGACGACATTGATGTTCAGGTCCGGGAACAGCGCCGTTAACTGGCGCAGCGGCGTGTTGACGATCGGGCAGGTGTCTTCGAGGCGGACCCCGATGAGCCGGACCCGCCCGTCCGCGAACGGCAGCATTTCGGTGGCGCCCGGCCGGGACAACCTCCGCATGATCGCGCTGGCGACCTCGCGTTCGGGAGAGATGATCGTGTCTATCGGCATCCCCTCGCGCGCAAACATGTCGGCCCAGTGCCCGTCGAGATAGGACGGCCGGCGGATTCGGGCGATCTTGGTTGGAATGTTGAACAGGGAATGCGCAACCTGGCACGCGATCATGTTGATCTCATCGACGAGCGTGACGGCAATCAGCATGTCCGCGTCTTCCGCCCCCGCCCGGGCCAGCACGTCGGGACTGGAAGCGTGGCCGGCGACTGCCCGGATATCCAGGGTCTCGGCCAGTTGTTCGATCAGTTCCGACGACTGGTCCACGACCGTAACGTCATTGTGCTCCGCCGCCAGGTAGCGGGCGATATTCACCCCGACCTGCCCGGCGCCGCAGACGATCACACGCATGGCCGGGGCATCACAACGGCCGGTCGCGCTCGTCGGCGGGCGAGGCGTTGGAAGCCTTGAGTTTGCGGTGCAACGTCGAGCGGTCCATGCCGATAAACTGCGCCGTTTGCGAGATATTGTTGCCGAAGCGGCGCATCTGGGCGAGCAGATATTCGCGTTCGAACATCTCTCGCGCTTCCCGCAACGGCAGCGACATCATCGCGTCGCCCTTTTCGAATTGCGAGATGATGGGCGCATCCTTGCAAAGTTCCGGAGGAAGCGCGCTGGCGCGCAGGGTTCCGGCGCCCTCACCCGGCGCCAGGATCGAGAGGCGCTCCACGATATTGCGCAACTCCCGGACATTTCCCGGCCAGTCATATGCCTGAAGCACCGCCATTGCGTCCTCGGCAACGACCGGCGGGTTCAACCCGGTCTGCCTAGCGTACAACGCCAGGAAATAGTTGACGAGACGGGGAATGTCATCCCGGCGTCGGCGCAAGGGGGCGATCTCCAGCGGAACGACGTTGAGCCGGTAGAACAGGTCCTGGCGCAGCCGGCCCTGCGCCACTTCCGCTGCAAGATCGCGATTGGAAGTCGCAATGACGCGCACGTCGACGCTGACCCTTTGCGATCCCCCGACGCGCAGGAATGTCTGTTCCTGAAGAACCCGGACGATCTTGCCCTGCGTCTCGGGCGGCATGTCCGCGATCTCGTCCAGCAGCAGGGTCCCGCCGTGGGCGCGCTCCAGCAGGCCGGTCTTGCCGGCGCCCTCTTCGCTGCCGAACAACTCTTCCTCGAGCCGCGCCGGAGCCATGATGGCGCAGTTGGCCACGACGAAAGGCCCTTCGCTGCGGCGCGAGCAGCGATGGATCATCCGTGCAGCCACCTCCTTGCCGCTGCCCGGCGGCCCTTGAATAAGAATGCGGCTTCCGGTCGGGGCAACGCGCTCGATCAGGCTCCGTGTTTGCGTAATCTCCGCCGACCTGCCAACCAGTTCCGTTACGGTGCCTGCATGCAATCGCAGTTCGGCATTTTCACGCCGCAGCCGGAACGCCTCCATCGCGCGGGAAAGCGCCAGAAGCAGCCTGTCGGTGGTAAACGGCTTCTCGACGAAATCGTATGCCCCGTTCCGGATCGCGGTGACGGCGGTCTCGATGCTGCCGTGGCCGCTTATCATCAGAACCGGCAGGTCCACATGCCGTTTCCGGACATGGCGCAGCAGGTCCATGCCGCTCAGGCGGCTGCCCTCCAGCCACACATCGAGCAACAGCACGCTTGGCTGGCGCTTCTGCAACTCTTCCAGCGCCTTGTCGCTATTGCTTGCACTGCGCGCTTCAAAGCCCTCGTCTTCCAGGACGCCGGTAATCAGTTGCCGGATGTCATGCTCGTCATCGACGATCAGGATGTCATGCATCGTGAGGTCGGCCTCGTTCCGGCTCCTCGGCGGTCTCGCCGCGCCGGAAAACGATCCGGACGCGGGCGCCGCCAGCCTCGCCATCCTCCAGATGAAGCGCCGCGCCCTGATCCTCGACGATCTTCTGGACGATGGCAAGTCCGAGGCCGGCACCGCGCCGGCCCTTGGTCGTGACATAGGGCTCCGTCAATCGAAAACGCAGTTCGGCCGGAAAGCCGGGCCCGTCGTCCTCTACCGATATCTCCGTCCGGTCGGACAGTTCGGCAAGCTCAACCAGCACACGCCCGCCGTGGCCTTCGAGGGCCTGCATCGCATTGAGCAAGAGGTTGGTTATCGCCTGTCCGAGCAGTTGCGCATCGCAGATCTGCATGACAGGTCCGTCCGGCAGGCGCATTTCGATACGGATGTCCGCCGACGCCTCCTCCTGCAGGAACACCGCCCGGCGCACGATATCGGCAAGATCCGCCTCCGCCGGCGCCGGAGCGGGCATGCGGGCGAAGGAAGCGAACTCATTGACCATACGGCGCATGTCGTCCACCTGGCGCACGATGGTGTCGATGCAGAGCGAAAAGGTCTCCGGGTCGTCCCGGATCTGTTTCGAATAGCGCCGGCCAAGCCGCTCTGCAGCCAGCTGGATCGGTGTAAGCGGGTTCTTGATTTCGTGGGCGATACGGCGCGCTACGTCGGACCAGGCCGCAGCACGCTGCGCCAGCTGCAGGTCCGTGATATCCGCAAATGTCAGCACGAAACCGCCCAGCCCGTCGGGCGAAAACTCAGCCGTTATACGCAGTTGGAACGTGCGCAGTTCGCGGTTGCGCTCGATCTGGACCTCGGTTTCCACCGACCCGTCCGGGCGCCGCGCCGCGGCCTCCAGCGCCGCGCCGAATGCGGGAACGAGCTCCGTCACCGGACGCTGGAGGTTTTCCATCAGGTCCACGCCCAGCAGGTCGGAGGCGACCCTGTTCGGCAAATGGACGCGGCGCAATGCGTCCAGTCCCACCACGCCTACCGCAACGCCGGCGAGCACTGCCTCAGTAAAGCGCCGCCGTTCTTCCAGCTCAAGATTCGCGTCGATGAGCGCGGTGCGCTGGCGGTCCAGCTGGCCGGTCATGCGGTTGAAGGCAATGCCGAGCGCATCGATCTCCCCGCGCTCCCTGACATTCAGCGGAACCCGCGCGGTCAGGTCGCCGCCGCGCACCCGGTCGGCTGCCGAGATGAGGTTCATGATCGGCTCCGCCAGCTGTGCGGCGAAGTTGAAGCCCACCCAGATCGCGGCGAAGATGAACAGGGCCGCCACGGTCGCGAACATCATTGCGAAGGTATATTCGACTTGCGTACGCCGTCCTTCGAAGGCGGCGTATTCGGCGACTGCCGACCGGACCCGCGTCACCTGGTTGACGACGATGGGGTCCACATACCGCCCGATATAGAGAAAGGTTTCGTCCAGGCCGGCGATACGCAGCAACGCTCCCAGGCGGTCCCCGTCCTGGTCTTCGACGATCGCGACTTCCCCGCGCCGGGCGGCATTCAGCGCCCACTCGGGAACGGGAGAGAAGATAGCTCCGAACGAGAACATCGAGCGCGCCAGAACGCGCCCTCCGGCATGCAGGACCTGCGCATCGGACAGCGAGCGCGCGCTCGCATGCGCCTCGAGGACATTTTCCAGGCCGTCGGTATTGGCGAACAGCAGAGGGCCGCCGCGGCTCAGGTCGTTCGCCATGGCGAGCGCATCGGCGACGAGCACGCGCCGGTGCTCCTCCAGGTAAGCCTGGGCGACGATCAGCGAGCGGTCCAGCGCCGTCTGGACCCGCTGGCTGAACCACCCCTGCAGCCCGTAGTGGAAAAAAAGCACGGTAAACAGCACGACGAGCGCCGTCGGCACGACCGCAACGACGGTGAACAGCACCGCGAGCCGCACATGAAGCTGGGAGCCGCCCCGCCGGCGCCGCCGCTCGCGCCAGAGCGCCACGACCCTGTATCCGACCACGGTCGCCAGCAGCACCAGCAGGACGAGGTCGATGACGAGCAGGGTGACGACATTCTGGACGGTCGGCGGAATGACGGGCACCGTGCCGGTCATCACCAGGTAGGTGAGCACACCGGAAAACGCCGCGAGGCCGGCAAACGCGAAGGCGGCCCACCTCCGCATGACCGGATGGTTCCCGATGCGCGCGAACATCAGTGCAGGCCGCGGACCACCGGGATCTCCAGATACCGGATTTTCTTGCGCAGCGTATTCCGGTTGAGGCCCAGGATCTCGGCCGACTTGATCTGGTTGCCGTTCGTCGCGGCGAGGCAGTGCTGGATCAGGGGGCGTTCCACCTCGCGGAGGATCCGTTCGTAGAGGCCGGGTTCCGGGAGACTGTCGCCGTGGAGCCGGAAATGGTTGCGCAGGTGGATGTCCACCGCTTCGCTGAGCGACTCGGCCTGTTCCGCCCGCACCGGCGATTCATCGGACGGCTCCCCGGCGATTTCCGCCAGTTCCGCCTCGACGATATCGACGCCGACCGTGTCCTGAGGATAAAGGGCTGCAACCCGGCGGATCAGGTTTTCGAGCTCGCGAACATTGCCCGGCCAGGACCAGGCGCGGAGACGGCGCATCGCCTCGCTGTCGATCGTCTTGGCTCCAAGCCCTTCGCGCCGCGCAACGGCGAGGAAATGGGCGACGAGTTCGGGGATGTCCTCGCGGCGCTGGCGCAGCGGCGGCACGCGCAGCGGCACCACGTTCAGCCGGTAGAAAAGGTCTTCGCGAAACAGACCCTGCCGGATGGAGAGGCGCAGGTCGCGGTGGGTGGCCGCCACGATGCGGACATTGGCGCGGAGCGGCTGCCGGCCTCCGACGCGGGTGTACTCGCCCTCCTGCAACACGCGCAGGAGCCGGGTCTGCGCTTCCATCGGCATGTCGCCGATCTCGTCCAGGAACAGCGTGCCGCCGTCGGCCTGCTCGAAGCGTCCGGCCATGCGCTGCGAGGCACCGGTGAAGGCGCCGCGCTCATGCCCGAACAGTTCGGCCTCGATGAGGTCCTTCGGGATCGCGGCCATGTTGATCGCAACGAACGGCCCGTTGCGCCGGCTGCCATAATCGTGCAGGGCGCGCGCGATCAGCTCCTTGCCTGTTCCGGACTCGCCCGTGATCGTCACCGTGAGGTCCACGCCGACCAGCCGGGCGACGACCCGGTAGATTTCCTGCATGGCCGGCGAACGACCGATCAGGGGCAGGCGGTCGGCCTCGTCCTCCTCCAGGTCGGCGGGCGGCTCCGCAAGCGGGGCGCTCAGAGCCCGCTTCACGATTCCGATCAGCTCTGTAATGTCGAACGGCTTGGGCAGATATTCGAAAGCGCCGCGCTCCGCCGCCGTGACGGCAGTCTGCAGGGTCGATCTGGCGCTCATCACGATCACGCGCAACTCCGGCCTTCGCCGGCGGATCCGGGGCACGAGGTCGAGGCCGTTCTCGTCGGGCATCACCACGTCGGTTATCACCAGATCGCCTTCGCCGTCCTGAACCCAGTGCCACAGGGTCGCGGCGTTGCTGGTCGCCTTCACTTCGTAGCCTGCCCGTCCGAGCGCATGGCTCAGCACGGTCCGCACGGCGCGGTCGTCGTCGGCGACAAGAACGGTGGCACTCACCGTGCACCTCCTTCCTCGGTGTCTATAGGCAACAGGACGCGAAAGACAGTGCGTCGGGGCTCGCTTTCGAA
>Ga0209021_1002283_pt1 | contig 17048 bp, 13 predicted proteins | sample PinacodermFT_FD_187299 | JGI IMG/M metagenome (GOLD analysis project Ga0209021, IMG submission 187299) | Host-associated microbial community of the marine sponge Aplysina aerophoba from Gulf of Piran - sponge pinacoderm, lysed by freeze-thaw... | ecosystem: Host-associated > Porifera > Sponge >... | reverse complement strand
CCGGCTCGCCGCGCAGGCGTGCGTGGTGCCGGGCCTTGAGCACGGTTGCCGCCTCGACGAGGGTGCCCCGGCTCGGGCCCCGGTCCGCGATCTCCGCGATCTCGCGCAGCTCCTCCTCGGTGAACCCGGCCTCGAGGCGTTCCTCGCGTGCAATGCCGATCGTCGCGTCGCCGCGTCCCGACCGGCCGGAGCCGACGGAGAACCGGCGCTCCACCTCGCGCTGGAACGCTTTCGCCTCCTTGAACTTCTCGGGATTGTCGCGGGTGAACTGCTTGACCCAGTTGCTCCCGAAGCGTACGTGGGTCAGCTCGTCGGCGAGGACGAAGTCGATGGCCTGCTCCATGACCGGATCGTCGGCTTCCTTCGCGTACTCGATCATCGCCCGGAAGGCGTCGCACGCGAGCCCTTCGAGGCATCGGTTCACCCCGGCGACCCGCAGGGTCGGATCGTCCGCGCACGCCGCTTCGAAGAGGACGGTGGCCTCCGGATAGTCGCCGACCCCGACCCCGACGTGATCGAGCAGCTTCTCGAAGACCTGGCAGTGCCGCGATTCGTCCCAGCACTGGCGGGCCATGTTCATCCGGAACTCCCAGGGTGCGTCCGGAAAATCCCAGAGGGTGCGTCCCGCTCCCTCGAGCGCCTGCATCTCGCCCACGAAGATGCTGTGCAGGCGCATCTTGAGCTGCACTTCCACGTTGGGATCCTCGGGGCGCAGCGCCCCGAACTGGGTGAGGAAGAGGTAGCCCGGTCCGAGCTCGTCGAACACCGGCTCGAGCTCCGTGCCCTTCACCCGCTCGCGCAGCTTCGGAGCGACCTGCTCGAGGAGCGCGACCACTCCGTCCACGTCATCCGGCAGCGATTCGAGCAGCCGGCCACGCGAGGACGCCCGCTTGAACCGGCTGTCGCGTGCAAGCTCCTCGTGCGAGATGAATCTCTTCATGCCTTCAGCTCCCTTGTCCAGGCTCGAACTCCCCGGCCACGGTCAGCTCTCCGGTGACTCCTCCGCACGCGACGAGGCAGGCCTCGAGCATCGACCGCCGCCGGCTTCGGCGTTCCCTCTCTTCTCGTCCCCGACAAAGCGTATCCAATACTTCGCGGCCCCAGGCGATGTGCCGGCGCGCGTCCACCAGCGATTCGTCGAGGATCTTGATGGTCGGCGCGTCCGCGATCGGATCGGTCTCCGACGCCATGCGCCGGTAGCTCTCCGCGAGGTGGGGGAGGAACACGTCGAAGACCCCGGTCAGCTTCTCGATGGTCTGCGCGGGGGACTCGGGCTCCGCGACCGAACGGACGAACGCCGCGAAACCCTCGTTCGGCGCTTCCGATGCGGCTACCGAACGGGTGCCGCACCGAAGCTCGGGCAGCCGATTGCCGAGCTTGTCGGCCGCCTGCGCCGACTCCCAGATGATCCGGCCGAGCCCGGTCTTCACCGGAAGCTCGGGCACGGTCGCGACCCAGCCCCCGAGAATCATCATGATCCACTCTTCGGCGTACCGGAAGTTCCGCACCCGCCGGGCGACCGCCTCGACATCGTAGCGGCCATGGAGCTCGCGCAGATCGGCCGGGATGTCGAACGCGGAATAGGGCGCGAACGTGGTCCGTTCGTCCTGCCCCGTACCGGGATACATGCGGGGCTCGGCCACTCGCCGCCTCCTCTTCGCCGTCGCCGAGTGGCGGACGGGGACCTGCGGTCCGCCGTCCGCCGGACCGGCAATTATAGCTCTTATCGAGCTCCCGCGAACCTGTGCAATGCCGGACGGCAGGGACATTTCACGCTGGCCGGCGGCAGGGAGCGTGCGTGCATTCTCCTCTCTCTCCCCGGGAGTGGGGCCGGTGCAGAGGAATCTCCCCGCCGGCGGGCCGACGATCGTCCTTCCCTCCCCCTAAGCCCCTCTCCCGGGGGGAGACGAGCATCGGCCCGTCCGCGTGAAACGGTCCTCGCTCCGGGGCGGTTCGGTCGACGGCAGGTCCGCGCGGTCCTCTTGACGGGCGGCGGCGGGCCGCCGCGCAGACGGGGCGCGGTGCGGCGTTCACACCCGCATCAGGCTCCCGCGGGCCGCCGCGTTCCCCGGTTCCACGTGCCCGCCCCCGCACGCCGCGGCACCGGAAACCGTTCCCGGAGGCGTCCGGTTCACACCGGCGAGCCTCGCGGAAAGTCCGGTTCGCGCTTCTCGCGCAGCGACGCGAGGCCCTCGCGCACCTCCGGGCTCGCGAAACCCAGCATCTCGAGCGCGAGCGAGGTGTCGAAAGTGGGACCGGCCATCCGCAGCCAGTTGTTGAGCGCGTGCTTGGTCCAGCGAATCGCCGACGGAGCGCCCCGGGCGAGCTTGCGCGCCACTTCCAGCGCCTTCTCCTGGAGCGCGTCGTCGTCCACGCACAGCGACACGAGACCGATGCGTTCGGCCTCCGCTCCGGTGAGAACGTCGCACGTCATGAGGTAGTACTTCGCCTTGGCCATCCCGCAAAGAAGCGGCCAGACGATTGCGGCATGATCACCCGCCGCCACCCCGAGCCGGGTGTGGCCGTCGGTGATCCGGGCGGAGCGCGCCGCGATGGACACGTCGCAGAGCAGTCCCGCGACGAGACCCGCTCCGACCGCCGGACCGTTGATCGCGGACACGAGGGGCTTGTTGCAGTCGAGGATGTTGTATACGAGGGCCCGCGCCTCCTTCCACGTCTCCACCAGGTGGTCGAAGGACTCCATGTTCCGCTCGATGAGATCGAAGTCCCCGCCCGCCGAGAACGCGCGCCCGGCTCCGGTCAGGATCACGCAGTCGATGTCCGGGTCCGCGTCGACCTTCGGCCACAGATAGGTGAGCTCTCGATGGCCGACCGCATCGAGCGCGTTGTAGCGCTCGGGCCGGTTGAACGTCACCCGGAGGATTCGCTCCTCGGGCCGGTCGAAAGTCAGGCGTTCATAGCCTCCGTAGGGGTCCGTCATCGCATTGCTTCCCGGTGTGTGCGCCCTGGCCCGTCAACGTTAGCACGGCCCGCGGGAGGCGCGCGCCGGCCGGCGGACCGGACCGCATTCCGGGCTATACTTCGGCCGTCCGACCGGAGCGGAACCACATGGATCTCAGCGGCGAATTCCACGTTCCCCTGCCCCGGGAGGCAGTGTTCGAGGCGCTCAACGACCCGGTGATCCTCGGCCGGTGCATTCCCGGCTGCCAGACCCTGGAACGGGTGAGCGAGAACGAGTTCGACGCGGACGTGCTGGCGAAGGTCGGGCCGGTCAAGGCCCGTTTCAGGACCCGGATCGCGGTCTCCAATCTGAACCCTCCGGAAAGCTATACTCTTTCCGGCGAAGGCCGGGGCGGCGCGGCCGGGTTTGCTTCGGGAAGCGCGGACGTGAGCCTGGAGACGGCGGACGACGGGACCGTCCTCCGATATGTGGCGCGGGTCCAGCCGGGGGGCAAGATCGCCCAGGTGGGCTCACGCCTCATCGGCGGGACGGCCCGCAAGCTCGGAACGGATTTCTTTTCCCGCTTCGTGGAAATCGTCACGCCGGAGGCGCCCTCCGAGGAGGGCGAACCGGACGAGAAAGAGGAGTAAGGCGCATGCCGGTAAATGTCTCCATGAACGTGAACGGGAGGGCGATCTCCGAGGAGGTCGAGGATCGGACTCTCCTGGTGGAACTGCTGCGTGAGACGCTGCGCTTGACGGGAACCCACGTGGGCTGCGACACCAGCCAGTGCGGCGCGTGCGTCGTGCACGTGGACGGGCGCTCCGTCAAGGCGTGCACGATGCTCGCGACCCAGGCGCACGGCGCCGACGTCGTCACCATCGAAGGACTGGCCGAGGGCGGAAAGCTCCATCCCATGCAGGAGGCGTTTCGCGACAACCATGGCCTGCAGTGCGGCTTCTGCACTCCCGGCATGGTTATGAGCGCACTCGACCTGGTGGCCCGCAACCCCGATCCGACGGGCCCCGAAGTCCGCGAGTGGCTGGAGGGAAATCTTTGTCGATGCACCGGCTATCACAACATCGTGAAGTCGATCCTCGCCGGTGCGAGCACGATGCGCGGAGGTAGCTGAAATGGCTGAGAGCGGAATCGGGGCCTCCGTGCCCCGCACCGAAGACCAACGGTTCCTCACCGGGTCCGGCGACTACACCGACGACACCACCTTCCCCCATCAGACGCACGCCGCGTTCGTGCGGTCGACCCACCCCCACGCCTCGTTCACCCTGGACACGACCGCCGCGGCCTCTGCGCCCGGGGTGGTGACGGTCCTGACCGGCGCGGATCTCGCGGCGGACGAGATCGGCACGCTCATCTGCGGCTGGCAGGTCACGGGCAAGGACGGCGAGCCGCACAAGGCCCCGCCCCACCCCGTTCTCGCGGTCGATACGGTTCGCCACGTAGGCGACGCGATCGCCATCGTGGTCGCGGAGAGCGCACGGGCGGCGCGCGACGCCGCGGAGCAGGTGGAGGTGAGCTACGCGCCGCTTCCGGCCGTCGTGTCCATGCGCGATGCGCTCGCGGACGGGGCTCCGCAGATCCACTCCGACGCGCCCGGGAACCTCTGCTACGACTGGGAGATCGGCGATCGCGCGGCGACGGACGACGCGTTCGCCCGCGCCCATCACGTGGCCCGCCTGGACCTCGTCAACAACCGGTTGATCCCGAACGCGATGGAACCGCGTTCGGCGATCGGCGACTTCAACCCGGCGAGCGGCGACTACACCCTGCGGCTCACCAGCCAGAATCCGCACATTCACCGCCTCGTGCTCGCGGCCTTCATCCAGATCGCGCCGGAGCACAAGCTGCACGTCATCGCCCCCGACGTCGGCGGCGGATTCGGTTCCAAGATCTTCATCTACCAGGAGGAGACCGCGGTCCTGTGGGCCGCTGGAAAGATCGGCCGCCCCGTCAAGTGGACGGCGGACCGCTCCGAGTCCTTCGTCGCCGACGCGCACGGGCGCGACCACGAGTCCCACGTCGAGCTCGCGCTCGACGCGGACGGCCGGTTCCTCGGCCTCAAGGTCTCGACCCTCGCGAACATGGGCGCCTATCTCTCGACCTTCGCGAGCTGCGTTCCTTCGTACCTGTACGGCACCCTGCTCCAGGGCCAGTACACCACCGAGGCCATCTACTGCGAGGTCAAGGCGGTGTTCACCAACACGACCCCGGTGGACGCGCTGCGCGGGGCGGGGCGCCCGGAGGCGACCTACGTGGTGGAACGCATCGTCGACCAGGCGGCACGCGAGATGGGAATCGACGCCGCGGAGCTGCGGCGGCGCAACTTCATTCCCGCCGACGCCTTCCCCTACCCCACCAAAGTCGCGCTCGAGTACGACTCCGGGAACTACCGGCTCGCCCTCGACCGCGCGCTCGAGATCGCGGACTACGGAGATTTCGCCGCCCGGCGCGAGGCCTCGAGCGCAAGGGGCAGGCTCCGCGGGATCGGCCTCAGCGCCTATATCGAGGCCTGCGGCATCGCCCCGTCCCAGGTGGTCGGGTCGCTCGGGGCCGGAGTCGGCCTCTGGGAGTCGGGCGGCATCCGCTTCAACCCGACCGGGAACGTGCTCGTCTACACCGGGTCGCACAGCCACGGACAGGGGCACGAGACGACGTTCGCGCAGCTCGTGTCCGACTACCTCGGCGTCCCGTTCGAGAGCGTCGAGGTGGTGCACGGCGACACCGAGAAGACGCCGTTCGGCATGGGCACGTACGGTTCGCGCTCGCTCGCGGTGGGCGGCTCCGCCCTCGTCAAGGCGATGGACAAGATCATCGCGAAGGGACGCAAGATCGCGGCGTTCACCCTGGAGGCGTCGGAGGAGGACATCGAGTTCTCCGGCGGAGACTTCGCGGTCGCGGGCACCGACCGCAGCATGAACATCGCCGAGGTCGCGTTCTCCGCCTACGTGCCCCACAACTACCCCCTCGACGAGCTCGAGCCGGGCCTGGAGGAGACCGGGTTCTACGATCCGGCGAACTTCACGTTCCCGGCCGGCACCCACGTGTGCGAGGTCGAAGTGGATCCGGAGACCGGGACCACCGAGATCGTGAACTGGGTCGCCGTCGACGACTTCGGCAACGTCGTCAACCCGATGATCGTCGAGGGTCAGGTGCACGGAGGGGTGGCGCACGGGGTCGGGCAGGCGCTGCTCGAAGGCTGCGCCTACGATGCGGACGGCCAGTTGCTGACCGGTTCGTTCATGGACTACACCATGCCGCGGGCGGACGACCTGCCGGACATGACGGTCGAGACCACGTGCACCCCGTGTCCCCACAACCCCCTGGGAGTCAAGGGATGCGGCGAGGCGGGGGCCATCGCGGCGCCGGCCGCGGTCATGAACGCGATCACCGACGCTCTCGGCACGAACGCCATCGACATGCCCGCGACCCCGCAGGCGGTGTGGCGGGCGCTCAGCGAATAGGGTCCGGACCGGGCGTAAAGGAGCGAGACCATGTACGAGTTCAACTATCACCGCCCCGGCACCCTCGAAGCGGCGGCCGCGGCACTCGCGGCGGCCGAGGACGGCCAGGTGCTGGCGGGAGGCCAGACCCTCATTCCCACCCTGAAGCAGCGGCTCGCAAGTCCGTCCGACGTCGTCGACCTCGGCTCGATTGCCGGGCTCGACGGCGTGCGCCGGGAGGGCGAGTCGATCGTCGTCGGCGCCATGACGCGGCATGCGGACGTTGCATCGTCGCCCGAGGTGCAGGCCGCAATCCCCGCCCTCGCCTCCCTCGCGGAGGGCATCGGCGATCCGCAGGTGCGCAACTGCGGGACCATCGGGGGATCGATAGCCAACGCGGACCCGGCCGCCGACTATCCGGCCGCGGTGGTCGGCCTCGGGGCGAGCATCCGGACCGATCGCCGGACCATCGCCGGGGACGACTTCTTCACCGGGTTGTTCGAGACGGCCCTCGAGGAGGGCGAGATCATCGTGTCGGTGAGCTTTCCGATTCCACGGCGCGCCGCGTACGCGAAGTTTCCCAACCCCGCCTCGCGCTACGCCATCGTCGGGGTCATGGCGGCCGAGACGAGCGGCGGGGTCCGGGTCGCGGTGACCGGCGCGGGGGACCGGGTCTTCCGCGTCGGTGCGATGGAAGCGGCGCTCGCCGGAAGCTTCAGCGCGGATGCGCTCGCCGGAGCCTCCGTATCCGCGGACGGTCTGAACGAGGACATCCATGCGGGTGCCGACTATCGCGCCCATCTCGTCGGCGTGATGGCACGGCGCGCAGTCGCGGCGGCGGCCGGCTGAGCGAAGGCGAGCCGTTTTCGAAGGGCGGCGGACCGGAGATTTCCTCCGACCCGCCGCCCGATTGCCGGCGTTGCTTCGAGGGCGGCCCCGCTGCGGCCCGGACGCCCGATCCGGGGGGGCGGGAGTGTGAGCGAAGGTGCTCGGAGCTTGATTCCCACATCGGATTCCGGGGCTGCGGTACCGCACGAATGAACGCTCTGCCTGCATCCGTCGACGAGACTCTCTCCCGGCTCGAGGAGGGCGATTACGTCGCCGAACGGAGCCTCGCCACCGCCGTCTTCCTCACCCTCCGGATGGGTCGCCCGCTCTTTCTGGAAGGCGAGGCGGGCGTGGGAAAGACCGAGGTCGCGCGCGTCCTTGCACGCGTGCTTGGACGGCGCCTCGTGCGACTTCAGTGCTACGAGGGTCTCGACGTCGCGTCGGCCGTGTACGAGTGGAACTATCCGCGGCAGATGATCCGCATCCGGCTCGCCGAGCTCGGCCGCGGCGGCGGCGGGCCGTCCTCCGCCGAGTCGGTCGAGGAGGACATCTACTCGCGCCGGTTCCTCATCGAGCGCCCTCTTCTCGACGCCCTGAATCCCGACGACGCGGGCGCCCCGGTGCTGCTGATCGACGAGCTCGACCGGGCGGACGAACCGTTCGAGGCGTACCTTCTGGAGCTGCTCGCCGACTTCCAGATCACGATTCCCGAGATCGGAACGATCGCGGCGAGCGAACCGCCGGTGGTGGTCATCACCTCGAATCGAACGCGCGAGATCCACGACGCCGTCAAGCGGCGCTGCTACTACCACTGGGTCGACTACCCGGAGGCGGCGCGCGAGCTCGAGATCCTGCGGGTGCGGGCGCCGGGAACCCCGGAGGCGCTGAGCCGGGAGGTGGTCGCCTTCGTGCAGGGCCTTCGCGAGCTGGACCTCTTCAAGTCGCCGGGCGTCGCCGAGACCATCGACTGGGCGCAGGCGCTCACCCAGCTCGACGTGCTCGCCCTTTCGCCGGACGTCGTCAACGACACCCTCGGTTCGCTCCTCAAGTACCAGGACGACATCGCCCGGATCCGGGGCAGCGAGGCGGCGAACATCATCGAGCAGATCAGACGCGAGCTGCGGGTTGCGGGCGCCGCCTGACGTTTCGCACGGAGAGTCCGCGGCGCCCGGGAACCCGGCTCACGCCGCGGCGTTGCGAGAACGCCCGGCCGAGACCCCGGGCCGCCTTGCGGCCAATCTCATGCACTTTGCCCGCACCCTGCGTGCAGCCGGGCTCCCGGTAGGAACGGGCGCGGTTCTTGACGCCCTTCGGGCGGTGGAGGCGACCGGTCTCGCCCGGCGCGACGACTTCTACTGGACCCTGCACGCGGTATTCGTCCGAAGGGCCGACCAGCGTCCGCTGTTCGATGAGGCGTTCCACGTCTTCTGGCGCAATCCCCGGCTCCTCGAACGGGTCACGAGCCTGCTCCTGCCGACCGTGCAGACCCCGCCGCGCGGCGACGCGAGACCTCTCAGCCGCCGGCTGAGCGAGGCGCTTTTCGCCGGAGCCGAGCGCGAAGCCCGGGTACGCGAAGAGGAGGAGGTGGAGCTCGACGCCACCCTCACCTGGTCGGACCGGGAGATCCTTCGCGAGCGCGACTTCGAGCAGATGTCGGCCGCGGAGCTCGCGGAAGCGAAAGCGGCCATCGCGAAGCTGCGCTTCGCCGTGCCCCCGGCCCCGACGCGCCGCTACCGGCCGCACTCGCGCGGCGCGCTCGTCGACATGCGCACGACCTTGCGCAGGAGCCTTCGGCGCGGCGCCGGCGAAGTCCTGCTGGTTCACCGGCGCAAGGTCCGCAAGCCCGCACCCATCGTGGTGCTCTGCGACATCTCGGGATCGATGCGCCGCTACTCGCGGGTGCTGCTGCACTTCGCGCACGCCCTCGCCCGCGACCGTACCCGGGTGCACTCCTTCGTCTTCGGCACCCGCCTCACCAACGTCACCCGCCAGCTTCGGGACCGCGACGTCGATGCGGCGATCGAGCGCACCGGCGAGGCGGTGGCGGACTGGAGCGGCGGTACCCGGATCGGCCAGTGTCTCGACCGCTTCAACCGCGACTGGTCCCGGCGGGTGTGCGGCCAGGGCGCGGTGGTCCTGTTCATCTCCGACGGACTCGACCGGGATGCGGGCGAGGGTCTCGGACCGCAGATCGAACGCCTCCGCAAGTCGTGCCGCCGGCTGGTCTGGCTGAACCCGCTGCTCCGCTACGAAGGCTTCGAGCCGAAGGCGGCCGGGATCCGCGCCCTCCTCCCTCACGTGGACGAGTTCCGCCCCGTCCACAACCTCGAGAGCCTGGAAGACCTGGCGGCGGCTCTTCTCGTCCCGGCCGCGAGGCCGCATCGCGCCGGTGCGATGGCTCACGGACACGGTTCCCGGTCGCCGGTCTGAGAGATCTTCGATGGCCAGCCATCCCACCCGGCAGGGAAACCCACGGTCCATGACCGACGTCGATTGTCTTCCGGTCGCGCCGCCGGCGGAGTCGGGTAGCGCCCTCGGTGGGGCGGGCCGCCGGCAGGGACGCCGGCCGAGTCGAAAACGGCAGCGCTCCCGCACGCGACCGGCAGCTCGCGTCCACGAGGCTCGCGCTCCAAACGAGCGAGGATCCGTGAATTCATGAGCCCGCATTTCTCCGTCACCCTCCAGTACCTCTACCCGCGCCGCCTCCTCTCCCGGATCGTGCTGTACGCCACGCGGATCCGCATCTCTCCCTGGCAGCAGTGGCTCATCCGTACTGTCGTCCGGCGTTACGCAGTGGATCTCTCCGACGCCGAAGAATCCGATCCGCGCGCCTGGCCGACGTTCAACGCCTTCTTCACGCGCGCGCTCCGGCCGGAGGCCCGTCCTCTTCCCGTCGACCCGGATGCGGTCGCCGCACCGTCGGACGGAACCTTGCAGGACGCCGGCGAGCTGTCCGGCGCGACCCTGGTCCAGGCGAAGTCCCTCACCTATACCCTCGAAGCGCTGCTCGGAGGGGATCGGGAGACCGCCGATTCCCTGACCGGCGCCGCCGCGGCCACCATCTACCTCGCTCCGCGCGACTACCACCGGGTGCACGTTCCGATCGATGCGACCCTGACCGGGCTTGTCCACGTCCCCGGGGATCGGTTCAGCGTCAACCCGGCGACCGCGGAGCGGATCCGGCACCTTTTCGCGCGCAACGAACGCGTGATCTTCCACTTCCGGGATGCGGACGGGCGACCGTTCGTGCTCGTCATGGTCGGCGCCCTTCTTGTCGGAAGCGTCGAGACGCCATGGACCGGCCCGGTCGCGGAGCTTCGACGTCCCGGACCGGAGCGCAGGTGGGAATTCGATGGGATCGACCTTGCGCGGGGAGCCGAGATCGGGCGCTTCAACATGGGCTCGACCGTGATCGTCCTCTTTCCGCGAGGAACGGTCCGCTGGGACCCCGACTTCCGCTCCGGGGCAACCGTTCGCTGCCGCGAGGCCATCGGCCGCCGGGTGACCGGGTAACCACCCCGCTCGTGTCCCGCACCGGCGCGGCTGTCGATCGGCCGCCGTTCGGACGACCGCGCTCCTCCCCCGTCCCCAAAGGAAAGAGCCGGCCTCCCCTGGCCAGCGGTTCACGGATTTCCGGCCCCGCGCTGCTCGCGCGTCCGGCGGCGTGAATCGGAATCGACGGACCGCAGCCGGTCTGCAAGCTCATTCCAAATGCAGGAAATAAAGACAAACCAGACTTTCAGTATACAAATTCTAATCATCAACATTACATAACTTTAATTTATACTTCTGCCTTCTTGATATACCGACCCTTCGCGTAGTGGCGGTTCAGGAAACCAGGGACAGTGCGAACGATACCGGGGCGGCCTCACCGCCCCGGCACGACGGACGGACGAATCCCCCCGAGCGACAACTCGCTTCCGCGAGGTGGGAAGTTCGTCCTGCCGAGACAGATGCAACGACATCGAACGAGCTCGTGCGACGCAGCAATCATCGGGCGACGCCCGAAACTGCGCAACCGCACGCACGGAGACACGAACACGATGAACCATTCCAGACGACAGTTCCTGTCGGCTGCGGCAGCGGCCGTTTCCACCGTGCCGTTGATCGGCTGCGCCGGTCCCCGCGTTGCGCAGTTCGGAACCCGCTCGTCCTATGCGACCCCGATCCTGGCCCCGGAGAACCGCAACACCGTGTTCGACTGGGTGGACGCGGCATTGCAGAACGTGCGCGACCAACGGTTGCCTCCACCGCGTGCCGCGTACCTGTGCGCCCTTCCCATGGCCGCCGGGTTTCTCGCCGCCAACGGGATTTCACGGAGGTACGACGAACCGTTCGGAATCGGAGCCGGACCGCGTGGAGCGGACCCGGAAATCGCCTACGGGGTCGCGTTCGCGATCGCGGCGGCGGAAGCCTTTCAGCATCCGTTCCTGTTCGAACGCAGTTCGTTCCTGAACCGCTTTCCCGCAAGCGAGGCAAAGTCCCTCGGCGTCGAGTGGGGCCGGACGGTCGGCCACCGGGTGTTGAAGATGCGCACCGATGACGGCTCCGAACCCAGCGAGGTCAACTACTATCTCGGACGCTATCCGCGGCGCTCGGACTCGCTTCGCTGGCGACCGACCGGCCCGTTCTACGCGGCGCGCCCCGGCCCCGCGTTCGCGTCCTTCGACCGTGGACTGTATCCGGGGCACGGGCGGATAAAGCCCTGGACGATGACCCGGAGCTCGCAGTTTCGGGTCGCCGACTTCCACGACCCGGCAAGCCCGGAATTTGCGGACGAGTTCGACACGATTCGTCGTCTCGGTGGCGCGGACAGCACCATTCGAAGCGACGAGCAGTCGGAGATTGCCCTGTTCTGGGAGGACGGACCGTGGGGCGTCACCCCATCCGGGCACCTCATCTGCATCGCCATCCAGCTTCTGCAGGATCGCGGGCTCGACTTCGTCGACCTCGCCCGCGCGTTCGCCCTCGTCGGCATGACCCAGTGCGACGCGTCGATTTGCGCATGGGACAACAAGTACCACTTCGACATCGTCCGCCCCGAGAGCGCCATTCGCGTGCGGGCGGCGAAATTCGCGAATCCGGACCCGCGGGTCGCCGCGCAACCGAACTGGCGGAGCTACATCCCGACGCCGGAGTTCCCCGCCTACCCGTCCGGCCACTCCACGTTCGCGGCCGCCGGCGCGGAGATGATCGCGCGGCTGCTCGGCCGCGACGATGTCTCGTTCTCGGGGCAATCGCCCGACGGGGTGCTCTGGCCGCAACTGCAAGGGGTCACCCGGCACTGGAACAGCCTCAGCCAGATGGCGGAGGAAAACGGCATGAGCCGCCTCTACGGTGGCGTCCACTGGGAGCTGGACCATACGGAAGCGATGAAGTGCGGGCGCGAAATCGCCCGCCAGGCATTCCGTTCCACGTTTCCGGTGAGGGCCTGAGGCCATGCAGGACTGCACGGTCCACCGTCGGTCGCTTCTTTCCGTCGTCGCCGCCCTCGCCATGGCGGCCGGCGGGCTCGCCACGGCGCAGGACGTCTCCCTCAACTACGAGAGCCTCTCGTCGCTCGAGGAGCCCATCGCGGTGGAGATCGGTGACGTCACCCTCGCGCTGACCGGGCTCGTCGATACCTCACTGATCTACGACTCCGAGGACGAATCCACCGACGCGGTCCTGCTCGGCAATTCCCAGCTCACCGCGTCGACCCAGCTCCCGAACCGCTGGCGGGTAGCGGTGCTCTACTTCGGCGAGTACGCCTCCGGCGAGGGGCGGGTTTCCGGAACGGAAGGTCGGTACTCCGACAATGCCGCGATATCGGTCGGCGGCATGTGGGGGACGCTGCTCGGCGGCGATGTCTCCGGCGTCGTGCGCGAGCAGACGCGAAGGCTGCGGGGCGCGGGCAACGCTTCGCTCGCTTTCGACGACTTCCTGGCCGCCCTCGAGGATCGGGGCGGCGCCTATCTCGTCCGACTCGGACCGTGGGTGCTCGGCACAGTCGTGGACGAGAACGGAGACTTCGACCTCGGGGCGATGTTTCAGCGTCCGGGGGCCAACCGGGACTACCGGCTGACCATGAGGTACACCGACGGCGTCTACACCGCGGCCGACGGGTCCGTTCGGTACGAGAGCCGGGCGACCGGAGTGGGCGGTGAGCTCATCTTCGGCAGCACGTCCTTCGATGCCGCGGTGGGCCGCGAGGAGCTGTCCGCGAACCGTTCGCGGGCGATCCGTCGCTACCTCTCGTCCGGCATCCGGACGAAGCTCGGCGTCGTCGGGCTCTCGCTCGAGGGGCACCTGGGGCGCGTCGCCGGAGAGTACGAACGATCCGTGGCCCTCGGCCTTCAGTACGACGTGGCGCGGGGCCTTTCCGTCAACCTGGGGCTCAACTACGCAAGCGCCAGGGTCACGCTGGACGGAGCGAGCCTCCTGAACACGAGCGACCGGTCGGCCGCCTTCTCGCTGCGGTACAGCTATTAGCGAGGCTTCGCCTCGGACCGGCGAGACCTGTTCGAAGCCACCCATCCTCGTTCGTGACCCGGCCGCTGCGTAGCGGTAGCGGCCTCGTGCGTTTCGTTCCTGAAATCGCTTCGCAAACTTGACCCGTCTTCAGAGATCGAGGCCCCTCAAGGAGTCCAGGACAGCGTCGCCGCACGGTTCAAGCCGGCGACGCGCCGCGGGGTGAGCCGAGGCGCTGCCGCGCAGATCCGAGAACCCCTTCGACGGCGCCCGCCGCCCCGAGGAGGGATTCGTCGGCCCCGCGGGAGGCCAGGATCTGGAGCCCGATGGGCATGCCGTCGACATCCAGTCCGACCGGGAGCGAGAGACCGCAGAGGTCGAGCAGGTTGCCGGGGCTCGTATTGCGCAGGGTCGCCATGTTGCGCTCGCGGTACCCTTGCGCGTGCGCCACCTCGTCGAGGCGCGGCGCGGTGAGCGGTGTCGTCGGGCAGAGAACTCCGTCCACATCGGCAAGCGCCGCATTGGCTTCGTCCGCCGCCCGCGCGAGCCGTGCCCGCCGGTCGAGGTATTCGGTCGCCGGCATCGCTTCGACCGCGGCAAAACGCTCCCGGACGTTCGGGTCGAGGGTCGGACGAAAGTCCGGCAGCTCGCGGTTGATGAAGGCCACGAACTCGGGCGCGGCAAGTCCACCGGCGGCGAAGACTCCTTGGGCGGCATCGAGCCCGGGAAGCGAGAACCGGAAGACCGAGGCGCCCTTGTCCTCGAGCTCGCGGATCGCCGTACGGACCGCGGCGACGATGTCCGGCGCACACCCGTCGAACAGCTCCTCGACTACACCGAAACGAAGCTGCGAGACATCCCCCGCAACCGGCGGGGCCGGACACCGGGGGTCGATGACCGAGAAGGCGAGCGCGGCGTCGGCGACCGAGCGAGTGAGGATCCCCGCGGTGTCCAGTGACGGACTGAGCGGCACCAGGCCGTCGAGCGACCATCGCCCCCAGGTCGTCTTGAGCCCGACGGTGCCGGTGAAGCTCGCGGGCACCCGGACCGAGCCGGCGGTATCGCTGCCGAGCGCAATGACCGCCGTACCTTCCCAGAGCGACACCCCGGCACCGGCGCTCGACCCGCCCGGGACGCGATGCACCTCCCGGCTCCAGGGGTTCTTCGGAGTCCCCCAATGCGGGTTGCTGCCGATACCGCCGAAGGCGAACTCGACGGTGTGGGTCTTGCCGACGACGCAGCCCATGCCGCTTCGCACCGCCCGAACCACGGGGCCTTCCCGCTCCCAGGCACCGGGCAACGCCCGGGGGGCGCCGGCGTGGGTGGGCGACCCGGCGAGGCCGTAGAGATCCTTGACCGAGATCGGCAAGCCCTGGAGGGGACCGAAGTCCAACCCTTCGGCAAAGGCGGCGTCAGCCATCGCCGCCGCGGACGCGGCGCGCTCCGGCAGCCAGAGCTTGTAGGCGCCAAGGTCCTCGTCGCGGTTGGCGGCGACTTGCGCGACAAGGTCCGCCGCTCGGACCCGGCCCTCGCGCAGTGCAGCTCCGAGATCGGCGATGGAAGTGGAAGCAAGGTCGATCACGGGGTCACACTCTACACGCCGACGCGTCGATTCCCCACCCTTTCGCGGTGTGTTCGCCGGAGCTTGCCGGGCGCCGGACGGTCCGGACGATCCGTCTGGAAATCCACTTGCGGAAGTGCGAACCTTCCTCGCGCCCGCGCACGAATGCTCCACCCGACGAGACAAACGGCAATGGTGAAGAACCGGTCAACATCGCCAGGACCGTTTCGCGCCGCGGCCGCGGTCGCCTTGCTCGCGATCTCGTCGTGGGCCGGTGCGCAGTCGATCTTCGGGATTTCGCCGGAGGACGAGAAGCGGATCGGCCGGGAGGAGCATTCGAAGATCCTCACGCAGTTCGGGGGCGCGTACGACGATCCGAACCTCGCCCGCTACGTCGACAGCATCGGGCAGTTCATCGCCGCCGCTTCGAATGCCCCCGAGGTCGGCTACACCTTCACCATCATCGACTCCCCGATCGTCAACGCGTTCGCGCTGCCCGGAGGGTATGTGTACCTGACCCGCGGCCTGCTTGCGCTCGCGGACAACGAAGCGGAGGTCGCCGGGGTCCTCGCCCACGAAATCGCCCACGTGACCGCCCGCCACGGTGCGAAACGGCATACCAAGGGCACTCTTGCCGGACTCGGCCTGGCCGTGCTCGGAGCGGTCACCGACAACGACGCGCTCATGAGTCTTGGCCGGGTCGGTGCGCACGCGGCGCTGAGCGCGTACTCGCGCACGGAGGAGTACGAGGCGGACGACCTCGGGGTGCTCTACCTCAGCCGCGCCGGCTTCGAGCCCGGTGCGATGTCGAGCTTCCTGGACAAGCTGAAGCGGAACAGCGCGCTGGCGGCGTCCATGCACGGACGTCCGGCGACCCCGGGCCTGGACTTCTTCGCCACCCACCCGCGCACGCGAGACCGGGTCGCGCGCGCAGTCGCCGCAGCGAGACGCACATCGGTGTCCGATCCCATCGTGGGGCGAAACATCTACTTGTCCAAGATCGACGGTCTGCTCTTCGGCGACGGACCCGAGCAGGGCTTCGTGCGCGGCCTTCGGTTCGTGCATCCATCCATCGGCTTCGAATTCGAGGCTCCCCCCGGATTCCGCCTGCTGAACGGCGAACGCGCGGTCACCGGTTTCGGTCCCGAAGGGGCAAGGATGTACTTCGACCTGGGACGGACCGAACCGGGCCGGTCGCTCCGCCGGTACCTGTACCGCGACTGGGCGGCCGGGACGCGACTGAGTCGCTTCCGACGGACCTCGGTGGACGGGATGGACGCGGTCACTGCGGTCGCGCGCGGTTCCGGAGGGCAACCGGTGCGCCTGGCGGCGATCCGGTTTCAGGCGGACTCGGTAGCCCGGTTCGCGTTCGTTCCCGCCGGGGCTCCGCGAAGCGAAACCGACCGGCACCAGCGCACGTCCGTATTCTCGTTCCGGCGGCTCTCGCGGTGGGAGGCACGGGCGCTCAAACCCTGGCGGGTCGTGGTCCGGGAGGTCGGCCCCGCGGAGACGGTGGACAGTCTCGTCGCCCGTCACTTCCCCACCGAAATGAGAATGCCCCGCCGGACCTTCCGGGTCCTGAACGGCCTCCCGCAGGGAGAGCCCCGCGCCGGCGACCGGGTCAAGCTGATCACCGAGTAGCGGCCCTGGGCCGGCCGGCGCCGCGCACCGCTCGCGACACCGCAACGGGCGGTCCGGGCGCACGTTCGACCCGCCCCGCTTGCGGATCTCGGGTTCCGGATTCTCCGTCCGGGCGCCTTGACACGGGCGGCCGATCACCGTGCGCCCGGAACGCGCTGTCTCTCGAGCGGTCGGCTATCGGGCCGGCGCCTGGCCGAAGCGCTCCTCG
>Ga0209021_1002280_pt1 | contig 17067 bp, 14 predicted proteins | sample PinacodermFT_FD_187299 | JGI IMG/M metagenome (GOLD analysis project Ga0209021, IMG submission 187299) | Host-associated microbial community of the marine sponge Aplysina aerophoba from Gulf of Piran - sponge pinacoderm, lysed by freeze-thaw... | ecosystem: Host-associated > Porifera > Sponge >... | reverse complement strand
GCTCGCCCACAGCCACTGAGCGCTCATTGTCACCCTCAACGGTGACCGTAGGCGGCACATTGGCGTAAGTTTCCGGCGCGGTATAGCCCCCACCCAGCGAACCGCCATCTGAGGAGATGGTGATATTATCGATGAAAACATCCTGGTGCTTGCTGGTATAGGCCTTGGACTCAACACCATTGGCATTCAGTGTCCACACCAGTTCACTATCGCCCCAATCGGCCGGCACGGTGACTGTGAAGGTGTAGCGATTACGCCGCGGCATGAAGAAGGTAGGCTGGCCGCGATCGGCCTCTCCGGGCGAAAAGGAATTGTTCTCGCCAACCGGCACTCGAAGCTCTTCTTCCCAGTTGTCGTTCATATAGCCGAATATGTAGTTTATCGAGCCATCGGGATTTTCATTCCAGCCCTCATACGCCGCCCATAACGGTGCACCGTGCGTAATGGTCTCCTGGGCGCTGCCCAGTGCCGGAGACAGTAGAAAAATCAGACTAAGCAGTACTTTTCTTGCGAAAAGTCGGGATGCGTATTGTTTCATTGGCATGACACTATCTCTTAGTTAATGCTGTCCATCGCACTGCGCTGTTGTTGTTTACTCGCTTTGTTGTGTCAAAGGGCCAATAGCGCGGCTTTGTCCTCTGCGCTGACCGTGCCATTAAACCCAAGCAATGCGCGGGCTGCTACTCCGTATGCCGGGGGGAAATTGCTGGCATTCTCCACGATACGCGCCACGAGCGGGCGCTGATCCTGACCTAACGCGTTCTCTATGTCTGCTGCCAGCCCGGCGAGCCCCTTCGTGACCCTATGAACCTCAGGATCGTCAGAGTTGGCAATCGCCGTCAGCGCGGCTTTCTGTTCGTCATTCGCGGACTGGTTAATTTCAGCAAGGATGCCGGTAATCGTTTGCCATGCGGCCTCGTCTGGTCCGAACTCTTTAGGCGTAACCGCTGAGACCAACGGCGCGGTGCACAGTGGGCAGCCAATCACGTGGTCATTCGGCCCCAAATTCAACGCTTCACGCCGCTCGGCCATCTCCCGAAGAAACTGCTCGTCCGACAAATGCACTCGGCGACCCAGATCGACAAACATATTGGCCGCAGAGCGATTGCCTGAGCCCTGCCAGTTACGTGAGTCCAGAACGTTGAGATTGTTTGGTGTAGTGTTCATTTCAGCATAGAGATGAATAATAGTGCCCTTCGGTAATAGCGGTGCTGCGTTGTCATCGTACGCGTAGCTGCGGACCCAGTTGTGGTCATAGCCGCTACAGGTCAGGGTTTCTATTACGCTTCCCCAGATTGCTTCGATGCACATACGGTCTCCCGGCGCATGCAGGTGAGGCTCGAAGGCGACTAGCTTCGTGTGCTCCTCCAGAGTTTGGTAAGCATGAAGCAGCTGATTGCCTTCGTTCGGTCTGATACTGATATCCTGGCCGTTACCCAAGGGAACACGAGTCTCCGCGTATTCCGGCTCATAACCCTTCTCATGAAACCGAAATCCGATTTCCAGATGGCCTGTTGTATCGAAGCCGGTCGAGTGAAGATGTATCGTAGGGGTGTAGATGACCGAATTCGCTTGCAGCAATGGTCCGGCTCGCGGATTAAATGTATCGCCGTTACGGCCAACTTCGTGCACAGGCCAGACGGCTTTAAAGAACCCAGGCACTTCATTACCTTCATCGTCCACTACAGCGGTTTGCCAATCCAAATGATGGATGATCCAACGCCCGCCGACCACGCCGAGAACTTTCGACATGTCGAGATCGTTAACTTCTACCATTTCGACAGATTTTACGTAGCGATCCTCGGTTAATCCGGTGGGCACTGCCGGCAACGAACTCCAGCGGTCAGATATCCCGGCCTTCATGGAAACTTCAGGCAGGACTACCACCAGGTCGGGTTCGCCCAGCGTCCACTTGATGCTGTCATCGAATACCATTGAAGTTGGGGCATCGGCGGGATCACCCTGTGGTGTGCCGCTTCGAGCCCAGGTGGAAATGGTGGCGATTTCTTCATCGCTCAACGACATGTCGTCTTTGTAGTCCTGGATGCCGACACCCTTCTCGATATACCAGGGCGGCATGGCGCCCGCCCGATCTCTGAGGCCGGTCTTGTACTCGATCAGGCCGGCGAATGGGGCGACCTGCTCGTAAGTCAGGAGTGGCATCGGTCCCGCCCCACCGGGTCGATGGCAGGCTTGGCAATTGGCCTGCAGGATCGGTTCGATATCCTTGTGGAATGTGATATCTCCGGACTCCGCCGCCACCAAGGCCGAAGGCATGGCCAGAAGGGCGAAAAGAGGAATGAAAGTCATTCTGGACGGGGATTGCATAGGTCTGTCCTCTAAATATTCCCGATTGAGATAGTGACTCTGATCAGAGAATTCTGATGTAGGGTGCCTGCATAGGGACCTCTCGAATCAGCTGCGTGCAGCATGTGCAACGCGCAGCTTCGCGCGCTCGTTTCACTCTAGCAGGGGGTGTTTGGCTGATCAACGCGTCACGTAATGCCAACGCATTCCCCTCCGAAGCTCTCTGTTACACGAGACGTCGGCCAGGACTGCTCTTGCAGCCTTGCCACTCATTTAACAGACGAGATGAAAAAACCCGTAATTCAGACGCCGAAAAGACTGCCGCCAGCCGAACTACAAAGCGGGAGTGGGATCCGCTCATATGGTTTTGTTCTCTTTAAACTGATTCAGTTCTTCATCGCTAAAGCCAAGTTCAGAAATTATCTTATCGGTGTGCTCGCCTAACAACGGTGGCCGCTCCACGGTCCTGGCGGGTGTTTCTGAAAGTTTAAATGGCGGTGTAGCGATCTTCGCGGGTTTCGTTAAACCTGGAAATTCCACATCGATAAACTGTTCAGTGGCAATGATATGTTCGTCTTCGAGCGCTTGTTGAGGTGTGAGTACTTCTGCGCAAGGCAGGTGATTAGCTGCCAGCTTTTTGATTAGTTCTTTGCTGGTAAACTGACTACACCAGGTTTGCATAACCTCGCTTATATAAGCACCGTTTCGCCCACGACTGTCGTCATCTCTAAAACGTTCGTCTTTCAGGAATTCCGGCTTGCCGACTAATGCGCACCAACGCTTAAACATGTAAGGGCCAATCACTTGAACCATTACCCAACCATCTTTCGATTGAAAGGTATCAGCAGGCGCCGCGTACTGTGTTCGGTTGCCAATAGGTTCACGATTAATATTGAGTTCTGCTTGTTCAGCAATCGCAAGGTTGCCAACCGTTAAAGCAGTACTTAAGAGTGACGTCTCTACATGTTGACCCCTGCCACTCTTCTTTAGTTCATAAATGGCAGCGAGGGTAGCAAAAGCGCTAAGGCCAGCCGTGCCGTAATCGACATAAGGGGCAGCAGTTTTTACGGGCTTTCCAGGTTCACCTGACAAATACATTGTGCCGGACATGGCTTGGGCAACGCCATCAAAACCAACCTTTTTGCTGTAGGGCCCATCTTCACCATAAGCAGTGCTGGTGGTGAGAATAATATTCTCTTTAATGGCTTTTAGACTTTCGTAATCCAAACCTGCTTTTTTTAGTATTGGGTAGGGCAGGTTGGCGATGACCACGTCTGCGCTTTTTACGAGTCGTTCCAAAATGGGTTTTGCTTCTTCGCTACCTAACCTTAAGGTCATGCCTGATTTGTTTCTGCCTGCTATAAGAAAGAGCGTGGCGCCTTCGTCCGAACCAAGAGGTGCTAGATCGCGGTCTTCCCCGCCTTCAGGTCGTTCAATACGAATCACTTCGGCGCCGAGATCACCCAGGAGAGTTGCGCAGTAAGGGCCGGCCACATAGCGTCCAAAATCCAGAACTCGTATGCCTTCTAATACCCCTGCCATATAGCTACTCCTGTGATTAAATCCCTCTTAAAGACAATTGGACTACCAAGCAAAGCCCGGGACTATTTGCCCTTGAAGATCGGGGCGCGTTTCTCCAAAAACGCCGTAATGCCTTCGGTGTGATCCTCGGTCATCATGCAATCGGTAATGGCGTATGCTTCCAATTCAAGCTGGGATTCCATCGAGTTCTCGAAAGACGCATTGAGCAACGCTTTCCCTCGCCCAAACGCGTAGGTTGGACCGTTTGCCAGCTTGGCCGCGAGCTCGGAGACATGGTGATCGAATTCATCGTTGGGAACGACCCGCGTGACCAGGTCCATTTCCTTGGCTTCTACGGCGGTGTACCGGTCGGACAGGTACAACATTTCAAATGTGCGCTTGAGGCCGATCATTCGCGGAAGAAAATAGGTGCTGGACCCGTCCGGACTGAGGCCGATCCGTGCATACGCCAAGGTAAAAAAGGCGGATTCGGCAGCAATGGTGAGGTCACCCGCCGTCGCCAGGGGAACGCCGAAACCGGCCGCCGCACCTTCCACCGCACAGATCACCGGCTTGGGCATCTTGCGCATTCGGCATATTGTGTAGTGCAAGGAATGGAGGCCGCGAACAACCCCGGCCTTGCGTTTTGCGGGCGCCATGTTTTTCTGCTCTTTGAAGCCTTTGACATCGCCGCCACCCATGAAATGGCCACCTGCGCCCCGCAATACAACACAGCGGATCGCGTCATCCATTTCACACTGTTCCATGAACTCGGCGAGGCCGGCGCGCATCTCTTCGCTGAGTGCATTTCTCGCCTCCGGCCGGTTCAGGACAATACTGGCGACGCCGCCCTCGATTTCCATTGTGATGTGTGGGCTCATATTCGTGGTCTCGCTGAAGATCGGGCTGCTAGTTGTTGACAGATGATATGGAAAAACCCGTAATCATACGCAGAAAAGATTGCCGCCAGCCGAACTACAACGCGGGAGAGGGCCATCCTGAGGACAGGTTTTCCGCGACTGGACGCAGCCTTCCGGGCCGACCGCCATTTCGCTATTCGTCGTTTATCGGTTCCTGTGGTCGCGTTGCAGGCCTGGCTTGCGGGGATGCGCGTAGGAATGATGAAACGCCGACTCATTGTGGGGCAATGCGCCCATGCGCTCGTTCGCATCACGGATAATCCGCGCCAACTGGTCCTCCACCTCGTAGTGGGCCCGTAGAGCCGCCACATTGGACTCGTCAACCGGCGGAAGGTCCTTGAACCACTGCACGGTCTGGCGCACCGCGTTCACCGCATCGACGCGATCCGAATAACCCAGCTGCCGGCAAATCCTGGACAGGTCGAGATACTGGTGCAGGCCCCGGCCATTGACATGCATGAGCTCACGGGCTGACGACGCGAACTGATCGGGCGCCGACAGAATCTCCAACTGCCAATCCATCGCCTCCGCGATCAGGCCGACCCATTGGGCGAAGGAAAACTGGCGCTCATCCCCACAGTTGTATATCTGCCCCGCCGAAGTCTGAGGTTTATCCACCGCAAGCAGAACCGCGTGCGCCAGATTCTTCGAGTAACCCCGAGTGGTCACCGCCAGCCCGCTGTTGGGCAATACCACGTAGGGTCGCTGGTCGAGACAGCGTTGCATGACCCACCAAAACGCCGTCGGTCGCACTTGCCAGGGCCCGTACACAATTGGATAGCGGTAATGGGTGACATTCATTGTCCCCGCCGTGTGGTGTGCCATGATCGCGTCTTCAGTCGTGCGAACGAGATAGCCGAAGCGGCTCTCTTCTTCGGACTCCACCAGGGGGGCATCCTCGGACGCGGGAATCGGCATCCCTGACGGAGAATACTCTTCTGGCGTTCCAGGCAAGCCGAACCCACTATAACTTGCCATGCCACCCACCGTGACAAGCCGGTCCGTCCTCGTCGAAACAACCTCTGCGACGTGGCGAAGGCGACCATAAGTGGCGATCACGACATCGAAGGTCCGTGCCCCGAGCGCCGCCTCAAGGGTTTCGGGAAAATGCGGGTCGCCAACGACTCGTTCCACGCTTGGCGGAATCGCATCTGAGTCGCGACTCCCCCGGTTCAGCATTACGACATCGTATCCCCGGTCTATTAATCCGCCAATGATGTGCGGTCCCGTGGGTCCCGTGCCACCAATCATCAATGCCTTCATCCCTGATTCTCCTTGGATGTGCCAAGCCATGCACCATGAGTTCGCCTGTTGGGGCTTTCCTGACGGATGTCGTCTTCGCTGGCTGGCCGGTCACTTCGCGGCCCGCAGACTATCATGCGGGTGCGACCATGTTCCATAACAGCACAGATACCGAGCGTAGGACCATGCCCCTGACGCATCGAGACTTCTCCCGCTTCGTGATTCGGCTGGCGGCAATATTTTCGGCGTTTTTCTTACGGTTTTTTTCATCTCGGCTGTTATTGATGTAGTTGGGTCACGACAACGACCCCGGCTCGGGTTTGTATACTATATGATCCCAGGCATCTTCCACGTCCGAGCACTTTCGAGGACAGACTTATGCAATCCCCATCCAGAATGACTTTCATTCCTCTTTTCTCCCTCCTTGCCATGCCTTCGGCCTTGGTGGCGGCAGAGTCCGGAGATATCACGTTCCACAAGGATATCGAACCGATCCTGCAGGCCAATTGCCAGACTTGCCATCGACCCGGTGGTGCCGGGCCGATGCCACTCTTCACTTATGAGCAGGTCGCCCCGTTCGCCGGGCTGATTGAGTACAAGACCGGCTTGAGAGATGTGGCGGGCGCGATGCCGCCCTGGTATATCGAGAAGGATATCGGCATCCAGGATTACAAAGACGACATGTCGTTGAGCGAGGAAGAAATCGCCACGATTTCCACCTGGGCGCGCAGCGGCACACCGCAGGGCGATCCCGCTAATGCCCCGGCTCCGCTGGTGTTCGATGACAGCGTCAAGTGGACGTTGGGTGAACCCGACCTGGTGGTCGTCATGCCTGAAGTCTCCATGAAGGCCGGGGTACCTGACTTCTGGGGTAGCCTACCCCCAGTGCCCACCGGATTAACCGAGGATCGCTACGTAAAATCTGTCGAAATGGTAGAAGTGAACGACATCGATATGTCAAAGGTTCTCGGCGTAGTAGGTGGGCGTTACATCGTCCACCATATGGAGGTCCGCACCGCTCAACAGACTGAAGGACGTGATCTGCAATCAAATGTTTTTGATGCGCCATGGCCTACACACGAAGTCGGCCGTAACGGTGACATATTCAATTCGCGCGCCGGACCCATACTAAGAGCGAATTCGGTCGTCTACTCCAGCTCGATACATTTGCACTCGACCGGCTTCGATACAACAGCCCATATAGAAATCGGTTTTCGGTTTCATGAGAAGGGTTATGAGCCGGAGTACCAGGAAGTCCCCAATGCCATCGGTAACGGCGTGGATATCAGCATAAGACCTAACCTCGACGGTCAGACGCTTCATGCTTACCAGGCTCTCCAGAACCCCATTAAGCTGGTCGCCTTTGAACCGCACCTGCATGCGCCGGGGGAGCGTATGTGCATAGAAGCCATCTGGGGACCCAATGTAGAAACGCTGTCCTGTGCTGGCTATGACCACAACTGGGTCCGCAGCTACGTGTTCGAGGACCACGCAGCGCCGCTATTGCCAGCGGGCACTATTCTTCATATCTATGGAGAAATGAACGTTACACCAACCAATCTCAACATGACGGAGACACGCAACTGGACGGGCTCGGGCAATCGCTCCGTGTCAAACATGTTTATCGACCTGGGTCGCCGAGTGAATTTGACGGAAGAGCAGTTTTTGCGAGAGATGGCCGAGAGGCGTCAAGCGCTGAATCTTGGGCCGAATGACCATGTGATCGGCTGCCCACTGTGCACCGCACCGTTGGTCTCTGCGACTAGAAAGTCAGACGACATAGAAACAGACAGCGCTTGGATTACGATTGCCGGCATCCTGTCTGGAATGAATCATTTCCCGAATGACGCACAGAAAGCCGAGTTGCTGGCCATTGCCAACGATCCTGAGTCCAGTCGAGCCTTGGGTATGATCGCCGGCCTGGTAGCAAGCCTTGAGCACGAACCAAGTGCGCAAGACAGAGTGGCGATGGAGCGTGTCCTTACAATCGGTAGTGGGCGTGTGCCACCGGAAGCGCGAGTAATAGCCAGAGGCGTGCTTGAGTTCAATCACTCGGTAAGCGCAGACGCCAAAGCTGCTCTGGATGCCATGCTGGAAGGCACCTAGTGCCCCATCAATCTTGTAACGCCGTATCAGCGCAGTGCAGTTGACAGCATAAAGTCGAGTGAGATTTGTCATGCCAATGAATAATTACGCATCCCGTTTTTTCGCAAGACAAGTAGTTCCTGGACTTGTCTTGTTACTGTCACCGGCGCTGGGCAGCGCAGAGACCTACCTGCACGGTGCGCCCCTGTGGGCGGCGTATGAGGGCTGGAATACCAATCCGGATGGCTCGACAAACTACATATTCGGCTACATGAACGACAACTGGGAAGAAGAGATTCGAGTTCCGGTCGGCGAGAACAATTCCTTTTCGCCGGGAGAGGCCGATCGCGGTCAGCCCACTTTCTTCATGCCGCGGCGTAATCGCTACACCTTCACCGTCACCGTGCCGTCCGATTGGGGTGATCGTGAACTGGTGTGGACGCTGAACGCCAATGGCAATGAGTCCAGGGCTTATACCAGCAAGCATCAGGATTTTTTCATCGATAACGTCATAATCTCTTCGGATGGCGGTTCGCTGGGTGTCGGCAGAACCACTCCGGAAGTTTACGCAAATGTGGAGCCTACGCTCTCCATTGAGGGCGACAATGAGCGCTCGGTAGCCATAGGTGAACCGCGTCAACCCGGCTACTTCGGCCGGCCGGGACCTGCCGAGCACTCAGTGCGCGTGGGCGAGCCCCTCAGCCTGCGTGCTCACCTGACAGATGACGGCTTGCCGCGCCCGGCGGTTCAATCGACGCGCACCGAGGACGAACTTCTGAGTATGATGCGTGTGCCGCCCCAGAAGGTTACGGTGCGCAAGATCAATGCGCTGTATCTCAGCTGGAATCTGTATCGGGGTGAAGGTCAGGTCACGTTCGACCCACCCCAGACAAAGGTATGGGAAGACACCCGACCGGGCTCCAATTCCCCCCACGGAGTACTCTGGCTCCCGCCGGAAATCCCGGCTGATGGCATGATCGAGACAACTGCGACATTCGATACACCCGGCACCTATGTCTTATGGGCCAGAGGAGATGACGGTAGTCTCCAGACGGATGGTTACATCACGGTCAATGTCACTGAATAGTGCTCGAAAAACTACAGTTAACTCGGAGTTGTCAAATGAGAATGCTCAAGCGTTCATCCAGAATCATGTTGCCGGCGGCAATATTGGTGGCGACGTCCCTCACGGGCTCGCAAACAGTCTACGCGCAACAACAGCAGGGCGAACATGAAATGGTTGTGATCGATCCCTCGAGAGGTGTGTCGGCGGAAAGAAGAGAAATCGCAATGCGTCAGGGGCATGGTATTACCTTCGGTATCAGCGCCGCTGAGGCTGGGATTACGGTCGAATCAGCGCCGGTTGACGATTCGGTGCTGGCCAATGCCCCGAACGAATTCGGCTTGGGATTCGAGCAGCCAGTGCGGCTGGTTAAATGGGTTCTATACGACGAGACAAGGGAATGGGTTGACATCAACTTTCGATACAATCCAAGAGTGAACGATCGGTTTTCCTTGCCACTACCCCAACTGCAACAGACTGCCTACTACTCTGCTGAGTGGGCCATCCTTGATGACACTGAGACACTCATCAAGGGCGCTTACAGCTTTTCCTTCGGACCCGATGCGGAAGCCCCTTCAGTCATAAGGGGGCGGGACGCGCAGATGGACCACTCAATGCATGAAATGCAATAAACGAAGAAAGACAAAAAGACTAGATGACAGGACTGCAGTTTTGTAGGGTAGACAAGCGCGACGATCACGTCCTGATCGTTACCATCAACAGACCAGAGCGCCTGAACGCGCTGCACCCTCCTGCCAATGCAGAACTGGGTGAGGTGTTCGACGACTTCGCCACTGACGACAGCATGTGGGTTGCGATAATCACTGGTGAAGGTCGTGGATTTTGCGCCGGCTACGACTTGCGCCACAAGGCAGAAAGTGGCGAGATGGTTGTTGCACCGAAGGGATTTGGCGGAATGGCGCGACGCTGGGATCTCACCAAGCCGGTTATCGCTGCGGTCAATGGTGTGTCGATGGGTGGCGGTTTCGAGCTTGCACTCGCCTGCGACCTGATCATTGCGTCCGACCGGGCCAGGTTCGCGCTTCCCGAGCCAAAAGTGGGACTTGCTGCGACGGCCGGCGGTTTGAATCGTCTGCCTAGGCAGATCGGTGTGAAACGCGCACTCGGTATGATTTTGACCGGACGTCACGTCAGTGCTGAAGAAGGCAAGGAACTGGGCTTCGTCAACGACGTTGTCCCCCATGATCAACTCATGGAAAAAACGCTCGAGTGGGCTGGGATGATCCTGAAATGTGCGCCTTTGTCGATTCGAGCAAGCAAGGATGTCGTGTACCGCTCCCTCGACACGGAATCGCTAAGGGCATCGATGGAGCAGAGCTACGATTCGATCAGCGCAATGGAAACCAGCGAAGACTACATTGAAGGCCCGAAGGCCTTCTCTGAGAAGCGTCCGCCGAACTGGCAGGGCAAATAACCGACGGTTTCTGCCGAACCGGATAGTGCCGGCAGTTTCTCAGGTGAATCCGTCGAAACTTTTGCCAGCTTCATATTTTTCTAATGGAACCATAGGACCGCAAAGAGAAAAACCTCCATCTACTCTTACGATCGTACCAGTCATATGACTCGCTGCCGGAGATAGCAAGAAGGTAACTGCTGCGCTGATCTCACTTTCAGTGGCCAATTTCTTGAGGGGTATCCGTTTTTTTCTTTCTTCCATAATTTTCAGGAACTTTTCGCCATACGCACGTTGTCCTGACGTGCTGGTCAAGCCTGGCGCAACAGAATTGACTCGTATTCCATATTTTGCCCATTCGATACTAGCTGTTTTCGTTAAATTATCTACCCCGGCCCTGGCCGCTCCTGTATGGGCAATAAGTGGCATGCCTCTGGAGAAATCCGCAACGATATTTACGATATTTCCGCCATTCTCCCCGAAAAAAGTTTTGAATGCTTGTTGGGAAACAAGGAAAGTGCCCGTTAGATTATTGCGAATGACGGCATCCCATCCCTTCTTGGTCATTTTTTCTAAAGGAGACGGAAACTGCCCGCCGGCGTTGTTTACAAGAGAATTCAAACGCCCATGTTTTTGGAGAATGGTCTCGAAAAGTTTTTCTACCTGATCTTCTTCTCGAATGTCGCAAATACTCCAATCAACATTACCCCCACTCTGACTGATCTCTGAGGCAACACGTTGGAGCTTCTCTTCGGTTCGACCATTAATGTGGACTGTCGCGCCCAGAGAGGCGAGTTCATGAGTAATGCACCGACCTATTCCGGAACCACCGCCCGTCACAAGAATTACTTGATCGGCAAATAGCCCTTCTCTAAATATCGATTGGAATTGCACTGAACTAGCCTCTTGAATTTAACTACGACGTTCAAGCCAATAGTTCGAGGCATCCGGCCGTCTCGAGGATCTCGCGCAACTCCGGGTTCGAGCTCTGTTCGCCATACTTTCGGCGAATCTCTCGCAGCGACTTCGCGTGATACCTTTGCGGACCGCCAACCGTCTGGGTCCACGAACGGCCGTCCAGATCGACGGTAAACTCTTCCGCTCCTGACGCAAGCGCCGCAGCATTCGCTGCGGACCAGATTAGAAACGGGCGCACCTGTTTCTCGAGGATCCGAGCCAGCGTCGGCTGTAGTGAGGACCAGGTCTCGAACTCGCCCTCCGATTTCGGATCGAGCATCCTGTCCATCCAGCGACAGATCGCGTCATACCCTGATGAAAGGATCGCACCCGCTGTCGGATCCGTCGAGGCCTGGTAAATCTGCCCCCACAAGCCGAAATCCGCAAGCGACGGTCGTTCACCGAACAGATAGCTACGCTTCGCAAGGTGCTGTTCGATCAGTTGAATGCCGTCATTAAAAGAGTCTTCGATCAGCGGCGCGGTCTTCTCGTTCGTACCAATGACCCAGCCCCGGCCGGTCATCCGCTCGCGAATGTTTTCCGCCATCTTCTGGCGCTCTTCCTCAGTGGCGTCGGGAAAACCCCCTGTGACGATACGCTCGGCAGCCGATCGCTGATCGGCGTCGCGTGCCCAACGGTACTGAAATATCCACTTGTTGCCCCATTCGTCACTGAACTCTTCGATCAACTCAGAGAGAAAACGAAGTGTCCCGTCATCGGGGTGAATGGATGGCTCGGGCACGCGAGCCTCCGTCGTCTCGATAATAGGCGTCGAGTCCTGCATTCCCTCATCTTCGGGCGTCACGATGAGAGGAACTATCGGCAGCTTCGCGTACTTCTTGTACTCGGCCATCGTATTCGTGTCGCGCTGAATCCACTCGTGCGGGATTCCCTTGTAGCGAAAGTACGAACGAACCTTTACCGAATACGGAGAGATCCCCCCGCCGAAAATCCTGTACTTGTCTGACATGCTACGCCTTCCTGGGTGCGCGGTGATTCAGTGAAACTATTTCGCAAAAGCCGACAGTCGATGCTGCGTCCGTTACCTTTCAGCGCTGCAGCGTCTTCTGCGCGTCCTTGGCAAACGCCTCGGCCGCCTTGCTGTCCTTCGTCAGATTAGCCCTTTTGAACGGAACCTCGACGCCGCGACGCAGGGCCGGACGTTCCTTCATCACATCCATCCACCGCTTGAGATGGGGCAGCCCTTCTCGCGAGACGCCCGACCACTTGTACGTCCGCGTCCAGCACCAATTGGCGATGTCGGCAATCGAGAAGTCGTCCGCCAACCATTCGCGGTCACTGAGATGCGTGTCGAGCACCTCAAAAAGACGCCGGCACTCATTTTGGTACCGGTCGATTGCCGGTTGAATCTTTTCCGGGAAGTATCTGTAGAAGACATTCGCCTGGCCCATCATGGGACCGATACCACCCATCTGAAACATCAACCACTGAATGACCAGAGACCGCCCCTTGGGATCGGTCGGCAACAATCGCCCGGTCTTCTCCGCCAGGTAGATCATCAACGCACCCGACTCGAAGACCGCGAAGTCGTCCGCTTCGCGGTCGACGATGGTAGGAATCCGGCCGTTCGGATTGATGCGTAGATACCAATCCTCCTTCTGCACCCGCTTGCTCAACTCGATGCTGTGAACTTCGTAGGGGAGTTCGAGTTCTTCGAGCGTGCAGGAAGCCTTCCACCCATTCGGTGTCGGTGCAGTGTAGAGATCGATCATGTCGTCCGATTCCTCTTGGGAGTTCCCTTAGGAAATTCTGCTGCGCACCATAGCAAGTGCCATTCGGTGTGCCAACACCTGGTTGATTGCGGGTTCTGTGACTTCGTCTGTTCTGTGGGTGACAATGCCGAGTGCATATACTCGTTTCACCGCTGCCGTCGAACGGAACCCGGAATCAAATGGCAAGTAATACCAAACCAGCGTCAGTACCACTTTCAGGTGTCCGTGTCGTCAACATCGGGACTGGCTGGGCAGGACGCGTCGCATCGATGTTGCTCGCGGATCAGGGTGCAGACGTAGTCGAATTTGTCCGCCCCGGGCGCGATGTCCACCCCTGCGACCCGCTGCTCGATCGCGGCAAGCGGATGCTCAAGATCGATCTTAAAGACAGCGCCGAATGGAAGAAGGCTCGCGATCTGATAGCCGGCAGCGACGTCGTGTTCGAGAACATGCGCGCCGGCGCCGCGGCCGGGTTGAAGCTCGACTACGCCAGCCTCAGCGATAATGAGCGTATTGTTTACGTGTCGTTGCCGGGATTCGCCGAGGGAGACGAGCACTACGAGCTGCCGGCATGGGAAGGCATCGTCAATGCCGCGGTCGGTATCTATACCGACGTCAGTCCGCTTGGACCGCTGATGGGCGGCGATCCGATTTACTCCGCGATTCCGATGGCCTCGGCTTATGGTGGAATTCTTGGGGCCGTAACAGCGTCGATGGGGCTCTATCAGCGTGAACGCAGCGGACGGGGGCAACGCGCCGTCGTGCCGTTGGCAGATGCACTGTTGTCGGCGGTGGGTGTTCTGATTATGAAAATCGACGGATTGCCTGAGCGCTACAATGTTCCAATGATCGACAACGCCATGATGCATACGGTGTTTCCGATCCTGCGCGAGCTGCGCGAACACCTGACCACGGAGCACATGGGTCGCATTGCCGGCTACCTGAAGAGCCGCGCCGTTTCCGGGGTGAACTTCTACGAATGCGCTGATGGACGCATTCTGTATCCCGCTGCGCCGGACCACGTCCACCTAACCCGCGCGTTTCTCGAGACTATCGGCGTTTTTGACCGTGCGATCGCCGAGGGCATGGTCGCCGGCAGTCCCTACAGCGAGAATCGCGACGGCAACAACCTGAACTATGCCGGTGAACTCTCGCCGCAAAACCGTCAGCGCCTGGCGACCATGGTTGCCGAGAGCATTAAAACGCGGCCCGGCAAGGAGTGGGAGCAACTGCTGCGCGACGCGAATGTGCCGGTCACCGTGGTGCAAACCGATTCGGAATGGCTGGCCGATGAAAAACTGCTGGAAGCAGGAGTGCTCGCCGATATCGACGATCCGCAACTCGGAACAGTGCGTATGCCGGGGCGCTTCGTTTCGATCGAAGGTGCGGCAACCCAGTCTCCGGAACTGCGGTCCCGCCAGCGAGTGTCCGGCGCGGACTGGAAGCAATCGCCACTGGCGCCAGCTTCTGGCGGGGACGGCGTGTCGGGTGGGTTGCTCGAAGGCCTGCGCGTACTGGATCTGTCAAACGTTATTGCCGGCCCCGCGGCCGGGCGTACGCTTGCCGAGCACGGTGCCGATGTGGTGCGCATCGACCCGCCCGAACCACTGGGCGGTCCGCGCTTGACCATGTGGTTCGGCGTCGACGTCAATCAGGGCAAGCGCGCTATGGTGCTGGACCTGAAAACCGAAGCCGGCCGTGACGTATTGGCGCGGCTGGTCAAGGACAGCGACGTCGTGCTGCATAATTTCCTTGATAGATCGGCGCGCTCGCTGGGCATCGCATACGACCAGCTCACCGATATCAATCCGGACATCATCTCCTGCCAGGTCAGCGCCTGGGGCGGCAGCGAGGGTGGCCCGTTCAAGGACGACCCGGCGTTCGATCCGGTATTGCAGGCTGCCAGCGGCATCATGACGCGTTACGGGCAGCCGGACAAACCGGTCCTGCATGCGCTCGCATCCTGCGTCGATTACATCTGCGGTTACGCTGCATTGTTGGGCATTACGCAGGCGCTGTTCGCGAGAGAACATGGCCGAGGCGGAAGTCATGTGCGGACCTCGCTCGCGACCGCCGTGCAGCTTGTGCAGTTCCCGTTCATGACACGGCACAGCGAATCGGAGCAGGTGATTCCTTCAGGACAAGCGGCACGCGGCGATGGCTGCGAACAGCACTTGTACCAACTCGCTGACGGTTGGGCGTTTGTTGGTTGTCGCGCCGGCGACGGCAGCAAACTCGCGAGCGCGGTCGGTGCTGAATCGGTCAGTGCCGAAGCGATCGGCAAGGAAGTACGCGAACTGACGCTTGCCCAGCTCCGGGAAAAACTCGCGGTGCTACCGGGGGCAGCGGCAATCGCGGTACAGACACTGGCAGAGCTGCGTGAAAGATATACGGTCGAGACCACAGTCGACGGCAGCGATAGCATTCCGGAACATTCGTTCCGTCTGCGACGTGGGCCGCACCCCTCCGGTTACCCGACGACGCTCCCGCTGAACACCTGGATTCGGCCGGAACGCTCGGTCGTGACGCCTACGTCCCCGGCACCCCCGCCCGGGGAACACTCGATTTCCGTACTACGCGAGGCCGGCTACAGCGATGAAGAGATCGACGCGTTGGTTGACAAGGGTGTTGTGCACACGCATTGGAAGCTGCTGCAGCACTATCTGCCGCGCTGAAACTGCCGCATTCTTCGCGGATGACAATGAGTGAGCCACTGAAAATAGATGTGTTCTGGTCGTTCCGGAGTCCGTGGTCATACCTTGCCGCCCCGCGACTAAGACAGTGGCAGGATGAGTATGAGCTGGAGATAGACTTCCGGCCCGTATATCCCATTGCCATTCGTACGCCTGACTTTTTTCGGAACGTCCATTCTCTGTGGCTTTCATACTTCATGAAGGATCTGTTTCGGGTGGCCGAGTTTCTGGAATTGCCCCTCGTCTGGCCGAAACCCGACCCGGTTGTTTACTACGCCGATGCTAGTGGCTCAATGCAACCTGGTGAGGAGCAACCCTACATCTACAGACTGACCCGTCTGGGAATAGTCGCGGCTGAAATGGGCCAAGGAATCGAATTTGCAGATGAGATCTCCCGTCTCATCTGGGGCGGTACCGTAAACTGGCATGAAGGAGAACATCTCGCGCTCGCGAGTGAGAAGGCGGGTTTGGATCTCGAAGAGCTCGACAAACTCGTAAATTCGGAAGCCGATCGCCTGGAATCCGAAATTCAGAAGAACCAGACGGATCATGAAGCGGCCGGGCACTGGGGCGTGCCGACGTGCGCTTACAAGGGAGAACCGTTTTTTGGCCAGGATCGCCTTGATATCCTGTTGTGGCGGCTCAAGGGCGATGGTCTTGTGAGCAGAAGTCTGAACAGGAATACGGATCGTCCGGGTGTCCGATCCTCCGTTCTCTAATGCCCTACGGCGCAGCCTCCTGGTTGACAGCTTGTAACTCGGCTGGCGGAAATTGTGTCTGCGTTTGGTTGCGGTTTTCCTGACTTCATCTGTTCTGTTCGTGACGCCGCCGAGCGCGTATTCTCGTTGTGAGTTCGCTCGTACGCCGATAGCGACTGATCCGGAGTTGGATATGAAGATAGACACGACGCACGTTGCTGGAAGAAGCACCATTCTCCCAACAGCTCTGATAATTGCGACATTCGCTTGCCCTGCCTATGGACAGCAGGCTGGCAGCGGATCGGGGTTCACCGGCGATGAACTCAAGGCGTTGCCCACCGACGGATGGATCACCAATGGCGGCAATGTCTACAACCAGCGCTACTCCCCCCTTACGGACATCACGCCGGACAATATAGGAGAGCTCAAGGGAG
>Ga0209021_1002279_pt1 | contig 17071 bp, 16 predicted proteins | sample PinacodermFT_FD_187299 | JGI IMG/M metagenome (GOLD analysis project Ga0209021, IMG submission 187299) | Host-associated microbial community of the marine sponge Aplysina aerophoba from Gulf of Piran - sponge pinacoderm, lysed by freeze-thaw... | ecosystem: Host-associated > Porifera > Sponge >... | reverse complement strand
CGCTCGTGGAGGCGATCTTCCATGTGCAGGAGCTTTTCGGCTTCACTTTCGAGCAGGCGGTCAACTGGGATGCCCGTCCAGACGGCTACGAGACTGCCGATGTCCTCGGCGTGTACAACGCAAGGATCCTTGCCGCCAGTGCGTCCGCTGAGATGCTCGCGCTCGGTGTCGAATTCGGATTGCAAGCGCAGGCGCTCGGAACGGAGTTCGGCGGCGCGCTCGTAGTCTGCCATCTCGGCGGCTGCCGCTTCTTCGTCTTCGAGGTGGCGCAGGCGGTGCTCGGCGTCCTTCAGGTGCTCGGGCAACATCTGCGCGTCAATACGGAGCTTGCTGGCTGCCTCGTCTATGAGGTCAACGGCCTTGTCGGGTAGCAGCCTGTCGGAGATGTATCGCGCGCTGAGGCGAACGGCAGCGGTGAGCGCGTCGTCCTCTACGCGCAGCTTGTGGTGCGCTTCGTAGCGGGGGCGCAGCGCCCTCAGCATTTCGACCGCCGTCTCCTCGTCCGGCTCTTCGACTAGGACGGGCTGGAAGCGGCGTTCAAGTGCTGCATCGCGCTCGATGTGCTTGCGGTACTCGTCCTCGGTGGTCGCGCCCATTGCCTGCAATTCGCCGCGAGCGAGAGCGGGCTTCATCATGTTGCTGGCATCGACTGCGCCCTCGGACGCGCCCGCGCCGACGACGGTGTGAATTTCGTCTATGAACAGGATGATTTCGCGCTGTGCCTCGCGCACCTCGTCGAGGACTGCCTTCAGACGCTCCTCGAACTCACCACGGAACTTCGCGCCCGCGACGAGACCGCCCATGTCCAGAGCGAGCAGGCGGCGGTCTTTCAGTTCAGCAGGAACATCGCCCGCTACGATTGCCTGCGCCAGTCCTTCGGCGATGGCGGTCTTGCCGACGCCCGCGCCGCCGATGAGGACGGGGTTGTTCTTCGTGCGGCGGATGAGGGTCTGCATCACGCGAGCAACTTCCTTGTCCCGGCCGACGATCGGGTCGAGCTTGCCGTCCGTTGCCAATTGCGTGAGGTCGATGGTGAAGCGTTCTAGCGATCCGTAGCGGCTCTCGGCTTGCGGGTCGGTTACGCGGTGCGTGCCGCGAACTTTCTGAAGCGCTTGATAGACGGCTTCCTGCGTGACGCCGTGTTCGGCCAGCAGGCGAGCCGCGGGATCCTGAGTGTCCTGGGTGAGCGCGACAAGCAGGTGCTCGGAGCTGATAAAATCGTCCTGCAGGCGTTGGGATTCTTCCTTCGCGCTATACAGCAGGCGGCTTACGCGCGGAGTCTGGTGAATCTGCTGCGTTCCCCCCTGCGGATTAGCTTTAGGCGATTGCTCCAGGAGAGCGTCGAGGCGCTGCCTGAGCTGCGATGCGTCCGCACCAATCTCTGCAAGTACATCGGCGGGGACGCCCTGTTGCTGTTCGAGCAGCGCCATCAGCACATGCTCGGTGTCCCACTGAACATGCTGGTAGCGCAGCACAATCTGCTGCGAATCGTGCAATACTTGTCTCGCGGCTTCGGTGAATTCGTCGGGTCTCAGAACCATGTTATTGTCCTTGTATGTCAAGGGATGATTGAGTTCAAGTTCGCCCTTATATACAATATTGTAGCAGTAGAGTTGATACGATACAAGTCAACTTCTGGAATATATCAAACTTAAGTATGTGTTAACATAGTGAGGTTACAGCTTAATTTTGAGGTGGAAGTTTTTCATGGACAAAGGAATAATTGAACTATGGGCGGACATTGGATCGGAAGAATATTGGAAAGATTTACCACGCTTCAAGAGCGGACAGGAAGTTCCATTTAGCGAAATCTATATTCCATTTAGAGATAGGTGGCCTCAACCCGGTTTTATTGGAAAGAGTTATTTCAAGTTGCCCAAGCGAAAGCGAGTGGTTGTGATAGCGCAAAATCCTCGCTCATATAACACTCGAGATGCAGAAACCTCTGATATGAGAATGTTTGACCTGATCAGAACCCACAGCAACCAACGCTCAGACAAATCTCTCCAGATGCTATTTGTGATGATGCGTAAGTTCCTGCTTGGGATTGACGGCCATGGGCCCGCTTGGACACCTGTAAAGGATGTCGAACGTCACTTTGCCTTGACGATAGATGAAATCGCATACTTGAACATCATCCCTCTTGCAACAGTGCCTAACTCCAATGGTGATGAGCGGATAGATTTGGCAACTTTCGGTGAAGCGTATAAGAGATCCACAAAACTCCAATTGGAACTCCTTATGCCCAACAAAATACTGATATTCGGAGCAGGTCCTCACACACAATTCAAGAAATGGCAATCTGGGATTGACCAATTGGATTTCAAATATGTCAAGCGCAGAAGAGGCGGTGATATCGATGTTGAGCCGAAAAGATTTGCACAGATCAGAGAGTGGTTGAAGGCATAGAAAATCGAGCCTTATAATATGAAGCTATGAACATTAAGCACTTTCAGGACACGGATACTCTCTACATTGAATTTCGTCAGGGAGATATCGTGGAGATGCGAGACCTCGATGAGAATACTCTCATCGACTTGGACAGCGAGGGCAATATCTGCGCTATCACTATTGAGCATGCCAGCGAACGCACCGGTATTCCGTCTTTTTCATATGAGCAAATACCCGCTTAGATTCTGCGTTCTGTCGCTTTACCCAGTTATCCTCGCGCTCATTGCCTGCGCTACTCCCACGCCTGCTCCCGATCCTACTCCTGCTGCCGCACCCGAAGATTTGAGGCTTGTGTTCGCGTCAAGCGATCTGGCGGTGGGGAGCAACCGGGTGGTGTTTGGAGTTATTGACGCGGACTCCGGGCCGCTGACTGATGCCTCGGTGGTGGTATCGACTTTCTTTCTGACGCCGAACGACGGACAGGAGGGGCCGATCGAAACGGTGGATGCGGTGTTTCGCGCGTGGCCCGTGACACCGCGCGGGGTGTTCACGGCGGAGCTGAACTTCGACCGCGCTGGGGAGTGGGGTATCGGCGTGGTGGCAACGGATGCGGCGGGTATGGAGCGCAAGGCTTCGGCGAGGGTGCGGGTGAAGGAGATGCCTGCGACACCGGCGATTGGAGCGAGTGTGCCTCGCAGCGTGAGCAAGACGCTGGACGACGTGGACGGCTTCGAGCAGATCACGACTGATTTCGAGCCGGATGCTGATCTCTATAGAATGACTATCGCGGAGGCGCTGGATGCGGGTAAGCCGCTGATGGTGGTGTTCTCCACTCCGGCGTACTGCCAGACGGCGACATGCGGGCCGCAGCTTGGGGTCATCAAGGAGATGAAGGCGGAGTACGCGGACAGGATGAGCTTCATCCATGTCGAGGTGTATGACAACCCGCACGAGATCGAGGGCGACCTGAGCAGAGCGGTCATATCTCCGACGGTTGAGGAGTGGGGGCTGCCGAGCGAGCCGTGGACATTCGTGGTGGATGGTGAGGGCGTCATACGCGCGAAGTTTGAGGCGTTTACGACGCGGGAGGAACTGGAGGAGGCGGTGACGGGGGTTCTGCCGTAGCGCTATGCTATAATTTTCGTGTGATGAGAATTAAGGCGATGGTCAAGAGTATCAGCGCATTCGTCGCGCTCACGGCGGTTGTGGCGCTGCTTGCGCCGCTGGCTGGGCCTGCGCTCGACCACCACTTCGCGGAGAGACAGCCAGACCACTTGCACTTCGGCGCGCCGGGCGAGCATTTCCACTCTTACGAATCTGCGATTCACCTTCACAGACATCCACCGACGGCACCAGCGGACGGTAGCCTGCCGATAGCGCTATACAGGAGCGACGGTGCGATTGCTGTTACGCTTGCCGGATCGCCTGTCGATGTTGACGCCGAGTCGGCGCGGCAGTTCCAGCCAACTTCAGTATTCATTTTGCCGCCTCAGCAAATCAGCGCGGCGCGGCAACACTCCCCTACTCCACCTGACAAGCCTCCCGCAATTCTCCTCTAGCTTCCTGCCGATTTCCCTTTCATCCGTTGGACGCAGCGTGAGGTCTGCCGACATTGCCATCAATCTGGATTAGACTCGCCATAGTCGGCGCGGTTTTGCTGGGCATTGCGGCAGTTGGAGTTGCGCATCTGGCATCTTCAGCGGCTTACGCCAACGGGCGCGTCATCGAGTGGGACTTGCGTACGGTAGGCCCATATCAGATTGGGTTTGGCAAGATTCCGAAGACGCCAATCGTGGGAAATTTCTTTCTTTCGATACTCCTGACAGAAGCAGCGTCAAATGCGCCCGTATTAGGCGCGGAGGTCGTGATATCAGCAGTAGGACCTGCTGTGGAGGGTGCGCCGGATTCGCCGAGAAGTATGCCTGAATTGGGGCCGATTGTCGTCAATCCTGACCCTGACCCGCAGAACTATCCCGGCTACTACGATACCGAGCAGGCGATTGTGCTTGACAGGACCGGCTTGTGGAAGTTCACGGTGAGCGTCGAAGGGGCAGAGGGTGAGGGTACGGCGGAGTTTCCCGTGGAGGTAACCACGCCGAACCCCATCACAGGCATCGTTACGTTGGTCGCGCTATTGGCGTTCATCGTAGTGGTTGCGCTCGCGATACGGATGTACATAAGGGAAAGACGCAGGAGCAAATCATCCTAAGGCAATCTGCTTGCAAATTGGAATGATTAGGAGAATGCTCTTGTTAAAGAAATTATTGCCCGCGGTGGCGGCCGCGTGTCTGTTACTTTTGTACGCAACCGCCGCATCGGCACACGAACACCGCACCGTACATGGGTACACATTCGTGGTCGGCTTCATACAGGAGCCGGCGTTCGAGGGTTTGCTGAATGCCGTATCGGTCCGAATCACGAAGAGCCCGGATTCTGAGGGTCATGGGATGACCGCCGAAAGCGCATCGGAGGAGACGAAAGAGGAAGACAAGAGCGGCGGAATGTCCATGAGCATGTCAGGTCACGGGCATGGCGGCGCGGCTGTTGAAGGGCTGGAATCAACTTTGGTGGTGGAAGTAACTCATGTGCCGAGCGGCATTGGACGCGAGATGCCGCTGGCGATCGTCCGTGATGATCCAGGCCATTACACGGCATATTTCATACCCACCGCGACAGGACAGTACACCTTTCGATTCATCGGTACGATAGAAGGCACTCAAATTGACGAGACTTTCGAGTCAGGACCGGGACGCTTTGCCGACATCGAGCCTGCCACGCCCTTACAATTCCCGGAGAGCGCGGCGTCCGGAAGAGAGCTGGAGTCGGCTGTTCGGGGCGCGTTGGAGTCGGCGCAAAGTGCGGAAGACCACGCGCTGAACGCGATAGACGATGCCAACAGCGTTCGCGAGGAAGCGTCCGCAGCAAACACGCTGGCGATTGCAGGGATTGCCGTTGGAGCTTTGGGCATCATAGTCGGCGCCGTAGGATTGGTTGCCGCCCTGCGTCGGAGAACCCAATAGAATAAGAGGAAGCGAGGTGGAGACCACCCCGCTTCCTAATCTTCCCACATTGAGGAGGAAGGGACATAATGTCCCTATGAAACCTGTCCTTACAATAGTATTGGCGTGCGTCCTCGCGCTTGTGGTTCACTCGCAAGTCGCGGAGGCGCATGCCAATCTTGTGCGCTCCGAGCCAGCCGCTAATTCCACGCTTGACGCATCTCCAGACCGCATAACCATCTGGTTCACCGAGCCGATGGAGGCGGGCTTCAGCGAGATCCAAGTGCTGAATAGTTCGGGCGCGCGTGTGGACGGCGAGAACAGCGCGGTTGACGCCAACGACCTGACGGTGATGTCCGTTGGCCTGCCGAGCTTGCCAGACGGCACATACACGGTCGCTTGGCGGAACCTGTCGACGATTGACGGGCATTCTCTACGGGGTTCGTTCATTTTCTCGGTGGGAGAGCCTATATCCGAGGCATCGGCTGTGCAAGCGTCTGATGTCCCAATACTGTGGTCGCCCGAGGAGCCGTACATTCGATGGGTCGTGCTGTTGAGCGCGCTTGCGCTCACGGGTGCGCTGGTGTTCGAGCTATTGGTATCCGGTCCGGTGCTGGTTGCTGCCGGAACTCGCACGCCGCTTGGCAGGCTGCGTCCGCGCCTGCGCGCCCGCTCTCAGAGGCTGATGTGGGTCGCGCTCATCGCATTTCTCGCTGCTTCGGTCGCTCAATTGCTAACGCAGGTAGTCGCGGTATTCGACATTCCGCTGTCCGAAGCGGCAGGCACGCCGGCGATAGAGTTGCTGCAGGAGACCGACTGGGGCGGGATGTGGCAATACCGAGTGGGGCTTGGTGTTCTGGTAGGGGCGCTGTTTCTGCTGCCGCTCATCGTGCGCTTCCGGCGCGCGCCGAACCGGGAGCACCTTATATCGGCCATACTCTGGCTTGCCGTCATTTCGTCGCTTTGCATCCTGCTGACCATCAGCATGACGAGCCACGCCGCGGCGACCATAGGAATCGCACGATACGCGCTTGCGAACGACGTGGCGCATTTGACTGCGGCCGCCGTATGGGTTGGCGGGCTTATGCAGCTCATGGCGAACACGCCGCTTTTCATTCACGGCATCTCGGAGCGTGCCCGCCGGTATGCGCTCTGGCGGCTTGTGCGGCGCTTCTCGGTTGCTGCAGGGCTGAGTGTGGTCGTATTGATTGCGACCGGCGTGTACAGCGCGTGGGCGCAGGTGACGGACTTCGTCGCGCTGGACACGCCATACGGCGGCGCACTGATGGCAAAATTGCTGGCATTTGCGGTGCTGCTGGTGGTCGCCGCCGTCAACCTGATATGGATCAGGCCGCGTCTGAGAGGAAGCAGCACGGCGGCGAGATGGCTGCGGCGCACGGTTGTTGCTGAAATCGTGCTGGCGGTGCTCGTTATCTTTATCGTGGGATTCTTGACCGCGCTGGAGCCTGCAAGGCAGGTTGCGTCCCGTGCCCTTGCCATACAGCAGCAGGGGTTGAGCTTCACGGACACGGTGGATGGCACAGACATTTCGCTGGCCGTAGAACCGGGGCATGTTGGCGCAAATTCCTTCACCGTTAGTCTGGCGGACAGGTTCGGTAATCCAATTGACGACGCGACCGATGTACGCCTGCGGACGTCGTATCTTGATGCCGACTTCGGTGAGGAATCGGTGCCAACAGTGAATATCGGTGGTGGCGAGTACGAGCTTTCGGACGCCACAATTGGCATCGCGGGCGCGTATCAAGCGGAGATTCTTGTGCAGCGGCCCGACGCCTTCGATGCTCGCACTGCCTTCCGTTTCGTGGTTGGGTCCGCGGGAGGTGACGGTGGCAGCGCGGCAATTGCACCGGACGCGACGAGAGGCGGGCTATATCTCGGCATCGTGCTGGGTGTGCTTGGTCTGATATTCCTGGGCGCGGGCATACCGATGGGCGGCTGGTATAATCGCGCGGGCGCGCTGACGATGGCTTGCGGCGCTGCCGGATTCATCGCGGGCGCGTGGCTGCTAATTGGAGCGCAGTCCGCTGCTGATGCACAGGCGATTGTGCGCAATCCCATCGCGCCGACATCAGAGTCGGTGGCCGCGGGTCAGGTCGTGTATGAGCGCTATTGCCAGACGTGCCATGGGGTGAACGGGCGCGGCGACGGGCCCGGGGGGGAAGGCTTGGAACCGCCGCCCGCGGACCTTGCAATCCATGTTCCGTTGCATGGCGACGCCGATATTTTCCGGTTCGTCAGCGATGGCATCGAGGGCACTTCGATGGTGGCGCTTGCCGACAACCTGACCGGCGATGAGATATGGCATGTCATCAACTTCATTCGCGCGCAGGCGGAGGAGCAGAACGATGGGTAACAGGATTTGCGAGAGCTGGGGTAAGAGTTGACGATACGGGTTGTTGTAACGGCGCTTGTGGTTGCGGGAGCGTTCACCCTGGTAGGTGGGCCCGTGTACGCACACGCCTTTGGGCAGCGGTACGACCTGCCGATTCCGCTGAGCTACTTCATGGCGGGTGCGGCGGCGACGGTTGCGCTTTCATTTGTAGTGATCGGGTTGTTTCTCAAGGGGGGCAGCGCGGAGTATCGCTACCCGTGCTTCAATCTGCTGTCTCTTCCCGGCGCAACGCTTTCATCACGGATAAAGATTTTCGTGGCACAGGCGTTGTCGGTCCTGCTGTTTCTTCTGGTGCTGGGAACCTCACTGTTCGGCAGCGACAATCCGCTAGCAAACTTGTCCCCTACTTTCGTGTGGATAATCTGGTGGGTGGGCATGGGCTATATCGCGGCGTTGTTCGGCAACCTGTGGATGGTCATTAACCCGTGGAAGGCGCTTTTTGAGTTATCGGAGTGGTTGCTCAAGCGCATTGGAGCGGACATGCCCGCGCCGCGTCCCTACCTTGCCGGCTGGGATGCGATGCCCGCCCTGATTGCATTTCTTGGCTTCGTTTGGCTGGAGAATGTGTATCCCGGCTCCATCGTGCCGCAATACCTTGGTATCATCATCATTGCCTACTCGATTTACACGCTGGGCGGCATGGTGCTGTACGGCAAGCATGTCTGGCTGCGATACGGCGACCCGTTTGCGATGCTTTACGGCATATTCGCGCGCTTTTCGCCGACGGAGGTTCGGGTAGTTGGCGGCGGATGCGCGGACTGTGAATTGGGCTGTGGAACTGAGGGCGATCCTGCGACAGGCTCGGGACGAGCGGAAACGGACTGCGTGGACTGCTATGCGTGCTACGAGCGGGTGGAGTCTTCGCAGCGTCAGTTCAATATCCGACCGTGGGCTGCCGGATTGGTGTCAGTGGGGCGTGTCTCGTGGCAGGCGTGCGCTTTCGTCGTGCTTGCCCTTGCCGCCGTGACGTTCGACGGACTGCAAGAGACAACGAACTGGCTTAGCGTGCAGACTGTCGGGCTGCGGCTACTAGGTCCTGGCGGCGTCAGCGTCGTGGATACGCTTGGCGTCGTACTGATTCCGCTGCTGTTCCTGGGCATATACCTGCTGTTTTGCCTGGGCATACGGGCGCTATCGGGGGAGCGGGCTTCGCTATCTGAGGTCGCTCGCGCGTATGTATTCTCGCTCGTGCCGATCGCGCTGGCGTACAACATGGCGCACTTCCTGTCGCTGCTTCTGGTACAGGGGCAGCTCATTATCCCGCTTGCATCCGACCCGTTCGGCTATGGCAGTGACATATTCGGCACGGCGGGAAATCGCATAGACCCAACAGTGATAAGTACGAAGTTTGCGTGGATCGTGTCGGTGGGCGCGATTGTGGTGGGGCACATCGTATCCGTCTATATCGCGCATACGATTGCGATCAGACGCGCGCCAAGCCACAGACTGGCGCTGCGCGGGCAGTATCCGATGCTGGCGCTGATGGTGTTCTACACTGCCGTGAGCTTGTGGATCATCGCGCAGCCGATTGTGGCGGGGTAGGGGCAGCTTAATGCTAAGTGTGCAGACTCTAACTCAGCCGCTCTGCCACGGGTTTATGACATGTACCCCGCAGTCTTCGAAGTCCTTCACATTCCTGGTTGCGACTGACGCGCCCCTGGAGAGTGCGATTGCCGCTATCTGGCAGTCTGACTCCCGGATAGGACGTCCAGCCGCTCGGCGATAGGCCGCTATGCCAGCATAAGCCTGCGCCGCAGCCCTGTCGAACGGAAGAATGCGTCCCGCGAAATCGTCCGCAAGCGTTACCTCTATTGCGGTAAGTAGCCTGTCCCGCCGACGCCCCGTAGGAAGTAGCTCAGCGCCGAATCGCATCTCTGCTTCAGTAATTGTGGAAAGGTACAAGTCAGTCGGTATCTGCCTTGTCACCCATTCGATTACTACTTCAGACGGAGCCGGACGCATCCACTCCGACACAACATTAGTGTCAAGAACGATCATCGGACTTAGTCTCAATCAAATTCTGGCGTTTGGCGCATCGGGCCACGCGGTGGCAATTCCAGTTCAACGCCGCCAAGAGGGGCGAATCTGGCGCGTATTCCATTGATAAAGTCCCTACCTGTCGGGGATTCGTCCTCTAACGCTGCCCTGAGAATGTCCCTGACTTCCTGCTCCATCGACCTGCCATTTTCCGCCGCCCGGATTCGTAGGCGTCGCTTCAACCCTTCGTCCAAGTTACGTACTGTGATGCTCGCCATACTGACCTCCATACGCTTTGCGCGTCATGATAGCATGATTGCATTGCAATCACTGATAGTTTAGCACGACCCTAGCAGGCGACCAAACTCTGTAATCCATACGTCCAAATCAACCCGTTCTCACCAATCCACCGCATTGATTTTACAACCCCTCGCGGCTTATACTGATATTGCGAATGTGCCAGACGCCCCTGCACGGAACATCGAGCGGAGTTGACTATGAACGGCGACATCCCTCGGCATCCACATCCGACTGCTGCCACCCAAGACGACTACCCGCGAGAGGCTTGCGGCATCGTCGGCATTTATTCCGAAGGCGAAGATGTGGCGCGGTACGCATTCTTCGGCCTCTACGCTCTCCAGCATCGCGGACAGGAGAGCGCGGGCATCGCCTCGAGCACCGGTGACGACATCAATCTCAAGGTGTCGATGGGCCTAGTCGGGCAGGCGTTCCAAGAAGAGGACATTGCCCAGCTACCCGGGCACATCGCCATCGGGCACACGCGCTACTCCACAACCGGCGGCAGTATCATAGACAACGCCCAGCCGATTTGCTCCGTTAGCACCGCCGTCAACCTCGCGCTCGCGCACAACGGCAATGTAATCAATGCTGTCGAGCTTAAAGAGGAGCTTTCGCTCTGGGGGCTGGAGTTCCACGGCAGCAACGACTCCGAGATTATCGCTCACATGCTGGCAAACGCTCCCGGCCTGAACTGGCGAGATCGCATTGCGTACTGCATGCGCAGGCTTCAGGGCGCGTACTCGCTCACCGTGATGACGCCGACCGAGCTTATCGGCTTACGCGATCCGCTGGGCGTGCGTCCCCTCTGCATCGGCAAACTCAGCAACGGCTGGGTGCTCGCATCAGAGTCCTGCGCGTTCGACCATATCGGCGCTGAGTTCATACGCGATGTGGAGCCGGGCGAAGCCGTGCTCATCGACAAGGATGGCCTCCGCACCATATACAGGCGACCTCCCGACAACGGAATGCTATCTGCGGGCTGCGTATTCGAGTACATATACTTTGCCAGGCCCGACAGCACTATCGAGGGAAAGCTGGTACATTCAGCACGCGCCGCGATGGGCGCCGCCTTGTCCAAGGAGTACCCGATAGATGCCGACCTCGTCATCGGAGTGCCAGATTCTGCAACTGCAGCGGCGGTCGGATACTCGCAGGCGTCCGGCATTCCATACGCGGAAGGTCTGGTCAAGAACCGATATGTCGGGCGCACCTTCATCCAGCCTGACCAGCAGCTGCGCGACCTCGGTGTCCGCCTCAAGCTCAATGTGCTGCCGGAGATAATCGGCGGCAAGCGCATCGTAGTGGTGGACGACAGTATTGTGCGCGGTACGACGACACCGCATGTGGTCAACTTGCTGCGGCGTGGGGGAGCGCGCGAGGTGCATCTGCGAATTTGCGCCCCGCCCATCGTTTCGACCTGCCATTTCGGCGTTGACATGGCGACAAAGCCGGAACTCATCGCCGCCAATATGACAGTTGATGACATCTGCGACTACGTGGGCGCGGACTCGCTAGGATTCCTCAGCCGCGAAGGCCTTGTCGATTCCGTTGGCCTGCAGCGGAATGCTCTCTGCATGGCGTGCTTCACAGGCGAGTATCCTATTCCCGTCCAGCTCGAGATGGACAAGCTCGCCCTGGAAGCGTAGCTTCACGACGCTTGGATTGGTACGAAGGGCGATGTCGCAGAGCGGTCAGGACGGTCAGGGCAAGAGACTCCGACTTGGCGCGCTTGCATCGGGCGGCGGCACGAACTTACAGGCAATCATCGACGCGTGCAAGCGCGGCGACTTGAACGCAGAGGTCTGCGTGGTCATCAGCAACAACTCGGGAGCGCGCGCGCTTGAACGGGCCCGCAGTGAGGGCATTCCGACTTATCATCTGAGTACCGTTACGCACCCTGATTCGCTTGACGATGAAATCTGCCGAACCCTCGAGTCGTACGATGTAGAATGGGTTTTGCTTGCAGGGTATATGCGTCTGATGGGCGCTGCTACGCTCAATCGATACCGTAACCGTGTGCTGAACAGTCACCCGGCGCTGCTGCCCAAGTTTGGCGGCAAGGGGATGTACGGCAGCCATGTACATAAGGCAGTGCTGGATGCGGGCGAAAGCGTGACGGGTGTTACCATTCATTATGTGGATGAGCAGTACGACCACGGCGAGACATTCACGCAGTGCGAAGTCCCGGTCCTGCCGGACGATACGCTGGAGTCACTGGAAGAGCGCGTCAAGGAACGGGAGCGCCGATTCTGGGTGGAGACGATATCGTCTCTATCCTGATCGTCATCGCCAAATCGATAGAGATTCAGTAGAGAGTAAGCCTTGGAGCAACTGACTTATAGGGACGCCGGCGTCAATCTCGATGCCGCGCAGGACATCAAAGAGCGCATCAAGTCCATAGTCGCCCCCACGCACGGCCCGCAGGTACTTGGCGGCGTGGGTGGATTCGGCGCGCTGTACCGGCTGGGCGGTTACAACGACCCTGTGCTCGTCTCAAGCACGGACGGCGTGGGCACGAAGCTCAAGCTTGCCATAATGATGGATCGATACGACACCATTGGCGAGGACCTGGTGAACGCCTGCATCAATGACATCATCGTCTGTGGGGCGGAGCCTCTATTCTTTCTGGACTACCTTGCGGTTGGTGTCCTTGAATCCGATGTCGTGGAATCGCTGATAGCGGGAATGGCGCGCGCCTGTGAGCAGGCGGGTTGCGCCCTCATCGGAGGCGAGACCGCACAGATGCCGGGCCTGTACGCGGATGGCGACTTTGACATGGCGGGGTTCGTGGTGGGCGCGGTCGAGCGAGACGCGATACTGGATGGAAGCGACATCGCCCCCGGCGACGCCATAATCGGCATTCCGTCCAACGGGCTGCACACCAACGGCTACTCGCTAGTGCGCCATGCATTTGGACTTGATGATAACCCTACACCACTGCAAGAGGTCGTACCGGAACTGGGCGAGGGCGTAACTATTGGCGATGCGCTGCTGATGCCGCACCCGTCCTATGTGGATGCAGTGCGTCCGGTGCTGCCGATGATCAAAGGGATGGCGCACATCACGGGGGGCGGTATCGTGGAGAATATGCCGCGCATTCTGCCCGAGGGCACGGCGGCACGATTCGACTCATCTGCGTGGCGCGTACCTCCGATTTTCACGCTGCTGCAGGAGCGCGCCGCAATCTCGCGAGAAGAGATGTACCGCGTGTTCAATATGGGTATCGGGATGGCGCTGGTGTGCGATGCGACGGAAGTTGATGGGGTGCTTGCGAGCGTTCCCAATGCGGATTTGGTCGGTACGGTGACCGGAGATGCAAACGGGGAACGGGTGAGTGTCGTATAATTTCTGCATCGAGATTCATTAACAGATCAAAGAGGAATCATACATGAGAGCGCTTCTCAGTGTTTACGACAAGACCAATCTCACGGAATTTGCGCGCGCGCTGCACGACAGCGGGCACGAGCTCGTCAGCACCGGGGGCACACAGGCGGCTATCGCAGGAGCGGGCATTCCTGTGAAGCATGTGGAGGACCTGACCGGCTTCCCGGAGATATTGGACGGGCGTGTGAAGTCGCTGCATCCGGCAATTTACGGCGGCATACTGGCGCGGCGGGACATCGCCGAGCATAACGCGCAACTTGCGGAGCATGGCATCGGCACGATCGATGTGGTCGCGTCCAACTTATACCCGTTTGTTGACACCGTGAGCCAACCGGACGCAACGCTCATAGACGCGCTGGAGAACATCGACATTGGTGGGCCGACGATGATTCGCGGCGCTGCAAAGAATTTTCCGCATGTGATCGTAGTGGTTGATCCTGCCGACTATGGCTGGATATCTGAGCGTCTTGCCTCTGGCAAGGACCTGAAGCAGGATGAGCGCCGCTCGCTTGCGCGGAAGGCGTTCCAGCATGTCGCGCTCTACGACACGACAATATCGCAGTATCTCGGTGAGGATGTACTGGAGCCGGATGAGACAACATTCGGGTTCAGCAAGGTATCCACGCTGCGCTATGGGGAGAACCCGCACCAGCAGGCAGGGCTGTACGCCGCGCCTCTGTCGTCGGGCGGCATCGTGCGGGCGAAGCAGCTTCACGGCATCGACATGTCGTACACGAACTACCTTGACGCCGATGCTGCGTGGCGCGTTGTCGCTGACTTCGAGGAGCCTGCGGCAACGGTCATCAAACACACGAATCCGTGCGGTCTAGCGGTGCATGATGACCAGCCGACTGCATATCAGCGCGCCTTTGAGGGAGATTCGGTATCTGCATACGGGGGTATCGTAGCGTTCAACCGCGCGCTGACAGCCGCGACGGCGCAGGCTATGCGCGGGGTGCTGTTCGACATCATCATTGCACCGAGCTATGAAGCGGATGCGCTGGATGTGCTACGGCGGCGGCGCAGAACTCGCCTGCTGGAAGTAAAACCGGCATCAGGGCCGCAGGAAGGGCTGGATGTACGGCTGGTGTCCGGCGGCGCGCTCGTACAGCAGACCGATGACATTGCTGAATCTCCGGCAGACTGGAAAGTCGTGACGGAGCGCCAGCCGACCGATGCCGAGCTTGCAGACCTGGCATTCGCGTGGAGGGCAGCGAAGCATATCAAGTCCAACACGATTGTGCTTGCGAAGGACAACACGCTGGTGGGCATGGGTGCGGGCCAGCCCAACCGCGTGGTCAGCGTGCATCTGGCACTTCGCATTGCCGAGGACAAGGCGAAGGGCAGTGTGCTGGCGTCAGACGCATTCTTCCCGTTTGCCGACAATATCGAGATGGCAGCATCGGGCGGCATAACAGCCATCGCGCAGCCGGGCGGATCCATCCGTGATGACGAGGTAATCGCCGCGGCGAACGAGCACGGGATTGCGATGCTGTTCACGGGTACGCGGCATTTCCGGCACTGATTCTGTGGAACAGTTCTACCTTAGTCTGGCTTGTACTGACGCAGGACTTAATTGAATCGTTATTTGATTAACGCAGTGAGAGTAGGAAATTGACCCGGTCCTCGCGGACGCTACGGCGTGTTCTTAGTGGTCGCTCAGACGCAAACATTCGATTTAACGAATTACGTTTGTTGCTAATTAGGTTGGGATTCTTAGAGAGAGTAAGGGGCAGCCATCACATATTTCGACGGGAAGGCATTGCCGATCGGCCAAACTTGCAACGCGACGGAAACAACGCCAAACCGTACCAAGTAAGGCAGATCCGCCGAATCATTGAGGCGCATGGATTGGAGGAACTCTAATGCACAAGTACGAAGTCGTATTGTACTGGAGCGACGATGATGATGCTTTCGTGGCAGAAGCTCCCGAACTTCCAGGTTGCATCGCGCACGGCGATACGCAGGCGAGTGCATTAGAGAACATTAATGATGCCGTCGCGCTATGGCTCGATACCGCGCGTGAATTCGGTGATCCTATTCCAGAACCAAGGCGGGGTCTGACAACTGCGTAGGGCAGTGTGACGGCTATTATTCTACAAATTGCAAATTAAATGACCCAAACTTCGCTTGACATAGTGATTCCCGTGCTCAATGAAGAGCGCGCGCTGCCAGATAGCATTCCTGTACTTCACGCGCATCTGGCCGATAACTTTGACGGCTACAATTGGCGCATCGTAATCGCGGACAACGGCTCGGAGGACGCGACTCCGGAAGTGTCGGAACGGCTGTCACGAGAGTATCCCGGAGTATCGCCCTTTCGTCTTGAGAAGCGCGGGCGTGGGTTGGCACTTCGAACTACATGGCTCGCGTCCGACGCCGACATCGTGACGTACATGGATGTTGACCTTTCAACCGACCTTGAAGCGTTGAAGCCGCTCGTGGGGGCGGTAGCTGAGGAGGGGTATGACATCGCCATTGGGTCGAGGCTTATCAGAGGGGCGCGCGTCGAGCTGAGGCCGCTCAAGCGGGAGATTACATCGCGGGGGTACAGCTTTCTCTTCCGGTCGATGTTCTTCACCGGCTTTCGGGACGCGCAGTGCGGTTTCAAGGCGGTAAGCCGCCGCGCCGTCGATGAGCTTGTGCCGCTGATTGAGAACAACCGCTGGTTCTTCGATACGGAGCTGCTCATTCTCGCCGAAGCCAACGGTTTCAGGATACGCGAGATCCCGGTGCACTGGACGGACGACCCGGACACGCGCGTAAAGATACTCGGCACGGCAATCGAGGACGTCAAAGGGCTGCTTCGGCTGCGCTTTCGAGGCATACCGAAGTGCCGGGATTAGGAGCGAGCGCGAGCGTCGTTCAATCACCCGGAAGGTAGCAATAGCTCCATAACTCCTCCGCACACGAGCGCTGCCGACGGGATGCGCCCTTGAACTACACCAGCGCAATGACATATATTGCATGCTGGTTTCAATATTTAACGCATTTGGACTCTGCATAGGGATACGCCAGATTTATGGTGAGATCGCGTCCGTTAGAAGATAGCTCCCCACACTCGGAGTGGCTGGACGCCCTGGACGACGAGGGCATTGACATTCTGCTGGTGGAGCGTCCAGCAGATATGGACTCGCTTGACTCATCCGCCCTGCCGCATCTCGCGTTGATGGACCTCTCGACGCTCTCCGGTTCGTCCGCGAAGTCATTCATCGAGCGCTGCGAGTCGCTGAAACTGCCGGTCATCGCGCTGGTCTCGCCCGACATGCTCCTGGATTTCGACCTGCAGCTTGGCGTGAACGACTTCGTGGTCAGCCCGCCCGATACCGACGAAATGGTCACGCGCGTCAAGCTGACGCTTCACCGCAACCGTCATGAGGATGCCGACGATGTGATACGCGCGGGAAGCCTGGTCATCAATCCGTCCACTTACGAGGTGTCGCTGCGTGGCAAGCGGGTGAACCTGCGCTTCAAGGAGTACGAGCTGCTGCGGCTGCTGGCGACTAATCCGGGGCGGGTGTACTCGCGGGAGGCGTTGCTGAGCAGCATCTGGGGATACGACTACTTCGGCGGCACGCGCACGGTGGATGTGCATATTCGAAGGCTG